>ERZ791919.4-NODE-4-length-375049-cov-7.797829_pt1 | contig 375049 bp, 312 predicted proteins | sample MGYA00510137_ERZ791919 | MGnify/ENA primary metagenome ERZ791919 (study PRJEB30046, sample SAMN00792059) | human gut metagenome | study: EMG produced TPA metagenomics assembly of the A metagenome-wide association study of gut microbiota in type 2... | reverse complement strand
TTCGGCGCCAGCCGAACCACGAGAGCCCGCCCGGGCACGAGTCGGGCAGGGCCTGCAGGGGAAGAGCCCGCTCCGGATAAGGATTTTTTACTATCTCATATAAAAGTGTGATTGATAAGCATTAGAATCAAATAATTTTGTGTTTTCAGTTGTAATTTTCATGAATCTCGCATATGATAAAAGTGTGATTATTGAACACAAAACTCCAATAAAAATGTGAGGAATGATTCCATGGAACGATTTATCTTAAAAAAACTGCTGGCTTGGAAGAATTCTCCCTACCGCAAGCCGTTAATCTTGAAGGGTGTACGTCAGGTGGGTAAGACTTGGATTCTGAAAGAGTTCGGCAGGCGCTATTATGAAAATACAGCTTACTTTAACTTTGATGAAAATGAAGAATATAAGCAATTTTTTGAAACAACCAAGGATGTGGACCGGATTCTACAAAACCTTATGCTGGCAAGCGGTCAAAAAATCGTGCCTGAAAAAACCCTTATCATTTTTGATGAAGTGCAGGACTGCCCTAAGGTCATTAATTCTATGAAGTATTTTTGCGAGAACGCACCGCAGTATCACGTTGCCTGTGCTGGTTCTCTGTTGGGGATTGCCCTGGCGAAACCTTCCTCTTTTCCCGTGGGTAAGGTTAACTTTATGCAGATTGACCCGATGACCTTTAATGAATTCCTACTTGCCAACGGTGATGAAAATCTGGCGCAGTATCTGGAACAGGTGGATACCATTGACCCCATCCCTGACGCTTTTTTTAATCCGCTGTATGAAAAGCTGAAAATGTACTATGTCACCGGTGGTATGCCGGAGCCGGTATTGATGTGGACGGAGGCACGGGATGTTTCTGCCATGCAGGAAGCATTGTCCGGAATCATCGGAGCCTATGAGCGTGATTTTGCAAAACATCCTAACCTCAGCGAGTTCCCGAAAATCTCAATGATCTGGAAATCCATTCCTTCTCAACTGGCAAGAGAGAACAAGAAGTTTATCTATAAAGTGGTCAAGGAAGGAGCACGAGCCCGTGAGTACGAGGATGCCTTGCAATGGCTGGTAGATGCCCGTTTGGTGTATAAAATTTATCGCAGCTCAGCTCCCGGCCTGCCGATTGCAGCTTACGATGACCTGTCCGCCTTCAAGATTTATCTGGTGGATGTGGGACTGCTCCGCCGTCTGGCACAGTTGGCCCCCACTGCCTTTGGCGAAGGTAACCGCCTTTTTACTGAATTTAAAGGCGCATTAACCGAAAACTTTGTGTTGCAGACTTTAATTACTCAGTTTGAAGTCATGCCCCGTTATTGGAGTCAGAACAACCCGCCTTACGAAGTAGATTTTCTCATTCAGCGGGAGAACGACATCTTCCCCGTGGAGGTCAAATCCGAAGCCAACACAACCAGCAGGAGTATGAAGAAGTTCAAGGAACTGTTCCCTGATAAGGTCAAACTCCGCATCCGTTTCTCATTGGACAATCTGAAACTGGACGATGATGTGCTGAATATCCCGCTGTTCATGGCAGATCAGGCGGATCAATTGATTGGGTTGGCATTGGAAAAGATGGAGCACTGATGTATATAGCTAAACTATATTATCCTAAATTTAAAAAGCATTGAGGCGAATGAAATGAATCAATATTGGTGTAGAGGCTATTATGTAGACACAGTAGGACCCTCACGAAGAACCCTCACGAAAGACCCTTAAAAAGCCAGATCCTCACAAACTTTGAATACCCAAAATAAAAAGCTGTGTTTCTGTCAAAGGATGGAAATGCAGCTTTGTTTTACTGGTGGAACTAGTGAAATAGCAAAATCTTTGAAAAATTATTATTAAGATCGAAATAAAAAGTTGAAAAAATGTCACGAAAATCATATAATAATCGTGACAAAATAAGGGGCGTGATTTTATGGAAAGTGGTATTTATACAGAAATAAAGAAGAGAATAGAATTGGCTGAACCGGGAACGGTTTTTCTTACATCAGATTTTACGGATATTGCGACAACAACAACTGTAAGAAAATGTTTGGGAAGACAAGTTGAGAAAAAGAATATACGAAGAGTTATAGCAGGGGTGTACGAAAAACCAGTATATAGTAAGCTGCTTAAGGAGTATATTCCTGTAAATCCGGATGCGGTAGCATATGCTATTGCCAGAAGTTTTCATTGGACCATTGCGCCATGCGGAGATGTAGCATTAAATAGGCTGGGGTTATCCACACAGGTTCCGGTTGTCTGGTCCTATATCAGTGATGGACCATATAGAAAATTTTCATGGGATAATATTACCTTGTCCTATAAGCACCGTGCAAATAGAGAGATTTCATTTATGTCTGAGACAACAACTTTGGTTGTTGAGGCATTAAAGACATTGGGAAAAGAGAGGATTGATGATGATATTATCGTGAGTTTGAGGAACAGATTGCCTGAAGAAGAGAAGAAAAAGATGTTAAAGGAAGCAACAGGTGTAAGTGAATGGATATATACAGTAATCAGAAAGGTGTGTGCTGAATAATGAAAGAAGTTGCTAAGTTACAGATAAAGGATAGAACAGAATTGTTTCATGCTGCTGCAATTTCGATGGGAATGTAGCCTAATGTAGTAGAGAAAGACTTTTGGGTGTGTTTTATGCTGGATCATCTGTTTCACGATTGTAAGTATAAGAATGCATTTGTTTTCAAAGGTGGTACAAGTTTATCTAAATCGTACCATGTTATTGAAAGATTTTCCGAAGATATAGATTTGATTCTGGATTGGAGAAAAATTATTAATGCTGAGGTAAATCCTTGGGAAGAAAGGTCGAAAACCAAGCAGGATTTATTCAACAAACAAATTAATTCAGAAGCAGCTAAATTTTATAAAGAGGAATTGATTCCCCAGTTGAATGTAGAAATGAAAGAAAAACTGGGGGAGGGAGAATGGATTTCAACTGATACAGAGGATGAGATGGTGGTAAATTTTTATTATCCACAAATATTTGAAGCAGAGTATCTGCGTTCCTGTGTAAGACTGGAAATTGGACCATTGGCAGAATGGATGCCGTCTCATGAGACAACAGTAACTCCGTTTGCAGCTGAAAAATATCCGGATATATTTTTGCAAAAAGAGACCTCGGTTCTGACCATTGATGTTGAAAGAACTTTCTGGGAAAAACTCACTATATTACATAAAATTGCAAATTTTCCGGAAGGAAAAGCATTGCCTGCCAGATATGCAAGGCATTTATATGATGTATATAATCTGGGCAATTCATGGGTAAAGGAAAGCGCATTTAAAAGAAAAGAATTACTTGAAAAAGATATTGCCTTTAAGCAAAAGTTTTATTATGCCAAGGGTGCTCATTATGAAACGGCAACATTGAGCAGTATCGAACTTCTGCCAAGAAAAACGATACTTAATGCTTTGCAGGAGGACTATCAGGCAATGAAGAATATGATATATGGGAACATACCGGAATTTGAAGAGATACTTGCGTTTCTTAAAGAACTACAGGAAGAAATACATAGGCTGGAATAATAATAAAGTACCAGCGGAAAGATCATCATCCCTTCCCCTCCTGAAACTTCGCCATCCACACGGACACAATTCCTCCGACGGCCAGACACAGTAGATTGATGACGCAGCTTTTTACCGATGTGGTGAAGCTATCAAAGGGAATGATCATGGCGGTTGCGGCCATAACAATTCCGACAATGGCGTGAAAGGCAATAGAGTAATGCTTTTCAAATAAGGAATTGATGAGGCGGGAGAGGACGAGAATGGTAATTCCGGCACCGATTCCACCGGGGATGAGAACGGCAGTGGATAAGTGTCCGATTCCGTCAATGAATGGAGTATAAAGTCCGAGCGGCATAAGGAGCGTAGAAAAGCTCATGCCGGGTGCAATAATGCTTAACGCGAGACAGAAGCCGCAGAACAGATACCATTTGAAATCCGGAACGATGGTGATGGCGCAGCGCTGCAGACCGGTCAGCAGCGTAAAAATAAAGATGACCGCACAGAAAAAGGAAAGATAAGATCCTTTGGAACGTCCCTCTTTTCCGGCTTCTTCCCAGAGCGAGGGCAGCATTCCGATAATCAGACCGATGAAAAGACATACAGAAGGGGCCGGATACCGGTTTAAGAAGAAGGCAAGAACATTGGCAACGCCAAGAAAGCCGAGGAGATATCCCAGCAGATAAGGATACAGTTTGGGAAAATGGGTACGGAAGTTTTTCTTAGGATCGCCAAGCAGCTCCATAACGGGACGGTACACACCGAAGATTACACTCAAGACCCCGCCGGAGATTCCGGGAAGTACCGCACCTAAGCCAATAAGGGCACCCTGTAACAGAGCCGGGAAGAATTTCTGATGTTTCATCAATTTAAACTCCTCTTGATTTCCATGATTTATATGACGAAGTAACTATATGATCAGCCTGGCAGCGATTGGTGTACTGTCACAATTTTGCAAATGGGATTCCGGACAGTTATAGTATATGATATAAGGGATGTAGATATGAGTTAAAGCGTATTCAGAATGTAGTCTATGTATCCGGAGCAAATGGTTCAATGCTACACATTCAAGCATTCAGGCACAGATCATTCAGGTACAGAGCAGGTGCAGGTCTGGTACGGTTCTGGCGCGGCTCTGGCACACATCCATCCACACATCCGGACCACACATCCGGAGTTCCCAGGAAGACTAAAGATTACCGTAATTTCTCCGATATAAAAAACAGGGGGATCAAATAGATTTCCCAGACAGGCCGGTTGGTGTAGGCCGCACCAATGGCACAATAACGACAGACCACGGATGGTATTTTAGAAGGGATTCTGAAATAGCGTCCGTTTTTATTTGTCTGCTCTATTCTTTCGGGGGCAGGCAGGTAAATCATTTTTCGCGCAAAAAATGGGGCTGTTTATCTATATTACAAGGAGGTATGAATGAGAATCAATTCCGCTACAATAGGAATGGAATCCGAAAGAACTTATTCGGCAACACATGCACGGATGAGTCGTTTAACAAGATTTAGTGGTAAGCAGAGCATTATGGATGGATCCGGAACTCTGTTTGGAGGTTTTCTGCAGACCGATGGTGAAAATGCAGAGCATAGTAAGGACAAGAAGGGTGTGGGGAACGAATCTCTTGCGGATATTCAGGGACGTATGACGAATACGCGGCTGAACAGTCAGGCCATCTCCGATACGGACGATATCCGTGAACAGATGCGGCAGCTACGGGAATCCTGCCTGCGGTATCTGATGCAGATTTTCTTCCCGGATAAGTACAAGGCAGACAGCTTTGAGACAACTGAGGAGACAGGAAATACACTGCAGCCGGGAGTAACCACATTGCAGCCGCAGCTTGTCACGGTGAACAGTGTCCGTCTCACGAACCGGTACTACTTTGAAGAGTCCGAAAGTACATCCTTTACAACCAAAGGCACGGTAAAGACCGAGGACGGAAGAGAGATTGACTTCCATCTCAATCTGAATATGAGCCGCAGCTTCATGGAATACTACGAGGAAGAGATTGACTTTGAACAGCTTACACTTTGCGATCCTCTTGTGATTAATCTTGAGGGAAATGTGGCACAGGTGTCTGACCAGACCTTTTTCTTCGATATTGACTGTGATGGCGTAGAGGATGAAATCAGTAAATTGATTGCCGGAAGCGGATTCCTTGCTCTTGATCAAAACGGTGACGGTATCATCAACGATGGATCCGAGCTTTTCGGTACACAGTCCGGTAATGGTTTCGCAGACCTTGCACGGTATGATTCCGATGGAAACGGATTCATTGATGAAGATGATGAAATTTTTGACAGGCTGAAAATCTGGTGCATGGATGAGAACGGACAGCCGCACCTTTATTCCCTGAAGGAAAAGGGAGTGGGTGCAATCGGCCTTGCATACACCGGAACGCAGTACTCATTAACCAATGAAAATAATGAGACGAATGCAGTGATCCGTAGTACCGGATTTTTCCTGTTTGAGGATGGAAATGCCGGCTCGATCCAGCATGTGGACCTTGCCAAGCGCGAACAGGCCGTGTAGCCCAGGACCGGCACCTTTTGTTACATAAAAATAATGTAACTATTCAGACCTCATTCGTAAAACCGCTGCTAACGCAGCTCAAGTTTTACTCATTGAGGTTACTTCGCCATATAAATTATGTCAAATGTCCTTACGAATGCAAGCATTCGACGTCCATATTGTCATAATTTGCATGGCTCTGAATAGTTACAAAATAATAACGATTTCATAACGGTTTCTTAAAAGAACCGGCAGGATAAGACAGGAGGTTTTATTCTGCCGGTTTTTGTTTCCTTCCGGCTATTTTCCTTCCAACGATTGTATAAACTTGTAATTTACGGAAAGACTAGTTGCTAAAGATACATCGCTGGTTATGTGAATTGTTTAAGAAAGTGATACAGGAAAGGAAGGAAAAAGATATGAGGCGGAATAGAAGAAGAGGAGCCTTTTCCAAAGAAAAAATTGTAATGGCGGCATCCACCGTGCTGGTGCTTGGTACCTTGACCGTGACAGGATTATGGCTGGGAGCCGGAAATAAAAGCCAGGATGACGGCTATGTGGTCGATTTAAGCACGATTGAGCAGGATATGACAACCGGGCTTTCCGAAAAGGAGGACATCCAGTTTGCCGATCATGTGACGCAGGATACCACGACGCAGAATGCACCGACAGATGATCTCGATTACGATCCTTATTTTCAGGAAACCAATTCCGGTAATGTGGAAAATCCGGATATATCCGGCAGTGAAAGTATGTCGGATGGAGTAAAGGAAGAGGCAAAGCAGGAAGCAGATACAGAAAACCGGGAAGAAAAGAAGGAAAATGCAGCAGAAACCGGAAATGTGGAAGGCGGCGATCAGGAAGCATTGTCTACCGCCATGCAGCCGGCACTGAATTTTACGGATGAGGACACGCTGGTATGGCCGATTTCAGGAAACATTCTGGTGAATTTCAGCATGGATCAGACAATTTATTTCCCCACACTGGATCAGTATAAATATAATCCTGCCATTGTGATTGAGGCACATGAAGGGGATCTGATCACAGCGGCAGCAGCCGGCAAGGTTACAGGTGTTTATGAGGATCGGGAGATCGGAAAGGCTGTTACGATGGATCTGGGAAACGGCTATGAGGTAACGTATGGCCAGCTTGATAACATTCTGGTATCCGAGGGCAGTTATGTGGCAAAGGGGGATGTGATTGCGCAGGTTGCTTCTCCGACGAAGTATTACAGTGTGGAAGGAACGAACGTTTATTTTAAACTCACAAAGGACGGTGTTCCGGTCAATCCGATGAGTAAGTTAAAGTAACTTAAAGTAATTTAAACCGTATCCTGACTTTACCTGAAATATAAAAAAAGGTATAATCTATGGAAGAAATCCAATCCTATGGAGGAACCGGAATGTTCAGGAAGAAGCTAACCATTATGGTTCTGGTCTCTATTTTATTAACAGGATGTTTAACAGGATGCGGCGCCCAGGTGGCAGAGGCAGAGCAGGAAAGGGAGGAGGCACCTCTTCAGACGATGGAAGAGGATCCGGACTTATCTTATGAGGTTCCGGTAAGCGCTCCCCATATTCTGGTGAACCAGCTGGGATACATAACGCAGAGTACGAAGATCGCGGTTTTCTGCGGAGCGCAGCTGCCGGACCGGTTTGAAGTGATTGATGCAGATACCGGGAAGACGGTATATACCGGTAAGCCGGAAAAGCGGGAGTCACAGGATTCCTGCACAGATGAAATCGGCTATGGGGATTTTTCACAGGTGGAGCTCCCGGGAAAGTATTATATTGAAGCACCGCTTTTAGGCGACTCCTATTCATTTCAGATCGCAGATAATCTGTATGATGATGTTCTGAAGGAAGCAGTGAAGCAGTATTATTATAACCGGTGTGGGATCACGCTTACGGAAGAATTTGCGGGCAGCAGGGCACACAATGCCTGTCACACCGGATATGCCCTTCTTCGGGAGGACATGTCGGTGAGTATGGATGTGAGCGGTGGCTGGCATCAGGATGAGAATGGCTCAAAGGATGTCGTCCGGGCAGCGGAAAATATCAGTGTAATGCTTCTTGCTTATGAATTGTTTGGAGATGCCTTTTCGGATGATATGGAGCTTCCGGAGAGCCGGAACGGAATTCCGGATCTGCTTGATGAAATCCGCTATGAAACCGACTGGCTTCTGAAAATGCAGAATGAGGAAACCGGAGCGGTATATGCGAAGGTTACCGTGCCTGCATCGACACAGGGCAAGCCATCGGCCGTTTATGTGGAGCCACCCTCGATGGAGGCAGCGGAAGGCTTTGCCATGTGCCTTGCCAGGTTCAGCTATCTTTATCAGGATTATGACAGGGAATATGCAATGACCTGTCTGAAAGCGGCTGAGCGAGCCTTTAAATATGCACTTGTGAATCAGACGGATGATGCACAGGATTCCTGGAGGTTTGCGGCAGCAGCCGAGCTTTACCGGGCATCCGGACAGCAGGAGTGCCGCTATTATCTGGAAAAGTACCTCGAGGAAGAACTGAAAAATGAACAGGAACAGGAGGGGGATCTCCCCTGTTTTCTTGGGAGTGTGACCTATCTCATGACCAGGAGGACGGTAAACCGGGAGTACTGTTCGGAGTGCATTGCCCGGCTCCTGCAAAGGGCGGAAACCCTGTCTGCACAGATGAAGAAGGAGCCGTTTTATGTGCAGGCGAATGAGGATCAGACGAATCACTCCGAGCTTTTACAGAAAATGCTGTGGATGGCAACCGTGAACTATATCATCACGAACCATGAGTATGAGACCATTATTGAGAACCATCTTCATTATTTTATGGGCAGAAATAAATTATCCATAAGTTACATAGATGATGTTGGCATCCGGAATTATAAGGATTATAATGAAAGTCTGGGGATTATGAATCAGTTTGATGCAGACAGCAGACTTATTTTTATGCTGGGTGAAATTATCAGCAATTACGAATAAATAAGAGCGTATAATGAAAGTACAGCTTTGGAAAGAAGGTAACGTATGAAAATCGTAGTGTTGGCAGGTGGAATCAGTACCGAAAGAGATGTCTCTTTAAGTTCAGGACGCGGCGTTTACAATGCACTGAAGGAAAGAGGACATCAGGTGATTCTGCTCGACGTGTTCTTAGGTTATGAAGGAGATCCGGGGAATATTTTCGAACTGGATCGTGACTGGGTAAAGGATGTGGCTCCGGTATCGGAGGTGGCGCCGGACATTGATAAGATAAAAGCTTCCCGAAAGAAGCCTTCCAATATTTTATTCGGAGATCATGTGATTGAGATCTGTCAGATGGCAGACATTGTCTTTATGGCGCTGCACGGAGACTGCGGAGAGAATGGCAAGGTGCAGGCAGTCTTCGATCTGTTTGGCATTAAATATACAGGAACCGATTCCTTCAGCAGTGCGCTTGCGATGGATAAGTCCATCACCAAGCAGTTATTTCTGCAAAATGGCGTACCGACTCCGGCGAGTCATCTGTTAACGGGTAAGGACGATCCCTATAAGCCGGAATTTCCCTGCGTGGTAAAGGTGAGCGGCGGCGGCTCAAGCGTGGGCGTTTACATTGTACAGAACGAAAAGGAATATGCCGATGCAGTACAGGATGCATTCCGTTATGATGCAAAGGTTCTGGTAGAGCAGTACATCAAGGGCCGGGAATTCACCGACTGCGTTATTGAGGGTAAGCCTTATCCGGTTGTTGAAATTGAACCGGTATCCGGATTTTATGATTATAAGAATAAATATCAGGCAGGCAGCACGATTGAAACCTGTCCTGCGAAGATCAGCGACGAGCTGACGAAGAAAATACAGGACACTGCACTTAAGGCCTATCAGGTGCTTGGCATCAAGACCTATGCCCGTATGGATGTTCTTATGAATGAAAACGGCGATGTCTACTGTCTCGAAGCCAATACGCTTCCAGGCATGACACCGACAAGCCTCATTCCACAGGAGGCAGCAGTTCTTGGAATCAGCTACGGCGAGCTGTGTGAAATGATTATAGAGATTTCTCTAAACAAATATAATTAAAGTGCTACATAGGATGATTCGGAATGACTTTGAAATATAACAGTGAGGCAGAATATGAAAAATTTGACTCTGAAAAATATGGCACAGGCCTGTAACGGAACTTTGGTATTACCGGAAGGGATGCGGAGCGAAGAACTGGAACACAGGGAAACTACGAGTGTTGTGATTGATTCCCGGAAGGTAACGAAGGACGGAATGTTTGTGGCAGTAAAAGGAGAGCGTCAGGACGGTCATTCCTTTATTCCTGCGGTAGCACAGGCGGGCGTGCTTGGAGTGATCTGTGAAAGAGAGCCAGAAGGGTGTGAAATTCCCTATATTCTTGTGGAGGATTCCCTGACCGCATTCCGGAAGATCGCGGCCTTTTATCGTGAGCAGCTTTCCATTCCTGTTGTCGGAATTACCGGAAGTGTTGGTAAAACGAGTACCAAGGAATTCATTGCCTCTGTCCTGTCACAGAAATTTAAAGTATGCAAGACACAGAAGAATTTCAATAACGAAATCGGACTGCCGATGACCGTGCTGTCGATCCAGCCGGAGGACGAAGCAGCTGTTCTGGAAATGGGAATCAGTGATTTTGGTGAGATGACGCGGCTTACGGAGATTGCGAAGCCGGATTACTGTGTCATTACCAATATCGGACAGTGCCATTTAGAGAATCTTGGAAGTCGTGAGGGCATTCTGAAGGCCAAGACCGAGATTTTCAAGTCGATGAATCCGGATGGCTGCGTTTTCTTAAACGGCGAGGATGATATGCTGGCAACGGTAAAGAAGCCGTGGAACAACGAGATTATCCGTTTTGGCATGTCAGAGAAAGATGCGGTATACGCGACAGATGTGGTAAATAAAGGCCTGCTTGGTTCGGAAGCGGTTATTCATGTGGCAGATACACAGTTTCCGGTGAGGGTGCCTCTGCCGGGTGTCCACATGGTATTGAATGCACTGGCAGCTACCGCAGTCGGCTGGCAGCTCGGTCTTACAACAGAGCAGATTGCGAAGGGTATTGCGCAAGTGCAGGCGGTAGCCGGAAGAAGCCATGTCATCGAGACACCGGAATATATTCTGATCGATGACTGCTACAATGCCAATCCTGTTTCGATGAAGGCGGCAATTGATCTTCTTGGAACGGCCCTGCAGCGTAAGGTGGCAGTTCTTGGGGATATGTTTGAGCTTGGTAAGGATGAAGCCATTTTACATGCACAGATCGGAGAGTATGCCATAACGCATGGCGTGGATGTGCTCATCTGCATCGGAGAGCTTTCAAAGAATATGTATGACCGCGCCGTGGAGACTTCGTCCGGAAAGGAACATGGCAGCCGGGAAATCTACTACTTCCCGACAAGAGAAGAAGCTATGGCACAGATTCCCCACATTCTCCATACAGGAGATGCCGTACTTATTAAGGCTTCCCACAGTATGAAATTTGAGGAGATCGTTGAGCAGAGCACAGGCCAAATTTAGTATAGAGGAGTACTTAATTATAAATATAATCTCAGGCGTGGATAACTGCCTGAGATTTTTTTGCTGCCATGCATATGAGAAAATGATCCGGTGGATCATTTTTGAGTCAATTTTGTCCTAAAACATGCCTGATTTTAACAATTATATTTCTGGGGTATTGAGTTATATAATGAAATTCATGTATGATAAGAGGTAAGAAAGCGCAGGAGGGGAACTATGGGAAAAATCATAGGTATTGATCTTGGAACAACGAATAGTCTTGTAGCCGTATGGCAGGATGGGGAAAGCAGACTCATTCCCAATGCATTTGGAGAATATCTGACACCAAGTGTAGTGAGTATTGAGGAAGACGGAACTATTTATGTAGGAAAAACAGCGAAGGAGCGGCTGGCATCCCATCCGGAGGATACGGCAAGCGTTTTTAAACGCTATATGGGAACAGCCAAAAAATATCGGCTCGGAAAGAAGGAATACCGACCGGAAGAGCTCTCGTCATTTGTTCTTAAGAAATTGAAGGAAGATGCGGAAAGGTATCTGGGTGAGCCGGTAGAGGAAGCCATTATCAGTGTCCCTGCTTATTTTAATGATATGGGCCGGAATGCGACGAAGCGGGCCGGACTTCTGGCCGGGCTTAAGGTAGAACGGATTATCAACGAGCCGTCGGCGGCAGCGCTGGCATGCCAGAACAGAAAGCAGGAGGAAGACGCAACGATTCTGGTGTTTGATTTTGGTGGAGGAACGTTGGATGTTTCGGTGGTAGAGTGCTTTGATAACGTGATCGAAATTCTGGCGGTAAGTGGAGATAACCAGCTTGGCGGTCAGGATTTTGACGATGCGATTGTGAAGTATTTTCTAAGGCATTGTGAAATTGATCCGAAGAATCTGACGGCACAGACAAGGGCAATTCTGCGAAGCAGCGCAGAAAAATGTAAAAAAGAGCTGACAGAAAAGACATCGGCAGAAATGGTGGTCCGGTGTGAACAGATTGATCGGAAACTGGAAATTACCAGAAGGGAACTTGTAGAGGCAGCGGCAGAGTTGTTTGAACGAATGGGCAGGCCGGTAAGGCAGGCGCTTATGGATGCAGAGATCGAAGTGGAGGATTTAAATCAGATTGTTCTGGTGGGAGGATCCTGTAAAATGCCGGTTGTCCGGCAGTATTTGCAGCATCTTTTTAAACGGAAGGATCTGCAGACATTGAATCCGGATCATATGATAGCATTAGGTGCGGGTGTATGTGCAGGGATCAAAGAGCGGGATGAGGAAATTAAGGATATGCTGCTTACGGATATCTGTCCGTTTTCCCTTGGAACAGGTATTGTTAACTATAATGAGCCGGGAAGGGATCGGATGAGTGTTATTATTCCGAGGAACAGTGCGCTTCCCTGCAGTAGAACGCACATATATTGTACGGTTTGTGATAATCAGTCTGAAATATGCTTTGAGGTGTATCAGGGAGAAGCGATGCATGTAGAAGATAATATGTGGCTCGGAAAACTCTCTTTTGAGATTCCGGAACGGCCACGAGGTGAAGTGTACTGTGAGGTGACCTATACCTATGATATTAACGGGGTTTTGGAAGTAGATGTTTATGTTCCTGCTACGAAAGAGAAAAAGCAGCTTGTCATTGTCAATAAGGATCTGGGAATGACACAGGAACAAATTAAGGCAAAGCTGAAGGAATATGAAAAACTGAAGCTCAGTCCCTTGGAGCAGGAAGAAAACAAATATGTTCTTGCCTGGGCAGAACGACTTTTCATGCAATGCAATTCCGGCATGAGGAAGGAAATTGAAAACAGGAGGGCGTACTTTATCCATGTACTGCGTGATGATCCGGATCATGCAATAAAAGCCAGAAAATATCTGATGGTTTTTCTGGCAGCAACGGAAAAGATGATGGAGAATTACATCAACTGGGATGAAGAGTCCTGGGAATCCGGCGAGTGGTATCAGGAGGATGAAGAACAGCAGGAGATGGAAGATCTGTTTCAGGAATGGGATAATAAGTAGGTAGACAGTATGGACGTATATCAGGTATTAGGAATTTCTCCTACCAGAGATAAAAAAATCATCCGGAAGGCCTATGCAGGACTGATCCGTAAATATCATCCGGAAGAACATCCGGAGAAGTGGAAAGAGATCCACGATGCTTATACGATTGCCATGCAGAGAGCAGATCAAGAGGAAGTGCCGGCAGTCAGCATCAGCAAGCCAAAGAACGAGGAACAGAGGCCACAGCGCGAGGAACCAAAGCCACAGTGCGAGGAACCAAAGCCACAGCAAGAAGAACAGAAGCCCCAGCGCGAGGAACCAAAGCCACAGTGCGAGGAACCAAAGCCACAGCAAGAAGAACAGAAGCCCCAGCGCGAGGAACAAAAACCACAGCACGAAGAACAGAAGTCACAGGAAAAAGCCGCGGGAGTTCACAGAAAAAGCGAAAGCAGGAGGGTTAAACCGAAGTGGCCAGAGCCGGAGGAGGATCTGTTTGGAAACTTAGAGGAACTGACCGAGACAGCAAAAAAGGAACGGCAGGAAGAGAGACAGAGCCAGTTAAAGGCCGCGATAGAACAACTCCATGCACTTTGTAAACCGAAAAAACTGCAATTCCTGCAATGGAAGGAGTTTTTCCGGAAGGAGGAATATCAGTGGGCTGTCCGGCAGGGAGAATTCCTGTATGAGCTGGCAAATTGTCTAAAAGGGCATGTGATGGGACGCAGACTGTATCATTTTCTTCTTGAGCAGATACAGATCATTGAGAACGATAATCGTGTGTCTGGTGAAGTCCCAAAGAGACAAGGTGCATATGATGCTTATCGGATGGTGAGGATGGAACTGGAGACCGGCTATCGGAGAGCAGTAAGAATTAAAATCAACCGTGCCGGGGTTCACGCTTGGTTTTCCAGGGTTATAAAGTCGATAATTTGCGACATGAAAGCGCTTATGCCACATTTTAGATTATTATTAATAGAATTTGGGGTAGTTATACTGATTATGATCCTGATATGTATAGACACTTCGTACGAGGTGAAGCAGACGGTAGACAGGGATCCTGTGGAAGAATATTATGAAAACATTTTCCCGGATCAAATGACCGAGAATATACTTAAAATGCTGGATCTTATGAATACAGAGCAGAAAACGGAACTACTGAAAATGGGAGAACCGATTGCTGATGGAATCTATGTTCTTGGAAATGAGGAGCAGGTGAGACTGGGAATCAGCGCGATTGTAATGGAGAATAAAACCGTAGCGGAAGATCGGGAAAGGGATGTGCCTTCCTGTGAGGTAAAAGTGGTTTCAGATCCTAAGGGCTACGCGTTTGAGATTCAGACACAGGAAGAGGAAAAGCTCATTCTTTACTGTGATCCGGAAAAACTGACAGGCTGCAGGAGCGTGGATATTTATTATGATGGTAAAAACGGTTACGTTAAATATGGTAACCGGCTGCAAAACGAAGAACAGGAATCCGAACGGTATGTGCATGAGACACTGGGATATCCGGTGTTCTTCGTTTCACCCGGAGAGAAAATCTGTGTTATGCCGGTGGGGGATAAGTAATGCCCTACACCGGATACTGCTCTCGGATGGAAGCATAGGTAGAAGCGATAATCTCCTGTGTGTAGGCACCGAGGCGCTTCTGATCCTCTTTGGAGAGATCCTTCGCATAGAACGGTGTTCCATAGTGAATTACGATATTTGCCTTTTTGATCTTCGGAAGGTGATCCTCGAAGATGGCAGAGGTGTTGTATAAGGTTACCGGAACGATCGGACAGCCGGTCTTCGTTGCAATTTTAAAGCAGCCCTCATGGAAGGGAAGAAAGGTTCCTTCCACCTTGTTGCGGGTGCCTTCCGGAAAGACGAAAATCGAAATGCCGGATTTGATTTTATCAATAGCGGTCAGGATGGTCTGCAGGCCCTGCTTGATATCTTCGCGGTCAAGGAAGAGACAGTGCAGATATTTCATCCAGATACTTAAAAGAGGAACCTTCAGAAGTTCCTTTTTCGCAATATATCCGGTAGGACGCGGTACGCGCACGTAGGTCGTGATAATGTCGTAAAAGCTTCTGTGGTTTCCGATATAGAGCACAGCCTGGTCTTTAGGAACATTTTCTTCTCCAATTACGGTGATCTTTACACCGGAAATCAACAGAACCACACCAAACGCCCAGTTCACGATCGCGAGGGAACTGCGGTTCTTGATATCCATATTGAATTTCCCGATGATCCATTCAATGAAAAATAACGGAATACTACAAATTAAAAATAAAGTGACAAACAGTGCTGTAATAATAAAACGAAGCATTACAATTCCTCCATAGGTCATATTCAGTTACAGTTCAGCCATGCCCATTCATCATACAATGGTGTATTGTTTGTGATGCTAAAAGTTACTGATGTTTAGTATAGCCCAAACGGGGAACCATGACAAGAGAGAAAAGTTGTGTTATAATACTTTTAATACTATGATTGGAGAGGTTCTGAAATGGACAAGATAGCTGTTTTAATTCCCTGTTATAACGAAGAAAAAACCATTGAGAAAGTAGTGGCCGATGCAAGACGGGAGCTGCCGGAAGCAGTGATTTATGTATATGATAATAATTCCACAGACAAAACGGCAGAGCTTGCAGCGAAGGCAGGTGCCGTGGTACGCCACGAGTACATGCAGGGCAAGGGAAACGTGATCCGCAGAATGTTCCGTGAAATTGATGCCGAATGCTACATTATGGTGGATGGTGATGATACCTATCCCATGGAGTTTGCAAGAGAGATGGCAGACAAGGTATTAAAGTACAATTCCGATATGGTTGTGGGTGACCGTCTTTCCTCCACTTATTTTGAGGAAAACAAGCGTCCCTTCCACAATATGGGAAATACGCTCGTAAGAGCCAGCATCAACCGGCTGTTCGGCTGTAAGATCAAGGACATCATGACCGGATACCGCGCGTTCAGCTACGGCTTTGTGAAGACCTTCCCGATTCTGTCAAAGGGCTTTGAGATCGAAACGGAAATGACCATTCACGCGGTCTATAACCATATGCAGATTGATAATGTGATCGTAGAATACCGTGACCGTCCGGAGGGAAGCGAATCAAAGCTCAATACCTATTCCGACGGATTTAAGGTACTGTTTACGATCTTCAAGCTTTACCGTGATTATAAGCCGTTCGGATTTTTCAGTATCCTTGCGCTGATTCTTGGAATCCTTGCCGTGATATTCTTTATTCCGGTTCTGGCTGAATATGTGAAGACCGGACTGGTATTGAAGTTCCCGACCCTGATTGTCTGCGGCTTCGTGGGACTGGCTGCCATTCAGTCGTTCTTTGCAGGACTGATTCTGTCGAATATGGCAATGAAGAACCGCAGAGACTTTGAATACCGTTATACGCTCGTCTGTGAAAAAGGACGCCGTATGAGCGGAGAAAATAAATAATAATCTTCCTGAAGCAGGATAAACAGAAAGGATTTTAGAAGATGAAGAAAGTACTTTCCCGTTGGTATCTGTTGGTGATCGGAGGCTTCCTGTTGGCTGCCATGGCAGTGTTTCTCCTGTGCGGAGAGGACAGTGTCATAGCCGTCCATGACAATCTGGATCTGTTTATCCCACAGCTTCAAATGATGAAAAACGACCACTCGTTTTTCAGTCATGATGCTTATGTGGATTTCCTTGGAGGAATCAGCCGTGATACGCTGTTCTCCGAGTTTTATATTTATACGATTCTGTTTATGCTGTTGCCGGCATTCCCGGCGTACATCGCAGCATATTTCCTGAAAATTCTGATTGCCATTGCAGGCTCTGTTCTGCTTGGCAGGGAACTCCTCGGTGAAAAATATAAAAGTCAGCAGGCTCTTGTCTGGTTATGCGGCTTTGCCTACGGAATTCTGAATGTCTTTCCGGCATTTGGTATTCCCTTTGCATCCATTCCCCTGCTTTTGTTCCTGCTTGTTAAAATCATGCAAAAGCCGTCTTTTGGATGGTATGTGGTGTTGTTTTTCTATCCGGTGCTGTCCTATTTTTCCTATTTCGGACTGTTTATTCTGGCGTATATGGCGCTTGCCTTTCTGATCTTATGGATTAAAGACCGGAAATTCCCGGGAAGAATGCTGCTCGCCATTGCTGTGCTGTCGGTGGGGTACATCGTGTGCGAATACCGGCTGTTTTACATGATGCTGTTCGATGACGAGGTGACGATCCGTTCAACGATTGTGGCAGGAAGCTATACGGTTTCCGAGGTTCTTGCGACTATCGGGGACTCCCTTGTAAAGGGTATGTTCCACGCAGAAAGCGTCCATATGTATGTGGTGCTTCCGGTATGTGTCATTTATTTTTTCTATCTGAATATTTCTTATCTGGTGAAGAAAAACGCAAGAGGTATTTTCCATGACTGGTATAATCTTCTCATGGTCATTCTTGTTTTTAACAGCCTGATTTATGGCATTTATTACCTGGAGCCGGTGCGGAGCGTGGTTGAGTTCCTGTGCCCGCCGCTTACCGGATGGCAGTTTAACCGGACGATTTTCTTTAATCCTTTTGTGTGGTATGCTGCATTTTTCCTGGTATTGAAGCGGTTGTATGAGAAGGAAAAAAAGAGCCTTCGTGTGGCCGCAAACCTTCTGGTGCTTGCGGCAGTGCTTGTGATTCTGGGAAGCAATACCCGTTATAATGACCTTTATCATACCTGTTTCAGTAAGGTGTATGAAATGGTGAAGGGACAGAGGGCAAATGACCTGACCTACCGTGAATTTTATTCTACAGACCTTTTTGACAAGGCAAAAGAGGATATCGGATACTGTGGACAGTGGTCCGTGGCATACGGCTTTTATCCGGCTATTCTGGAATACAATGATATTGCCACTCTTGATGGTTATCTTGGCTTTTATTCCCAGAATTATAAGGAAGAATTCCGGAAAATGATTGCACCGGCACTTGACCGGGTGGAGGAGAGCCGGTTGTATTTTGATGAATGGGGAGCGCGTGCCTATCTTTATTCCGGTACGGATCCTTCCATTATTAACAGCTCCCGTATCTATGAGGTGACCGACCATGACCTGTATCTGGATGTGGATCAGTTTAAGCGTCTGGGAGGACGGTACATCTTCTCCCGTATTGACCTCGGCAATGCCGAAGAGATCGGGCTTACCCTGATCGGAACCTATACGGATGAGGCTTCACCGTACACGCTTTATGTCTATCAGACAACCTCCCGCTATCGGGATGTGGACCATGCCAATCTGACACTGGAAGAGATGAAGCAGACGACCTGTGATATGGAGCTGCTGGATGCACAGCTGACAGAAATGAAGGAACTGGCAGCAGAAGCGGAAGCAGCCGGAGAAGCCAAGGATCCGGAGCGTGTGAAGGAATTGTTCGGGGAGACACTGGATGAAGTGGAAAAGCTGTCAACCTGTTATTCTCTTTCACAGATTACCTACTATCAGAATATTTTTGATGAAGAAAATCAGGAAATTCAGGCAGAGTTTCTCGATGACGTGGTGGATTACGGAGATCGGTTGAATGTAGCGATCCGGGAGCTTTGTAAATCACCATATAGGGACACGATGACTGAACTGATGAATGCGGAGCAGGTGGAGGCTTACCTTGAGTATGAAGAGATGACGGACGAAGAGAAGGAGCTTACGGCGAAGGAAAACAGTCTGGAGCAGGAGTATGAACAGCTTTCCTCCGAAGAATTTTATTATGAATATGACGGGGAAGAGTGGGATTTGAACCGTCTGAATATGGAAGCGGATGAGATGGATCATGATGCCGTTATTGAGATCTATCAGGGAATCAGCAGGCAGAGGAATGATGCGGTCGGAGAGGTTTTTGTGGAGCTTGTGGATGTTCGGAATGAGATCGCAAAGCTGAACGGCTATGACAATTATGCAGAATATGCGTATGATGCAGTTTATGTGAGAGACTATACCCTCGATGAAACCAGGGATCTTTTAAAGGAGATCCGTAAGCACGTGGTACCGGTCATGGCGGATATGAAGGATGTGCTTAATGACACGGATTATATGAGATTGTATTCCGAAGGACAGGGGATTGAAAGTACATCGATCATTGAACAGATCGGACCGTATCTGGAAGAGATTGATCCGGAGCTTAAGGATACACAGGAGCATTTTCTTAAGTACCGGCTGTATGATATGGATACCTCACAGAACAAGGCGAACACGGCTTTTACCATGCGGTTATCTTACTTTAAGGATGGCTTTATATACGGACAGATGTATGACAATTACATGGACTACTACAATGTAATCCATGAATTCGGACATTACAACAATGTCTACCGCAGTGCCGATACCTTTTTTGAATCCAGTAACAACATTGATGTCAGTGAGATTCATTCCCAGGGCATGCAGATGCTGTTTTATGACTATTACGATGAACTGTTAGGAGAGGATATCGGAGATATTTACGCATTTTATGATGTGTACAGCATGGCGGATAATGCGATTTCCACAGCACTGATTTCAGAGTTTGAGATTGCTGCTTATGAGAATCCGGATATGACGCTTGAGGAGCTGAATAAGCTGTATCTGCAGCTTTCACGCAGGTATGGCATGCAGTATGATTCCAAGATCAAGGAGCTTTATACCTGGTCTGAGGTTCCACACATTTTCACCTCACCGTGCTATTATTTCTCCTATCTGACGTCAGCATTTTCGAGCCTCGATATCCTGACGATGGCAGAGGAAGACCGCCATGAGGCTGTTGAAACATATATGACGCTGACAACCATTCCGGGATATGTGCCGTACTGTTCAGCCGTGGAGTATGCGGGGCTGCGCGATATTTTTGAGGATGGTGTGGCGCAGGATATTATAGAAGAGACCGCATCCATTCTTGGAGTAAAGGGATATTAGAAAGTCATTCCGTTCGGTTAATCGATGGGACTCTGGTTTTCACGTAAAAAGGGATAGGTAATCTTACCGAAAAGCAAAGGCTCATAGGCCTTTACTTTCCGGTAGGTGTTCCCGAGCATTTCACTTTCACGATACTTACGGATCGCGCTCAGATCAAAGTCGGCATAGAATAATCCTTCGCTCATATCATCTGCCATAAGAAGTGTATTATCTACACAGATTCCATTGTTATCCCAGCAGATCGGACTGAACGCGCAGGAGCTTCCTGCATTCTCTCCGTTGGGATTTGCCATTGCAACTCCGACCATATTCTCATAGGCCCTAGTCGATAAAGCACACAGCCGGGGCTTCATGGAACCACAGTCATTCGGAACCAGAATAATTTCTGCGCCCTGCAGCATTAAAATCCGGGCACTTTCCGGATATTCGCGGTCATAACAGATCATAATGCCAATTTTAATCCCGGCAAAGTCACATACCCGAAAGGTACTTCCGCTTTCCAGACATGCTTCATCTGCAAAGTCACAGGTATGAACCTTGGAATATTTCATAAGAAGCTCCCCGTTCTTACCAATAACATAAGCGGAATTCTGCGGTCTTTCCACTCCTTTGGTAAAAGCAGTCACAACTACACCAAGCTGCAGTTCCCTGGCTGCGTTGCAGATCTGCTTAAGATAAGGATTATCGTCAGAAAGCGCCTCTTCGTTGCTGATGGGTAATTCATATCCCGTAAGATATGCTTCCGGCAGAAGCAGAAGATCTGCTGCATTCCCAGCCGCTTCTTTCATTTTTTGAAGAATAACATCGGTATTCTCCTGATATTTTCCTGTAAGAGATTTCTTCTGTAAAATTGCCACTCTGAAATTCATGGGGACTCCTTTTGCTCATGAGTTTACTTTGTCATATAAGAGACGTCAAATATGAAGCATCAAATTTAAAAAAAAGTTTCAATCTATTTTCTATCTTCCCTGATTAGAATAAGCATATCACAAAGGAAAAGAAATAAATACAACAATAAATAAAAAAGTTAGGATCGGCAAAAACGATAAAAAGAAATCACATAGATACAGGAGCTGTGGTATACTGTATCTATGCGAATTTATAATAGTCTTAGGACAATGTATTGGAGGTAATGCAATGGAATTTGAACTGCTTGCAGATAGTATTAAGCAAATAAATGATAAAGCAAGTTCTGCAGCAAAAAGTGCTGTAAATCAGCTTATGACATTGCGAAATTGGGCGATTGGTTATTATATAGTAGAATATGAACAAGATGGCAGTGACAGAGCAGAATATGGCTCTCATCTTTTGAAAAATTTGGAAAAACAAATTAATCAAAAAGGAATGAATTACACTCTTTTTAAGGCTTGTAGACAGTTTTATAAAGTATATCCTCAAATTGGTTCGACAGTGTCGAGCAAATTTAAATTACCAGATTTTGGAAAAAGTTCGACAGTGTTGAACGAATTTGTCACAGATCCGGATGTTTTAGTTAATAACTTGTCTTTTTCACATATTCGAGAAATTATGGTTTTAAATGATGCATTTGAACGATTTTTTTACGAAACAGAGTGTATGAAATGCAACTGGAATGTAAGAGAACTCCGAAGAGAGATAAAAACCAATCTTTATGTAAGAGCTGGCATAAGTAGAAAACCAGAGCTTTTATTGAAAAAATCTGCTGATAACGCAAATGGAACAATGCTATCAATAAAAGACCCATTCACATTTGAATTTTTGGGACTTGATGCAAGGGATGCTGTGTCAGAATCTGATTTAGAACAGGCTCTTATGGATCATTTGCAGGAATTTATGTTAGAACTTGGAGAGGGATTCTGCTTTGAGGCAAGACAAAAGCGGATTATAATAGATGATAAATATTATTTTATTGATCTTGTTTTTTATAATCGTCTTTTACATTGTAATGTTATTATTGAACTTAAGAATGATGAGTTCAAACATGAGGATTTAGGACAGCTTAATGCTTATGTAGGATATTATAAGAAAAATGAAATGACAGAGGGAGATAATCCTCCAGTAGGAATCCTGCTTTGTACAGATAAAGGTTCTCAGATGGTAGAATATGCCTTAGCTGGAATAGATAACCAATTATTTGTTTCAACGTATATGTTGCATTTGCCTGACAAGAAGAAACTCGAAGAATTTATGTTAAAAGAGATAGAAGAAATGGGAATGTAAAGCTAAGCACTTTAGCCAATAAGGTTAAGGTGCTTTTTTGCGCTTTGAAAGGAGGAGGTTGAAGTACGCCGCATCGGGGAAAGCCCGATTTAATCATTACAACAGGCTATGTCTGATCATATAGAGTAACTTTTAGTAGAACATCCATTATGACGGTATAATATACATAAAAGCTGGCTTGATATTTGTAGAAAGCAAGGTGATGTACATGATTAAAAAGAATAGTAAATAAGCTTTTGGGGATGTGCGAAATGTTGCATCAACAATGGCTATTGAAGACATGTATGTATCGAAAGATTTTATTAATAAAATGATACTTGTTGCAAGTGGAGAATTATCATCTGAACAAGTACGTCAGGAGGTAATAAGCCGATATGCCAGGCAGTAAATACGGCTAATCGAACCTATTTCACAACGTAACCCGAATCCGGAACTGTCATTCTGGGAACGCCTTTGGGGTTCTTCCGAGTTTTTCTTAGATAACAGGGCATGGCAATCGAAGACAACAAAACCCGTGCAAGGATGCACGGGTTAGCCTGTCAAGAACATGGATGTTCTCTGGCAGGCGGTTGTGTACGTCTTCTATACAGAGCCATTGCCATGATCTGTTATTAATAGAAAAACCGGAAGGTTCCACAGGATTCCCAGGATGACCTTCCGGATTTATCATTAACTAAACCATACAGATTTATCATTAACTACACATTCGAACACAAACCATGCATTTACAATCGAACCGGCTCTAGTTCAACTCTCCATTCTTATATCTCGCCACAACACTCTGAATACGCTCATTCGGATTCAGCAGATCACTGATGGACGTATCATGATTCAGGGTATCGATCAGATATGCGATATACTTACTCATATCACAATCAATATACCACTCCCGGCTCAGTAATTCCGGAGTCTGATAGATCAGATTCGTAGTGATTACGCCATCGATCAGACCATTTTCATAAGCCTTATCAAAACGCTCCAATCCATTCGTGAACAACCCGAAGGTAGCACAGATGAAAATCTTGCCTGCTTTTCTCTCCTTTAATCCGGCAGCTACTTCCAAAACACTTTCACCGGAGGAAATCATATCGTCGATGACGATCATATCCTTACCCTCTACGGAGGAGCCAAGGAATTCATGCGCAACGATCGGATTACGTCCGTCAACAATTCTGGTATAGTCCCTGCGCTTATAGAACATACCCATGTCAAGACCCAGTACATTTGCCATATAAATAGCACGTCCCATACCGCCTTCATCGGGGCTGATTACCATCATATGATCGGAATCAATCTTAAGATCCTTCACATGCTTCAGAAGACTCTTAATAAACTGATAGGTCGGCTGAACTGTTTCAAAACCATGCAGTGGAATCGCATTCTGGACTCGCGGATCATGCGCATCAAAGGTGATGATGTTGTCAACACCCATGTTTACAAGCTCCTGCAGTGCGATGGCACAGTCCAAGGATTCGCGGGAGGTACGCTTATGCTGTCTGCTTTCATAAAGGAACGGCATGATAACGGTGATTCGTCTGGCCTTTCCACCAACAGCGGCAATGATACGCTTCAGATCCTGATAATGATCGTCCGGTGACATATGATTCTCTCTGCCACACAGAGAATAGGTCAGGCTGTAGTTTGCAACATCAACCAGAAGATAAAGATCGGTACCACGGACAGACTCCAGAATAATTCCCTTGGCTTCTCCGGAACCAAAACGCGGAACCTTCGCCTTCAGAAGATAGGAATCACGCTGATAGCCTGCAAATGCAAGACTTTCCTTGTGCTCACTTTCACGGATGGTACGCCATTTTACCAGATAATGATCCACTTTTTCTCCAAGGGATTTGCATCCCTCCAAAGGAATGATTCCCAATGAACCGACGGGAATGGTTTCAAGATTTCTCGTTTCTTCACGCTGTGCCATGAAGGTACCTCACTTTCTACTTTGCAGTTTTTTGAATAATCCGGATATCCGGCCCCGTAAATTTACATACAATATAGTTTTGCATAATCCTTGAAAAGGAACGATCCGAGTAACGGTTCGACACATCTTCAAAAGAAAGATTGGTAGATATAATAGTTGATTTCTGTGCCATGTTTCTTCCGTTTAATAAGGAAAAGAACACGGAAGAGATCACATTGGTAGGGTATTCAGTACCAAGATCGTCAATGATTAATAAATCGCAATCAAAGAGCTCCTTATGATAAGCAGCAAGATCTTCTTTATTCTTATAATCAAACATACTTTTGGAAAGTATTTCGAAAAGATGAATGGCACTCATATATACCACAGAATGTTCACTTTCCAGTAACTCGCGGGCAATACAACTGGATAGGAAAGACTTGCCCGTACCTACTGTACCATAAAAAAACAGATTATGATAGTCTGAATCAAAAGTTTCTATAAAATTTTTACTGATGGCTACTGTACGGCGGAAACACTCCAATGCCTCCCCTTCATAGTAGTCGTAAGATAAATGGTCAAAATTCTCAGTAGACAGAGATTTCTCTAATCCGGACTGCTCATAAAGCAGACGGATAATTGCCTGCTTGAAGCAGTGGCACTTCTCGCGGTTCGGTAAATAACCGGTGTCCTGACAGTCCGTACAGGTATAAATGGGAGCAAGGTAATCGGCCGGATAACCGGCATTTACCAGAAGATCCTGTTTCATACCGGAAAGACGCCGGATCGTATCACGGAGGTCTGTAAGTGCAGAATCATCCCCTTCTAAAAGCTTACGCCCCTGTGAAACAGAAACGGAAGCAATGGAAGCTGATAATTCCTTAAAACCGTCTACGTGGGAATTGACCTCCTGGAGACGTTCCTCCATAATACGGTGGTTATTTAACTGGGTCACTTCGTATCCATGAATGATGGACTGATATTGTGCGTTGCTGAGTGCCACGATAAAATCTCCCTCAAAAATTAGTTGCTGATGATCTCCTTTTCCAGAGCATCAAAGTCATAGGTGCTTCGCATCATCTGGTTGAAAGAAGCGGTGGTATTTCTTACAGACTTTGCGGAAGTCTGGCGGCTCTGGCTGTAGGCATCATCGAGCTTAAGGATGTCGGCCTTGTGATGAACCTCGTTCTTATGCCAGTTGTTCAGGATACTGTCGGCATATTCAAATCGGTGCTTGTCCGTAGCCATGACCGTCCGCTCACAGGCCTCTAAGATAATATCCTGTGTAAAGCTGAAAGCCTTCGTCCATTTGATGACATAATCCGCTTCGGCCTTCGTCGGATTGCTTGACTTGCCTAAGGCCTTCATAATATCATAGACTGTCTTGTCATATTTCCTGGCAGCGCGTGCAGCCTGCTTAGGAGATGTAATGCCTTCCTCTGCCCAGCTGACAGCGACCTTTTCTATGTAACGGAAATCCTTCTTTCCCTTTTCTACGCAGTACTGAATGAGATAATCAATCAGATCCTCGGAAAAATGCAGCCTGTCCGTAAAGAACAGGATCGTTTTCATTTCGGTTGGCGTCAGCGGCTTCCCGATGTACTGCTCTACCACGAACAGAAGCTGGGAGGTATCTTCCTTTTCCTTGAATTCCCGGATCTGGTCAAGGGTATAAGCCGGTTTCTCATAAGGATTGGGAGCCGGTGCTTCTGCCTCAGCTTCAACCGGTGCAGGGCGCTGTGTTTCTTTGCGTGCGGCAGAAAGCGGTACGACCGGTGCAAGAGGAGCAGCCTCATCGGAGGCTTTCTTTGTAACGTCAAGCAGACGGATTGCTGTAAGCACCTTGGTATCGTCATATTCCAGAGCCAGCAGATGATTCTTCTCCCAGTACTTTAACGCACGCAGGACATCCTTCTCGGTGTGGTTAAACTGATCCGCAATATCCGACACACTTGTCGGAAGGTGTGCGCTCATGGTGCGGAGAAGGTATAAATATACCTTGAGCTGGGCATCGTTCGCCTCTTTCATATACTCATCAATAAAAATATTGGATACCACAGTAACATCAGAATAATTCTCCTGATACACCTTAAACTGAGCCATATCAAATTCACCAACCTTAACATTCATTCAAACTAAATAAGCAAGATGAATTATAGCACATGCCTTTTAAAATGAAAATAGCCAAAATTCCTGAAACCCCAGTATTTACAAGGGTTTGAGGAAAATGTGGATAATGTGGATGGTGTGGATATAAATTGGAAAGGCTAAGAAAAATCACAAAAACTGCAAAAAAAATATCCACATATTTTTAAGAAATTATTCATAAAAATATGTGGATGATGTGGACAATTATCTGGAGAGAAGCTCTTCCCCAATGTTTACAACGTCTCCGGCGCCCATAGTTATCAACAGGTCTCCCGGTGCACAGTTTTCCAAAATAAATTTTTCAATTTCAGAAAAGCTTCCGAAATAATGGCAGTTCGGATTGAGTGGAAGAATTTCTTCCTTCAGGGTTTCGGAGCTGATTCCAAGGGTATCGGTTTCACGTGCCGCATAAATATCCGCAAGGATGATCTCGTCTGCTCTGGCAAGAGCCCTGGCAAAGTCCTTAAGGAATGCTTTTGTGCGGGTGTAGGTATGCGGCTGGAAAACGACCCAGAGCTTTTGGTGAGGATAATTTTGTGCCGCAGTTAAAGTTGCAGTAATTTCTGAAGGATGATGTGCATAATCATCAATTATAGTAAAACCATTGAGACAACCCTTGTATTCAAAACGGCGGTCGGTACCGTGGAAGCCGGCAAGAGCTTTGGCGGTCTTATCACGGGGAATCGCAAACAGGTCAGCGAGTGCAATGGCTGCAAGTGCATTGTAAATATTGTGTTCACCCGGCACACTGAGCTTAAACGTACAGGGAGGCTTACCGGTGCTTTGCAGCTCGAATTCTGCACAGCCCTTGTCATCATAGTGAATCCGGAAAACGGAATAATCGGCGTCTTTGCCCCCAAAAGTGATGACGCGGCAGGGAAGGCCTTCATAAATTTCTTCGACATCAGGAATGGTCCTGTTGATAATCAGCGTCCCGTCAGCAGGGAGAAGCGCTGCAAAACGACGAAAGGAGGAACGGATATCATGGATGTCTTTGAAGAAGTCGAGATGATCTTCTTCTATATTAAGTATAATTCCTATTTTCGGGAAAAAGCTTAAAAAGCTGTTGGTGTATTCACAGGCTTCAGTTACAAAATAAGGAGAATGCCCTACACGGATGTTGCCGCCGATACTCTTTAAAATTCCGCCGATGGAAAGGGTGGGATCGGTATCTGCCTGCAGCAGGATTTCGGAAACCATGGAGGTAGTTGTGGTCTTGCCGTGGGTGCCGCTGATGGCAACCGGAAGCTCATAGTTGCGCATGATTTCGCCTAACAGCTCTGCCCGTGTAAGTGACGGAATGGAAAGCTCCTGCATGGCGATGAATTCCGGGTTATCGGGGTGGATGGCACTGGTGTATACCACAACATCAATATCTGCGGTAATGTTTTCCTTCCTTTGTCCAAGGTAAATATGTGCGCCCCTGTCTGATAGCATATCGGTAAGGGCTGACTGCCTGGCATCGGAACCGCTGACCTTAAAATGCTTTTCTAAGAGAATTTCAGCAAGTCCGCTCATGCTGATGCCGCCGATTCCGATGAAATATACATGGACAGGAGTTGAAAAATCAATCTGATACATAAGAATAGATCCTTTCCTTTATACAAGAGTGCGGAAATTGCGTAGCAATGTAGCAATTCGGATACATCGATGAGTGGCAGAATTTATTTTGACACTCATATCATAATATGTGTAATTATTCAGAAGTCCATACTTCTGAACAGTTATAATTATACTGAATCCCTGATGGGAGTTCAAGGACAGGACGGTGTTTTTTACAAAATGTGGAAAAAGGTAACGGTATAGCCACACAATGTTGTTGAAAATAGATATCCGGGTAAAATACATCTATATTTTTTGTAAAAAAACAACAGAAAAATAGGAAAAACATGGATTCCCTTTGTAAAAAATATTCACTTTTAAAATGATATATGGTATAATATTCCTAATTCATTTGAACGTTCCAAAAAGGGTGATTTTTCCTTTGATAGTTTGGGTTCAAGCGCTTCATTAAAATTTACTGGTAAGAGGTGATGACATGATTAAAAAAGAGATGATTGCCATGTTACTGGCAGGCGGTCAGGGAAGTCGTCTGGGTGTGCTTACATCAAAGGTGGCCAAACCGGCAGTTTCTTTTGGCGGAAAGTATCGTATCATTGATTTTCCGCTCAGCAATTGTATTAATTCCGGTGTCGATACAGTTGGTGTATTGACACAGTATCAGCCTTTACGGTTGAATACGCATATAGGCATTGGTATTCCGTGGGATCTGGACAGAAATATTGGTGGTGTGACCGTGCTTCCGCCGTACGAGAAGATCACGAACAGCGAGTGGTATACGGGTACAGCCAATGCGATTTATCAGAACATAGATTATATGGAGAGCTATAATCCGGAATATGTTCTGATTCTTTCCGGAGATCATATCTATAAGATGGATTATGAAGTGATGCTGGATTTCCATAAGGAGAAGGGGGCAGATGTCACCATCGCCGTTATGCCTGTTCCGATGGAAGAAGCTAAGCGTTTCGGAATTATGATTACCGATGAAGATCATAAAATTACCGATTTTGAAGAGAAGCCCGAACATCCAAGAAGCAATCTGGCCTCCATGGGTATTTACATATTCAACTGGAAGACCTTAAAGGAAGCTCTGCTTGCCAATGCACAGCAGCCTGGCCTTGATTTCGGTAAACATGTCATTCCTTACTGCCATGACAACGGAAAGCCGTTATATGCATATGAGTTTAACGGATACTGGAAGGATGTTGGAACCTTACATTCTTACTGGGAAGCAAACATGGAGCTCATTGATATTGTTCCTGAATTTAATCTTTATGAAGAATATTGGAAGATTTATACAAAGAGTGAAATTCTTCCGCCCCAGTACCTGTCAGATACCAGTTTTGTTGAGAGAAGTATTATCGGTGAAGGTGCAACCATCTGCGGTAAGGTTTACAACTCCGTAATCGGCTGCGGCGTAACCATTGGAAAAGATACCGTGGTACGTGATTCCATCATTATGAATAATACGGTGATCGGTGAGAACTGTGAGCTGAACAAGGCGATCATTGCAGAGAATGTTGTTGTGGGTGATGAGGTCAGACTTGGCATTGGTGAAGAGGCAGAGAATGAGACCGACCCTCATATTTACAACAATGGAATTGTTACCATCGGTGAGAAGAGTGTGATTCCAAACGGTATCACTGTAGGAAAGAACACCTGTATCTTTGGTAAGACAGACGATTCCGACTACCCTGAGAAATTCCTTGCAAGCGGTAAAACTTTAATTAAGGAAGGTGATAATAAGTGAGAGCAATCGGTATAATTTTAGCAGGTGGAAACAGTTACAGAATGAAAGAGCTCTCATCGAAGAGAGCCGTATGTGCAATGCCTATTGCAGGCAGTTACCGGAGCATCGACTTTGCACTGAGCAATATGACCAACTCCCATATCCAGAAGGTTGCCGTATTTACCCAGTACAATGCAGGAAGTCTGAATGAGCATCTCATTTCCTCCAAGTGGTGGAACTTCGGACGGAAGCAGGGAGGATTATTTACCTTTACTCCTTCTGTTACGGCAGAGAACAATTTCTGGTATCGTGGAACTGCAGATGCCATGGCACAGAATCTGTCCTTCCTTAAAAACAGCCATGAGCCGTATGTAGTAATTGCATCCGGTGACTGTGTTTACAAGATGGATTACAATAAGGTACTGGAATATCATGTAGCCAAGAAGGCGGATATTACAGTTGTCTGCAAGGACATGCCGGCAGGTGTGAATGTAGACCGTTTCGGTACAGTGAAGATGAATGAAGAAAGCCGGATTGAAGAATTCGAAGAGAAGCCGGTTGTAGCGAAGTCCAATACGATTTCCTGCGGAATCTATGTGGTCAGAAGACGTCAGCTGATTGAGATGATTGAGAAGTGTGCGGAAGAAGACCGTTATGATTTTGTGAAGGATATTCTGATCCGTTATAAGAATATGAAGAAAATCTACGGATACAAGCTTACGGATTACTGGAGAAACATTGCTACGGTTGATGATTATTTTGAAACCAATATGGATTTCCTGAAGCCTGAAACAAGAGATTATTTCTTTAAACAGTATCCGGATATTTATTCCAAGGTGGATGATCTTCCTCCTGCAAAATATAATCCGGGTGCACAGGTCCGTAACAGTCTGGTGTCGAGTGGAACCATTATCAATGGAACAGTAGAAGACTCCGTGATCTTTAAAGAAACGTACATTGGAAATAACTGTTACATCAAGAATTCTATTATTCTCAATGATGTTTATATTGGGGATAATACGCACATTGAAAACTGCATCATAGAAAGTCATGATACCATCCGGGCGAATTCTTACTATGTTGGTGAGAATGAGATTAAGATTGTTGTGGAGAGAAATGACCGGTATGTGATCTGAACGGCTATTAATTAAATTTATGAACGAAGATACTTGCACGTCAACAGGGGAATGACAGCTTAGGAAATCTGCAAGAATTTTGTATAGGGACAAAAGAAAGAAAGGGGTAAAATTATGCAGATTACGGACGTTCGAGTTCGCAAGATTACGAAGGAAGGAAAGATGAAGGCTGTCGTATCCATTACACTGGATGATGAACTGGTGATTCATGACATTAAGGTTATTGAAGGGGATAAGGGATTGTTCATTGCAATGCCAAGTAAAAAGGCAGCGGATGGAGAATATCGGGATATTGCTCATCCGATCAATTCACGGACCAGAGAAAGAATACAGACCATGATTCTTGATGCTTATGAGAGATCACTCTCTGAACCGGATTCTGAATAAACAAAACAGACAGGGCAGCCGCATGATGCGGCTGCCTTTTTTCTGCATAGGAGAAAAGGATTTATGAGGAAATGATGCATAAGGAAATGATTCAGGGGATCATTTTTGAGAGTAGAACGGATGTGATATTGAGAAAAAATATCAAGAAAATGTTGCTGCTTGTATCTTAAACAGGTAAGTGTTATATTTTGGTGTACGAATAAGATAAAGCTGAAAAGATACAAGGAGGACGAAACAATGTTAGAGTGCTTAAAGAAAATCAACAAAGAAAAAACAGGTTTATTTGCAGCCGGAGTGTTATTTGGAACAGCCGGAATCAAAATTCTGACAAGCAAGGATGCAAAGAAGTTTTATACACAATGCACTGCAGCTGTGCTGCGTGCTAAGGAATGTGTTATGAAGACGGTAACCTCCGTACAGGAGAATGCAGAAGATATTTATGCAGAAGCTAAGGAAATCAATGAAGAACGTGCAGCACAGGATGCGGAGCTGGGGGCAGACGTAACCGTTGAAGAAACAGATATAACAGAGGATGCAGAGGAAAGCGCAGAGCAGGAATAATCTGTTTTGGAATGGAGTGATTACGATGAGATTTGTAATAAAACATGAGATTAAAGGCAGAATCCGTATTCATCTCGTCCAGAAAAGAATGACTTTGCAACAGGCAGATATCCTGCAGTACTATCTGGAGATACAGGAAAATATAGAAACTGCCAGGATTCAGGAGAGAACCTGCGATGCAACTATTTGCTATCATGGAAGCAGGAATGCTATCCTTGATGTAATAAAGAACTTTTCCTATGAACACGTAAATGTTCCGGAAGATTATCTTAAGAATTCCGGAAGAGAGATGAACAGGGAATATAAGGATAAGCTGGTAAATCAGGTGGTGCTTCATTACGGAACAAGATTTCTGATGCCACTGCCGGTCAGGGAAGGAATTGCGGTAATCAAATCGGTCCGCTATCTGTGGAACGGTCTTTGCACGCTTTGCAAAGGAAAGATTGAAGTACCGGTGCTGGATGCAACGGCGATCGGGGTATCCATGTTCCGTGGAGATATTGATACGGCCGGCTCTGTAATGTTCCTTCTGGGAATTGGTGAGATCCTGGAGGAGTGGACGCATAAGAAATCCGTGGGCGATCTTGCAAGAAGTATGTCCTTAAATATCAATAAGGTCTGGCTTGTAAAGGATGGACAGGAAATTCAGGTTCCCTCTAAAACAATCCAACCGAAGGATCTGGTACGGATTCATATGGGTAATGTAATTCCGTTTGATGGTGTGGTAACAGCCGGAGAGGCGATGGTGAACCAGGCATCTCTTACCGGAGAGTCTGTTCCGGTGCGTAAGAAAGAGGGAAGCTCTGTCTATGCAGGAACGGTTGTTGAAGAAGGAGAAATTACAGTCTGTGTAAAACAGGCAAATGGATCCAGTAAATATGAGAAGATCATGGCGATGATTGAAGAATCCGAGAAGCTGAAATCTTCATTGGAAAGTAAAGCGGAGCATCTGGCAGACCAGCTTGTTCCATATACGTTCCTGGGAACCGGGTTGGTATGGCTGCTTACCCGTAACGTGACCAAAGCACTGTCTGTTTTAATGGTGGATTATTCCTGCGCTCTGAAGCTGGCAATGCCGTTAACAGTACTGTCAGCAATCCGGGAAGCGAGCAGTCATGAGATTACGGTTAAAGGGGGTAAGTACATCGAGGCGATGGCCGAAGCCAGAACCATTGTTTTTGATAAAACAGGGACATTGACGAAGGCACAGCCTACCGTTGTGGATGTTGTGCCGTTCAGCGATCAGTCCAGGGATGAATTGCTAACGATTGCGGCATGCCTTGAGGAGCATTTCCCTCATTCCATGGCAAAGGCAGTGGTTCGTGAGGCAGCCAGAAGAAACCTGGTACATGAAGAGATGCATACTAAAGTAGAATACCTTGTGGCACATGGGATTTCTTCCACGATTGCAGGCAAGAAGGTTGTCATTGGCAGCTATCACTTTATCTTTGAGGATGAAAAGGCTGAGATTCCGGAAGGAAAGCAGGAGCTGTTTGATCATCTGCCGGAGGAGTACTCCCATCTCTATATGGCAATTGATGGAAAGCTCTCTGCAGTCATTACGATCGAGGATCCTTTGCGCCGGGAGGCATCTATGGTTATTCAATCCCTGCGTGAGCTTGGAATTGAAAAGCTTGTGATGATGACCGGAGACAGTGATCGGATCGCGTCCAATATTGCCGGTAAGGTTGGCGTGGACGAGTATTATTCCGAAGTGCTTCCGGAGGATAAGGCAGGCTTTGTCGGGACAGAAAAAGCCGACGGACGTAAGGTTATTATGATTGGCGATGGAATCAACGATTCCCCTGCACTTTCGCAGGCGGATGTCGGGATCGCCATCAGTGATGGGGCTGAAATTGCCAGAGAAATTGCAGATGTTACCATTGCAGCAGATGATCTGCGTGAGATCATTACCCTGCGCCGCTTAAGTGAAGCCATGATGAAGCGGATTCATAAGAACTACCGCAGAATTATCGGTATTAATTCCACGCTGATTGTTTTAGGGGTGATGGGATTGATTCCTCCGACGATGTCTGCCCTGCTTCATAACACCTCCACGTTGTTAATCAGCTTAGAGAGCATGAAAAATCTGCTCGATGATGAGGAAGAAAAGCGGCAGGCAGTTTAGAACTGCAGGCAGTCTGTGACGAAGCAGTGTGACATAAAAGGAAGATAATAAAGATAATAAACAGTTACGATGAAATTATGAAATGGAAAAGGATGGACCGTTTGGTTCATCCTTTTCCATTTGGGGAATTCCGCTGGAATTTCCATAAAGCGAAATGCTCTGTCTGGAATTTTAACTGAAGTCCTCCTCTTCCTAAATCCAGACGAATGTGCTAAGATAAAACCGATTCGCGCTGAAGGAAAAGGAGAAAACCATGTATATGATTGCAGGACTGGGGAATCCCGGGAAAGAATATAACAATACAAGACATAACATCGGATTTGCATTCATTGATGCACTTGCGCAAGAATATGATATTAATGTCATGGATGTGAAGCTGAAGGCACTGACCGGAAAAGGAATGATTGGCGGTCAGAAGGTGCTTCTGGTAAAGCCCCTGACTTTTATGAATTTAAGCGGTGAAAGTATCCGTCCGCTTGCAGATTATTATAAGGTAGATCCGGAGAGTGAGCTGATTGTGGTATCGGATGATATCACCTTATCTCCCGGAGGCATCCGTATCCGCAAGAAAGGAAGCGCCGGTGGGCATAATGGTTTAAAGAACATTATTGGACAGCTCGGAACCGAGAATTTTAAGAGGATCCGGATCGGTGTCGGTGAAAAGCCGAAGGGCTATGATCTTGCCGACTATGTACTGGGACATTTTTCCAAAGAAGAGCAGCCTCTGATGCAGGAAGGGATTACAAAGGCGAAGGAAGCATTAAATCTGATTCTTGCAGGAAATATGGATCAGGCGATGAACGAATACAATCGCAGGGAGAAGTAAATGAACACATTGCTCGCGCCACTATGGGAAATCAGCGAATTTGAAGAGATTCAGAAACAATTAGATAAAGAAAACGGCTGTGTAGCGCTTACGGGATGCATCGAATCCCAGAAGCTTCATATGGCTTACGGACTCTCGGAGGGGAGGTTTCAGAACCGGATCTTCGTCACCTATAGCGACCAGCGGATTAAGGAGCTTTTAGAGGATGAGCGGTTTTATGACCGGGAGGCCGTCGTTTATCCGTCGAGGGATCTTATTTTCTATCAGGCGGATATTCATGGAAATCAGCTTACGAAGGAGCGCATTAAGACGCTGCGCCGGATTCTGGAGGGAAAGCCGGCTACGGTAATTACCACCTTCAGCAGCCTGATGGCACCGCAGCTTTCCCTCGATATCTGGAAACAGTATCTGCTCCATATTGATGGAAAGAGCATTATTGATGAAAAGGCGATTGCTCTGCGTCTTGTGGAAATGGGATATGAGAAAACCTATCAGGTGGAAACACCCGGGCAGTTCAGTGTGCGTGGCGGCATTGTGGATATCTTCGACCTGACAGAAGAAAATCCCTATCGAATTGAATTGTGGGGAGATGAGATCGAATCCATCCGGAGCTTTGATGTGATGAGCCAGCGATCCATTGAAAAATTGTCTGAAATCACCGTATATCCTGCAACCGAAATGCTGCTTTCGAAAAACCAGCTAAAGACCGGGATGGAAAAGATCAAAAAGGAAGCCGCAGCATTTGAACAAAAGCTCCGGGATGAATTTCATACCGAGGAAGCCCACCGGGTTGCCACGCATGTTAAAGAGCTCGAAGAGCAGGTGATGGAATTCGGGAATGCGGCGAGCCTGGATGGCTATATGAATTATTTCTATGAAGAAACCGTTTCTTTTCTGGAGCTGTTTGATATGAAAGATACTGTTTTCTTCCTGGATGAACCGGCGCATATCGAGGAGCATGCAAAGGCGGTAGAGACAGAGTTCCGTGAGAGCATGATTCATCGTGCCGAGAAGGGATACATTCTGCCGGGACAGATGAATCTTCTGTTTTCATTGGAAGAGACCGCAGCGCGGCTTTCAAGGGGACATGCTGCGTACCTGTCTGCACTTGATATGAAGAACAGCTTTACCGGAAAGCTGCTGAAGCCGTCGCTTAAAAGTGACATGACGGTCAAAAGTATTTCTTCCTATAATAATAGCTTTGAATCCCTCGTGCAGGATCTGAAGCGGTACAAGAAAAATAAGTACCGGATTCTGTTGTTATCCGGCTCGAGGACAAGGGCAGAGCGTCTTGCCAGGGATCTTCAGGACGCTGAGCTTACTGCATTTTATTCCGGGGATCCGGAACGGGAGCTCCAGCCGGGGGAAATCATGACCTGCTATGGCCGCGTGCTCCGGGGCTTTGAATATCCGCTGCTTAAATTTGCGGTCATTTCCGAAAGCGATATTTTTGGAAGTGAAAAGAAGAAGCGGAAGAAAAAGAAGACCTATGAAGGCCGGAAAATCAATGATTTCAATGAATTAAGCATCGGAGATTATGTGGTTCATGAAAATCATGGGCTGGGGATCTATAAGGGAATTGAAAAGGTAGAGGTCGATAAGGTTACGAAGGATTACATCAAGATTGAGTATCGGGACGGTGGAACCCTTTATGTGCTGGCAACGGGCCTCGATGCCATCCAGAAGTATGCGTCTGCAGATGCGAAAAAGCCAAAGCTCAATAAGCTCGGTACACAGGAATGGAGCAGAACCAAGTCAAAGGTCCGGGAAGCAACCGGCGAGGTGGCGAAGGATCTGGTGGAGCTTTATGCGGCGCGTCAGCAGAAAAACGGTTATCCTTACGGAAAGGATACGGTCTGGCAGAAGGAATTTGAAGAGATGTTTCCCTTTGAAGAGACGGAGGATCAGCTGCTTGCCATTGATGCGACGAAGAAGGACATGGAGAGTACGAAGATTATGGACCGCCTGATCTGTGGAGATGTCGGCTACGGCAAGACGGAAATTGCCATCCGTGCGGCGTTTAAGGCGGTACAGGAAGGAAAACAGGTGGTTTATCTTGTCCCGACAACGATCCTTGCGCAACAGCATTACAATACCTTTGTACAGCGGATGAAGGATTTCCCGGTGAGAATCGACATGCTGTCCCGTTTCCGGACAGCAGCAGAGCAGAGGAAGACCATCACAGACCTGAAAAAGGGCATGGTGGATATTGTGATCGGTACACACAGGGTTCTGTCAAAGGATGTGGAGTATAAGGATCTGGGGCTTCTGATTATTGATGAGGAACAGCGGTTTGGCGTTGCCCATAAAGAGAAAATCAAAAAGATGAAGGAAAACGTAGATGTTCTGACACTGACTGCAACACCGATTCCGCGAACCCTTCATATGAGCCTCATCGGTATCCGGGATATGAGCGTTCTGGAGGAGGCACCGAATGACCGTCTGCCGATTCAGACCTATGTCATGGAATACAATGATGAAATGGTAAGGGAGGCTATTGTGCGTGAACTGTCACGGGGCGGACAGGTCTATTATGTTTATAACCGTGTCAATCAAATTGCAGATGTGGCCGCCCAGGTGCAGCAGCTTGTTCCGGAAGCCAACGTGGCGTTTGCCCATGGACAGATGCAGGAAAAGCAGCTTGAACAGATCATGTTTGACTTTATTAATCAGGACATTGACGTACTGGTATCTACGACGATTATTGAAACCGGACTGGATATTTCCAATGTCAATACCATTATTATCCACGATTCGGATAATATGGGACTGTCCCAGCTTTACCAGCTCCGGGGACGAGTGGGAAGAAGCAATCGTACTTCTTATGCGTTCCTCATGTATAAGAAGGATAAGATGCTGAAGGAAGTGGCAGAGAAGCGTCTTGCTGCAATTAAGGAATTTACGGATCTGGGAAGCGGCTTCAAAATTGCCATGAGGGATCTGGAAATCCGTGGCGCCGGAAATCTTCTGGGAGCAAGCCAGCATGGACATATGCAGGCTGTCGGCTACGATCTTTATTGTAAGATGCTGAACGAAGCGGTGAAAACCCTGAAGGGAATCCCCACGAAGGAAGACTTCCTTACTACGGTAGACCTCGATGTGGATGCCTTTATTCCACCGTCTTATATCGTGAATGAGGTGCAGAAGCTGGATATTTACAAGCGGATTGCCGGTATCGAGAACCAGGCGGAATGCGATGATATGAAGGAAGAGCTGCTGGATCGTTTCGGGGTGATTCCGACGGAGGCAGACAACCTTTTACGGATTGCTCTGATCCGCGTGGCTGCCCATAAGCTGGATATGATCGATGTCAAAGGAAAAAACAGCCAGATCGTGTTCACCTTAAAGGACGATGCGCAGATTCAGGTGCAGAATATTCCTATGCTGCTTGGCAGGGAGGAGCATTTAAGCTTCAATCCGAAAATGCGCTGTTTTGTATTTCATTATCAGAAGTGCGGTATGGTGGAAAAGGATGAAAGGCAGCTTCTGGCCTATACGGAAGAACTGCTGCAGACCATGCAGGAGTGCCTGACCGTTCAGCCATGCCATTCATAAGCTGCCTGATCGTTCAGCCATGCCCATTCATAAGCTGCCGGATTGTACAGATTGGCTAACCAATATAGGTGTTTTCCGGCAGCTTATTTCATGTCGGGCATCCGCCCTATAGAAATAATTGTACATGCTGCCCTTAGTGAGCAAGCTCCCACGGTCATCTTGAACAATTATTTCTGCATGGCAGATTTATTACAAAAGTTCTATAATTTCTATAGGAAATTCGGACAAAATAGTGTAAACTGGAAAGTAGCTATTCAGTACAGGTCGAAGCATTTACTGCCAAGACCGTAAGAAAATGATTCAATAATGCAAAATCCTATCGGCGAAGCCGATTTGGAATGGATTTTGCATCGTAACTGTGAAGGTACTGAACAGTTACACTGAAGAATAGATGTGGTTTATGACAAAAGTTAAGAGAACCTGAAAAGGGTAGGAGACAGTATGAATATTTTCATGGTTTTGAGTCTGATCGGTGGTCTGGCGCTGTTCCTGTACGGTATGCAGATGATGGGCGACGGTCTGAAAAAGGCTTCCGGCGGTAAGCTGGAAATGATTTTAGAGAAGCTGACGTCCAACAAACTTATGGCCGTTTTATTGGGTGCCGGTGTTACGGCAATAATCCAGTCTTCTTCGGCTACAACGGTTATGGTGGTCGGATTTGTGAATTCGGGCATCATGAGTTTATCCCGTGCGGTCGGTGTTATTATGGGCGCGAATGTTGGTACAACAGTTACGGCATGGATTTTAAGTATGACGGAGATTACCGGTCAGAGCCTGTTTTTACAATTGCTGAAGCCATCCTCCTTCTCACCGATTCTTGCAATTGTCGGTGTGGCGATCCTGATGACCGGAAAGAAAGAAAAGCAGCGTGATGGAGCGGCCATTATGCTGGGCTTTGCAATCCTGATGTTTGGTATGGAGATGATGTCCGGAGCAGTGGAACCTCTGGCTGAGTCGGAGGAATTTCAGAAGGTGCTGCTGATGTTTGCCAATCCGGTACTTGGTATGTTGGTTGGATGTGGATTCACCATACTGATCCAGTCTTCTTCTGCAGCAGTAGGTATCTTACAGGCTCTGTCCGCTACCGGAGCGGTTACCAATCTTTCGGCCATTCCGCTGATTATGGGTGCAAATGTCGGTTCTACCACAACGGCACTGATTTCCAGTATCGGTGCAAGCCGGAATGCGAAGCGTGCCGCACTGGTGCATTTCTATTTTAACATTATTAAGACCGTTACCTTTATGCTGCTGTTTTATTGCTTTAATGCCATTTTCCATTTTGCATTTGCCGGTCGGCCGGCAACCGCAGTGGGAATTGCAGTGATCCATTCCAGCTTTAATATCGCTGCGGCTATTATTTTCACACCGGTTTCTTCGATTTTTGAGAAGATGGCATATCTGACCATTCCGAAGCTTGAAAGCGAAGAAGAGGACAGGATTCCTGCCAAATCCGAGATCCAGATCCTGGATACCCGTTTCCTGAACACACCGGGATATGCTCTGGAGCAGTGTAAGAATGCAGCCATTGATATGGCGAATTATTCAAAAGAAGCGCTGTTTCTTGCCATCGACCAGATTGGGAAGTTTGATAAGAAGAGTGCGGCAAGAGTCATTGAGCTGGAAGAGCTGGTCGATCATTATGAGGATGAGCTGGGTTCCTATCTGGTAAAATTAAGCAGCCGCCATCTGACGGAGAAGGACAGTCAGGAACTGTCGGTACTGCTTCACTGTATCGGAGATTTTGAACGGATTTCAGATCATGCAATCAACATTATGGAATCTGCAAGAGAGATGAACGACAAGAGCCTTTCTTTCTCTAAAAAGGCAGAAGAGGAACTGACTGTTTTTACCGGTGCCATTAAAGATATCGTGAATACCTCCATTCTGGTGTTCCAGGAGGAGGATTTAAAGCTTGCTCTTCAGGTAGAACCGTTAGAGGAGGTCATTGACCACCTGAATGCAGAAATCAAGAAGCGTCATATCAAGCGTCTGCGCAAGGGCAAGTGTACAATTGAAATGGGCTTTATCCTTTCGGATATTTCAACTAATTATGAAAGAGTTTCCGATCACTGTTCGAACATCGCGTTATGTCTCCTGCAGTTGAATGAGGATAATTTTGATACTCATATGTATCAGGAGAATATTTCCGCTTCGGATAACAAAGATTTTAATGAGGAGTATAAGCGTCTTCGTATCCATTATCAATTACCGTAAGTGATGCAGTCTGAACACATGCGTGAGGGGGGATGTGGCATGGCGTTGATTTATATATTAGAGGATGACCGAAACATCCGTGAAATTGAAGAAATTGCATTAAAGAATGCTGATTATGAAGTGGTTTCTTTTGAAACTGCTGCAGAATTCGGGAAGAGGCTGAAGGAAAGGGTGCCGGATCTTTTATTGCTGGATCTGATGCTGCCGGATGCCGATGGCCTTCGGCTTGTGACGCAGCTGCGGCAGAATGTGATGACTATGAGCCTGCCGGTTATTATGGTGACTGCGAAGACAACGGAAATAGACAAAGTACGGGGACTTGACAGCGGCGCAGATGATTATCTGACGAAGCCGTTCAGTGTCATGGAACTGATTTCCAGGGTGAAAGCGCTTCTTCGCAGAAGTATGAAAGGATTAAAGGAACGTGTTATTACGATTGGAGAGATTTCACTTGATGTAGAGCGTCGCAAGGTGACGGTTGCGGGAGAACGCTGTGAGCTTACCTATAAAGAGTATGAATTACTGAAGCTCCTGATGAATAATGCCGGGATTGTGACTCCACGGGAGGAAATCCTAAGCAAAGTATGGGAAACGGATTTCGAAGGTGAGTCGCGGACGATTGATATGCACATTAAAACGCTCCGTCAGAAGCTTGGAAGCAGCGCGAACCGGATTAAAACCGTGCGGAATGTAGGATATTTGTTTGAAACGTCACCAATATAGGAAATGAAAATGCAGAAAAGATTTTATTATGAATTGATGGGAATAGCTGCCCTGGCAATTTTGGGAACATTATTGCTGGTGGTAGCTGTTTGTTTTTCCTACATGAATCCGGAATATCTGTCCGGGCAGCAGCAGGAAAAGATGATTCTTGTACTGATGATCGGCATTGCAGCAATTATGGCATTCTGCTTTTTGCTTGCGGGAATCTGGTCTCATCAGCTCGGAGAGAAGCTTCATCTTGGAAAAGAAGAGGACAATGAACTGAATGCAAAGCTGCGGCAGGAATTCACAGCCAATGTGTCCCATGAGCTGAAAACACCTCTTACGGCAATATCCGGGTATGCGGAATTAATTGAAAACGGGATGATTTCATCCGATGATGAGATCCGGAGAATGGCAGGAGAAATTCATAACAATTCGGGAAGACTGATTACCCTGATTAATGATGTTATAAGACTGTCGGAGCTGGATGAAGAACAGGATGAAATTCTGGAGAAGGTTCCGCTTTCAGTGGTTGCACAAAGCAGTGTGAAAATGCTTCAGATTAACGCAGAAAAGCATCATGTCACGCTTACCTTTGAAGGGGAGGATGCTTTTATCTGGGGAACCAGACAGATGGTGGACGAGGTGGTCTATAATTTATGCGATAATGCCATCCGTTATAACAAAGAAAACGGAAGTGTTACCGTCCGTGTGTACAGGGAAAACGGCCGTGCGGTTTTACAGGTACAGGATACGGGAATTGGAATCCCGCAGGAATGCCAGGAACGCATATTTGAGCGTTTTTATCGTGTGGATAAGGGAAGGAGCAAGCTGACCGGAGGAACGGGACTTGGACTTGCGATTGTGAAACACATTCTGATGCGTCTGAAAGGAGAATTAAAGCTTGTCAGTACACCGGGACAGGGGACGATAATTACAATTGCGTTTCCTTCCTGTAAAGAGGACACGGACAGGTAGAAAAATAGAGGCATATGGTGTATACTGGGAAAGATGGAAGCAGGTATAAGGGGGAAGTATCTTATGCAGACGATGATTGTGTGTGAGGAAATAGGGGAATTATTGGAACAGCTTGGCTTAGCCAGGAAGGAAAAGGGATTTGAGCGGCTTTCTTATGCAATTGCTGTAACCGCGAAGGAGTTTGAAAGGGCAGGAAGTGTCACGAAACTGCTGTATCCGGATCTGGCGAAGCATTTTCAGACAACGCCGGAAAAGATTGAGAGATCACTCAGGCATCTTATTGAGAAATCCTGGGAAAAGGGAGAGAAAACCCGGTTCGAGGAATTATTCGGTTATCACAGGGATAATTCGGAGATCCGTCCGACCAACAGTGAGTATATTGCAATCCTGGCTGACTGGATCCGGAGTGGCAGCTATGAGAATGGACTGGAAAGTATTGAGGAATTTGAGTAAGCACATAATGAAAGAAAAGCAGCATGGCAGAAGCTTTGTATATGGGCTTCTGAATTGTCATGAATAAACAAATAAAGGGAGGTAAGGTAACAACATGAATAAACCGGCAATCTGTGGAGGAACACCCGTCAGGGATACGAAAATTTCATACGGACATCAGTATATTGATGAAGAGGATATACAGGCAGTTGCAGACGTGCTGCGAAGCGACTATCTGACCTGTGGACCGAAAATTGCAGAGGCGGAAAAGGCACTCTGTGAAGTGACGGGAGCCAAATATGCAGTTGTCTGCAGCAACGGAACCTCAGCACTCCATATTGCCTGCCAGGCAGCAGGAGTGCAGCCGGGAGATGAGGTTATCACGACACCCATCACCTTTGCCGCTTCGGCAAACTGTGCACTTTATTGCGGAGCAAGACCGGTTTTTGCAGATATTAATGAGGAAACCTACAATATTGATCCGGAGAAGGTAAGGGAGCTGACAACGGATAAGACCAAGGCGGTTGTAGCGGTGGATTTTACCGGACAGTCCGTAGAACTGGATGAACTTTTAGAGCATTGCCACGCACACGGGATCACTCTGATTGAAGACGGTGCACATGTGATCGGAACCAAATATAAAGGAAAATGCAACGGCTCCATCGCCGATATGACTACCTTAAGCTTTCACCCGGTGAAGACGGTTACCTGTGGAGAAGGCGGTGCGGTACTGACGAACAGTGAAGAGCTTTACCGTAAACTTCTGCTTTACCGTGCACATGGAATTACCAGGGATCCGTCCCTGATGGAGCATGAGCCGGATGGCCCGTGGTATTATGAGCAGCTTGCCCTTGGCATGAATTACCGTATGACGGATATGCAGGCAGCATTACTGATCAGCCAGTTAAAGAAGCTTCCGATGTTCGTGGAACGTCGGAAGGCAATTGTGAAGCAGTATAATGAAGCATTCCTAAAGCTGCCGCAGATTGTAGTACAGAAGGAAATTCCGGAGTCGGATACTACAAGACACCTGTATATTCTGCGGATCAATCCGGAGAAGCTTTCCATTGACCGCAGACAGTTTTTCGATGCGCTGGCTGCAGAGAATATCTGCTGCAATGTGCATTACATTCCGACGTATTACTTCCCGTATTATGAGAAGCTTGGATATCAGAGAGGATTGTGCCCGAAGGCGGAGAAATTATATGAAGAAATTATTACCCTTCCGCTTTATTATTCCATGACGGATCAGGATGTGGCAGATGTAATTGAAGCGGTTACGAAGATTGCAGCGTATTACAGCAGATAGTTCGGTTGAGAGTGCACGGTTTCCCAAGAAGCCGGATTAGTACAAGGTGAGGTAAGCAATGAAATTAAGCGTCATAGTCCCTGTTTTTAATATGGCATCAGATGATAAACTGAAATGGTGTATGGATTCACTGGTCGGACAGACGATTTCTGATTACGAGATCATTGCAGTGGATGACTGTTCCACGGATGATTCCCTGTCCATTCTGCAGAATTATAAAAAGCAGTACCCAGGTAAGGTGATTGTGATTGCCTCTCCCGATAACCGGAAGCAGGGCGGTGCGAAGAACCTGGGACTGTCTGTTGCAAAGGGAGACTGGATCGGGTTTATTGATGCGGACGACTGGGTGTGCGCAGATTTTTATGAAAAGCTTCTGAATAAAGCAGAAGAAACCGGTGCGGATATGGTCGGCTGTGATTATCATCTGACTCCGGAGCACAGCATGAAAATCGGACAGATTGTACATAACAATACGCCGGAACAGGCAGGTGTTCTGAATGAGGAAAAGTACCGGTCCCTCATTCTGGATGGTGGAAGTCTGGTGGTGAAGATTTACCGCAGACATATTATTCTCGATTATCCGAACCGTTTCCCGGAAGGGATTTTTTACGAGGATAATGCAATTGGCAATTCCTGGATGCTCCGGGCGAAGCATTTTGAATATCTGCAGGAGCCGTTATATTACTATTACCAGCATGAGGCATCGACGGTGCATACCATTACGAAAAAGCGGTGTGAGGATCGTATGGAGGCTGCCCGGATTATGGTGAAGGAGGCGAAGGAATTTCAATTCTTTGATACCTATTATCCGGAGCTGGAAAGCAGCTTTACCACCCTGTTTTATGTGAATACCTTGTTTTCCTATATGGCAGGAAAAGGGAAAAAGGAATACCGTTTCGTGAAAGCCTTAGGAGATGAGATGCGGAATACCTTCCCGGACTTTCAACAGAATAAATATTACGAGCAGAGAGTCCATGCGGAGGAACGCAGGCTGATCGCCATGCAGCAGAAGTCAACGCTTTATTTTATGATCTATTACAAAGTGCTCTGGACCTACCGGAAGCTGCGTAAGCGTTTGGCTGCACAGAAGTAAATGATCAGCATCGCATGTTTTATTGTAACTATTCAGTACAGGTCGAAGCATTTACTGCCAAGACCGTAAGAAAATGATTCAGTAATGCAAAATCCCATCGGCGAAGCCGATTTGGAATGGATTTTGCATCGTAACTGTGAAACAGCAGTTTTAATGTGAGGTCAATGGGAGAAAAAGATGAGCAGTCCGGGAAGAAGCAGAATTTATGTGTGTCATACCTTTTATCATGCCTACATTACCTGTCTGAAGGAGCTTCATATACAACGTGATCCGGTACAGAAGCAGGCGGGAGCAGTGCTCCTTTTGAGCAGTATGTCGAATGATTTCGGTAATTTAAAGGAACGTGCCGAGAAGTCCGGTTTATTTACGGAGGTCCTTCCGTTTGATGAAAAGGAAGAGACCTTTTTTCCGGAGCTTGCACAGTACCGGACTGATACCGGAAACCTTGTAAAGAACATGCTCCAGCGTATCCGCTTTACCAGGAAATTCGGTAAATTATTAGAGCCGTATATTCCGGTCGATTTTAAGAGGTTCGATGATATTTATGTGTTCTGTGATTCCGATCCGATCGGTTACTATCTGAGTACGCATAAGATTTATTATCATGCGGTTGAGGATGGTCTGAACTGCATCCTTTATTATGATACGGCCCGCTACGATAACCGTGGACATTTTAAGCTTAAGGCGTGGATGTCGAAGCATAATCTGATCTTTATTCAGAACGGCTATAACAAATACTGCCTTGATATGGAAGTGAACGATGCTTCGGTTCTTCCGTATCCCTGTGAGAAATATCTGGAGAAGCCGCGTAAGGAGCTGACTGATGATCTGACCGATGAAGAAAAGGATATTGTCGTTGGCATATTTATTGAGAATAAGGACAAACTGGAAACCATACTTCGCGAGGGCATGAACCATGAGCATAAGGTGCTGGTTCTGACCGAGCCGTTGTGCGACCTTGAAACACGGAAACGTATTTTCCAGGATATCATTGCGCAGTATGGCAGCATCGACGGAGAACCAGCGCAGATTCTGATGAAGCCGCATCCCCGTGACGTGCTGGATTATGAGCAGGAATTTTCACAGTATATTATTCTGGATAAGAAGTTTCCAATGGAAATCCTGAATTATATAAAGGATCTTAAATTTGACCGTGTGATTTCAGTGCTTACCGTAACAGATGCCATTTTATTTGCGAAAGAAAAGCTGTTCCTGGGGGAGGACTTTATGGACAGGTACGAAGCACCTGAAATTCACAGACAGAATGAGCAGATCTATTAAAAAAGGGGATTAAGGTGAAAGAGGGAATGAAAATGTTTTCTTTAAAGAAGGAAGAAGTGAATGTAGGAAGACAGAGGGAGCTGGATCTGGTAAAGGGGTTCCTGATGATTATGATCATATTGATCCATTCCTTTCAGACGATCGGGAACCTTGATACGGTAAATTCATACGCGCATGAAATATTGTTTGCACTGTTTATGCCGACAGGAGCCTGCCTGTATCTGTTTGCGATGGGATTTGGAAGTGTTTTTACAAGACATTCGGAGCCCGGGGATATGGTGAAGAACGGGATAAAGCTGTTAGCCTTTCAGGCCTTAAGTAATCTGTGTTATGCCGCAGTGATTGTCATCAGCTTCTGCTTAAGAAATCTGATTGCGGGAGAAGTGCCGGGCAGCAGGGAATTGTATCAGGAAAACCTGTATTCGGTACTTACCTTCGTCAATATCTTTTTCATATCCGGTATGTGTTATCTGGTGCTGGCATTATACAAAAAATTAAATGTAAAGCTGGGCGGATACATCATAAGCGCAATTGCTGTGGGAATTGTAACACCGTTTACCAGACTGCTGGTTTCGGACAATCAGGCGCTTAACTGGATTCTGGATATGACGTTTGGCGGAAAAGGGGAAACAAGCTTCTGCTTCTTCCCATACCTGAGTTATGTATTTTCAGGATATGTGTTTGCCAGGGTGATCCGGAAAATTCCGGAAGAGGAAAAGGGAGATTTCTACAAAAAGAGTGGAATCATCTGCGGAGTAATCGCCGCAGTCTGGTTTATAAGCTGTATCGTATTGCATCCGAATGTGGATGACTTCTTTAATTATATGCTGGATCAATACCGGACACCGGGGCTTTTGAAGGTCATTGGAAGCCTTTGTACCATCCTGCTCGTATTTGCCATTTCCTTCCGGGTGATGCCGCTGATTGAAAAGTGGAAATTCGGGTACAACAAGCTTTGCTTTTATTCGAAGCAGATTTCGAAAATGTATGCCGTACATATCGGAGTATATTATGTCATTGGCGGCTTTACAGCATTTGGCGGCTTTGGGGTGAAAGCATGTGTCTTATGGTCTGTGGCCGGGCTTATTGTAACCGACCTGCTTGTACAGGGCTACCTCAGGATAGAAAGCAGGATTAAAAAATAAAATGTAACTATTCAGAGCCATGCAAATTATGACAATATGGACGTCGAATGCTCGCATTCGTAAGGACATTTGACATAATTTATATGGCGAAGTAACCACATGAGTAAACTTAAGTTGCGTTAGCAACGGTTTTACGAATGGGGTTCTGAATAGTTACAATAAAATAAAAGTAAGAGCGAAAATTGAAAGTAAGCGTAAAAAGTGAGCAGAGAACGTTTAAAGAGGATTGACATGACAGAAAGAATTCCAACCCCATATTTTTTACTGGATGAACCAATTTTACAGAGATATTTTGATATGCTGACGGAAGCATTAAAGGAAAACTGGCCCAATTACCGGATCGGGTATTCCTTTAAGACGAACTCACTCCCCTGGCTGGTGAACTTCTATAAGAAGCAGGGGGCTTATGCGGAAGTAGTATCCAGAGACGAATATGGATTGGCAAAATATCTTGGATTTCAGGATTCGGAAATTGTTTATAATGGACCTTATAAGGACGAGCAGTCCTTCCGGGATGTGGTGCTGGCCGGAGGATATGTAAATTTGGATTCCAAATGGGAGCTGGAATGGCTGACAAAGCTTTCAGAGGAATTGGAAGAAGAGAAGATTTTAACAGATTCTTCCGGTAATGGTGAAGCAGGCAGAGAGAAGAAGACACGAGAAAACGGAAAAGTAAGTAAAGTAAGTGAAATCCGGGTTGGAATCCGTGTGAATTTTAATCTGGAACAGATGTGCCCCGGGGAAACAACCATGGGAGAAACGAGCGGGCGGTTTGGCTTTTCTTATGAAAATGGTGAGTTTGCCAAAGCACTTTCCTATGTAAGAGCGCTTCCTCATGTAAGGGTTACAGGACTTCATCTTCATTCCAGCAGTAAAAGCCGTAGTGTACAGATCTTCCGCAGTATTGCACAGATGGCCTGCAGGCTGAAAAGGGAATTTGATCTTACGTTATCCTATGTGGATATCGGAGGCGGTTATTGTGGAGGAATGGAAGGCAGACCGGAATATCCGGATTATTTCCCGGCCATTGCAGAAGAACTCCACAGGGAATTTGATCCGGAGCAGACACGGCTGGTTGTAGAACCCGGAATTTCGCTGATTTCCAAGGGTTCCTTCTTTGTAACCAGTGTGATCGATGTGCGGGACATCCGGGATACCCGGTATCTGATTACCGATGGCAGCCGGTTTAATATTGATGCAACCATGATTAAATCCTCGTACCTGTACCATACGAAGCTGCAGAATCCATCCGCACCTGTTATGGACAGACAGGAGATCACCGGTTATACCTGTATGGAATGCGACCGGCTTTTTACGATGGAGAACCTGCCGGAGCTTCAGACGGGGGATCAGATTATTTATGAGAATGTCGGGGGATACACCATTAGTCTGAATCCATTGTTTATTCAGTATTTCCCTGCGGTTTATGTACGCAATGGAGAGCAGATGACGGAAGTCCGCAGGAAGTGGACGGCGAAGGAATATGTGCAGGGGAATGTATGGTAGATGAGATAATGCTGATGCGATGGTGATACAATGGTCAAACATGCACAAAATACTTGTCCTTGCAAGGATCTCCGGAACTAAGAAGTTCTAACTATTTCGGCATGTTTGGCTGAAAAGGGACGCAAACGCATCAACGAGCCATCCGGGTTCGATTGCTGCTTGATTGGACATCCATGTCCAATCCTTGCTGATTGTGTGCGAAATAGAAGAACTTCTAAGCTCCTGCGCTATTTGCAAGGACTAAGTATTTCTGTGCATTAGGGAAACGTTGAGAAGTGTTTTGTGCTTTGATGAAACTTTTAGAATTAAGAAAAAGGATTGAAGTAACACGGATTAAGGTTGGATTTGCTGCGAAAGGAATAACAGATGATATGTCAAACAATATTTTAATTCTGAGCTGCGGTACAAGAGATCTTCTTGTACGTTATTTTAAAAGGGCAGATTATGGACGGGTGATCGGTGCAGACTGCAGTGAATTGGCACCTGCACTTTATGAGGCGGATAAATATTATCTGATTCCGAGAATGAAGGAAGAGGGCTATTTTGATGCAATTCTGGAAATCTGCCGCAAGGAAGGGATTACGGCAATTCTCCCGTTGCAGGAGGATGAATTAAATCTGATTTCGGAAAACAGGGAGCTGTTTGAGCAGGAGGGAATCCGGACGATTGTTTCACCGGTAGAAACCTTGCAGATCTGCAGAGATAAATATTGTTTCTTTGAGCATATGACGGAGCATGGGATTCCGGTGCTGAATTCCTATATTGATCTGGCCAAATTTGAGAAGGCATATGAAGCAGGGAAGATCGGGTTCCCGGTATTTGTCAAGCCTGTCCGGGGGGCGGGAAGTGTTGGCGTGATGAAGGTTTCCTGTATGGAGCTTTTGAAGGCGTTATTTGCGTATAGTGAAGAGCCTCTTCTGATTCAGGAATTCTGTAATGGCAGGGAATTCGGAATTGATGTATATGTGGATCTTGTAAGTGGTGAAGTAGTGGATATATTTGCAAAAGAAAAGCTCAGGATGCGTGCAGGAGAGACAGAGAAGTCTGTTACCAGTAACGATCCGGCATTGAAGGAGTTTGTTTATCGTGCAGCTTCCACGCTGAAGCTGTCCGGACCGGTTGATATGGATGTTTTTGAAAAAGACGGGATATTTTATCTGTCAGAGATCAATCCGAGATTTGGCGGAGGCTTCCCTCATGCGTATGCCTGTGGTGTGGACACGCCCTCTTATATTTTACAGAATTTGCAGGGAATAGCGAATGAGAGCCATTTACAGGAGAAACGGGAAGAAATCTATGTCTTAAAGTATTCTGATATTCTGTGCATTGATCGTTGAGAAGGCATGTTATATGGCTGGTAGTATTGGAAAGGATAATCAGGAACGGGATTTGAGCAGTGCAAGCAGCGCATCTGCGATGCGGACCGCACCATTTCCATCCACGAGCTGCTGCATCCTTTTGGAAATATTCCTGTAACGAAGAAGACGCGCGGAAGCGGCCTGATTCCGGACATAAGGATTCATGGAGGTAACCCAGTGGGCTGCCTCTTTTTTTATGGATTCCTCGTTCGTGCGGACATCGCCGAGGCAGGGGATGGCATCGTTCTGCGCAAAGGCATTCGCAGACGCAATCTGATTATCCGCAATGATAAAGCTTGCGGTGGGAACACCAACTGCACACAGCTCGTAAAGTGTTGTTCCGGCAGCCGAGAGCGCAAGATCACAGGACTGCATCAGGGAAGCCATATCCGAAACACCCTGATGGAGAACAACCGTGGAAGCCTTGGCAGATGCTGAAGAAGAGACATACAGATTTTGCTTATCAGCCAGTTCGCACAATGCCTGACGGTCAGGATTCATGCTGCCTAAAAGAAGATGAAAGCAGTAGCCCGGAGGGCATTCGGCAAGCAGGTATTCTGTAAGATGGAGCGTGGTATGATATGGATCGGAACCGCCGGATGCTATGAGGACATGGCAGACTTTATCATCGGATATCATGGGGATCTCTTTTGCTGCAGACTGAAACTGGGGACGGAGAGGTGCAAAGGCACCGCCTAACAGCTTCTTCCCGGCACGGGTGTAGGAATGCTCATATTCCTGCTGTGTTTCCGGGGTGAGGATGTCATAATTGATGACCAGGTCAACCGGATAATCAAAGGCGCGCAGATCGTCCAGATAGACAAGAGTAACATGGTTTTTAAGGGATAAAAAATAGCGTTCGGTTACAAAGTAGGAATCCACCAACAGGACCGGCTTAGCAGCAGAAGGGAGAGCTGTGCCGGAAACCGGGGGGAAAGCCCCGCTGGAAGCCGGTGCGTGGACATGGGAAGGCTCGCACCTGTCAATAAGTGCGAGTAATTCCGGCAATTCCCTTTCCGGATCATCATACCGGGCAGTTTCAAGAATACGAACCGGAAATTCTTCCTTACAGTCGAAAAAGCCACAGAGTAAAGCCTTGCTTTCCTGATCGGAAACGAGGAAGGTGATGGGGAAACCATCAGAATCCGTAAAAGTTGTACCTGCAGCCTGCTGCTCCTTTTTTAATGCCCGGGCAACCGAAAGACACCGCACTAAATGTCCGGTGGCAATTTCGGTATTTCCATCTGCTCGAATATAAATTACTGAATCAGCTCCCATGCCAGAGGAGTTCCTTTCTTTAAGAAATGCTTTGCCCTTTTGCCGAGCACTTCTTCATAATACATGGTATGAAGTCCGATCCCGGGACGGATCGAACGGATATTTTCGGGGGTTAAGGTTTCGCCCTCTGCAATGTCTTTGACAACGAACAGGGAGCGGGAACCGCGGTGCTCCTGCTTTTGTTTTTCGGTCAGAACATATTCGGAAGAGCCGAGTGCTTTATCTAAAATACGGATTTCATCCACCATCTGCTTAAATTCCTGCGGCTCCATGGAAAATCCACTGTCCGGGCCGCCGTCCGCACGGCGGAGAGTCAGATGCTTTTCCACCATTTTAGCACCAAGGGGAACGGCTCCTGCAGAGACAATGGTTCCCAGGGTGTGGTCGGAAATTCCGGTCAGGCAGTCGTAGGTTTTTGCAAGGGTCGGAATGACGTTCAGGTTGACCTCTTCATAGGGCGTCGGATAGGCAGACACACATTTTAACAGGATAACATCCTCATTGCCCTCTTCCTTACATACCGCAAAAGCGCGCTCAATATCCTCCGGATAAGCAATTCCGGTAGCGAAAATAACAGGCTTGTGCAGTTTTGCAACCTTACGGATCAAGGGAATATCATTGATTTCGTAGGAGGCAATTTTGTAAGCGGGAACGTTGAGCTCTTCCAGAAAATCCACAGCTGTGAAGTCAAAGGGAGAAGAGAAGCATTCCATGCCAAGCTTATGTGCCTCTTCGATGAGCTTCGGCTGCCATTCCCAGGGGGTATATGCCTGTTTATAAAGATCATATTCGGAGATGCCGTCCCACAGACCGCCTTTATTCATGAAACAGTCATCGTGGCAGTCGATGGTCAAAGTATCGGCAGTATAGGTCTGCAGCTTGACGGCATCCGCACCGGCTTCGGCAGCTGCGTGGATGATTTCCACGGCGCGGTCATAATTCTGATTATGGTTGGCAGAAACCTCCGCCACAATAAAGGTAGGAGAAGCGGCACTGATGGTACGCTTCCCGAGCTGTATGGTATGATTCATAGAAAATCCTTTCTGTGAATGTAATGATAGCAAATTTGTAACTATTCAGAACCACATTCGCAAAATTTAATTAAATAAGCATTCGATGTCTATATGGTTATTATTTACATGACTTTGAATCGTTATCAAGACTCTGAATGAAGCCTGCGGTATTTGATTTCGGCAATTTCCCAGTCCTCTAAGGTATCTATGTCCTGTACTTCCATTTCGGTTAAAATAAGGGGTACCTGTCCCTTGACATCGGTAGTTCCCTCTTTTAAGAAAACGTCGGTGCGGCAGGCATAGAACTGACCGCAGTCATGATAAATTTTCTGTAAATCCTGGCTTCTTGCAAGGGCATACTCCGGAAACTGGCGTTTTAAGAAACCTTCCTCACTGATTAATAATCCTCTCTGCGGGGGATAGGAAAAGGGCACCACCGGCATTACGGAATCCGAGTCAGCAAGAAGGTCCATAGCCTGTTTCAGCCGTTCACCGGTGACAAAGGGAGCGGTCGGGTAGATGCAGCAGAAGTTGTCAAAATGCTCACCACGTTCCTCGTAGGTTTTCAGTACCTCCATAATGACATCATCGGTGGAGGCATAGTCATTAGCCGTTGCTTCTGACCGGAAAAAAGGAACCGAAGCACCGTATTTTACTGCAATTCCGGCAATCTCCGGATCATCGGTAGATACCATGACTTCATCAAAGGCTCCGGAAGAGCGTGCGGCCTCAATGGAGTAGGCAAGAATCGGCTTCCCGCAGAATTCCTTAATATTTTTACGCGGAATACGCTTGCTGCCTCCACGTGCTGTGATCATTGCAAGATTATGACTCATGGAAGAATACTCCTTTTTTATACATAAAAAATTGGTGTAACTATTCAGAACCCCATTCGTAAAACCGTTGCTAACGCAACTTGAGTTTTACTCATGTGGTTACTTCGCCATATAAATTATGTCAAATGTCCTTACGAATGCGAGCATTCGACGTCCATATTGTCATAATTTGCATGGCTCTGAATAGTTACAAATTGGTAATTCAAGTATACCTTATCTGTTATCGGATTGCAAAGAGATATCTGCGCGCAATGTCTGCCGGTTATGATTTTGCATGATAGACGAAGCGCAGAAGTTGTGATACACTGTAAACAACAGTTCAGCCATGCAGAAATGAATATACAGGATGACCGTGGGAGCTTGCTCACAAAGGGCAGCGTGTATATTCATTTCTATAGGGCGGACGCCCGACATGAAATAAGCTGCCGGAAAGCACGTATATATGTCAGCTAATCAGAACAATCCGGCAGCTTATGAATGGGCATGGCTGAACTGTTGTGGAAATTCATGTAGAAATAAATATACAGGATGACCGTGGGAGCTTGCTCACAAAGGGCAGCGTGTATATTCATTTCTATAGGGCGGACGCCCGACATGAAATAAGCTGCCGGAAAGCACGTATATATGTCAGCTAATCAGAACAATCCGGCAGCTTATGAATGGGCATGGCTGAACTGTTGTGGAAATTCATGTAGAAATAAATATACAGGATGACCGTGGGAGCTTGCTCACAAAGGGCAGCGTGTATATTCATTTCTATAGGGCGGACGCCCGACATGAAATAAGCTGCCGGAAAGCATGTATATATGTCAGCCGATCAGAACAATCCGGCAGCTTGTTACAGATATAGAATATAAGGATATCACAGAAACATGGTTAAAATTTTTAAAAAGATGATGGTGCTTCTTGATGCACGTCAGAAACGAATTATGGTGCTTCAGTTAATTCTGATGCTGATTGGAGCGATTCTTGAAACTGCCGGTATTTCAATGGTGGTTCCGGTAATGCAGGTGGTTCTGGAAGAAAATGCGGTGGCAAAGCACCGTTATCTCCAGGTGATCTGTGAGCTTTTTCATATTGACAAGGAGAATACCACAGCCGTTATGGTGTTTGTGATGATGGCCCTGATTCTGATGTTTGTCCTCAAGAATGTCTTTCTGTTCTTCCAGCAGAAGTCACAGCTTAAGTTCGTCTATACCAATCAGTTTGCCACCTCGAGACGCATGATGATCAACTTTATGCAGCGCCCGTATGAATATTATCTGAATGCGGATACGTCCGTGATCCAGAGAAGCATCACTTCGGATGTGAATAACATGTATGGACTGATTCTGGCGATGCTGCAGCTTTTCAGCGAGGGTGTCATTTTCGTGGGACTTGTCATTGTGGTGGCCTTTATCAGCGGAATTAAGATCACCATTATTGTGGCAGCTCTTCTGATTGCGGTCCTTCTGCTTATTATGTTTATTTTAAAGCCGATCATGAAAAAGGCCGGCGTAGAGAATCAGGACTATTACAGTGGTCTTTATAAATGGATCGATCAGTCGGTAATGGGAATCAAGGAAATTAAGATTGCCAATAAGGAAAGCTACTTTATTAATGAGTATTCCAAGTGTGGAAATGGCTATGTAAGTGCTGTACAGCGATATAATCTGTACAATGCCACTCCGCGGCTCTTAATTGAAACCGTAGCAGTAGCCGGAATGATTATTTTTATGATGCTGCAGCTGCTAAATGGAATTGAGGCAAGTGAGGTCATTACCCAGCTGAGTGCACTTGCGGTTGTTGCCATGCGCCTTGTGCCCTGTGCAAACCGGATTAACAACCATCTGACCTCGATTTCCTATTTTGAACCATTCTTTATGGGAGTCAGTGACCATTTACAGGATGATATCCGGGATAAGAATGTAAATTACGACGCAGAAGCGTATCGTCAGAAAATTGATGTACAGAAGATGGAGATCCGGGATAAGATTGAATTAAAGGATATTGTTTATAAATACCCGAACACGGAGACGCTGATTTTTGACCATGCGGATATGGTGATTCCCATTGGACAGTCAGTAGGAATTGTGGGGACAACCGGTGCCGGAAAGTCTACGGTTGTGGATATTATGCTCGGACTGTTAAAGCTCCAGCAGGGGCAGATCCTTGCAGATGGCGTGGAGGTCCGTGATCATTACCAGTCCTGGCTTAAAAATGTCGGATACATTCCGCAGAATATTTTTATGATTGATGATACCATCCGTAAGAATGTTGCATTTGGTTACGCGGACGAGGATATTGACGATGACAAGGTCTGGGCGGCACTTAAGGAGGCCCAGCTGGATGAGTTTGTAAGAAGCCTTCCGGAAGGACTTGATACCGGAATCGGTGAGAGGGGAATCCGTATCTCAGGAGGCCAGAGACAGCGGATCAGCATTGCCAGGGCACTTTTTGAGGATCCGGAGGTACTGATTATGGATGAGGCAACCTCTGCCCTTGATAATGATACGGAAGCAGCCATCATGGATTCCATTAACCGCCTGCATGGACGGAAGACCATGGTGATCATTGCACACCGTCTGCAGACGATCGAAAAGTGCGACATTGTTTATCGCGTCGAAGACGGAAAGGTGACAAGAGAACGATAAAAGGGATCATTGTTGCGCATAGCCGGAAGCATTTGCTGACCAGGTGTGCAAAAGTAAAGGGAAAGGGAGCACTGCATGGAAGGAAGGAAACGTCAGGCAGGAATTGAATTATTACGCATGGTTGCCATGATGATGATTGTTACCATGCATTTTCTTGCAAATTCCGGGAACCTTTTAGAACCGGGCAAGCAGTCAGACCTTTCAGCTGTTTTGGGAACGATCCTCGAAAATTTTTGTCTTGCGGCAGTGAACGCTTATGTGTTTATCAGTGGTTATTTCGGATATCAGGGAACGTTTCAGGTGAAAAGAGTCCTGCGGTTCCTTTGCCAGATCTGGTTTTACAGCCTGCTGGTTCCCCTTGTACTGATGGGTTTGGGGATCAGCACAGGCTTTCAGAACGGCATTTATGGAATCCTTCCTTATCTGTTTCCGATTGAGACAGAACACTACTGGTTTGCAACCTCGTTCCTGCTTTTGATGCTGCTGATGCCTTTTTTGAATCTTGCGGCACAGCACCTTCCAAAGAAAACCTATCAGACGGCACTTGTCGTACTCTTTATATTTTTAAGCGGAATCAAGAGTATTGTACCAGTGGCTTTTGCGACAGACCGGTATGGTTACGACCTGACCTGGTTTGTTTTCGTTTATCTCCTTGCCGCCTATGCAGGAAAGTATGATGAAAACGGAATTTTTCACCGGTTCAAAACAGGCAGGGGAAATGCGGCGATTCTCTTTTTACTGAGTGCCGCGGTCGGAATGGCAATTCAGTTTCTGATGAAAGATCTGGGAAGCTTTCTGCCTTCGTTACAGAATACCTGTGAATACTATTTTTCCGTGCCGTATCACTATAATACGATCACGGTACTTACGGCAGCCATCGGGCTGTTTTACCTGTTCCGTTCCCTGCAGATCCGGGAGGGAAAAGCAGCAGATCTGCTCCGTCAGCTTGGCGGCTTATGCTTTGGCATTTATTTATTACATGAACATATCGATATCCGCGGTAGCTGGTATGGGTGGCTGAAAGCACTTGTGAATCCTGCCGGAAATACCGGTGTGCTTCCTTTTTTGACAGAATGGATTTTCTGCCTGCTGGTGGTGTGTATTGCAGGCCTGCTGGCAGACCTGATAAGAGATAAGGTGTTTCATTTGATTGGAGGCAGACTTGATAAGACTGCCCTGGGAAAATGGCTGAAAAATCCGGATGACAAGGAAAGCAGAGGAGGAAATAAATGAACGAATATGCGGAACGATTAAAACCTCTCTATCATTTTGCAGAGAAAATCCTGTTTCCGGTAATCCTTATCCTGTTTCCCCTGCTTAAGGTAAATCAGGGAATTGACCTGACGGATACGGCATACAGTCTTGGAAATTATGCGTTCTTTGGGCAGAATACGGTATTGTGGACACTGCTGACGTTTTTGTCCAATGTCCTTGGATTTTTCTTTACAAAGCTTCCGTTCGGAGGAACCATGCTTGGCATGAAGGTATATTCCTCCCTGCTGATCAGTGCCATGGCCCTGCTTGGATACCGCTTTTTCCGGACGAAAATGCCGGCTGTCATTGCCTTTCTTGCAGAGCTTTCCGCAATTGGAATGTGCTGGTGTCCATCCGTGATTTTATATAATTATATGACCTATGCGCTATTGCTTACCGCAGTGATTCTGCTGTTCCGCGGACTGGTGCGGAAGCATCCGGGGTGCCTTGTGGCGGCGGGAGTGGTTCTGGGGCTTAATACCCTTGTACGATTCCCCAATAATGGATTGGAAGTGTTATTGATCCTTACTTTGTGGTATTATGGATATTTGAAGAAGAAACCGTTAGCAGAAATTGCGAAGGAAACAGGCCTGTGCATAGCAGGTTATGCAGCGGGCTTTGTGGCAGTGCTTGCCGGCATGATGCTTCTTTATGGAACGGGAACCCTTGGAACCATGATCGAAGGAGTCTTCGGCATGGCAGGCTCTGCATCCGATTATACCTTTGGAGAAATGCTTGGGATGATTACAGATGCCTATCTGCACGGAGCGGGATGGATGGCTTATATGGTGCTGTGTATTCTGCCGGGAATTCCTTTTTTCGCCATACAGAAGGAGCGTTTTCCCCTGCTTCGCAAAGTGGTATATTGTATCTGTATTGTGTTTTTGTTTATCGTGCTTGGCAGATGGGGTATGTTTAACTTTAAATATTATCAGAAGGAAGCCGCTCTCCAGTGGGGCGTGGTTTTCCTGATTCTGTCGCTGGGAATCTGTGTGTGGATGCTGTTTAGCAGAATGCAGGACTGTGAATGGAAGCTGATTGCGGCGATGAACCTTATTGTGGTTCTGATCACCCCACTTGGCAGCAACAATTATGTATGGCCGGCTTTGAATAACCTGTTCTTTGTGGCACCGATCACGTTCTGGACCATATACCGCTTCGCAAGGTGGGGACGTCCGTATCTGGATGTAACCGGGAAGGTTCCGCTCTTTTCCGTAAAAGCGATGACTATGGCTATGGTCGTTGCGTTCCTGATTCAGGCAGTCGGAATTGGCTGCAATTATGTTTTTCTCGATGGGGAGGATGGACATAAAAGGGATACGACAGTAGAAGGAAGCCGGATTCTGCGTGGAATGAAAACCAATGCCGCAAACGCCGGAACACTTGAAGAGCTAAATACCTTTATGCTGGAAAATAATACGGAATACCGGAACAAAAAGGTGATTCTGTATGGAAATATTCCGGGGCTGTCCTATTATCTTCACAAGGCGCCGGCTGTTTATACATCATGGGCAGATCTTGATACGAACAGCTATGAACGGTTGGCAGAGGATCTCAATACTTTAAATCAAACGATGACGGAAGAGGATCGTCCGCTTGTCATCTTTTCGGAAGAAATCATGGCACAGGTGCTTGATTTGCAGGAGAACGGAATGGCGGGAGAGGGCTCTGTCTGGGAGCAGAAGCTTAAGGCTGTTCTGGATTTTATGACAGTAAATGAATACCAAATGGTCTTTGAGAATGAGAAATATGTAGTGTTTGTATAACAATTCAGATTAGATGGAATTATCCAGTACAGGAGGAGAGAGAAATGATCCGATTTAATGTACCGCCCCTTACCGGGAAGGAAATGGATTATATGAAGCAGGCTGTAGAAAGCATGCATATTTGTGGAGATGGTGATTTCACGAAGAAATGCAGCAGGTGGATTGAGGAACAGACCGGAACGGGTAAGTGCCTTCTGACAACATCCTGTACCCATGCATTGGAAATGGCAGCCCTTCTTTGTGATATTAAGGAAGGCGATGAGGTGATCATGCCGTCCTATACGTTTGTATCGACCGCAGATGCCTTTGTACTGCGCGGTGCCAGGATTGTGTTCGTAGACATCCGTCCGGATACCATGAACATTGATGAAACCCTGATTGAGGATGCGATAACCGAGAAGACCAAGGCAATTGCCGTGGTACATTATGCCGGAGTTTCCTGTGAAATGGATACCATTCTTGACATTGCAAAGCGTCATCAGCTTCTGGTGGTAGAGGATGCTGCACAGGGGGTGATGGCAAGCTACAAGGGCAAGGCACTTGGAACAATCGGAGACTTTGGATGCTTCAGTTTCCATGAAACGAAGAATTACAGTATGGGCGAGGGCGGCGCATTACTCATCCGTGATGAGCATTATGTGGAAGAAGCCGAGATCCTCCGTGAAAAGGGAACGGACCGGAGCAAATATTTCCGCGGACAGGTAGATAAGTACTGCTGGAGAAATTATGGTTCCTCTTATCTTCCAAGTGAAATTAATGCGGCATATCTTTATGCACAGCTGGAAATCGCAGATCAGATTAACGAGGTGCGCCTTTCCAGATGGCAGCAGTATTACGATGCATTATTACCATTGCAGGAAGCCGGGAAGCTTACCCTGCCGGTAGTTCCCGGGGACTGTAAGCATAACGGTCATATGTTTTATATCAAATGTAAGGATCTTGAGGAACGTACGAGATTTATTTCCTTTATGAAGGAAAATGAGATTCTTTGTGTATTTCATTATGTACCTCTTCATTCGGCCCCTGCCGGACTGAAATTTGGCCGTTTCCATGGGGAAGACCGTTATACAACCAGGGAAAGCGAACGTCTGGTGAGGCTGCCGATGTTTTACCAGCTGACCGAAGAACAGACAGATTACATTATTTCTAAAGTAAAGGAATTCTATGAAGCTTAAGGACGTTGATTCGAAGAGACAGAATTTCATAATTTCCGTTGTGCTTCTGCTGATCCCGATGATCGCACTGGCCTGCCGTTTTGATTATTATTATGATTTAAACGATGATGTCCTGATGAAGGAAATATTAAGCGGAAATTATACCGGGGTACCGGAAGGGCACAATATTCAGATGCTGTGGCTCATAAGCGCGGCAATCAGCCTGCTTTACCGTATCGTAAGGATTGCTCCGTGGTATGGTATATTTCTGTGTACCTGTCAGTTCGGGGCACTGCTTCTGCTCCTGAACCGGAGCTTTACGATCTGTAAAAGCCGGAAGGCCAAGCTTACGGTAGGACTTGTAGAAACACTGCTGTTTTTTGCCCTGATGATGGAGCATCTCGTGGCAGTACAGTATACGGTTACCTGCACCATGCTGGCTGCCGCTGCGGCATTCTGGTTTCTGACCTCGAAGCCACAGGAGGAACCGGTTAAATTTATCCGAAGCAATATCCCGGCAATTCTGCTCGTATTTCTGGCGTATCTGATCCGGTCGGAAATGCTTCTTTTAGTACTTCCGATGATCTGTGTAGCAGGTGTTGTAAAGTGGAGCTTTGAAGAAAAGGCGTTCACCAAAGAGAATTTTATGAAATATCTTGGAGTGATCGGACTGATTCTGTTAAGTCTCCTGGCTGGAGAGGCCACACACAGGATTGCTTATGGAAGCAAAGAGTGGAGAAGCTTTACCACACTGTTTGACAACCGTACGGAGCTCTATGATTTTCAACAGATACCATCTTATCAGGCAAACAAAGAATTTTATGACAGTATCGGAATCAGCGAAAGTGAGCAGATTCTGTTTGACAATTATAATTTTGGAATTGATGAAGAAATCGATGAAACTATCATGGGACAGATTGCGGATTATGCCGGAGGGCTGAATCAGGAGGCGCAGCCCTTTGTTCCCAAGCTTCAGAAATATTTTAAGCTGTATGTATATCGTTTTCTTGGAGGACCGAATTCTGTTGGGAGTGATTATCCCTGGAATTATATGACGATACTTCTGTATATTACGGTATTTTTACTGGCGCTGTGCCAGGGCTGGAACACAGAGGATAAGCGGCATTACGGAATCTGGAAGCATCGCATGGTGACAGGGCTTTCCATTCTCTGGAAGCTTTGTTTCCTTTTTGTCGTCCGGAGCGTACTTTGGATGTATATTCTGATGGGGGAACGTTTCCCGGACAGGATTACCCACTCCCTGTATTTTATGGAGTTTGTAGTTCTTGCAGGGATTCTGTTTGTCCTTATCATGCAAAAGCGTAGGTCTGGCAGAACACATCTGGTACGGATGACGATGCTTATTTGCTTTGGCCTGTTTTCAGTATTGCTTTTGCCGGGAAAGATCGGGGAGGTGGCACAGGATCAGAAGTACCGCGAGCAGCAGAATGAACCTTATTTACAGGTTTATGACTACTTTGCACACCATCCGGAGAACTTTTATTTTATGGACGTATACTCCTCCGTGAGCTATTCAGAAAAGATGTTTGTCAATGTGGATAACAGCATTCACAATTATGATATTATGGGTGGCTGGGCAAGCAAGAGCCCGCTTTACCGTAAAAAACTCAAGGCTTATCAGATCAATACCATGGAAGAAGGGCTGCTTTCCATGGAGAATGTCTATTTCGTAAGGAAAAAAGCAGAGGACATGCACTGGCTTTCCAATTATTATGAAAGCCATGGTGAGAACATAAAGATTACATTGGTTGAAACGATAGACAATGTTTTTGAAATCTATCGGATAGAAGCTGCCAATTTGTGACAGGATTCGGTGTAAGCGTATAGAGATTCCGTTGTTTATGAATACATGTAAGCAGAATCAGAAAGGAAAAATCGGACAATGGTGATTTATGGAGAACGGATTGCACTCCGGCCAATGGAGGAAAGGGATACAGCAGATATTATCCGGTGGCGCAATACTGATTTCGTGAGGAAAAACTTTATCTATCAGAAGCCTTTTACGGCAGAAACCCATCATCATTGGATTGAAACGATGGTAAAGACCGGGAAGGTTGTGCAGTTTATGATTTGTCCCTATGATGCGGATACCGGATTGAAAATAATTCAAAATGCGGTTGGCAGTGTTTATCTGCGTGATATCGATGAGACACACCATAAGGCGGAATACGGGATTTTCATTGGAGAAGAAGAAGCTCTTTCGAAGGGCTATGGCACGGAGGCAGCACAGCTTATGCTGAAATATGCGTTTGAAACCCTGCACCTGCATAAGGTGATGCTCCGTGTGCTGGCTGAAAATACACAGGCACAGAAAAGCTATGAAAAGGCAGGCTTCCGGCAGGAAGCTTATTTAAAGGATGATGTCTTTCTAAACGGAAGGTTTTGCGATGTCATTCTGATGGCATGTATATGTGATGATGATTCCACTACGTAAATGATGAAATCATTGTAACTATTCAGAACTCCATTCGCAAGCTCACTGCTGCGCAGTTCCCTTTGCTCATGTAGTTACTTCGCCATATAAATTTAAAAATGTTCTTACGAATGCAAGCATTCGACGTACATTATTTAAATTTGCATGGCTCTGAATAGTTACAAATCATTACAGCTTATGAACGTCATGGCAGCAGATTGCTGTCATAAATCAATGAAGAGAGAACCGGAGACAATAGAAATGAAGAAGGTCAGTTTTGTAATTCCCTGTTACCGTTCGGCACAGACACTGCCACATGTGGTAAAAGAAATTGATGATACAATGTCCTCCATGAAGGATTATTGTTATGAGATTATTATGGTAAATGACTGTTCGCCGGATGACACCTTTGCAGCAATTGAAAAGCTGTGTGCAGCCTCCGGAAACCATCCGGAGGCACAGCGTAAGGGGATCAATCTTGCAAAGAATTTCGGACAGCACAGTGCGCTGATGGCGGGCTTCCATTATGTGACAGGAGACATTGTAGTGTGTCTGGATGATGATGGACAGACACCGGCGAACGAAGTGGGAAAGCTGCTTGAGGGGATTGAACAGGGATCCGATGTGGTGTATGCCAGATATGCACATAAGCATCATTCCGGCTTCCGCAACTGGGGAAGCCATGTGAATGAGCTGATGACGAGAGTGATGCTCGGAAAGCCGAAGGAGCTCTACGTATCCAGTTATTTTGCAGCCAGACGCTTTGTGGTAGATGAAATGAGCCGTTATACCTATGCGTTTCCTTATGTGATCGGTCTTGTGCTCCGTACCACGAAGAATATTACGAATGTGGATGTAAATCACCGTGACCGGGAAGCAGGAGTTTCCGGATATACACTGGGAAAGCTTTTGAATCTCTGGTTTAACGGTTTTACGGCATTCAGTGTGAAGCCGCTGCGGATTGCAACAGCAGCAGGAACGGTTTGTGCCATTGCAGGGTTTTTATATGGAATTTATACAATTATTAAAAAGCTGTTCTTTAATCCGCCCGGACTGGTTACCGGCTTCAGCGCACTGATGTCTGTTCTGGTTTTTATGGGTGGAATGCTCATGCTGATGCTGGGACTTGTTGGAGAATACATTGGAAGAATGTATGTGTCCATGAATAATTCTCCCCAGTATGTGATCCGGCAGACAACCTTCAGGGAGAAACCCTCCGGGAAGGACGGAGGCAGGATGCAGAATACCGGGAAAATTCAGGCAGGAAATACTGAGGAAATTCAGGCAGGAGAATCGTAATGGGAACATGGATCTTTCCAATGGAAAATTATCTGGACTTCAGCAACAGCATTTTACCGGTGCTGATTGCACTGCTTGTGTTTATGGTGATCCGGAAGCTTCGTCCCGGGAAGCCGACCGTTATTTCCGTGCTGTTCGGGTTTCTTTTTTCAATTTGCATGGTATTTGGCGCACAGCTTGATCAAAAGGGCAGTGTTTCGTTCATGAATCCATGGATGTGGCTTTCCATTCTTGCTTTTGCGGTAGTGATGACCCTGATGGTAAGCGGACTCTGGAGTGCGATGGCACAGAGACAGCAATCCCGGGTAACTTTGCCGCATTTGAAAGCCTCCCGGGAGATTTGCAGAGTTTCGAAAACGCAGACCGGCAGGACGGAAGGAGGGAGCTCTTTTCTGCTGCGGACCGGTGGAGTGATCTTTCTTCTTTATTTCGTGGTATTTCTGGCAGTTTATCCCGGATTTTTCGTTTATGATGCGCAGGAGGAATATCTGGAAGTGGTAACGAGGAGCTTTACCACACATCACCCTCTGTTTCATGTGCTGATGCTGGGAGGAATTGTCCAGCTTGTGTATAAACTGACAGGATCCGTCAATCTGGGAATTGCAGCCTATACCCTGTTCCAGATGGCAGCTTTGTCACTGATTTTCGGGTATTTTATCTGGAAGCTCGGGGAACATGGACTCAGGAAACGGGGGCAGTGGATCCTTACCCTTTATCTTGGCATCTGTCCGCCGCTTGTCATGTTCAGCCTGTGCTCGGCAAAGGACGGTCTGTTCATGGGGATGCTGCTGATACAGGTACTGCTTTTGCTGGATCTGTGTGAGGATGTGGAAGCCTTTTGGGCCGACAGGAAAAAAATGATTCTGTTTGCGGTATCTGCCATACTGATGATGCTGTTTCGCCATAACGGCTGCTACGCATTTCTGGTATTCCTTCCGTTTTTGGCTGTTTTTGTTAAAAAGAAAGCGTTCTCTGGCAATGATCGGATACAGGCAGGAAGACGATCCGTAAGGCTTCTGGCTTATGGAGTATTGCTGATCTGCCTGTATCTGATTTTAAATAAAGGACTTGCTTTTGCAACAAAGGCAAGTGGGGGTGAGCATCAGGAAATGCTGACGGTTCCCATTATGCAGCTTGCACGGACCTATGCGTATGAGCCGGATGCTTTTACACAAGAGGATCGGGAAGTGTTGTTCCGGTATCTGCCGGAGGATGCCCTGCAGCGGTATACACCGAAGGTATCCGACGGGGTGAAAATCTCCTTTTCCAATGCAGCCTATGAAGAAAACTCCGGAGATTTCTGGAAGTTGTGGGCCAGGATGCTGATTCATCATCCGTTTTCTTATGTGAATGCATGGCTGATGACTTCGTATGGATTCTGGTATCCGGATACGGTGATTGACGTATATCGTGGAAACACGGTGTTTACTTATACCTATGAGGACAGCTCTTATTTTGGTTATGAGGTGGAAGAACCGGGAGCCAGAACAAGCTTTCTGCCGGCACTTGACGAGCTTTATAGGAGGATGTCCCTTACGGTATTCCAGCAGAAGGTTCCGTTTGTTTCCATGCTGTTTTCACCGGGCTTTCTGTTCTGGTGTATGCTGTTCGGACTGGGATTCCTGCTGAATCAGAAGGAACACGGAAGATATATGGAAGTGGTTCTGCCATTTCTGCTTCCGATATTGGTTTTTCTGACATTTTTACTGGGACCGACCTATCTGGTACGTTATGTGGTGTTCTGGTGGGTACTGGTGCCGTTGCTTGCAGTACGAATTTATGTTATACTTAATAGTCAACGATGAAACGCAGGCTGTTTTATCTGCCTGTCATAATTAAGGAAGAAGTATGAAAAAGGTTATTTATAAAAGTACGGCGATACAATTTATCATCCTGCTTGCGGCAGTGATCATTCTTTCAACACTCTGGCCGATGCGCCTGTGGAAGAAGGATGTGACACTTTCGGTTACTCCACGTTCCGGTACATTCTCAGAATATGTGGATAAGGATAAGATCATCAAGCAGACATTCCTGTCTCAGGGGACTCACCTTGAGAGGATGCGTCTCTATATCGGAGAGGGATCACAGGGTGAGTTCTTTTATGCCAGAATGTATGATGAGAAGTATCAGCTGGTAGCAGAGGAAGAGGTGCAGATACCGACAGAAGGACTTCCGTGCTATGTTGAGATGCCGATGGATCTTGACATGGAAAAAGATAAAACTTACTTTTTCACCTTGCAGGGAGTGGATCTGGTGGCAGAGGCAAGACAGGGAGAGGAAGTCCGTGTCTGTTTTGCCTATGAAATGATTGCACCGGATGAACTGCCGGGTGCCGGTATTATGTATTACAACGAGGAACAGATCTATGGAGCCGGAATTGTTGCGGATTATGTTTATAGCACACCGATCGGTATGAAGAGAACACTGGCCTGTATGGTGGGTATTTTACTTGTGGCCTTATGTCTGATGGCTGTGGTCAGGTGGCTGTTCCGTAAAGTGCTGCATGATTCTCTTACCACGGTAGAACAGGCGGTTCGTGCGACTGTCAATCCCTGTATCGCGGCAGGAGTAGCTGCAGGGCTTGTAACCATTGCTATGGGCAGGTGGACCTCCTATGCAGCAGACAGCATTTTCTATATGGTGGCTGTAATATTACTGGGAGCAGTACTTTTCTATGGAGTAAATCATAACAGGGATGGCCAGGGAACACTGCTTACCAGAGATTTTATCAGAGAACATCTGGCAGATGGATTACAGATATTGTTTATTGCAGGTGCGATTGCTGCATGCTGTGATTACATGAACGGACTTTATGAAATTTACCATCAGGTAGCACAGCGCAGGGAAATGCTGTTCTTTGCACTGGTGATTCTGACAATGTTTTCGTGGAAGGAACTGGTGAACCGGTATACCCTGCTTTATGTGATTATTGCAGGCATTGCCGGAGCAGCTTATTATCATAATGGACTTAATGCCCTGATGGTACGGGAGTTTAAAGTAGAGTCAGAGATTGGAATGAATGTGGAAGTACTGCGAAATACCGTGCTTATTGCGATTCTGTTCGGGTTTATTCTTCTGCGTACCCTGATCTGCTTATGCAAAAGGAAGCTGGCAAAGCCCAATTACTGGTATGGGGTGCCTGCACTGCTTTTCTTTGCAGGTATTGTGATTTTCCGGAATACCAGATGGTGGACAGTTGTGCTGGCCGTCAGCTTCACTTTATTATATTTAAGCTATGGAATGTGGGAGCATCGCAGCCGTTTCCTTACGAATGTGCTGTATGGTGTGGTTTTTCACTTTATACTTTCCCTTATTTATGCGTTGCTTCACCGGCCGTATGGAGCCTATGAGTATGCCCGTTATCCTTTTACCTTCCATACTGTGACAACAACAGCCACTTATCTGGTGATTGTGGAGTGTGCAGTGATTGTATTGCTGTTTGGGCGTCTGCGTCAGAGCAGCCGTCTGCGTGATGTATGGAAGGAATTATGTCTGTTCGGAATTGTGACGTCCTATATGTTATTCACGATGTCCAGAACAGGGTTGTTTACCGCTGGTGTTGTTGGAATCATTGCCTGGCTTATAATGACCGATGGAAAGGGGAAGAATAAACTTAAGAAGCTCGGATATCATCTCGGTCTTGTTGTGGCAGCTGTTATTGTAATGTTCCCGATCACATTCACAGCGCAGCGTAATGTACCTATTCTGGCAAGTGAACCGAGAAAATTTGAAATTGAAAACTGGCATAATAAAATTATGCGTGAACACAATTTTACCTCCACACAATATATCAGTGTCGGACGATTTGCAGAGGTGTTCCTGGATAAAGTATTCAGCATCCCCGAAGGAACATTTGATTTTTATGGTGAAGATGAAAAGTATCGTACCCTGTATATGCACAATGAGGCTGCAGGAGAGCAGCTCGTGGCTTCCCTGGTTCTTCCTTCTGCGTTTTACAGTGAGCCGGATGCGGTTCCTTATGAAGAAACAGAAAGCAGCGATGATTATTCCAATGGACGTATGACTATTTTCCGGTCATATCTGGAACAGCTGAATGTAGATGGACATGATACGATGGGGGCGGTACTGCCGGATGGAGAGATTGCGGTACATGCACATGACATTTATCTGCAGGTAGCTTTTGATCATGGAATGGGTGTGGGAATTCTGTTTTTACTGTTTGGAGCAGCTACACTTCTGCGGGCGGTATTTTATTACAGAAAGAACAAAGCAAAACCGTATGCGGCATTTCCCCTGCTGATGACGATTTCCTTTGCCGTAGCGGGTACTGTAGAATGGATTTTCCATCTGAGCAATCCCTGTACACTTGTACTGATGATGGTAATAGCACCTTTATTATACAAAGATAATGCAAAGGTCGAAGAATAGAATGAAAAAGCCTTTTAATGTGAAAAAATTTTATCGAAGAACGTTTCTTGTGATTTACGATATTATCAGTGTGATTCTGGCAAGCTATCTTGCACTGATGATCCGTTACGGATTTTCGGTGTCGGATATTCCGGAACATTTTTTGAAGCCGATTACGGATTTCCTGCCGTTCAGTATTGTGATTACACTGATTGTTCTTTATATTTTCCGGATGTATAACAGCCTGTGGGCCTATGCGGGAGAGACGGAATTGCAGAATCTGATCTGTGCCTGCATCATTTCCTCAGCATTGCAGGCGGTTGGATTACAGTTTTTCCGTTTCTACGGAAGACAGGCCGTACCTAGCAGTTACTATTTCCTTTATATGTTCCTGCTGATCAGCTTTATTTTTGCAAGCCGCTTTTCTTACCGGTTCCTGAGAAGTCTGAAGCACAAGAACCAGAACAGGAAAAATGCCATTTCAGTCATGATTATAGGTGCCGGAGAAGCTGCAAATGTTATTATCAAGGAAATCGTGAACAGTAATTTCTCTACCATGGTCATCCGTTGCATCATTGATGATGATAAGGGAAAATGGGGGAAATTCATTCAGGGAATCAAGGTTGCAGGTGGTCGTGATAAGATTATAGAATGTGCGGAACAATATGATATTGATGAGATTATTATTGCAATGCCCTCGATTTCCAGATCCCAGATGAGCAGTATTCTGGATATCTGTAAAGAAACGAATTGTAAGCTGCGTTCCCTTCCCGGAATGTATCAGCTGGTAAACGGGGAAGTCAGCGTCAGCAAGCTCCGCGATGTGGAAGTGGAAGATCTTTTGGGAAGAGATCCGATTGAGGTTGATCTGGAATCAATTCTTTCCTATGTGCAGGGCAAGCGCGTTCTGGTAACAGGAGCCGGCGGCTCCATTGGAAGTGAGCTGTGCCGTCAGATCGCTTCCCATAAACCGTCACTGCTCATCATGTTGGATATTTATGAGAACAGCATTTATGACGTGCAGCAGGAGCTAAAAACCCATTTTCCGGATCTAAATCTGGAAGTGTTGATTGCATCGGTTCGTAATACGAACCGGATGAACTGGATTTTTGACCATTATAAGCCGGAAATTGTCTATCATGCAGCAGCACACAAGCATGTTCCACTGATGGAGACAAGTCCGAATGAAGCTGTAAAGAATAATGTTTTCGGAACTTGGAAGACCGCCTATGCGGCAGCCATGAACGGAACGAAGCGTTTTGTTATGATTTCTACAGATAAAGCGGTAAACCCGACTAATATCATGGGAGCCAGCAAGCGGATCTGTGAAATGATTATCCAGACCTTTAATAAGCACTTTGATACCGAATTTGTAGCGGTACGGTTTGGAAATGTACTCGGAAGTAACGGCAGTGTCATTCCGTTATTTAAAAAACAGATCATGGAGGGAGGACCGGTTACGGTAACCCATCCGGATATTATCCGGTATTTCATGACCATTCCGGAAGCGGTATCACTGGTGTTACAGGCCGGTGCCTATGCGAAGGGCGGAGAAATCTTTGTCCTTGATATGGGAAAACCGGTGAAGATCCTGGATCTTGCCAGAAACCTGATTAAACTGTCCGGCTATCGCGTCGGAGAGGACATCAAGATTGAATTTACCGGCTTACGTCCCGGTGAGAAGCTATATGAAGAGCTTCTGATGGAGGAAGAGGGCCTTAAGGAAACCGATAATAAGATGATTTATATTGGAAAGCCCATCGAACTGGATGAAACCGAATTCTTTGTACAGTTGAAAAAACTCAAAGAAGAGTCGAAGGATGAGAGTAATGATATCCGGGCACTGGTCAAAGAAATCGTACCGACGTATCATTATGCCGACAGCAGTTCAGCCATGCAGAAATGATGGAGCATGCTGACTGAGGAAGCTGGCTTACAAAGGGAAGCAGGTACCATCATTTCTATAGGGCGGACGCCCGACATGAAATAAGCTGCATTGGAAGAAGTACAATTCAGACAGAGAAGCAGAAAGCAGCTTATGAATGGGCATGGCTGAACTGCAACAGAAGACCATGCAGAAATGATGGAGCATGCTGACCTGTCATATAGAAAGAAAACAGAAAGAAGGATGCAGTATGGAAAAGAAGCGGATTTACCTTTCTTCCCCGACCATGCATGGCGAGGAACAGGCATTTATCAATGAAGCATTTGCAACAAACTGGGTGGCTCCGTTGGGACCGAATGTCAATGCACTTGAGCAGGAAATGACAGCCTATATGGGTGGCGGACATGCCTGTGCACTGAGTGCCGGAACAGCAGCCATTCATCTGGCACTGCGCATTTTAGGCATCGGACAGGGAGATGTTGTATTTGCACCGAGCCTTACCTTTGATGCAACCTGCAATCCGATTGTATATGAAAAGGGAACACCGGTATTTATTGATTCCGAAAAGGACACCTGGAATATGGATCCGGCGGCACTCCGCAAGGCATTTGAAAAGCATCCGGAAGCCAAAGCCGTAATTGTGGTTCATCTGTACGGAACTCCGGCAAAGCTTAATGAAATCATGGCGATCTGTGAGGAACACCATGTGCCGCTTATTGAGGATGCAGCAGAGTCCTTAAGCAGTACCTACCGTGGAAAGCAGACCGGAACCTTTGGAAGGATTGGCATTATTTCCTTTAACGGAAATAAGATTATTACCACCTCCGGCGGCGGCATGCTGCTATCCGCAGACGAAGAAATTACGAAGAAAGCACTCTTCCTTGCCACGCAGGCAAGAGATCAGGCAAGATACTACCAGCATTCGGAGCTTGGCTATAACTACCGTATGAGTAATGTGGTTGCCGGAATCGGCAGGGGACAGCTCCTTCACCTGGAAGAGCATAAAGCATTGAAGAAGGCCATTTATCATCAGTATAAGGAAGCCTTTGCAGATATTGATGAAATTACCATGAATCCTTTAAATCCGGATGGAGATGCCAATAACTGGCTTTCCTGCATCACGCTTAAGGAGGGATGCAGGGTAACACCGAATGACATCATGGATGCACTCGATGCTGAAAACATTGAATCCCGACCGATCTGGAAGCCGATGCATTTACAGCCCATTTACGCGGATGCCGAATTTTTTATGGCAGATGGGCAGCAGCTCAATACTGCGAAGGTAAAGGGCGATAACGGCGAAGACTGGGACAGAAGCGTAAGCGGTGATATTTTCCGCAGAGGCTTATGTCTGCCAAGTGACATTAAGAACACCCAAGAAGACATGCAGAGAATTATTGAAATTGTTAGAGGCTGCTTTAAATGATCTTCTGTGGGTATCTGCATTCATTGAATTCTGCGGCACAAGCATACTTAGTTCCAGGGCATAGCGGAGGTGCTTAGAAGTTCATTTATTTCGTACGCAGGCAGCAAGGATTGGACATGGATGTCCAATCAAGCAGCAATCGAGCCCGGATGGCTCGTTGATGCGGTTGCGTCCGTATTTAATACACCAGATCGAAATAAATAGAACTTCTTAGCACCGCAGGTCCGCCCTGGAACAAGTATGCTGTGCCGGAATTGAATCAGAATTAGAATCGGAATCGGAATCAGAACCAGAATACGAAAGGAGGCCTCCTCTATGTACAAAAACTGCATCAAACGCCTGCTGGATATCCTTTTATCCCTGACCGGAATCATCCTGCTTAGCTGGCTCTACCTGATCCTTTTTATTCTGGTACGGGTGAAGCTGGGAGGTCCTGTGATCTTTACCCAGGAAAGACCGGGAAAGAATGGGAAAGTTTTCAAATTATATAAATTCCGTTCCATGTCCAACGAGAGGGATGAGAACGGAGAGCTTCTTCCGGATGAAGTCAGGCTGACTTCCTTTGGCAGGTTTCTGCGTTCCACCAGTCTGGATGAGCTTCCGGAGTTTTTTAACATCTTAAAGGGAGACATGAGCTTTATCGGGCCGAGACCCTTACTTGTGCGGTATCTGCCTTATTATACAGAGGAAGAAAACCACCGCCATGACGTCCGTCCGGGACTGACGGGACTGGCGCAGATTAACGGACGGAATGCCCTGGGATGGGAACAGAGATTTGCCTATGATCTGGAATATGTCAATCATTGTACTTTTCTCATGGATCTTAAGATTATTGGCATGACTCTCGGAAAAGTATTGAAGCGTTCAGGAACACTATCCGGGGCAGATCAGACGGTAGCAGACTTTGATGTATATCGGAGGGAACAGAACCGGAACGGAGAGAAATAGATGCAGACAATCCCCTTTTTTGAGCAGGAGTTAAAGGAAACACCGATTCAGAAGCTGAATCTGAAGGCTGGAAATAATGAGATCTATATCAAACGGGATGACATGATTCCGTTCAGCTTTGGTGGAAACAAAGCACGTAAAGCGGCAGAGTTTTATCGTGATATGATAAAGACCGATACAGATGTAATTGTGACTTATGGGAGTAACAGCTCCAATCATTGCAGAATTATAGCCAATATGGCCAGTGCAATGGGAATTCATTGTCATGTGATTTCGCCGGAGGAGAACCGAACGGTTTTATATAATACCAGACTGGTAGAACAATTCGGAGCGACGATAGAAACCTGTCCCGTGACCGAAGTATCTTCTGTGATTGACCGAAGGCTTGCCGCATATAGAAATGAAGGGAGACATCCCTATTTTATCATGGGCGGTGGACACGGCAATCTGGGAACAGAAGCATATGTAAAAGCATACCGTGAGATTGGCAGCCAGGAAGAAAAGGAACAGCTTCACTTTGATTATATTTTTCATGCATCCGGTACCGGAGCCACCCAGGCAGGACTGGTTTGCGGGAAGCTGTTGGAAAAGATTCCATCCGAACGACAGATCGTAGGAATCAGCATTGCACGTACGGAAGAAAGAGGAAGAGAAGTAGTTAAGGAGAGCATCCGGGACTATCTTGGAGAGCAGTTTGAGACACTGTACCGTGAGAGTGATCTTATTTTTACAGATCATTACCGGTGTGACGGATATGGAAATTATAGCGCGGATGTTACACAGACGATTGACCGTATGATGAGGGAAGAAGGAATTCCCATGGATACCACCTATGTCGGGAAGGCATTTACAGGAATGCTGCAATACCTTAAGGATAACCGGATTACGGATCAGAAGCTTCTGTTTATCCATACGGGTGGTACACCGTTATTTTTTGATCGATTGGGAAAAGAGGAAAATGCCGAATGAATCTACTGATTTTAAGCGCCGGAACCAGAGATAAGGTCGTACAGTATTTTAAACAGAATATGCAGCCGGAAGACCGGGTGATTGCAACAGACTGTTCGAATGTGGCGCCTGCGGTTTATGAAGCGGATGTGTTTTATCTTGTACCGCGTATGACAGCACCGGGATATATCGAGAAGATTTTGGAAATCTGTGAGAAGGAACATGTGGATGGTGTGTTTTCCCTGATTGATCCGGAATTATCCCTGCTTGCAAAGGAGCGTGACCGTTTCCTTGCAATCGGAACGACACCGATTGTTTCTTCTTATGAGTTATGTGAGATGTGTCTGGATAAGTTCCGGATGTATCAGAAGCTTTGTGAAATGCAGATTCCGACAGGAAAATGTTTTGTAGATAAAGAACTTTTTAAAGCAGCCGTAGCAAAGGGGGAGATCACATTTCCTGTATTTGTGAAGCCGGCGAGAGGAAGTGCCAGCATCAACATCAATAAAGTGAATTCCATGAAGGAAATAGATTTATTGTTTGAACTTTATGATGGCTTAATGATTCAGGAGTTTATGGATGGGCAGGAGTACGGTGCAGATGTGTATATCGATCTGTTAAGTGGAAAATGTACTTCCATCTTTGTCAAAAAAAAGATCAAAATGCGTGCCGGTGAAACGGATAAGTCTGTATCCGTTAAGGATGAGGCATTGTTTTCCATGATCCGCAATTTTGTGGAGGCCTGCGGTTTCCGGGGAATGATTGATATTGATATTTTCAAAATTGACGGAACCTATTATCTGTCTGAGGTAAATCCCCGTTTTGGCGGTGGATATCCGCATGCCTACGAAGCCGGCGTGAATATGCCTAAGCAGGTGCTTATGAATCTTAAGGGAGAAGAAAATCCGGTCACCATAGGGGACTATGAAGAAGGAATCTGCATGATGAAATACAATGAAGTCATGATCCGCAGGATTCTGGAAGCAGACATTGTGTGACAACTGAAACACTCCTGAAATTTAATAAACCTGCTTATACAGATTTTGATTTGCACTGCCGGTTATATGTTATGCAGGAAGTCTGTGCAGACAAATATAAAATTAGAGGTGGATTCTGTGAAAAAGATACTGATACTTGCGAATTCTTCCGGAGGACTTTACGATTTCCGGAATGATTTCGTACTTGGACTTCTGAAGGATTATGAGGTTTATGTGAGTATTCCGGATGAGGTAAAGACCAAAGAGCTTGCTGAAGAGGGCTGTAAAATTATTAAAACACCGATTAACCGCCGGGGAGTAAATCCGGTCGAAGATTTTAAGCTTTTCCTGGCCTATCGGAAGCTTATGAAGGAAATTAAGCCGGATCTGGTGGCTACCTATACGATCAAGCCGAATATTTACGGAGGCATGGCGGCACAGAGCCGGAAGCTTCCCTATATTGAAACCATTACCGGATTGGGAGGTGCGTTTGACCGTAAAGGCTTATTCTTGAAGCTTATCGTTACCCTTTACCGGATCGGAATGAAGAAGGCAGAATGTATCTTCTTCCAGAACCGGGAGAACCGGCAGATTTTCCGGGATTTCGGAATTGAAGGGAAGAGTGAATGCCTGGTGAATGGCTCTGGCGTGGATCTGATACGGCATACCTTTGAACCTTATCCGATGAATGAAAAATGTCAGTTCCTGTTTGTGGGACGTGTAATGAAAGAGCGTGGTATCGTAGAGTTTCTGGAGGCTGCAAAGAAGCTTCACAGTGAAAATGTGGAATTTGCGATTCTGGGCTATTGTGATGAAGATTATCAGCAGCAGCTGGACGATCTGGAAACGCAGGGAGTGATCACCCAGCTCGGTTTCCATACAGAGGTACATCCTTATTTAAAGGCGGCAGGCGCAATTGTCATTGCATCCTTCCATGAAGGCATGTCGAATGCATTGATTGAAGCAGCTGCAACGGGAAGACCGGTGATTGCTTCACGGATCAGCGGATGTAAGGAAGCCTTTGAAGAGGGGATTACCGGCTTTGGCTTTACACCGGGTAAATCAGAGGAACTGATTGCGGCGATGGAACAATTCCTTTCCCTTCCGGTTAAGGAAAGAGCCAGGATGGGACAGGAAGCCAGAGCCAAGATGGAACGTGAGTTTGACCGGCGGGAGGTTACGGCGTCTTATTTACAGGTTGTAAAAAAAGTGTTAAACTGATTTTACGTATTGAGAACAGAAAGAGAGAGGAATACACCAATGGATTTATATGAGAAGATTGTCAGTGGGGAAGAGAAGCTGTCCCTGGTCGGGCTTGGTTATGTGGGAATGCCGATTGCAGTTGCTTTTGCCAGAAAGATCAAGGTCGTAGGATTTGATCTGAACGAGAAGAAAATTGAACTATATAAGAACGGTATTGATCCAACAAATGAAGTCGGAAATGAAGTGATTAAGAATACAACGGTGGATTTTACGGCAGATCCTTCAAAGCTGCGGGAAGCGAAATTTCATATTGTGGCAGTTCCGACCCCGGTAAACGATGACCATACACCGGACCTGACACCGGTAGAAGGTGCAAGCCGGATTTTAGGACAGAATCTTACGAAGGGATCGGTAGTCGTATTTGAGTCCACGGTTTATCCGGGAGTTACTGAAGATATCTGCGTACCGATTCTCGAGCAGGAATCCGGACTCAAATGTGGGGTGGATTTCAAGATCGGATATTCCCCGGAGCGAATCAATCCGGGAGATAAGGTACATCGTCTTGAAACCATTACGAAGATTGTATCCGGTATGGATGAAGAGACACTGGATACCGTTGCGAAGGTCTATGAACTGGTTGTGGAGGCCGGGGTATACCGTGCAGAGTCCATTAAGGTAGCGGAGGCTGCCAAGGTAATTGAGAACAGCCAGCGTGATATCAACATAGCATTTATGAATGAATTGTCCATGATCTTTAATAAGATGGGTATTGATACCAAGTCTGTACTGGAAGCAGCAGGAACCAAATGGAATTTCCTGAAATTTGCTCCGGGACTTGTCGGGGGACACTGTATCGGTGTCGATCCGTATTATCTGACCTATAAGGCAGAATCCCTTGGATATCATTCCCAGATCATTTTATCGGGACGCCGGATCAATGATGATATGGGCAAATATGTGGCAGAATCCCTGGTTAAGAACCTGATTAAGGCAGAGGTTCCGGTAAGAGGAGCGAAGGTAGCCATCTTAGGCTTTACCTTCAAGGAAAACTGTCCGGATACCAGAAACACCAAGGTCATTGATATTTATAAAGAGCTTGGAGAATACGGAATCACTCCGATCGTGGTAGATCCGGCAGCAGATGCAGACGAAGCAAAGCGGCTTTATGGAATTACCTTCGAAACCATGGATGTCGTGAAGGACATGGATGCGGTAATTGTCGCTGTGGCACACAATCAGTTCACCGATTTTTCAAAGGAAAAGATCAGTCAGTTTTTCAATCCGGAAAATGACAGGAAGGTCTTTATGGATATTAAAGGAATCTTTAACCGTAAAGAGTTCCTGACCGATGATTATCTTTACTGGAGATTATAAGAATGAAGGAAAGAGTAATGACAGCAGTAAATAAAAAAGAGAGGATGATGCATCTGATTTTACTGTTTTCATTACTCTTATTTTTTGTCCTGATGTTTATTCTGTATGGTCCAGGAGTCTATAATGATTCCGATCAGTATATTAAGATGCATATTCACAGGGAGCCGTTGTATCCGCTCTTTTTAAAGCTGCTCAGAGATTTCTTTGGAGAAAGCTTCCTGTATCCGATGGGAATTATCCAGAATGTTTTCATGGCGATAGCGATTTATCTGCTTACAAGAACCATAGGAGACCGGTTTAAGCTGCCTGTGTCAATGGAAGCTCTTGTTGCATGTATTCAGGTATTTCCCCATATTATGACGAAGTATTTTTCGGCAATGAGTGTTTTTGTGACCAATTCGGTAATGAGTGAGGCGCTGGCCTTTCCCCTGTTTACCCTGTGGACAATGAATGCACTGAAGCTTCTGTGGAAGGGAGAAAAGAAGCATATTGCCGGAACGCTGATTTTTTCCTTGCTGCTCAGTCTGACACGCGGACAGATGATGGTGGCAATTCTGGTATTCATGCTGATTATGCTCTGCCGGGTGATATCAGAGCCCCAAGGCAGAAGGAAGCTGCTCCGCATACTGGGGGTTGTGGCTGTGACGGCTGCCCTGTTCGTGGCCAGGACATATGCCGTGAAGTGCTATAATCTGGTATATAACGGAAGATTCATCAATAATACCTACGGAAATGTCAATCTGGTTACGAATATGATTTATGCTTCTGACCGAGAGGACGGAGAAGCGATCAGAGAAGAGCAGACAAGAGAATTCTTCTATGAAATCTTTGATAAAGCATGGGCAATAGAGGGAAATTACAGCTTTTCCGGAGATTCCCTCATGGATCGGGCAGACCATATTGAGCAGATGCACGATGAGATTAAATTTAACTGTATTGAAGACACCTTTTATCAGTACTATGATAAGAATGTAACAACGGATTATATTACCCAGAATCTTCTGGCAGACGAACAGGCAATGGACATGATGAAGGCAATCTTCCCAAAGTGTTTTAAAAACTGGCTGGTTACCTATTGCGGAATTGTGTATTACGGGCTTGTGCGGAGCATAGCGGTTGTTCATCCGCTGATTAATATCGCTGCGGTCGGAATCTATTTACTGGCAATTGTTCTGACAGTGCTTCTGTGGAAAAGAAATCCGAAGAGTCCGGCAGTTCCGATGATGTGTCTTGCTCTTTTGTTTATTGCAGGCAATACGACGGCAGTTGCCCTTACCATCATGTGTCTGTCACGTTATATGATCTATGGCTTTGCCCTGTTTTACCTGTCTGGTCTTATGGTGGTGACAGAGTTGATTCGGGAGTGGCATTGTGCTAAAATAAATAAGACTTGTACGAGAAAGGAAGAATAATCATGGGATATCAGAATCTTGTTTTTGATAAAGAAAGCGTGTTTTTGGTAACGGGAGGTGCCGGTTTTATCGGATCCAACTTATGTGAGGCAATTTTAAACCTCGGCTATACGGTTCGTTGTCTGGACAATCTTTCCACAGGTAAGTATGAGAACATTGAACCTTTTACAACAAATCCGAAGTTTACCTTTATCAAAGGGGATATTCGTGAGCTGGATACCTGTATGGAGGCCACAAAGGATGTAGATTATGTGCTGAATCAGGCAGCATGGGGAAGCGTCCCGCGAAGCATTGAAATGCCTCTTTTATATGAAGAAATCAACATCCGCGGAACCTTGAACATGATGGAAGCCTCCCGACAGAACGGAGTGAAGAAATTTGTTTATGCCTCCAGCTCTTCGGTTTACGGAGATCATCCGGTTCTCCCCAAAAAGGAAGGACATGAAGGAAAGCTTCTTTCTCCTTATGCCTTGACAAAGCGTGTGGATGAGGAGTACGGAAGACTGTATAAGGTACTGTATGGACTGGATACCTACGGAATGCGTTATTTTAATGTGTTTGGACGCCGTCAGGATCCGAATGGCGTGTATGCTGCCGTTATTCCGAAGTTTATTAAGCAGCTGATGGATGGAGAGGTTCCGACCATTAACGGAGATGGAAAGCAGTCCAGGGACTTTACTTATGTTGAGAATGTCGTAGAGGCAAACCTGAAAGCATGTCAGGCTTCTTCCGAAGCAGCCGGCGAGGCATTTAACATCGGAGCAGGCGGAAGAGAGTTTCTGATTGATGTATATCATAATATCTGCAAGGCATTGGATAAGGATGTAGAACCTCATTTCGGCCCGGATCGTAAGGGGGATATCCGTGATTCCAACGCAGATATCAGCAAAGCGAAAGAGCTTCTCGGTTATGATCCGGATTATGACTTTGCAAAGGGAATTGCACTTGCCATTGACTGGTATAAGGAAAATCTGTAATGATCCGGAATAGTTACCACTAAAGCAGAGGGAGAGCGTCATGCACTATAAAGTAGTTGTATTTGGGGTAAAGGATACCTCAGAGAATATTGTGAACTTCATTCAGGAAGAAATCTGCCCGGTAGATCTGGTGATTACCATAAGTCCTGAGGTGACAAAGAAAAATCAGGTATCAGGCTATAAGGGTCTGTCTTTTCTGACGGAGAAATATGGAATTCCGGTTCATGAGGCAGACAGCTATTTCCTGACAGATGATAAAACCCGGAAGTTTCTGGCAGAGAATGAATTTGAAATTGGTGTTTGCATGGGGTGGCAGCGTCTGATTCCTTCCGATGTTCTTGATAAATTTGAATACGGTATTTATGGATTCCATGGTAATGCCGGATACCTTCCGTTCGGAAGGGGGCGTTCTCCATTAAACTGGTCCATCATTCTTGGAGATACCAGATTTAATCTGAATATGTTCCGTTACGATGAAAAGGCAGACAGTCCGAACGTTTTTGCGACAGAGATGTTTTCCATCACTTTGCATGATGATATACGTACGGCACAGTATAAGAATATGATCTGCTCGAAGAACCTGATCCGTAAGCTTTTGAAGGCATATGAGAGCGGGAATATCGAGATCCATACGGAATCAAAGGACTTTGATTCCTGGTATAACAAGCGGACGGCAGAGGACGGTAAAGTGGATTTTCGTGCACGCACCAGAGATATCTACAATCTGATCCGTGGGGTGGCAGCACCTTTTCCGGGAGCGTTTGCTTATGTAAATGAAGAGGACGGGGATCATAAAATAACGATCTGGAAAGCACATCCGTTTGATGAGATGATCGATTTTTCACATTTTGCACCGGGTGAAGTGGTTGATGTGTTTGACGGGAAACCGGTGGTACGTACCGTGGATGGTTCTCTTTTGATTGAACAATATGATTTCAACGGAGAAATTCATAAGGGAGATCTTTTGAAATAATGAATATAACAGTTAGATTAGATGATATTACACCTGATATGGACTGGGAGCGCTTTTATAAATTTAAAGCGCTTCTTGATCAATATCAGGTGAAACCGCTTATAGGGGTGGTTCCGGATAACCGGGATGAGCTGCTTAAGGGAAGCGGTTCCCCTATGGATCCGGAACCGTTTTTTGAATATATCAGGCAGCTGCAGAAGGAGGGCTGGACGGTGGCCATGCACGGCTATCAGCACATCTATGGAACTTCCAAAGGGGGCATCTTTCCGTTAAACCATTTTTCGGAATTTGCCGGAGAACCGCTGGAAGAGCAAAGAAAGAAAATTGCAGAGGGAAGACAGATTCTTGAAAACCATGGTGTTCATACGGATATTTTTATGGCACCGGGACATTCCTACGATCGGAATACCCTGACAGCACTGATGGAGAATGGTTTTTCAGAGATGACGGATGGATTTGGTGACAGACCATATCTTTTTCATGGAATGACCTTTTACCCCATTTCATTTCTACTGTCCAGAACTCTTCAGAAAAAGAACGGATATTCTACCATGGTGGTTCATACGGGAACCGTATCCGATCAGGATCTGGATCATTACAGAGCTTACTTTCAGAAAGAGGGAGTTCAATGGATTTCCTATGAAGAATATCGGAAATGTCCCAGGGAAGTAAGACACTTTCCGGGCAGAATCCGGGAATATCTGCTGGCAGCTTTTAAAAATCTGGCAGGAAGAATCAGAAACAGATAAGAGGTGTGATATGGGACAGCCTGTTCGTATTTTGCATATACTGGGAAATACACAGCTTGGCGGTGCAGAGAGCCGTATTATGGATCTGTACCGTCATATGGATCGATCCGTAGTGCAATTTGACTTTGTTGTACACTCAAAGGAAGAAGGATATTTTAATGAAGAAATCAGGAAGCTGGGAGGACGGATTTTCCGTGTTCCCCGTTTCCGTGTCCTGAATTATTTTTCCTATTGCCGTGCCTGGAAGAAGCTGCTGCAGGAGCACAGAGATGCAGATGGAAGGTCTGAGTTTCATATGATTCAGGGGCATATGACCAGTACCGCAGCTATTTATCTTCCGATTGCCAGGAAATGCGGGATCGAAACGACCATTGCACATGCAAGAAGTGCAGGTGTTGATAAGGGACTAAAGGGGATCCTGACAAGATTCCTCCGGTGCAATCTGTCAAAGAAAGCAGATTATCTGTTTACCTGCTCAGAGCTTGCGGGAATTTCCGTATTTGGAAAGAAGGCAGTGGAACAGGGGAGAACCAGATTCCTGCCCAATGCCATTGACTGTCAGAAATTCGCGCCGGATCCTTTGGTACGCGAAAAAATCCGCAGGGAACTTGGCATAGAAAAATGTTATGTGATCGGACATGTGGGACGCTTTCACTATGCCAAGAACCATGAATATCTGCTGCGTGTGTTTGCGGAGCTTGTGAAGAGAAAGACCAGGGATTATGTATTGCTTCTTCTGGGCGAGGGAAGCGGAATGGAAGACATCAGGATCCTTTCCAGGGAACTTGGAATTGGGGATAAGGTATATTTCCTCGGAAATAAAAGCAACGTTAATGATTATTATCAGGCTATGGATTATTTCGTATACCCGTCACGCTTTGAAGGAATGCCGGGAACCATCGTGGAGGCACAGACGGCAGGGCTCCGGTGCCTGATGTCGGATACCATCTGTAAAGAGGTAATTGCAACGGAGCTGGTTACGACAAGGAGCATCCGTGAGGATCCAGGGCTTTGGGCAGACGAGATTGAACAGCATCTGCAGTACCAAAGAAGCTCCAGAGTGGATGAGATGAAGGAGCTTGGCTTTGATGTGCATGGGCAGGCGGTGCTCATGACCGATTTCTATACCAAGGAAAAGCTTCTGCTGATCAGTCCGATGCTTCATCAGGGAGGCTTTGAAAGAGTCTGTATTACAACAGCAAGGTTATTGAAGCCGTATTATGATGTTTCCATCGTGATCTTTGATGATGCGGACATAGTTTTTGATATCAGGGGATTGTCCATCATCAATATTCATCTTGGTGTCCGTAACGGAAAACTGGCTAAAATTACAAATCTGATGCGGAGAGCCGTAAGAGTAAGAAAACTGAAGCAGAGGATGAAACCGGTTATAGCTTACAGCTTCGGTCCGTCTGCCAATATGGTAAATGCATTGTCAAAAACTTCGCTGACCAGCGTCTTTTTGGGGCTGCGGGGCTATCAGGATGTGGCAGATGATCCGAAGATGAAATTGTATGTCCGGAAAGCAGACCGGATTATCTGCTGTTCTAAGGAAATTGAAGCTATTGTGCAGGAAAAATACGGTTACCTGCAGACAGCCACATTGTATAATCCTTATGATGCAGAGGGAATTACGGAATTATCGAAGGAGAAGGTTACGGATCTTCCGTGGAAAATGGAGGATGAAGATCGCCCACGGATATTGATCGGAGTGGGAAGAGATGATCCCATTAAGGGCTTCTGGCATCTGATTAAGGCATTTTATCTGGTGCAGAAGGAAATACCACAGATGCGCCTGATTATTATGGGAGACGGCTCCTTTGAGCAGGCAAAGAGCCTGGTATCCGAGCTTCAACTGGAGCAGAAGGTTTATTTCCCGGGAGTCAGGAAGAATCCCTATAAGTATCTGGCTGCTTCTGAGATGTTTTTGCTGTCTTCCTATACGGAGGGCTTTCCAAATGTTCTGGTAGAGGCGATGATTCTGGGAAGACCACTTATCAGTACGGATTGCAGGACAGGCCCCGCAGAGATTCTGGATCATGGAAAATACGGAATCCTGGTGCCTGATATGGGAGATACAGAGGATTATTCCGGCGATACCATCAGTGAGAAAGAAACCTGTTTTGCCGAGAAGATCATCGAAGTTCTGAAGGACAGCGAAAGACAGAAGGAACTGTCGGAGCTGGAGCGGAAGAGGGCCGGAGAGTTTGATTATGACAGCTATGTAGATAATCTTCTTAAATTGTGCTATAATAAATCGTTATAATGTTTAAAGGATATGGAATATGAAGATAGCATTTCACTTAAACTGTCTGGAGCAGGGGGGCGCAGAGCGTGTTGTCAGTAATCTTGCCAACCAGTTTGCCGAGGACGGGGATGAAGTTTATATCTTAACCGAATGGAAAGCAGAGAACGAATTCCGGATTTCCGATAAGGTGAAACGGGTTCATGTGGGACTGAGGCCTGAGGATGATAAAAAGGGCCGTATTACGAAATTTCTCCTGAGGATCCGGTATCTGCACAGGTTTATGAAACAGGAAAAACCGGATGTGGTAGCTGCATTTGCACACCGCGCGATCTACCGGGCATTAACGGCCTCCATTGGAACCGGGGTGCCGGTAATTACAGCAGTACGTACGGATCCGACAGGACATTACGATCACTGGGATGATAAAATACAGATCCCGTTGCTGTTCCCGAGAGCTGCCGGCTGTGTATTTCAGACGGAGGGACAGAGAGATTTTTTCCCGGCTTATGTCAGAAAAAAGTCCACCATCATTTTAAATCCGATTCATGATAAATACCTGAATGTACCAGGACCTTCGGTAAGACAGAAGGAAGTAGTCCAGTCCGGGCGGCTGGTAGATTTTAAAAATCAGCCAATGCTGATTGAGGCTTTTCTGGAGGTTCATAAGAAGCATCCGGATTACGTTCTTAAAATTTACGGACCGGATTCGAAGGATGGAACGAAAGAAATTCTGGAGCATTTAATTGAACAGAATAAGGCGCAGGAATATGTAATGCTGATGGGAGGAAGCGATGAACTGGAAAAGCAGCTTCCCAATGCTTCCGTGTATGCCTTTTCTTCGGACTGGGAGGGACTGCCAAATGCACTTTTAGAGGCACTGTCGCTCGGACTGCCGGTTGTGGCAACTGATTGTCCGTGTGGAGGTCCACGGACGGTAATCCGCTCCGGGGAGAATGGAATTCTTGTACCGATTAAAAATAAAGAGGCAATGACTGAGGCGATTAATCTTCTGATCGAGGACCGGGAACTGGCAGAAAGACTGGGAGAGAAAGCAAGGGAGCTGGGACCATCCATCACAGCATCTTCCATTGCGGAGCAATGGCGTCAGTATATGAAGAAAATCGTGGCAGACAGAAGAAACAGATAGAAAAAAGAAAAGAAGAGGAGCAGGAAATGTTTTCATACGAGGATTACCGACAGATTATTGAAATAATTAAAGAGACCGGAAGGCAGGAGCTTACCTACCAGAATGCGCTTGGAAAGGAACGTTTCATTCTGATGAGGCATGATGTGGAATACAGTGTGGAGAGAGCTTACGAGCTTGCCCGTGTAGAAAACAGCATGGATTTTACATCGACCTATTTCTTCCAGTGGACGAATAACACCTATAACATTCTTTCACGTAAGAACATGGATCTGATTAAGGATATGCATGAACGCGGACATCAGATCGGTCTTCATTTTGCGTTGAACGGAATGACGGATATGGAGCAGATCCGTAAGCAGATTGTCAAGGAAATGAATATGCTTACCGAAATGTATGGCTTTCAGTTCGATACCTTTTCGTTTCACAGACCATCCAAGGATGTTCTGAGGGAGAACATAAAGCTTCCCGGCATTCTGAACGCTTATCAGGATGATTTCTTTACCTTTGCGGAGAATGTAACTGCGGACACACCGGTTCAGGTGAAATATATGTCTGATGCCAATCATATCTGGCGTTACGGATATCCGGACCGGGAAAATATTACCTCTTATGATAAGGTACAGATACTTACCCACCCGTTTGCATGGTGTAAGCAGGGATATGATAACTTTGAAAACTATCAGTCCCTTATGAAGGAGAAGGTCGAAGAGCTTATCTGCGGAGTGGATAATGAATGCAAGGACTTTGGCGAGTATAAGGAATGGTTTATGGAGCATACCTGTAATTATCAGACCGGAAGATAAAGGAGCAGTATATGTGCGGAATATGCGGATATGTATCCAGACAGAGTATTCGTGTGGATGAGCTGACAGAAATGAATAATACCATGATTCATCGTGGGCCGGATGATGCAGGAGTTGAAATTTATCCCATGAAGGATGGATATTCCATAGGTCTTGCACAGCGCAGACTTTCCATCATGGATCTGTCTGCACTGGGTCATCAGCCGATGCATTCCGCAGACCACAGAGTCAGTATTGTATATAACGGAGAAATTTATAATTTTCAGGAGATCCGACAGGAGTTAACGGATTATCCGTTCCGGTCTTCGTGCGATACGGAAGTCATTATTGCGGCATACCTCAAATGGGGAATCCATTGCGTGGACCGCTTTAATGGCATGTTTGCGTTCTGTCTGTATGACCGGCAGGATGACAGCGTATATCTGGTCAGGGACCGTATCGGTAAGAAACCGCTTTACTATGAACTTTGTGATGATAATATTTATTTTGGCTCTGAATTGAAACCGCTGATGAAGCGTCCGGGATTTTCGGAACCGGTTCAGACCAGAGTATTATCCCGTTATCTGTTTCAGCAATATATTAATGCACCGGATACCATATTTGAAAATGTATATAAACTGAATCCGGGAGAAATTCTGCAGTTTCGTTACGGAACGGTGAAAAAGTGGAAATACTGGGATATATCAGAGGTATACCACAGAATGCAGCAGGATCCGGTTACAGATTATGAAAAGGCGAAGACCGAATTAAAGGAACTTCTGCGGAAGGCAGTTTCATCACGAATGATTGCAGACGTTCCGCTGGGCGCTTTTTTAAGCGGAGGTTATGATTCGTCCCTGATGACCGCTATTGCACAGGAACATTCTAAGAAGCCGGTGAAAACCTTTTCTATCGGCTTTCACGAAAAGCGTTATAATGAAGCAGTTTATGCGAAAAAGGTCGCAGAATTTCTTGGAACAGATCATACGGAATTGTATATCAATGAAAAAGAAATGTATGATCTTATGGAAGATCTTCCGAAATATTATGATGAGCCGTTTGCAGATTCCTCCCAGGTTGCAACCATGATGGTTTCAAAGCTGGCAAGACAGCAGGTTACCGTGGCTTTGTCCGGTGACGGTGGGGATGAATTTTTCTGTGGATACAATGTATATGAGAAGATCCATGAGGCACAGATGCTGGATGGGGTGGGAGCATTGCTTCACCGGGTCTGTCATCTTCCGGGGATTGGCGCCCTGAAGGCTGAGGACCGGCTGCCGTTTGCAGTGCAGGTGATTGCCAAAAACCGGCCTTTAGAGACGAAATCACAGTTTGCCTATAATAAATATATTCCGATTACGGAAAAGATGCTGATTGGGGAGCAGCTCCCCTGTCACTATCCGGTGGAGAGCCGGTATGGGGTGAAAAACTGGCAGATACGCAGAATGCTGCTTGATATGGATACGTATCTGCCCGGAGATATTCTTTGTAAGGTGGACCGGGCTTCCATGCGCTATTCCTTAGAGTCCAGATGTCCGATTCTGGATAAGGATGTCATGGAGTATTCTTTCCGCCTTTCCCATGATATGAAGTACCGGAAGGGAGTTAAGAAGCGGATATTAAAGGATCTGGCTTATGAGTATCTTCCCAAAGAATTGTTGGACCGGCCGAAGGTGGGATTCTCGGTACCACTCGATCAGTGGTTGCGCGGACCGTTGAAGGAACAGGTTCTTACCCTCGGAAACCGCACATATCTGAAGAATCAGGGAATCTTTGAACCCGATTATACAGCAGGAATGATTGACCGTTATATGCAGACCGGGGATGCGGGACCATCCACAGGAGCCAATTATTCCAGACTGATCTGGTCGTTTTTGATTTTCCAGCAGTGGTACGAGGCATACAGGAGATAGAAGGATATGCATATTGCTTTTATGATCGGATCGCTCACGAAGGGTGGATCGGAAAGAGTAATGACGAATCTCATTGATTATTTTATTGGACAGGGACATAAAGTAACACTTGTTACACAATATAAGAAAGAAAATGAGTATCCGTTAAATGAGCAGGCAAAGAGGATTCTGTCGGATATCACGGAAGAAGAGACCGGAAGGAGCAGGATTCTCAATTTTATAAAGCGGTTTCATAAGCTCCGCAGGATATGGAAGAGGGAGAGACCGGATGTTATTCTTGTATTTATCGGTAAGAACAATATTATGACGCTGCTCACCTCCATGGGACTTCATATACCGGTAGTGGTTTCGGTCCGGGCAGATCCGAATCAGGAATATCCGGGGAAGGCAATGCGTTTTTTGGCGGGATTCCTGTTCCGTTATGCGGCAGGGGTTGTCGTCCAGACCAGGCAGAGCAGGCAGTTTTTCCCTGACAGGGTTCAGAAAAAGGCAGTGATACTGAAAAATCCTGTCAATACTGCTTTTTTTGAGAATTATTATGAAGGGGAACGGGATCATACCATTGTTACCGTAGGAAGAATTGACGATAATAAGAATCAGCAGCTGCTGATTCGTGCTTTCGCACAAATCGCATCCCAATACCCGGACTATCAGGTGATTCTGTATGGAACGGGAGAGGAGCTTCCAAAGCTCCGTGCACTTACTAAAGAACTTAAAATTGAAAACAGGGTGATCTTTGCAGGATCCGTGAATGATGTTGCGGAGAGAATTAAAAAAGCAGGTGTTTTTGTATTGACCTCGGATACGGAAGGAATGCCCAATGCATTGATTGAGGCAATGGTGATGGGGCTTCCCGTGATCTCGACGGACTGCCCCTGTGGTGGTCCGGCTGACCTGATCATAACCGGAAAAAACGGATTGCTCACCCCTGTCCGTGATGTTGACAAAATGAAGGATAACCTGCAATACATGTTAAATGACTTGCATAAAGCACAGGAAATGGGCAGGGAAGCCAGAAAAACATGTGAAATTTATCGAAGCGACAGGGTATATCGCGAGTGGTATGAATATATTATGCAGATTGTAAACGGAGAAAGAGAAAGCTATGACTAAGAAGCAGGCTATCCGGGCAGCCATATTTATCCTATTGTTTCTGGTGATGCTGCAGTCAGTAACCTATATCATCAGAACAAACGGAGACATTAAGGATATTTTTACAGGGTTTTATGCAGAAAAGGAGAATACCTTAGATGCAATATTAATTGGTTCAAGTCCTGTTTATACGTATTATGCGGCACCTCAGATCTGGGGAGAAACCGGGATTGCATGTTATCCACTTTCCTCGAATGTACAACGTCCGGGAGCGGCAATACCACTGATGAAGGAAGCGGAAAAGACGCAGTCTCCGGAGGTTTACGTGTTTGAGATGAGAATGTATACCATGGAAGACGGGGATATGTCGGAAAACATGGCATACGCCAGAGGGGTTACGGATAACCTCAAATATTCCTTAAATCGTGTTTATACAATTAACCGGCTGGTTACTGCCAAAGAAGACCGGTATACGTATTATTTCGATATTTTCAAATACCACTCCAACTGGAAAACCATGGTCTTACCGGAACAGCTCCGTTGTATCATCTATGAGAAGAAGAATCCGTTAAAGGGATTTGTGATCCGGGATGAGATTGCACTGCTTGAGAAGCCGGAGCCTGAGTACCGTCAGATTACGGAAACAAAGCCGATTCCGGCAGAACAGGAAGAAAAGCTTAAGGAGCTTCTTAAGGAACTGGAAGATAATAAACAACAAGCGTTATTTATAGTATCCCCCTATCCTGCCGATGAGGATGAGGCACAGATGTTTAATTACATGCAGGAAATTATTGAAGATGAGGGATATTCATTTGTGAATATGAATGTTCATACCGAAGAGATCGGACTTGATTATACCACTGACTTTTATGATGACGGACATGTAAATTTCTCAGGAGCCATGAAGTGCAGCTCTTATCTGGGCAGGCTGCTTCAGAATTACGGAATCCCGGATAAGCGGGGAACAGATGGCTATGAAAGCTTTGATGAAGCATATCAGAATTTACAGGAAATAGAAAGAGAAACAAGGATAACCATGCAGGAAAGAATTGCAGCAGGTGATTATGCGGATCTGAATGCGCAGGCAGAAGAACAGGCAGAGTAAGGAGGATCTTCCATGTGTGGAATTGCAGGGTTTTGTAACTGGCCGGGAACACGGGAGCAACAACAGAATAACCTGGAGAAAATGAAACAGCGTATGCTGCACCGTGGACCGGATGCCGGAGGAAGCTATTTTACAGAAGACGGACAGGTGGGACTGGGACACCGGAGATTATCCATTGTGGATCTTTCTCCAACGGGATTGCAGCCCATGAAGTCACATGGCGGTCGTTATGTAATTGCATATAACGGAGAAATTTACAACTATAAGCAGATTGCAGGGGAGCTTATAGAGGAGCATAAGGTAGATCAGTTCCGGGGCTCCTCCGACACGGAGGTTTTACTGGAGGCCTTTGAAGCTTATGGAATTGAAAAGGCGATTTCGAAGTGTAAGGGAATGTTTGCGATTGCACTTTATGATCTTAAAGAACAGGTGTTATATCTGCTTCGGGACCGCGTCGGGGAAAAGCCGCTCTATTATGGATTTGTGAACGGAAGCTTTGTATTTGCCTCGGATATCGGGAGCATTGCGGCACTGGATGGATTTCAGAATCCCATTGACACGGATATTCTTGACATTTATTTTGTACACGGATATATTCCGGCTCCATATTCCATATACAAGGGAATCCGGAAGCTGGATGCAGGGACAATTTTAAAAATTAAATCGCCATTTAATAAATATGAAATTACTCCGTACTGGTCTATGGCTGATGCTGCTCAAAGGGGACAGAATCATCTGTTCCGGGGATCCTTTGAGGATGCCGTGGATGAACTGGAGAGATTGTTAAAGGATTCGATCCGGGGACAAATGGTAGCGGATGTACCGGTCGGTGCATTTCTATCTGCCGGAATTGACAGCAGTACCGTTGTTGCGTTGATGCAGTCCTTAAATACCGGCAAGGTGAAGTCCTTCACGATCGGAATGGAGGATAAAGCATATAATGAGGCTGTTTTTGCCAGGGAGATTGCAAATCATCTCGGGACGGAGCATACAGAACTTTATATTGCGGAAGAGGATGCAAAGCGCGTGATTCCACAGATTCCCTTTATGTTTGGCGAACCGTTCGCAGACTCCTCCCAGATTCCAACCTATCTGGTAAGTAAAATGACCCGGGAGCATGTAACCGTATCCTTAAGCGGAGATGGCGGAGATGAGCTGTTCTGTGGCTATACTTCCTATGAGTCGGTTGACCGTATCTGGAATAAGATGCGTCATGTACCTTATGGAATCCGGAAGCTTGCAAGTGACCTCGTACTGCATACTCCGTTGACGGCGAAAGAGGTTGTGCGGATTAAAGGAACGCTTCTTGGCGCAAAAGATCCTGTGGATCTCTACATTCGTTCCAGGGAATATGATTCCCTTGTAGGGGAACTGACTTTGAAAAAGAGCTCCGGGCCTTATCCGTACAAAACAGGCGAAATATCCAAAATCACGGAGACCAATCATAAGATTATGCTGATGGACATGCTGATGTATCATCCTGATGACATTCTTGTGAAGGTAGACCGGACCGCCATGGCTGTTTCGCTTGAAACAAGGGTTCCCATGCTGGATAAGGATGTTGTGGAATTTGCATGGAGCCTTCCAATTGAATATGAGCGTCAGGGAACTGTGGGGAAGAGAGTTCTGCGCGAGGTGCTTTACCGGTATGTACCGAAGGAAATGATGGAACGGCCCAAAAAGGGATTCTCCATACCGATCAGCAAATGGCTGAAGGAGCCGGAGCTTAAGAGCTGGGCAGAAAGCCTTATCGACCCGGAAATGCTGCATCGTCAGGGAATTCTGAATGCGGATGTGGTCTGGAGGATGTGGAGAGATTTTATTGATAAAGGAGAATGGCGGATCCAGATCTGGTTCATTTTGATGTTCCAGCAGTGGATGGTCACACAACAGCTATGAGAGAATTGGAATACCCGTTTGATGCAGGATATTTATTGAAGAAATCCAAAAGAATAAAAAGAACGTTACTGGAACAGACGGCAGCGGATGGAACGCCGGTTACCTTCCTGAAGAAGAGAATTGCGGTTCTCGGGGGAAGCACAACACATGATATTATCCGCATGCTGGAGCTCTTTCTCTTAAACTACGGAATTGAACCGGAGTTTTATGAGTCAGAGTATGCACAGTACTGGCAGGATGCCATGTTTGACAATGAGGAGCTGGTTCAGTTCCACCCGGATCTCATCTATATTCATACAACCGGCCGGAACATTACCTTCTTCCCGGACATGGAAGACAGCCTTCAGGGGATTGAGGATAAGCTTGAAGCTCAGATGAATCACTTTCGCGTGATGTGGGAAAAGCTTGAGAATACGTATCATTGTCCCGTAATTCAGAATAATTTTGAATTTCCCTTTTATCGTATCCTGGGAAACCGGGACAGTTATGATCCACATGGAAAGACAGCATTTATCCAACGCTTAAATATGGAGTTTGCCCGGTATGCCGCACAGCAGGAACATTTCTATATTTATGATATTCAGTATGAATCGGCAGCATTTGGTCTTGACCGGTGGACGGATCCTTCCTACTGGCATATGTACAAATATGCAATGAGTATGCAGGCAATACCGGATTTTGCCTTCCACTTAAGCCATATCATCAAGGCGGTCTTTGGAAAGAATAAGAAGGCATTTGTTTTGGATCTTGATAATACACTCTGGGGAGGCATCGTGGGAGACGATGGCCCGGAAAATCTGGAAATCGGACAGGAAACCTCCATGGGACAGGTATATCAGGAATTTCAGGGATATCTGAAGGAGCATAAGAAGATCGGAGTTCTGCTTAATGTGGATTCCAAGAATGAAGAGGAGAATGCGCTGGCAGGATTAAAGCACCCGGAAGGAATTTTAAAGCCGGAGGATTTTATTGTAATCAAGGCAAACTGGCTGCCAAAGAGTCAGAATCTTACCGAAATTGCATCGGAGCTTAATATTGGAAGGGATGCGCTGGTATTTGTCGATGACAATCCGGCGGAAAGAGAAATCATCCGGCAGCATGTGCCGGAGACGGCGGTGCCGGAGATGACGGATGGAGATCAGGTGAACCCGGATCAGTTTATCCGGATTCTGGATAAAAATGCATATTTTGAAGTGGTCACCCTGTCAGAGGACGATAAACACAGGAATGAAATGTATAAAGCCAATGCGATGCGGAAAGAACAGGAGGAAAGCTTTGGAAATTACAGTGATTTTTTGAAATCTCTGGAAATGAAAGCTGTGATCCGTGGGTTTGAGCCGGTATATTATTCCAGAATTGCCCAATTGACGAATAAGAGTAATCAGTTTAATCTTACAACGAAGCGCATGACCCAGGCAGAAGTGGAACAGATGGCACAGGATCCCGGATACATCACCCTATATGGAAAGCTGAAGGATAAGTTTGGGGATAACGGTGTTGTATCCCTGGTGATTGGAAAGAAAAACGGAGATACACTGGAGCTGATCTTGTGGCTTATGAGCTGCAGAGTACTGAAACGGGACATGGAACAGGCCATGCTCGATACACTCGTTTGGCAAAGCAGGGAAAGCGGGATCCGTAAGCTTCACGGATATTATTACAAAACCGCCAAGAATGCCATGGTAAAGGACTTCTATGGAGCCATGGGCTTTCAGAAGCTTTCGGAAAAAGACGGGGACAGTGAATGGGAGTATGTTATTCCGGAAAAATATGAAAATAAGAATCTGGTAATTGATGTAAACTGTTAGCATAGCATATTGCTTCACAGAAGAGGAAGGATTCCGGACGGATGTCAGGCATTTTATCCTCCCTGATCAAATAATGAATAAGAAGGAGACAGTAAATGAGCAGAGAAGAAATTTATGAACAGTTAAATGAGGTTTTCCGGGATGTGTTCGACGATGACACAATCGAAGTGAACGATCAGACAACCTCCAGGGATATCGAGGACTGGGACTCCCTGGAGCATATCAATCTGATTGCTGCAATCGAAACACAGTTTGGAATGAAGTTTACCATGGGACAGGTTGTTACCATGAAAAATGTTGGCGAGATGGTGGATATCATCTCATCCCAGATCCAGTAATTCAATCATCCCAAGAGAAGCGTTCATCAGGAAAACCACGGGATGCTGATCGATGGCGGGTGCCGGTGTGGGAGACCCCATCATGACATAGCCATGTGAGGTCAATTCTTCCAGAGCTTCCTCAAAATGGCTGGTTTCATAACAGATGTGATAAGGACAGTTTTTATATTTTTTAAGAAGTCCGGCAACGACCGAGGTGGCAGAATATGGGGATACCAGTTCTACCCGATAGCCGTCTTTTTCAAGGAAACAGATATCCACCTCACGGATGTCATCGCGGGTGACTTCACGTGCCACCTGAAATCCCAGGGCTTCAAAGCTCCGGATGGCAGGAACGATTTTTTTGACTAAGTATCCAATATGATGTATGGTTAGTGTGCTCATAGGCGGATCCTCCAATCGAAAGGTGTTTGAAATGGGAGCAACAGTTACATCCTTTTACTTTTTGTGCTTTCTTTTAACCGTAATAATTGTATATTATATAGTGCCCAAAAAGCTGCAATGGTGTGTGCTGCTGTTAGCAAGTATAGCATACTATCTGCTTTCGGGAAACGGTATTTTAATATTATATCCGGTGCTTACCTGCCTTACGGCATGGCTTTGCACACGACAGATCGGGAAAGCACAGGAGCAGTCTGTAAAGAGAATCTGGATGATTGCTGCCGTGTGCCTGCTGATCGGAACACTGGTTGTATTAAAATATGTGAATTTTGGCATTAATACCATAAACGGAATGGCTTATCTCTTTGGCGGAGGGCAGGTGGTTTCAGGCTTTCACTTTCTGATTCCACTGGGCATTTCGTTTTATACCTTTTCCGTGCTCGGATATGTTATCGATGTGTATAACGGGATTGCAGTTCCGCAGAAAAGTCTCTGGAAGCTGATGACGTATGGGATGTATTTTCCTGCCATTTTATCCGGACCGATTATGAAATACCGTGAGGATGCAGAACAGTTTTTTACACCGCATCCCTTTGATTATAAGCAGGTTACCTTTGGCATGCAGAGAATGCTCTGGGGATTTTTCAAGACGCTGGTGATTTCCGAGCGTATGAATCTGATCGTAAACACGGTCTATGGAGACTACTACACCTATCAGGGAGCATATATCTGGCTGGCTACGGTCTGCTATGCATTCCAGCTTTACACCAATTTTTCGGGTTGTATGGACATTGTGCTCGGAATTTCCGAAATTTTTGGAATCCGGCTGCCGGAAAACTTTGAGACACCGTTCTTTTCGAAGACCATTTCCGAATACTGGCGAAGATGGCATATTACACTGGGAGTCTGGATGAAGGAATATGTGTTCTATCCGCTGCTCCGTACCGGTGCGTTTACAAAGCTTGGTAAAACACTCCGTGCAAAATTCGGTAAGAAGAAGGGGAAGCAGCTTACTACATTTACAGCCATGCTGATTTTGTGGTTCACAGTCGGAATCTGGCATGGAGGGGCATGGAAATTTGTGATCGGTTCCGGATTACTGCACTGGCTCTATATTGTCACAGGGGAACTGATTACTCCGTGGGGGGAGAAGTTCTTCCGCAGGACCGGTATTCCGGGTGATTCCAAATGGATCAATGCCTTCCGGGTGGTCAGAACCTTCTTCCTTGTAAACATCGGATTTGTGTTCTTCCGGGCAGACAGTATGAAGAGTGCGCTGCAGATGCTTGGATATTCCGTGCGGGTGTTTAACTTAAAGGACTTATTTTCAGCTGCCATATTTGAGCTTGGACTTGACTGGATTGAATTTGTCATTGCGGTAGTATCCCTGTTGATTCTGCTTGCCGTTTCGATTCTGCAGAACAGGGGAATCAGGGTGAGGGAGGCCATTGCGCGAAGGAAGCTTCCGGTCCGCTGGCTGATTTTCTATGCACTGCTGTTCTATACGATACTGCTTGGATATTACGGACCGGGATACAGTGCGGCCGAGTTTATCTATCAGGGATTTTAAGAGGAAAAAGATGATTATTATTCGTATGTCCGGAGGCCTGGAACGACAGATGTTCCAGTATGCCCTTTATATGAAACTGACCTCGATGGGGCGTGAAGTAAAATTTGATGATATCAATGAATACCGGGATGAGAAGGCAAAACCAATCATGCTTTCGGTGTTCGGATTGACCTATCCACGGGCAACCTGGGATGAAATTAATGCATTTACGGACGGATCTACGAAACTGTGGGATCGGTTAAGACGAATCTTTGGCCGGCGGAGAACGAATATTTACCGGGAAAAGGGATATTTTGATCCACAGGTGCTAACCATGGAGGAAGGGTATCTGGACGGAGCCTTTCAGAGCGAAAAGTATTTTGAGGACATTAAAGATGAAGTGAGGAATGCATTTCAGTTTCCGGAGCTTGCCCAAATGCATCTTCCGGAACCGGTTTATGATTCCACGGTGGAACTTTATCAGAGAATCTGTGAGACAAATGCGGTTGGAATACATATCCGGCGGAGCGATTCAAGACCGAATGAAGAGCTGTATGAGAACATCTGTACACCGGACTATTACCGCGCGGCAGTGAATTATCTGCAGGAACGATGCCCGGATGCAACCTATTATATTTTCAGCAATGAACCAAAATGGATTAAGGGCTGGATGAAGGATCTGATTAAGAGCCAGATCACAGAAGACATGAAAAGAGAGCAGATTGTGGAGATCAGGAAACGGTTTGTCATGGTACAGACGAATACCGAATATACTTCCTATCTGGATCTGCTTCTGCTTCAGGCATGCAGGCATAATATTATCTCCAATTCCAGCTTCAGCTGGTGGGGAGCGTGGCTGAATGATCATCCGGATAAGATGGTCATTGCACCGACCCCCTGGATGAACAACTCCCAGGGCGAAGAAATTTATACTGCAGGTATGGTTCTGATTAACGGAAAGGGTAAAGTAGAGCACAGGGTAAAATAAATGGACATCATTCGCATGGAAGGCGGATTGGGAAATCAGCTTTTTCAATATGCACTATACCGGCAATTGCGGTTTATGGGCAGGACGGTTAAGATGGATGTGACAACCGAATATGGAAGAGAACATGACAGACAGCAGATGCTGTGGGCTTTGGATGCGGTTTATGAGGCAGCCACACAGGATGAAATTAACCGTCTGACGGATGGATTTACGGATCTTCTGTCCAGAATCCGCAGAAAGCTGACCGGACGCAGGACGAAAAGGTATGCAGAGGCGGATAACAATTTTGATCCGCAGGTATTTCAGAGAACACCGGTTTATCTCACCGGCTATTTCCAGAGTGAGAAGTATTTTAAGGATGTGGATGAGATACTGCACGGAGAGCTCCGGTTTTCCGACCGGATTTATGATGGAATCCCCGGGACACTGGCAGAACGGATTAAGAATTACCGCAGGCAGATCGAGGGGTCAGAATCGGTTGCACTTCATGTGCGCAGGGGAGACTATCTGGAACATCCGGAAATGTATGGCGTGAGCTGTACGACGGAATACTATCGGGCAGGAGTGCGTTATATCAGGGAACGTCATCCGGATGCGCAATTTTTTGTGTTCACCAATGATCCTGCATGGACGGAACAGTGGGTTCAGGAGAATTTCACAGGAAACTTTACCCTGATCCGGGGAACGGATGAGGAGACGGGATATCTGGATCTGATGCTGATGAGTCAGTGTAAGCACCAGATTATGGCAAATTCCAGCTTCAGCTGGTGGGGCGCATGGCTCAATTCGAATAAGGATAAGCTGGTCACTGCTCCGGAACCGTGGTTCGGAGATCGGGAATGCCGGGATATTTATACGGAAGGAATGATCCGGATCAGTCCCGATGGAGGGATACGGCATAAAGAAAGGATATCGGAAGAATGATACAGGAAAATATACGGATTTCTGTGATTGTTGCGGCTTACAATATTGAAGAATACCTGGTAAGATGCCTTGACAGTATCTGTAATCAGACATACCATAATCTGGAAATCCTTGTAGTGGATGACGGTTCTACCGATGAAACCGGAAGGATTTGTGAGGAATACGCAGGTAAAGATCCGAGAATCCAGGTCATCCATCAGAATAATATGGGGCTTTCCGGGGCAAGAAATTCCGCGTTGAAGATCGCAACAGGAGAATATATCGGTTATGTGGACGGGGACGATTATATTGAGCCGGATATGTATGAAAATATGCTCGATGCCTGTCTGGAAAATGATGCACAGCTTGCAGTCTGTTCCTACCGGCAGATTGGAAGTGAAAAGGCACAGAACGGGTTCAGCAGACAACGCTATCCGTTAACAAGGGAAGAGGCACTGGAAATTTATATCTGCGACAATAAACCGTACCATATTTATAATGCAGTCTGGAGTAAATTATTCCGGCGGGACATTGTGAAGGATGTCATGTTTCCAGTAGGACATAAGTCTGAGGATATTCCTTATACAACGAAGGCACTGATTAATGCAGACAGATGTGTGTTTCTGGATACTCCGTACTATAATTATGTGGTAGACCGGGAAGACAGTATCATGAACCAGAATATTCATGAGCGGCGTTTCAATGATGAAATTCCCTTCTGGAAGGAACAGCAGGGATACCTGTATGGAGTTGGAATGAAGGACCTTGCCGATAAAGCGTCTTATCAGTTTTACCGCAGAATGCTTTATTATTTTCTCGATTTTAAGAAACGAAGAATGGGAGAATCCGCCGGGCAGCTGATCGAGATGCTTCGGGAGGACCGGAAGAAGATCAGAACCATTTACAAAAACGATTATGTGGCAGCAGGGGATAAGGTGAGAATGCATATTGCGCTTCGTACACCGGGGCTTTACTATATTCTGGTAAGGCTTTATGATAAATTTGTGATTCCGCTGAGACAATAGTCCGGTGTGGGACGAACATTATTTTGAGAAATTCAGGAATGGAAATGACAACAGGAAGAGAGAAACCCATGAAAAAGGTAAGTTTGTTAGGAAAGATTAATTATATTTTTGATAAGAAACAGAAGCGGCAGCTCATTGGACTGGGCATTATGATTTTTATCGGCGGTATTCTGGAGACTCTGGGGGTAAGTGGTATGATCCCGGTCGTAACAGCTATATTAAATCCGGACGAGCTGGTGAATTTTGTCAACAAATATCAGTTTCTTTCCGATATCTGTTCCTTTTTTCATGTGGACTTAAGCCGTACGGGAAGCATTACCACCATACTGATTGTCGGGCTGATCCTGATCTATATTATTAAGAATGCTTATATTCTGTTCCTTACCTACCGGCAGAATACCTTTATTTCAAGATCACGGAACCAGATGATCAGCCGGGTATTAAGGGAGTTCTTAAACAGACCTTATGAGGCGTATCTGGAGACGGATGTTCCGACGGTATTCCGGATTACGGACAGTGATATTCCGCAGACCTTTCTGCTTGTGATTGCACTGCTTTCCATGGCATCGGAGGTTGTGGTATCCGGGCTGATTTTCCTCGTTCTGTTATGGCAGGATGCGAAGCTGACCTTGTTTGTGCTTGTTGTGTTTGGAACATTAACCCTGTTTATTACCAAAATTTTAAAACCCAGACTGAATGCGATCGGTGCAAGGAATCAGGCTTTGCAGTCACGGATCGCCAAGTGGAGAATTCAGGCAATCTACGGTCTTAAGGATGTAAAGGTCTTAAACCGTGAGGATTTCTTTATCCGCAATTATTATGAGAGCGGTAAAAAGGCAGCAGACATTGCCCGCAATTATGCGGTACTGAATAATACACCGAGACTGCTGATTGAAACGGTATTCATCACGGCTGTTCTTGCCTATGTTGCCGTGTATGTATCGAGAGCCGGAAGCATCGATGCAATGCTTACGACACTTACCACATTTGCGGTAGCGGCAATGCGTATGCTTCCAAGTGTGAACCGGATTAACACCTACCTTACCGAAATTGCCTATACCCAGCCGGGCCTTGATTATCTGTATGAGAACCTGCAGGAGGGCATGAAGGCCGATGCGGAAATTGCGGAACGGAAGGCGAACTCCCAGAAAGAGAAGCTGGTTTTACAGGATAAGATCATGCTGGATCATATTACGTTCCATTACCCGAATACCGATACGTATATTTTCAGGGATGCACATATGGAGGTTCCGAAGGGAAAATCGGTCGGCATTGTCGGAACCTCGGGTGCCGGCAAATCTACAATTGTCGATATCCTGCTTGGCCTGTTACATGCACAGGAGGGTGAAATCACCTGTGACGGAACCAATATCTTTAAGAACTATGAATCCTGGCTTGCACAGATCGGATATATTCCACAGAGTATATATCTGGTGGATGAGTCTATCCGGGATAATATTGCATTTGGTATTGATGAAGACCTGATTGATGATAAGAGAATCTGGAATATTCTGGAGGAAGCCCAGTTAAAGGAATTTGTGGAAGGACTTCCGGAAGGACTGGATACGACCATTGGGGACCGTGGAATCCGGCTTTCCGGAGGACAGCGCCAGCGTATCGGTATTGCGAGGGCATTGTACCATGATCCGGAAATTCTTGTGTTTGATGAGGCAACCTCGGCACTTGATAATGACACGGAAGCAGCCGTAATGGAAGCAATCAACAGCTTCCATGGCAGAAAGACCATGATTATCATTGCACACCGTCTTAATACCATTGAAAAATGTGATATGATTTACCGGGTTGAAAATCAGAAGCTGGTAGAAATAAAGAACGCAGATTAAGGAGTCCTTCAGTATGAAGCTGCAATTACCCCAGGTGACACTGATTGCTGTCACGAGCGTGAAAATCTATGAAACCATCCGGGCATTGACCTATAGTATGCGGGGAATAGACTTCGGAGAGGTGGTTCTGGTGACGCATAAGAAGCCGTTCGGACTCCCGAAAGGCATTACGTATAAGCATACGGACAGGCTTACGGATATTGACAGGTTTAATTATCTGATTGCATACGAGCTTGGTTCCTATGTGAATACCGATTATGTCATTCTGGTGCATTACGATGGTTTTATAGTGCATCCGGAAATGTGGAGGAAGGAATTTCTTGATTATGACTATATCGGTTCACCCTGGCCGCTTCCTACGGCAGAGCACTCAACCTATTATGATGCGAATGGCAACATCTGCCGGGTGGGAAACAGTGTTTCCCTTCGCAGCAGGAGATTTCTCAATTATCCGAAAGAGGCAGGCTTTGAATGGAAGCCGGCAGCAGACGGGTTTTATAATGAAGATATTTTCCTTTGCTGTATGAATAAGGTTAAATTTGAAGAGGCCGGTATGAGGTTTGCCCCGATTGAGGTGGCAAGGCTGTTTGGAAGGGAACATACCATACCGGAAACAGAAGGCGTGACTCCGTTTTTGTTTCACAAATGGTGGGGAGAGAACAGGGATTTCCCTAAATTCGAAAATCCACTGACGAAACTCTGGCTTACGATAAAGGCAATCCGGCGCAGGCTGATGTTCTGGAGAGATTGGAGCTGAATGACATGGTAATTGACTGTATACCCTTTTTTAATGAACTGGATATTTTAAAGCTTCGTCTGCATATTCTGGATCCGTTGGTGGACCGGTTTGTGATTGAGGAGGCAACCCACACCTTTTCGGGACTTCCGAAGGATCTGTGTTTTGAAAAAAACAGGGAAATGTTTGAAGAATTTCTGCCGAAGATCACATACCTGGTTGTGGACAATTCTCCAGAGGAGATCTCTACACACGAACGGGATAAATTTCAGAAGAATGCGCTGGCAAAGGCGCTTACCGATGCTTCGGATGAGGATGTCCTCATTCTGAGTGATGTGGACGAAATTCCGAATCCTGCTGTATTGCAGGAGCTTGTAAAGAGGTTTGATCCGGATAAGATTTATCATCTGGCACAGCGGAACTTTTACTGCTATCTCAATATGGAGGAGGTTTCCGGAAATCTCTTATCCATTACCGGAGAGTTTCCGGGAGTGGAAAGACGGATGTGGCTCGGAACCAAGGTGTTTGCAAAGAAAAATATTCCGGAGAGTGGAATTATTGATCTGCGGGAAATTTCACCGGAGGATCCAAGAAGTGTCCGCGTCGCAGATGGCGGGTGGCATTTTGGATACATGGGCAGCTGCCATGAAACGGATGTCTCCAGAAGAGTCGGGACGAAGGTGGTTGCCGCGGCACATCAGGAGTATAACACAGAGGATGTTCTGGCGGAGGTTAAGGACCGGCTGATCCTTGGGGAGGATATCTTCGGACGCAACGCTGTATTTCAGTGGGCAGTGGTGGATGAAAGCTACCCTCAATACCTGCTGGAGCATAAGAGCGAATATGATTATCTGATCATGCCGCCGATCAGCAGGGGAAAGAAAGCCTTTGTGAAGATCTGGATGCTGATCAAACGATTCTGCCGCAAGGTACGTCGCAGAATCCGCCGTATTTTGTAAAAGACAGAGGTATTCCGACAGATTTGGGGAAAAGCCTTGAAAGAAACAGGAGGAAACGGATGAACCAGAAAAATAAAATCATAACAGTATATGGTTTATGGTTTGCAGATCTGCTGTCGATCGTGCTGTCCTTTGTGCTCGCAACCTATATCCGGTTTCATAATTTTAAGGATATGGAGGACAAAGGAATCCACTTTCAGGTGTGCCTGCTTCTTTTGCTTGTCTGCACCATCTATACCTTCTTCCTTGACTGGAACAGGGATTTCGTTAAACGGAAGACCGTCAGGGAATTTGTAGCGGTTGTACAGTATGAAATTATTATGTTTCTTGGTGTGCAGCCAATTATGTATTTCTTAAAATGGTCAGATAAGTTTTCACGGTGGGTGATGATTATTTTCCCGATCGTAAACGTCTTCATGACGCTGCTGATTCATCTGGTGATTAAAAAGGCGGTAAAGCTTCATTACCGATCGGAGTCAACGAGAATTAAGGTACTTGTCATTACGCAGAAGTCCCTGCTTGCAGAGGTTATGGAGAAGCTTAAAAAGGAGCTTGACGTCAGCTATCAGATTGTCAATGCGGTATGCATGGAGGATTTAAAGCCGGACTTTCTGGAAGAAGCAACCCTGATGGCATTGGATGAGGTATTTATCTATGCTCCGGATATGCTGCAGAAGCAGGTACAGGAGATCATAGGAAGCTTTGATGAAATGGGCGTCAACTGTCATTTCTGTGTGGAGCTGCCGGGAGCCGACAGTAACCGGACGAAGATCGACAGCTTTGGAAATTATCCGGTTATTACCTATACCAGATTCCGCAGCAGCTATAAGCGTCTGTTGATAAAGCGCGTAATGGACATTGTGGGAGGTCTCATTGGTCTTCTGATTACCGCTGTTTTCTTCCCATTTGTGGCAATTGCGATTAAGCTGGATTCACCGGGACCGGTGCTGTTCTCCCAGATCCGGATCGGGCGGAACGGCAGACGGTTTAAGATTTATAAATTCCGCTCCATGTACATTGACGCGGAGGAACGGAAGAAGGAGCTGCAGTCCCGGAATGAAGTTAAGGGACTGATGTTTAAGATGGAAAACGATCCCCGTATCACCAAGGTCGGAAAATTTATCCGGAAAACGAGTATTGATGAGCTGCCACAGTTCTATAATGTGGTTAAGGGTGATATGAGCCTCGTGGGAACAAGACCTCCCACAGAGGATGAATTCGAAAAGTATAACCAGTATTACCGCCGCAGAATCAGCATGACGCCGGGGCTTACCGGCATGTGGCAGGTCAGCGGCCGGAGTGAAATTGAGAACTTTGATGATGTTGTGAAGTATGATTTACAGTATATTGACAATTGGTCTTTATGGCTGGATATTAAAATCCTGTTTAAGACAGTAGTAGTAGTTATAGCAGGCAGAGGTTCAAAATAATGAAGATATTGATGATTGTACCTGACCCAATGGTAAAAGGCGGTATTGCAGCTGTCGTAAACGGATACAGAGGAAGCAGTCTGGAAAACAATAATCAGATCACATATATCGAATCTTATCGGAATGGAACGAAATCGCAGAAGCTCCTTAAGGCCTGCCATGCATATCTGCAGTTTGTGAAGGAAATTCGAAAGAACAGGCCGGATGTGGTTCATATACATTCCTCCTTCGGACCAAGCTTTTACCGGAAAATGCCATTTATCCTATGGGGAGTCCATAAGAGGATCCCGGTTGTGAATCATATACATGGAGCTGAGTTTACACCATTTTACGAAGAGGCATCCGCAGGAAAGAAAAACCTAATCAGAAAAATATATAATAAATGTACGGTACTGATTGTCCTTTCAGAAGAGTGGAAGGAAAAAATCGGACAGATTGTACCGGAAGAAAAGCTTGAGATCCTGGAGAATTATTGTAAAATACCTGAAACAATTAATTGGGCAAAAAGAGATTCCAGACAGATTCTTTTTCTGGGGGAACTGGGGAAGAGAAAGGGATGCTTCGATATTCCGGAGATCCTTAAGAAAACAATCACGGATGTACCGGATGTCAGACTGGTTATGGCCGGTGATGGAGAGCTGGAACAGGCAAAACAGGTATTTGCAGACCAAAATCTGCTTGAAAAGGTAGCCTTTCCGGGATGGGTCCGTGGGAAGCAAAAAGAAAAATTACTACAGGAAAGTGCAGTATTTCTGTTTCCAAGCTATCATGAGGGGATGCCCATGGCTGTATTGGAAGCTATGGGATATGGACTTGGAATTGTAACTACAAAGGTTGGTGGAATCCCGAAACTGATACAGGATGGAGAAAATGGATTTTGTAAGGAAGCCGGTGATGTGGATTCATTGGCAGAAGCACTGATTTGTCTGCTGAAGGATGACAGTAAGCGAATGGAAATGGGAATGGCAGCCAGAAAGCTTGCAGATGAAAGCTATGGTCTGGATCAGCATCTGCACAGGCTGCAGAAAATATATGAAAAGGCATGCAGGCCGGCTGGTATCAGATGAGTTTTCACATGGGGAGGCAGTTATGGGACGGGTTTGTCGAGTGATTAAGAGTGGAATATCCATTGTACTCTGGAAGATACGTTATGGCGACGGAATCCGGATTCCGATCGTTCAGAATCTGGATAGGGTTCATCTGGAGATTTATAATAAAGGAAAGATTTGCATTGGAAAACGCGTACAAAACAGAGGAGATCTCTATCTGATCTGTGATCAGGGGGGAGAGATGAGGATCGGTTCCCACGTGTTTTTTAATGCCAACTGCAGCATTTCCTGTATGGGAAAGGTTACCATCGGAGATTACTGCAAGATGGGGAACAATCTGGTGATTGTGGATCATGATCATAATTATAAAAACACAGACGGCGAATACCTTACAGGTGAAGTGCATATTGGAAGCCGTGTGTGGATTGGTGCGAATTGTACTATACTTAAAGGGACAAGTATTGGTGATGACAGCGTGATTGCTGCCGGGAGTGTGGTAAAAGGAGAAATTCCGGCGGGAACAGTTTTGACCCAGAAAAGGCAGGATGTATGGAAAACAATCAACATAAAGTAAGTGTTATCGTACCCGTATATAATACAGTGAAATATCTTAAACAATGCGTAAATTCTTTAATAGAACAGACTTATCACAATCTGGAGATACTTCTTATTGATGATGGATCTACGGATGACAGCGGAGCACTTTGTGACTGGTTTGCAAATAAATATTCCCAGATTCAGGTGTTTCATAAGGAAAACGGAGGTCTGGTGTCCGCATGGGAATATGGGGTTGAGCACAGCACAGGGGAATATCTCTGCTTTGTAGACAGTGATGACTGGGTGGATTCCGGGATGATTGCGGAAATGATACGGCAGATAACCGGCACTGTGTGGGAGATTGTTTGCAGTGATTATGTGATTGAAAGAGACAACGGAATCAGCGAAGCAGTATACCAGAGACTGGCACCGGGGGAATATGATCGGGAAGCATTATTAAAAAAGGTATTGCCGGGTGTTCTGGGGCATGAACACCGGTATGTAACTGTTTCCCGCTGTATGAAACTCATTTCGCGGGAATTGATTTTTAATAATATGCATTATAGTGACCCGGCTATCCGGATGGGGGAAGATCTGTCCATTATACTTCCAGCATTGCTGGATTGTGAACGATTGGTTATTATGGATCATAAGACATATTATCATTACCGGTATGTGACAGCATCCATGGTACATCAGTACGACAAGGGACTTTATGAGAATAACCGGAAGCTTCGGGAAATTATTCATCATATTTTAGAAGAAAAATGCTGTAATACCAACAAAATTCCCATGCCGGATTATGCATGGATGCTGGATCAGGCAGACCGGGAGTATATTTTCCTGTTGCTGCTTGCGCTTAAGAATGAAGCAAGAGGAAATCCGTCCGGATATAAAAAGAACATCCGTGAGATCTGTAATACTCCGGAGGTGAAAGCACTGGTACAGAAGACGGTAGTTGAGATTCATGAAAAGTCCAATCTGCTTCTTTATCTGGTGCTCCTGCATCCGAATGCATTTATGATCCGGGTGCTGCGGATGGCCATGGTCTGGTATTACCGCTAATATATGAGGACATATGAGTAAAAATTAGCTGTGAAACAGCGGTTTTACGAATGTGGTTCTGAATAGTTATGATTACATAAATAATAAGTAGTTACATTGATTGATTTATTGTGGAGAAACGAATGCAGCCACTGATTAGTGTAATCGTTCCCGTTTATAACGGGGAACGGTATTTGAAAAACTGCATAGAGAGTATTGAGACACAGAGCTATGAACCGTTGGAAATTATCGTGATTAATGACGGTTCTACGGATGGAACGGCAGAGGTCTGTGAGAAGCTTGCACAAAGCTATGAGAATCTGTCCTTCATCACAACAGAGGATCTTGGGGTGTCCGCTTCACGAAATCATGGGATTACACTGGCAAAGGGGGAATTGCTTACCTTTGTGGATGCCGATGACCGGATACATCCTCAGATGCTGCAGAGATTGTATGGAGCGATGGAGCGGACCGGAAGCGACATTGCCGGATGTCGGTTTACTATCTGGAATACAGAACGGGAATGGGAAATTGCAGCCAATTCAGTGCCGGTAAGTGATCAGACTCATAAGCTGTATGAGAAACAGGAATATTTAAGTGATCAGATTTTGTGTGGAAACAGCCGGTGCTGGAGCAAACTGTACCGGAAATCTCTACTGGAACAGATGCATACCAAAGAGTGGTTCAGGGAGGGGATGACGATCGGAGAAGATATGCTCTTTCTGATGGATCTGCTGCCGGAAACAGGGACAATTGTTGAGATTGATTTTCATGGATACGGATATTACCAGAATCCACAGGGAGCCATGAACCGCACGTTCCGCCCGGAATATATGGATCAGATCCGTTGCTGGGAGATTGCCAGGGAGCGGGTACGAAAGCTCCTTCCGGAATGCGAGAGTAAGGCAACCTCGATTCTGTTGATCTCCATTATGCTGACGGCCGGGAAACTGGCGGGATTGTCAGGGGCAGAGCGAAAGCAATATGAAATCTATACGAAAGAGTGCCATGAAAAGCTTTTAAAAGAACGACAGAATGAACAAGCAATGGAATTGCTTTCCAAAGGGTACCGGGTTAAGGTGCGATTCTTTGCATTGGCACCGAAATTGTATTTGTGGTGTTATCATTTCAAGTTTTAATGAATGAAATTTGTTACATGACTATCGTTAAGATGTTTTTGAGTAAAACTTGAGTTGTGTTAACAGCGGTTTTACGAATGGAATTTTGAATAGTCATGCAATGTGTAATAATAAAGATTAAGAAGAAGGAACTATATGAAGGGGAATCATCAGAATCAGATTATTTTGTATATGCATGCAGGCAGCGGCAATCATGGCTGTGAGGCGATTGTGAACAGCCTGTGCCATATGATGAAGGAAGATGCTGTACTGGTATCCTATCGGGGGAACGAGGATTGGCAGTATAGCTTGAAGGAGCTGTGTGAAATCAAACAGGAGCGCAGCTTTGAGGATCATAAATTGGCACATCTTTTTTATTATGCTTACCGCATGATCACGAAGGATGCAGCGAGTTTTCTGCGTTACCGTTATGGGGATATTTTTAAGCAGCCGATGTCTCCACTTGCTATTTCGATTGGAGGAGACAACTATTGCTATGACAGCATGCTTTCGGACCTGCGTCTTGCCAATCTTTCTTTTACGAAGAAGGGAACGAAGACTGTTTTATTAGGGTGCTCTATTGAACCGGAGCTGTTGAAGAGGGGACAGGAGACACAGTCAAATCCGATATTGGAGGATTTAAGCCATTATCATCTGATTATTGCAAGGGAGTCCCTGACCTATGAGGCCTTGTGTGATGCCTTTGAAAAAAGACGGGAACAGAGTAATAGTAACAATAACAATAGCAATAACAGTAATAATAATAACAGTAGTAATAATAACAGGAATATATTGAATATCCGAAGCACATCAAATATACAGATTACACCCGATTTTCCCAGAATTGTTCAGATACCGGACCCGGCCTTTACCCTGGGATATGTCAGGAAGAAGGTGCCCGATGGATTCTGGAAGGGAAACACAGTAGGAGTGAATGTTAGTCCTCTCATTCAGAAAAGTGAGTCCGTACCGGGAATTACGATGAAGTGCTATGAAGAACTGATTGAATGGATTATCGGGCATACAGATATGCAGATCGCATTAATTCCACATGTAGTGTGGAAGAATAATGATGACCGGAAGCCACTTTCCGAGCTTTATGAAAAATATAAATCTACAGAGCGATTGATACAGATCCCGGATGGAAGCTGTGAAGAACTGAAGGGTTATATCAGTCAGTGCCGTTTCTTTGTCGGAGCACGGACGCATGCAACGATTGCCGCATATTCCACCTGCGTGCCGACACTGGTAGTTGGCTATTCTGTTAAGGCGGCGGGAATTGCACAGGATTTGTTTGGAAGTCAGGAGCATTATGTACTGCCGGTACAGAGTCTCAAAGATCCACAGGATCTGGTTTGTGAATTTCAGTGGCTGATGGAACAGGAGAATTCGATCCGGGAGCATCTGCAAAAGAAGATACCGGACTATCAGGAACAGGCACTCCGGACAGGAGAAGAGATTAATCATTTATGGGAAGAGTTAAAGCAGCAGCGAGAAACATCATATTCGGATACATCGGTAACCTGACTACTCAGCTGCTCGGGTTTGTTCTGCGTACGATCTTTATCCGGCATCTGGGTCAGACGCTGAATGGAGTTAACGCCTTATATACCGGTATATTGTCGGTATTGTCCATGGCAGAGCTGGGAATTGGTACAGCACTGAATTACAGCTTGTATAAGCCGGTGATCCATAAGGACTATGAGAAGATCAAGTCCTACATGCTTCTGTATAAGAAGGCATACCGGATCATCGGGTTTGTGGTAGCAGGCATTGGACTTGTGATTGTCCCCTTTCTGCCATATCTTGTGAAACAGCCGGAGGGTGTAACACTCCGGGATCTGACACTGTATTATCTGATTTTTTTGTTTAATACGGTGAGTTCCTATTTTGTGGCGTATAAGTACAGTCTGGTGAATGCCGAGCAGAAGAATTATATCCAGACCAATATCATTACTGTGACCAAAATGATTACGGTGATGCTACAGATCATTGTCATTTTGACAACAGGCAATTTCTATGCATACCTGCTGACCGCAGCGACCGTTGAACTTTTGCAGAAGATTTTTGTGAGCCGGTATCTGAATAATATGTATCCTTATCTGAAGGAAAAGGATATCAAGCCTCTTACCAAAGAGGAGGTCGGGGAGGTTGTTAAGAAAACCAAGGCGCTTGTCCTTCATAAGGTGGGCGATGTGGCGCGCCTTCAGACGGATGCCATGATTATTTCCGGGTTTATTAACGTAACGTTAAGCGGAATCGTAGATAACTACAATCTGGTGATTTCCTCAGTTTCAAACTTTGTGAATATTATTTTTAATTCGGTGTTATCAAGCTTTGGAAATCTCATTGCAACGGAGAGCCGGCAGAAGCAGTATGAAATCTTTAAGGTGTACCGTTTTTTTGCCTGCTGGATCTATGGATTTTCGGCGACGGGATTTTTACTGCTGCTGACACCGCTTGTCTGGCTGTGGCTGGGGCCTTCCAATGTTCTCCCGGTGGCAGCAGTGACCTGTATTTTAATTGACTATTACTTTAAGGGAGAACGGATCGTGCTGTCGAATTTTAAGACGGCAGCAGGAGTGTTTGAACAGGATAAATATCTGGCATTGATTCAGGGAGCGGTGAATCTTGTAGTATCCATTGTGTTGGTACAGAGAATTGGACTTGCCGGAGTGTATATCGGAACGATTGTTTCCGGACTCATTGCCAATATCACGAAACCGATTATTATTTATCGTGTCTGCTTTGAGATCAAAGCGAAAGACTATTTTCTGGATTCTGTGAAGTTTCTTGCCGTACTTGGTGGAACCTTTGCAATTCTGTATGGGATCCGTAAGGTGCTTATGCCACAGATCAGCATTCTGTCCTTTGGGATTATGTTTGTTGTGATCTGCGTGATCTTTAATGGGGTATTTCTGCTTGTGTTCGGCAGAACGCAGGAGTTTCAGTATCTGTGGGGGATTGTGAGAAGGAAGCTTATTCGTAGATCATAGGGAATGAGATATTTTTTTATAGCTTCAAAATGCGTAAGAAACAGTTGAAATATGATATAAATAAGGTATAAGCATGAAGATAAAAGAAAAATTCGTACAATTATGGAATAAATTCAGCCGGTGGCTGTCGGTAAAAAAGCTGGCAATCGGTGCGTTTGCTGCATTCTTATTGTCATTGTTTCCCATTCTTTATCTGACGGTAGTAAACCGGGCATCCGGAGACGACTATGGGTATGGAAAGTATACAAGGCCTGCCTGGGTAGCAACACATTCCCTGATTGAAGTAGCCAAAGCTGTTGGTCAGACGATACGGCAGTACTATTATGGCTGGCAGGGAACGTGGTTCAGCATTGCATTGTTTACGCTGCAGCCGGAGGTGTTTCATGATAAGGCATACATTATTGTGACACCACTGATGCTTCTTTTATGGATTGGAAGTACGTTTTATCTGTTCCGGGAAATATTGACACATCATATCAAGATGGACAAGTGGAGTTACCGGCTGATTACGATTTTATTCCTGTTCATTAGTATTCAGTTTATACCGGGCAAAAAGTCTTCCCTTTACTGGTTTAATGGCTGTGCCCATTATATGATTCCATTCACGATGTGCCAGCTTGTCCTTGCCTGGCTTCTGAAATGGGGAAGAACTTATGATAAGCGCTATTTTATTGGGATTTTACTGTTTATTACCCTGCTTGGTGGATCGAACTATCAGGCAGCATTACTGGTATTTCTCTTTGCAGTATATTATGGAATGTACCACTTTTTCTATGAGAAAGATAAAAGAGTATTCCTTCTTTGTATTCCGCTCGCTACAGAGCTGGCAGGACTCCTTGTCAGTATGCTGGCTCCCGGAAATAAGGCAAGAGGAGGAGACGCCTTTGGACTATCCGCTGGAAAGCTGTTTGGTACGATTGGGATGTGCTTTGTTCGGGGCTTTAAAGATGCAGGTACCTATTTGTTGGAACAGCCATTGGTATTGATTGGAATGCTGGTACTGTTTCTGATTATACTGGAGGCTATGCCAATCAGCATGATCCATATGGAATATGATTTAAGGAATGGGAAAAGCAGCTTTCATTTCATAAAGAAGTATCCGCTGCTTAGCTGTTTCCTGTTGATCTGCCTTTATTGTGCCATGCAGGCTCCCGCATTGTATGCAGGGGTGGAAGTGTCACAGGGAGTTGGAAATACCAATTTTCAGGTATTGCTGATTACTCTGTTTGGCATTATGCTGATTCTGGCAGGCAAGCTGAAAGAGGTTGTAAAATACAAGCAGGCAGCGGCACATGCCTGTCTGGTGGTTCCGGGACTGATGGTTTTAGGTATTGCAGCTTTCATATGCCGGCATGGAATAAAAACGACAACCGATTATATCTGTTATGATTATATCAGTAGTGGACAGGCCTCTGATTATAAGGAACAGATGGATTTGCAGACAAGGCTGCTGCTTGATCCGCAAAAAGAGGATATTGTTATTCCGGGGATCAATGATCAGCAGGGTCCGTTGATGCATATGCCGGTTACAGAGGATGTAAGCGCATGGACGAATTATGTAACAGCGGATTTTTATGAAAAGAACAGCGTTGTATCGATTCCACGACCTGAGTGGATGGAAAAATATGGACAAGGAGAGTAGCCTATGGTAGAAATGGTCAGAAAAGCACAGGAGCAGCTGCTTCATTATCCAAGGAGAAGCATGGGATCCGAAGTGAAACGAATGATGCGTCAGTTATTGGGACAAAAGGCAGCACCGAAGGACCGTTTTAACTGGCCCAATGGTTTGCTTGCAAAAGCATTGATTGACTATTATTATGCACATCAGAATTCGGAAGAAGCAAGAGAGATACAGGATGCTCTTAAGAAGTATTGCGACCGGTTTATTCACAGAAAATATAAAATGTATTATCTGGATGATGCGTTAAGTGGGCTGGCACTCATTGAACTACATCAGATGACAAAGGACGAGAAATATAAGCAGGCAGCTGATGCTGTAGCGCAATACCTGTTTCAGCATGAAACCGATGACATGGGGAGTCTCATTTACCGCCCGGCACAGAAGAATGGTTACATATTTGCAGACATGATTGGCATGGTCTGTCCGTTTCTCTGCAAGTATGGAGTTACCTATGACAGCAATGCAGCAATAAATCTTGCTGTGACGCAGATTATGAACTTCATTGCGTATGGTATGGATGAAAAGACCGGATTGCCTTACCATGGCTACGAATTGGAAAGCGGCATGAAATACGGAGTGATTGGCTGGGGAAGAGCGGTCGGCTGGCTGATGATCGGAATGTCAGAGACACTGGCTCTGTTAGAAGAAAGCAGGCCGAGCTATGAAGCAATGAAACAGGCATACCGCCGTATGGTGGATAAAGTAGAGGTCTATCAGCTTGCCGGTGGATGGTATACCTGGCAGCTTCCGGCCAGGGAAGGCCCGGTGGATACCTCTGCAACAGCAATGATTCTGTATGCAATTTCAAGATCCCTCAATACCAAGGTGCTGATTGGCATCCATAAATCCAGAATGCTTCGTGGGCTTGAAGCATTACAGAGCATTGTAACAGATGGGGAAGTTCCGAATGCACTGGCGGAATGTCAGGGTTTTTGCATGTATCCACAGGTATACGGAAGCTATCCGTGGTCACTGGGACCGGCATTATCCTTGTTTGTCATGAATGAAGATTAAAAAGAAGGAAAGTAACTATTCAGTACAGGTCGAAGCATTTACTGCTGAGACCGTAAGAAAATGATTCAGTAATGCAAAATCCCATCGGCGAAGCCGATTTGGAATGGATTTTGCATCGTAACTGTGAAGATACTGAACAGTTACGAAGGAAATATATAACATGATTATCATACAGCTTGCCGGAGGACTGGGAAACCAGCTCCAGCAGTATGCACTATATCAGAAATTTAAAAGCCTTGGAGCAGAGGTAAAGCTTGATCTGTCGTGGTTTGAACAGTTTGAGGATACAGATCAGGAGCCGGACAACAAAGAACAAATCAAAGAGCATAATAGAATGTATAAAATAAATCCGGCAATGAAAAAAGATATTTTGGCTACAAAACGTCGGTGCGAATTGAATTTCTTTGACCATCTGCCATATGAATGCTGCACTGAGAAAGAAAAAACAGCATTAACCGGTTCACAGGGGCTTGCAGGTAAGCTGCGTAGAAAGCTGCTTCCACAGACGGTACACTGGTATAAGGAAAAGCAGATGTATGATCCGGAGCTTTTGAGTTACAGGCAGATGTACCTGTCAGGATATTTTGCCTGCGAGAAATATTATGCAGATATTCTGCCGGAATTACGCAAGCTGATTCGGTTTCCGGAGATTGCGGATGCACAGAAGAGAATGGCTAATGAGGAGATTCTTGAGAGAATCCGAAGCAGTCGTGCAGTGAGTGTGCATATTCGCAGGGGGGATTACCTTCAACCGGAGAATGCGGCAATGTTTGGCAATATCTGCACAGAGGAATATTACGAATCTGCATTGGACTACATGAAGGAGAAGATTGAAGATCCTCACTTCTTTATTTTCTCCGATGATGTTGCTTATGTGAGAGAGCATTATCAGGGGGAAGAATATACCATTGTGGATATTAACCATGGAGATGACAGCTTTTATGATGTGTATCTGATGAGCCGGTGTGAGGGAAATATCTGTGCCAACTCCACCTTCAGCTTCTGGGGGGCAAGATTAAATGCACGGACAGATAAGATTATGATCCGGCCTACCATTCAGAAGAACAGCCAGATGTTTGAGGAACAGGTCATGAAAGACCTGTGGAAGGAATGGATATGCGTTGATCCCTGGGGAAAGCGGTATTTCATTTCATGCATGCAGGAAAAGGAAAATCTAAATGAGTGGTGATAACAGCAAAATTTTAAAATTAAGGACAAGTATAAGAAATTTATGCTTTTATCTGGGACTTCTTATAGAAATCAGTATTGTTCTCATTGATAAAAGTACATTTGTAAATCCGGTTGAAGGAATGTTGTTTCGTCTCACCTTTCTTTTGTTCGGTGCAGCACTCCTGATGACACATTATTCCGGAAGGGAATGGTTCGTGATCTTTTTTTTCGGTATATTGGGCGTGATTTCCTATTATGTAACCGGTCGGAATGAAATCATCCGCTTTGTGGTATTTATTGCTGCCTGCAAAGAGATGGATATGAAACCGGTGATGAAAACTTTATTCTGGGTAACATTAGCCGGCTGCATGGTGATCATCATGGCATCCATTACCGGATTGTTTGGAGAAGTGGCTCTTACGCAGGCATACGAAGCTGGCGGAGTGGATACACGTTACGTACTTGGAATGGGACATCCCAATACATTGTATTGTATGTCCTGGGTGGTAATGCTGCTCGGAATGTATGTATATGCAGATAAAATCCAATGGTATACTTACCTGTGTCTTGCTGCGGGATCTGTAGGGCTGTTTGCATTTACAAAAACAGCTACGGGCATATTAATTGCATTGTTTTCCATTATATCGGCTGCTTTGTTCCAGTACCTGCCAAAGCTTCGCAACAGCAAAATTGTGACAGGACTTTCCATGCTGGGATATTCCTTCTGCTTTCTGGTATCTGTTCTTGGGGCTGCAAATGCCAACCGCGTACTGGACTATAACTGGGGACTGGATGATTCAATGCAGGCGAAGATTTATGTGCTTTTAGATAAATTTTTGACTGGAAGATTACTGACACTGGCCAGTACAGAAATCAGTGATGGTACATTACAGACCTGGAGAATTTTTGCAAAGCCGGATACCACGTATTATTTTGACCTCGGCTGGGTACGCCTGTTTTATTGGTATGGCATCATTCCGGCAGTGATCTTTATACTGTTACTGCTGTATTTATTATACTTCTGCTTTAAAAAGAAAGATTATATGGCTGTTGTCATGATTCTTTCGATCACAATTTATACCGTTGTAGAAGCGCATTTTATTTCTGTGTATATTGCCAGAAATTATCTGCTTTTTCTACTCGGTATATACTGGTATCAGATGATTCCACAGAGGGAGCACCATTTGACCGTTGAGAGCATAAGGAAGTAATTGTCCAAAACTGCATTTATCATTTATGGATAGTAATTATGCATGGCTTTGAATGGAAAAAATAAAGGAAATAAAAGAACAGAAAAGAACAGTTAATTCGTATGAAAATGAAAACAAATTTACAGGAAATTGCATATTTTGGTTTTTTTGGAATTCTTCTTATCGCAAAGGGAATCGGGCTATATGAGGGAATGCCTTTATTTAACATTTGTTTAGTACTGGCAGTCCTTTTTCTTGGCTGTAAGCTTTTGCTGACGGATTATACGCTGAAGGAATGGGGAATCATCGTCTTATTTACCCTGATCAGCTTCCTTGCATATCGTACAACCGGTGAAAAAGCGGTTATTATTACCGTACTTACCATACTGGGAATGAAGAATATTCCGGTAAAACGGCTGCTGCAGTTTGCTTTTGTAATATGGACAGTTACATTTTATGGAATGTTCCTGTTTCATATAGCGGATGTGACGGATGCCTGTATCCTAGCACATAATAAATTCGGTCTTGGATTCCTGCTTCGTTATAGTATGGGATTTCCACATCCTAATGTTTTTCATATTTCCTATTTTATCTGGATGGCACTCCTTTTATATCTGTTTCCGATGAAGAAGCGTAAGCTGTTCGTGGCATCTTGTCTGTTGTTTGGCATGAATCTGTTTGTATTTTTGTATTCGGTAAGTATTACAGGATTTGCACTGATTACGGTATATCTGGCTTTTAACCTTTACCTGAGCGCAAGAGAGAAGCTTAATATGCTGGAAAGAATTCTGATTCAGTGCGTTTATCCGGGCTGTGTACTGGTATCGATTATTCCACCATTATTTTTTAAGGGAAAATTGTTTGATTTGCTGAATAAGGTTTTGAACACCAGAATGAATATCTGGAATTATTATCTGACGAATTTCAGGCCTGCATTATTTGGAACCAGAGTATGGTCACCGGAAGGAGCAACGCTTAGTATGGATTGCTCTTATCTGTATTTGCTATACTATTATGGAATTATTCTTTTTTTGTGTGTATCCGCATTGTTTGTTTATACCATATGGCGCTTTACAAAAGAAAATAAAAAGGCAGAACTGGCAATTATTATTGGAATGTTGATTGCAGGTATTACAGAACCGTATTTGTTCAATCTGTCTTTTAAAAATCTGATCCTTGTTTTTGCAGGGAATCTGTTATATGTGACACTTTCTGAATGGGAGAAGATGAAATGCTCAGATGTAAAACAAATCGGAAGAGAATCTGACAGAATAAACCGATGGATCAATCGGAAGCTGCAGATCCTGCCATGGGGACAGAAGGAGCTTACCTTAACCGTGATAGACACGGAAAAGTGGCAGATGCACAAAAAGGCTTTCTTTACCAAACTTCATGAGATGAGGAAAAGGCTTGTATTTACCGGAATTCTGGCAGCAGGTATTGGCCTTATCATTGGAATTACCTGCGTAAAAGTACCGCAGAAGATCTATGTGTATACCGATCACTGCGATTATGTAAAAGGGGATGGAGAGACATTTCAGTCAGTACAGCAGGAGAACGGAGCGGTAATCTATGGAATGCGTTCCGAAGAACTGAATTATTATGGATTTGATGGAAATATGTTATTGCTTGAAAGAGTTCGGGGAATACTTTCTATAATGGTGGGAGTTCCTTTGCTATTGGAATTTCTCTTTTGTATCATTTTGTGGTATACTAATAGAATTAAACCGGACTCAGGAGATGTCAGATGCAGGAAAAGCTGACTTATTGTACAATTTTAAATACGAATATTAATGTGACAGATATGCAGAGAACCGTTTCTTATCTGGAAGAGCATCTGAGTGATCTCCGAGGACAGTATATCTGTATTTCGAATGTGCACACTACCATTATGGCGAGCCGTGATGAACAATATCGTAATGTTCAGAATGGGGCGGCTATGGCACTCCCGGATGGGAAGCCCTTATCCATTGTCAGCAGAATGCGTGGCTATCATAATGCCAGACGTGTACCTGGACCGGATCTGATGATTGAAATGTTCCGGGTATCTGAGGAGAAGGGATATACCCATTATTTTTATGGAAGCAGGGAAGAGACGCTTACGAAATTACGTGAGAATCTGTTGAAACGTTTTCCGAAGCTTAAGATTGTCGGGATGGAGTCCCCTCCATTCCGTCCTTTAAGTGGGGAAGAGGATGCGGAGGCTGTTGCCAGAATGAATGAATCCGGAGCAGATTTTATCTGGATTGGCTTAGGGGCACCGAAGCAGGAAAACTGGATGGCTGCACATAAAGGAAAGGTTTGTGGCGTAATGCTTGGTGTGGGAGCCGGTTTTGATTTTCATGCCGGAACGATTAAACGGGCACCGAGATGGATGCAGGAAGGCTGTCTGGAATGGTTGTTCCGCTTATCACAGGATCCGAAGCGCCTGTTTAAACGATATATCAGTACAAATTTTACATTTATTGTGAAAACAATAAAAGAAAACCGTTCTGAAAAGAAAAAAGTGCGTAAGAATACCTTTCATGTAGCACAGATTGGTCATAAAAGAATTCCCTCGAGAGAAGGAGGCGTCGAGATTGTGGTGGAACAGATCTCAGAACGTCTGGTTTCCCAGGGAATCTATGTAGATGCCTATAATCGTTCCGGATATCATGTATCGGGACGTGAATTTGATACGAAACACAATAAGATTTATAAGGGAATCCGGATTATTACGATTCCAACGTTCCAGAATGGAAAGTTGAATGCAATTGTTTATGCATTTTTAGCAAGTATCCGGTCCCTGTTTACACACTATGATGTGTATCATTATCACGCAGAGGGATCATGTGCGATGCTATGGCTGCCCCATCTGTTTCATAAGAGACTGATTGTAACAATTCATGGACTTGACTGGCAGAGATCCAAATGGGGAAACTTTGCATCAAGAGTGCTGAAATTCGGAGAACGGATGGCAGCAGAGAAGGCCGAGAAAATAATTGTTCTGTCAAGGAATGTGCAGCAATATTTCGAAGAGACCTATGGAAGGAAAACGATATTTATTCCCAATGGAATTGAACGTCCCCGGTTGGTAGAAGCGAAAGAAATCACTGAAAAATGGGGACTTCAGAAGGATAAGTATATTTTATTCCTTGCCAGAATCGTTCCGGAGAAGGGGGTTCATTACCTGTTGGAAGCGTTTCGTGGCATTGATACGGACATGAAACTCGTGATTGCCGGAGGCAGCAGTCATTCCGGTGAATACATGCGTCAGGTAATGGAGATGGCAGCGGGGGATGACCGTGTGATTTTCACCCATTTTGTACAGGGTAGACAGCTGGAAGAGTTATATTCCAATGCATACTGCTTCGTGCTTCCGAGTGATGTGGAAGGAATGGCAATCAGCCTGCTTGAGGCAATGAGCTATGGCAACTGTTGTGTTGTCAGTGACATTCCGGAGAACACCGAGGTTATTGAGGATAAAGCGGTAAGCTTTCGAAAGGGAGATGCTAAGGATCTGCGCAGCAAGCTTTCCATGTTGATTGAACATCCGGAAATTCATGCGGAATACCGGAAGAATGCGTCAGACTTTATCTGCACGAAATACAACTGGGATGAGGTTGTACGACAGACCATGGAGGTTTATGGTTGTGAAGATATTAATGGTAAATAAATTCCTCTATCCGAATGGAGGCTCTGAAACCTATATATTTAAGCTCGGAGAAGAATTACAGCGTCAGGGACACGAAGTACAATATTTTGGAATGGAACACGAAGGAAGGATTGTTGGAAATCATGCGCAGGTTTATACCTCCAATATGGACTTCCATACCGGTAAATTACAGAAACTCCTTTACCCCTTCCGGATTATCTATTCCAAAGAAGCATACCGGAAGATGCAGACGGTGCTTCATGATTTTGAACCGGATGTGGTACATCTGAATAATATCAACTTCCAGCTTACACCTTCTGTGATCGAGGCCGTGCGTGACTGGGAGAAGAAAAACGGGAAAAGAGTCCGCATTGTTTTTACCGCACATGATTATCAGTGGGTGTGTCCCAATCATATGATGATGGTTCCGGCAAGTGGAGAACGTTGTTCCCGCTGCCTTTCGCAGCATGAAGGAAACTGTACCCGGTATCGCTGCATTCATAACTCCCTTGTAAAAAGTCTGCTTGGGACGATAGAAGCCAGGTTTTATGACTGGAAGAAGACGTATGCCAAGGTCGATGTGGTGATTTGTCCGAGTGAGTTTATGGAACAGCAGCTGGCAACCAGTCCGTTATTAAAGTCGAAACTGGTGACGCTCCATAATTTTATTGATGCACAGACTCCGGAGTCTGTAGAAAAGAAGGATTATGTATTATATTTCGGGCGGTATACCAGAGAAAAAGGAGTGCAGACTCTTTTGCAGGCAGCAAAGGCCCTTCCGGAAATTTCTTTTGTGTTTGCAGGAGATGGAGAATGCAAAGAACAGGTGGAGCAATGCTCTAATGTCAAAAACATGGGCTTTTTACAGGGAAAAGTATTAAGCAAAGTGATTGAGGAAGCACGGTTCTGTGTGATTCCATCCGAATGGTATGAGAACTGTCCGTTTTCGGTGATGGAAGCGATCAGCTTCGGTACACCGGTGATTGGATCAAAGCTTGGAGGAATTCCGGAGCTTGTACGGGATGGTGAGACGGGCGAATTGTTTGAAGCCGGTAATGTAGAGGCACTTACTGAAAGGATCCGGTCTCTCTGGACAGATCGCAGGAGATGTCAGCAGTATGCAGAAAATTGCAGAAAAGCATGCTTTGACAGCGTAGCAGAGTATACCAATAAGCTTTTGAGATTATATCGTGATGAGTCGGAAACAGGGAATCCTTCATGTGAACCAATGGAAAGATAGAAAGATGAGGAAATAATCATGGCAAAGAGAACCTTATACGGAACGGTAATTGTGACTTACCGGTGCAATGCAAGATGTAATATGTGTGACTGCTTTAAGGATCCTACCAAGCCAAGTGAAGAAATTACGCTGGAAGATATTAAGAAGCTTCCGGAGATGGCATTTACCAACATTACAGGTGGAGAACCGTTTGTACGGCAGGATATTCCGGATATTGTAAGAGAACTTTACAAGAAGAGTAATCGAATTGTTATATCTACGAATGGATATTTCACGGATCGTATTATCGCACTCTGTAAGGAATTCCCCAAGGTAGGAATCCGTATCAGTATTGAAGGATTGCAGGAGACAAATGATAAGATCCGTGGCATTCCGGATGGGTTTAACCGAGGGTATAATACGTTGAAAACACTGGTTGAAATGGGACATCCGGATGTGGGATTCGGTATGACGGTTCAGGACATGAACTGTGAGGATCTGGTGCCGCTTTACCATATTGCGAATGATATGGGAATGGAATTTGCAACGGCAACGCTTCATAATTCGTTTTATTTCCGTAAGACCGATAACAGGATTGATAATAAATTAAAGGTTGCCCGGAATTTTGAGAAGCTGATTAATGAATTGTTACAGAGCAATTCTCCTAAGAAATGGTTCCGGGCCTACTTTAATCATGGACTGATTAATTACATCTATGGTAATAAACGTCTGCTTCCGTGCGATATGTCGAAGAATGCGTTCTTTATTGATCCATTCTGTGATGTCATTCCCTGTAATGGCATGGCGCAGAAGGCCGTTATGGGAAATCTCCGTAATCAGACATGGGATGAGCTATGGCACTCTGATCAGGCAAAGCAGGTGCGGGAATGTACGAAGAAGTGCGATCGAAACTGCTGGATGATTGGAAGCGCTTCGCCGGCGATGCATAAATATATCTGGGTGCCCGGCTGGTGGGTAATCAGGCACAAGTTTTTAAAGGGTGGAAAATATTCTCTCTCCGAGAATGCATATATGAAAAAAGATTTGGAACAACAATGAGAATTTTAATGCTGGTAAACTGGAAAGTTGAATATGCGAAAGATATTCCCTGTGACAAGCAGCCGCCGGACTATCTGGCAGAAGGAAAGCCATACTGGTTCTTTCGGTATTTTGAAAATGGGCAGGGAGAGGATTATCGGGTGGATGTCGTAGACATCAGGTCATTTCCTTTCCTTGAAAAATTTGAAAAGAATAAGCTGCGCTTCTATATCTGGCAGACATTACGGGTACTTCCTAAATTGAAGCAATATGATCTGGTGCTTTCTCATGGAATGCAGAGCGGGATCGTGCTTTGCTTATGGAGACGGCTGTTTGGAAAAGGAAGTTATAGACATATTGTATTTGATATCGGGGCATTTAACAGTGCCCGGGAAAGCGGCAGGAGTCTTTCGTTGATGCAGTATGCCAGTAAGGCACTGGATGGGGTCATTTATCATACACCGCATCAGAAAACTTATTATGAGAAGTACCATCCATGGCTGCTTGATAAAGCACAGTTTATTACATTTGGAACGGATTCCGAGTTCTTTCAGAAGAACATACCAGATCATCACGATGACAGGAAATCCAATCTGGAGCAGGCAGAAAACTATATTCTTTGTGCCGGTTATTATAAGCGGGACTGGGATACATTAATAAAAGCATATGATCAACTGGATACCCAGGTGAAACTCCGGTTGATTGGAAATGCGGATCTCAAGACGGAAAATCCCAACATTGAAGTGTGGGGAGCTGTTCCGGTAGAGGAGTTTAAGAAGCAGATCGAAGGGGCATTGTTTTGTATCCTTCCCCTGCAGCAGTTTAATTATTCCTATGGACAGATGACACTCCTGCAGCAGATGGCGATGGGTAAGGCAGTTATTGTGGCAGATGTCTATAGTATAGAAGCATATAAAGGGGAAGATCATTTCCTTCTATATCAGCCGGAGAATGTTTTACAGTTAAAAAAGCAAATGGAGCGTCTTCTTAACAGTGAAGAGCTCCGGGAACGGATAGGACAGACTGCACAGCAGGCTGTAGAGAAGCGTTATAATGAGAAGATCATGGCACATCATATTCAAAGAGTGCTGGATCAATGGATGAAAAGAACTTATGAATGACAGAAAAAGTAAGGTGTCGATAATTGTACCGGTTTATAATGTGGAAAATTATCTGAAGCGATGCGTGGATTCCCTGATCAGGCAATCCTTAGCCGGGATTGAAATTCTCTTGATTGATGATGGATCAACGGACCGGAGTGGGGAATTATGTGATGAACTGGCAGGAACAGACCTGAGAATTTCCGTATATCATAAGGAAAATGAAGGACAGGGGATTGCAAGAAACTTAGGACTACAGAAAGCGACAGGAACGTATGTGGCTTTTCTAGATTCGGATGATTATTACGATCCGGACACCTGCAGGGATCTTTTTGAGCTTATGGAGCATACACAGGCAGACCTGTGCTGTTATGGATACCAGATAGAGACGCAGGATCGTCAGATAGTGCGTATTCCGAATATTACAGACAGAGAATATGTGGGGGAGGCATTCCGAAAAGAATTTGTTCCCCATTATTTTGGTGATCAGCCCGAGAAGGATGAGTTGAGAGGTTTTTCCTCCTGTATGACCATCTTCCGCAGAAGTATTGTGGAAGAACATAACATCTGCTTTCCCTCAGAACGGGAGTATCTGAGCGAAGATACCATATTCAGTCTCCGATTCTGTGAGCATGCCAGGAAGGCAGTGACAACATCGAAGATTTATTATCATTACTGCCAGAATCCGAATTCCTTTTCCCAGACCTTTCATGAGGAACGTCTTAAGCAGACGATTTCCTTTGGAAAGACTTTGGATGAGTGGGCAGTCCGCATGAAGATAGAACCGGAAACCTGCGTGAGACGTGCAATGTATTTGTGGGTAAATCTGATGGCTTATCTGCGTCAGGGAATCCGGTATTATGAACAGACAGATCACAGGCAGGAACTTCCATTTATAAAGGCTGTCTGCCGGCAGACGGAAGTAAGGAAGAAGCTGGAAGTATTAAAAAAGGCACAGCTTCCAGGGCAGCAAAAGCTGCTGCTTGGAATGATATTGAGAAGACGATACCGCAGTGTCCTATGGTTAGTGCGGATTCGTGCCAAAGTGAAGCTGTAATGATAATAGGAAGGAAGAAACTTTGAATCAGCCATTAATCAGTGTGATTATGTCCACTTATAATGATGAATTATATATCGAAGAATCCCTGCAAAGCATTCTGAATCAGACGCTGGCAGATTTTGAACTGATTATTTATGATGACTGTTCCTCGGATCATACGGTAGAAAAGATCCGGGCTTTTCAGGACCCGCGGGTTCAACTGATTTGTAATGAAGAAAACTGTGGACTTACGAAAAATCTCAATAAAGGACTGCGTATTGCGAAAGGAAAATATATTGCCCGGATGGATGGGGATGATATTTCGGAACAGACACGTTTTGAAAGACAGGTGGCCTTTTTGGAAGAACACCCTGCTGTTTATCTGATCAGTTGTCATGCGCAGAACTTTGGGGAATCCGATCTGGTGAACCGGATTCAGGGAAATTCGGAAGTATTGCGGTGCAGAATGCTGATCCGTCCGGTGTTTGCCCATCCCGGATTTATGATGCGGAGAGAATTAATCAAAGAGGGATTCTTTTATGATGAAACTTTTCGCACGGCACAGGACTATGAGTTTGCGGTAAGAGTGGCCAAGGCACATGAAATTGGAATGGTGCCGGAAATTCTGCTGCATTACCGTGTGCATAAAAAACAGATTTCGAATACGGCAAACGGCAATCAGGTTACCAATGCGGACCGGGTGCGTCAAAAGCAGCTCGAACAGTTGAAAATCACATTATCCGGAGAAGAACAGCAGGTATATCATGACTGGGTATATGAGAGGAATCCTAAGAACTTTGAAGAATTTCTTGAGGCGTCTGCCCTAATACAGAAATTGGTAACAGCAAATGAAAAGGCAGGAGTTTATGACAGTAAGATATTGGAAAGAACCCTTAAAAAACTGCTGTATACCTGGGTGATCCGTAATAAGGATTGGAAGTGTATCTTCCGGTTCCCTAAAATCTGTAGATATCTTCCCGGGAATATGCTACTATTTATGGGAGAAGCAATCCGAACAATAAGGGAGAAAATGTCCTGATATGAAAGATGGTATGAGTATTGGCCGGAGAATCTGTCGCAAGATCTGTTTTGTATTTAATAAGCAGCTTCCGGACAAATTATATATTCAGATGATGTATTATGTGAAACTGGGAAAACGGCTTCATTTAAAGCATCCGGTTCTGTTTAATGAAAAGCTGAACTGGTTAAAGCTTTATCAGCGCAGACCGGAATATACAGATATGGCAGATAAATATGAGGTCCGCCGGTTTGTAAAGGAACGGATCGGAGAGGAGTATCTGATTCCTTTATTAGGCGTGTGGAATTCGGTAGAAGAGATTCCGTTTGATACACTTCCGGATCAGTTTGTACTGAAATGCACCCATGACTCTGCAAGTGTTGTCATCTGCAAAGACAGGCAGCATTTTGACAGAGAACAGGCAAAAAAGAAGCTTGCTGCCTGTATGAATACAAATTATTTCTGGGCAAGCCGTGAATGGCCTTATAAGGACATCAAGCCAAGAATTATTGCTGAACAGTATATGGTGGATGAGTCCCATACAGAATTGAAGGACTATAAGATTTACTGCTTTGATGGAAAACCGGCATTAATTCAGGTAGACTTTGGAAGATTTACGAAGCATGAAAGAAATCTGTATACAACAGACTGGAAGTATATTAATGAACGATTTGAATATCCCAATAATCCGGAGGTGCAGATCCTTAAACCGGAAGGACTGGAGAAAATGCTTCAGCTCGCAGGCAGGTTGTCTGCAGGTATTCCCAGTGTAAGAATCGATTTTTATTCGATTGAAGGGAGAATCTATTTTGGCGAAATCACCTTTTATCAGGAGGGTGGTTTCGGGAAATTCGAGCATGAAAGCTTTGAAAAGAAGCTGGGAGATCTGATTAAGATAGGATAGAGCTATGATTATTGTCGAAGTGACCGGTGGACTGGGCAATCAGATGTTTCAATATGCCCTGTACCGGAAATTGCAGTTATCAGGAAAAGATGTAAAACTGGATTTGGCTTTTTATCATACGAAGCAGACACTAAGAAAATTCGAACTTGGTATATTCAAGCTTCCCCTGGAGATTGCTTCCAAATCTGAAATTTGTCGTTTGAAGGGATACACAAGTGATGCTTCCAGACTGGAAAAGGCATTTACAACAAGGGTGAACCGCCATACGCATTTATACGCAGAAGATCTGGATGCAGGATTCCAAAATGCAGTATTGGAAATGGATGATGTTTATTTAAGCGGTTACTGGCAGAATGAATTATATTTTAAGGATATAAGGAAACAGATTCTGGAGGATTTCCGGTTTCCGGGATTACTTACGAAGCAATATCCGGAATTATTACAGAAAATGTGGACGGAAAATTCTGTGAGCATTCATGTCCGGCGTGGAGATTATCTGGATCCGGTAAACAGCAGGCTTTATAACGGAATCTGTACTGTGGATTATTATCAGAGAGCGATCCGGTATATGCAGGAACATATGCAGGATCCAGAATTTTATTTTTTTACGGATGACCCACAGTGGGTAAAACAGAATTTATATCAGGATGGAATGACCGTTGTAGAACATCAAAAGACAGATCCGAATTATGCGGACATGTTTCTGATGAGTCAATGTAAAGGACATATCATTGCAAACAGTACCTTTAGCTGGTGGGGGGCGTGGCTTGATTCAAAAGAGGAAAGGGTCGTTGTTTCCCCAACAAGGTGGTTGAATAATCATGAGGTTATGGAAATTATATGCAATGGATGGATCACAATATAAGGGGTGTTTATGAAAGTAGCATTTGTTCCATGGGATAGTCAAATTCATGATAATAATATTTTTATTCCTAAATATTTGGGATACGTAGATTCACATATCTTATTGAAGCGGACATTTCAGGAGCATGGAGATGATATTAATACCATTGACATGTATAAGAACTTAAAAGAAGTAGATTTGTTTTTGTTTTCAACGCTCAATTATGTTTGGTTGATCAGAGTGATCCAGGCAGGACTCATTGATCATTGCGTGTACTGTAGTGGGGAACCGGCAGTGGTAAAACCTTTGAATTGTTATGAAGGTTATGAAAAATTAAAAAGAGTATTCCCATATATTATGACATTTGATGATGATTTGGTAGATAATGACCGTATTTTTAAGCGCACATTGCCCTATTATTTTCAGAAAAATTTTGGTAATATATCGTTTTCGGATAGAAAACTTCTTGTCAATATTTCTGGAAACAAACATTCAAATCATCCTCAAGAATTATATAGTGAAAGGGAAAAGGTTGTATCCTTTTTTGAAAAAAACTATTTAAATAGTATATCTTTATATGGAACAGGCTGGGATAGAAATACCCATCCAAGTTATCAAGGATATGTAGAGGATAAGGCAACGGCGTATCATCATCATAAATTTGCACTATCATTAGAAAATATGTGTGATGTGAAGGGATATATCACTGAAAAAATTTTCGATTGTTTTCAAATGGGGATTGTGCCAATCTATAAAGGTGCAAGTGATATTGATAAATATGTGCCAAGACGATGTTATATTAATTATTCTGATTTTGAAAATCTTGATGATCTCGCGAATTTTCTTTTTAGTATGGGAGAATTGGAATACCAGAAATATCTGGATGCTATAGATGAATTGCTGCAGTCAGATATTTATATTCCATTTAGCCATGTTACCTTTTACGAACAGATCAGAAAAGTATATGAAAAAGGGAAAATCAAAGATTTCAAATTAAGCTATGAGGTTATATTAAAGCTAAGAAAACAAGCAGTCAGACAATATATTGGTAATAAAAGATTGCATTATATTCTTCTAATTAAGAAAATTTTGAAATTAAATAGAAAGTGAGACGATATGCGTATTATCTTTGCTGTACACACATATTACCCGGCTCATAATGGAGTACAGGCTATCACACAATATATGGCAGAGGGATTAGCCAAACTGCATCATGAGATTATGGTGATTTCAGAAAAAAAGAATGGATTTGTGGAACAGGAAGAGCATAATGGGATATCAATATACAGAATAAGTGTGAAACAAAAGGGGTTTAAGTTTTATGGAGATAAAGATAAATTCCATGAACTTATCAGAGCTTATGCTCCGGACGCTTTTGTAGCTGTTTGTACGCAGTCATGGCCTTTCGACTGGATGGTGTCTGAACTTGATAATATAAAATGTGTTAAAGTATTATATACGCATGGATTTACAGCATATATGCAACATTATCCAATTTGGTCAGATCTTGTCCATCTACATTTCAGGGCATTTAAGTATCACTGGTATTGGAAGAAATATTATCATAGGGCATTTCGATACATGAAAAAATATGATGTTGTTGTGCACCTGTCGGCCGGAAATTCTTCTGTAACATATGCAGATAAATATGGTCTCAGCAATGGAGTTATTATAGAAAATGCAGTAGAAGACAGTTTTTTTGAAAACAGTGTATTACTGGATAGCGGGCATTTTAAATGCGATAAAAATATTAGATTTATTTATGTTGCTAATTATGATAGTAATAAAAATCAAAAAGAATTGTTGTGGGCATTCTATTCATCTGCAATATCTGGGAGTACAATAACTTTTATTGGAGGAACAGACAATCAGTATTACAAGGAATTAGTAGAAGAAAACGAAAATTTGAAGAAGTCTGGTCAGCAAATATGTGTAAATATTTTATATGGGATTCCGAGGGAAGAAATTAGTAGTTATTTAAGTGAGTCAGATATATTTGTATGTACAAGTAAACATGAGGAATATCCGGTAATGCTTTGCGAAGCGGCTGCAAAGGGACTGGCTGTTATTTCATCGAATGTAGGACATGCAAAAGAAATGGATGGGTGTATAGTCGCAGAAACCATAGGGGAATTCATAGATGCTATGCGTTATTTAGCCCAAAATCCAGATGTAAGATATAATAATGGAAAAAAACTACGTCAATATGCAGAACTGCATTGCAGGAGGCAGGATAAAATCAGGCAATTTAATGATGTGATAGAAAATACAGTCTACAAGAGGATTAAAGAATGCTAAATAAATTGAATTATATATTTTCCCAAAAACAGAAAATGAAATTGGTTTTCATATTGATATTGATTATAATTGGCAGCTTCATGGAATTAATGGGGGTTACCGTATTTTTGCCATTTGTTGATATTATTATGGATCCAACAGTTATAGAGACTAATGAAACATTGGCTTTTTTCTATTCACTGTTCAAATTTAGTGAAATAAAACAATTTATAGTCTTTCTTGCTATTATGATAGCACTTGTATACATCGTTAAGGCAATATATCTGTCATTAATGCAAAATACTATTTTGAAGTTTTCCTATAATATGAGAATGAATATGGCAACACGTTTGTTAACAACATATATAAGTGAACCATATACATTTCATCTAAATAAGAATTCTGCGGAGATTCAGAGAAGTCTTCAGATTGATACAAATCAGTTTATGTTATTAGTTAATGCAGCTTTACAATTACTGGCAGAGGTTGCGGTGTGTATCGTGCTGGGAGCTTATTTGTTCCACACGAGTCATTCAATGACTGTTGTGGTTGTAGGACTTTTAGCAATATGTGTAGGGGGATATTTTGTTCTTTCTAAAAAAGTTTCTCTCAAGCTGGGACAGCAAAATCAGGAGTATAATGGAAAACTAATTCAGTGGATTAATCAGTCTTTTGGTGGAATTAAAGAAGTAAAAATTTTAGAAAGAGAAAATTATTTTGTTTCGAAATATAAAGAAAACTATGTAAAGTTGATAAAAGGGGCCAGAATTAATGAATTACTGGTTGCTATACCCAAATATATAATTGAGACAGTATGTATTAGTGGCTTGCTGATTGCTATCATTATTAAGCTGTATTTTGGACAGAGAGATGATACGGCTTTTTTCATTACACAGTTGACGGCTTTTGCGGTTGCTTCTATTCGCCTGCTTCCTTCTGTTGGAAAAATTAATGCTTATGTTAATAATATTTTATATTGTAAGCCATCATTGGATTTAATTTATAATGATTTTAGAGAGATAGAGGGGCATGAATTTGATAACGTCTCTGATGAGGAAAGAGGAGAATTTTCGTTTGAAGAATCGATTAAAATTAAAGACATAACGTATCGGTATCCTAATACGGATAAGGATGTACTTCATAATGTGAGTCTGGTTGTACCAAAAGGAAAAACAGTTGCATTTATAGGAAGCTCGGGTGCTGGAAAAACAACGTTGGCTGATATTGTTTTAGGGTTGCTTCAACCACAACAGGGAGAAGTGCTTGTTGATAATTGGAGTATTTATGCGCATATGTCAGCCTGGCATAAAAAGATGGGGTATATACCGCAAACAATTTATTTATCAGATGATAATATTAGAAATAATATAGCATTCGGAATTGAAGAAGAGAAGATAGATGACAAAGCGGTAGAGCAGGCCCTTAAAAAGGCACAGTTATATGATTTCGTTCAGTCGTTACCAGATAAATTGAATACATTTGTTGGAGACAGGGGAATCCGGCTGTCGGGAGGACAAAGGCAGAGGATCGGAATTGCAAGGGCATTGTATCATGATCCGGATGTGCTGGTTTTGGATGAAGCGACTTCGGCGTTGGATAATGAAACAGAACAGGCAGTCATGGAGGCAATTGAGAGCTTACAGGGATTGAAAACAATGATAATCATTGCACATCGACTGACAACGATTAGAAATGCAGATTTGATATATGAAGTTGAAAATGGAAAAGTTTCGCTTAGAGAAAAAGAAGAAGTTTTTAAATTGGAGTAGGAGATTTCTTGATGAATGAGGTGGAAGTAACTATTCTTTGTACAATATATAATCAGGAATTATATATCCGGCAGTGCTTAGATAGCTTGCTGGAGCAGAAGACAGAGTTCCAGTATGAAATATTAATTCATGATGATGCTTCAACGGATTCGTCACTGGAAATCATTCGAGAATATGAGAAGCGGTATCCACATATCATTCGTGTAATGACAGAAAAGAAGAATCAGTATACTTCTGGAATGAGAAGTATTATGGTTTCGCTTATGCTTCCTTTGGCACGCGGAAATTATATAGCAATATGTCAGGGAGATGATTATTGGACAGATACCAGAAAACTCCAGAAGCAATATGAAATTATGATTCATAATTGGGGGTGTAGTGTGTGTGCACATCAAACCCGGATTATTTCAGAAGATGGAACGCTGACTTCTCAAATGGTTCAACAAAGAAATATTAGTGAGGGAATCATCGCAGGACAGGATTTGTTACGGTGGATTGGAACGGAAGATACGCATTTGGTTCATACATCAAGTTTATTTGTTCGATATGAGGCAATACATGAAATTATAGGAAAAATCCCTGAGTTTATGACAGTATCCTGTCTGGATGATCGAACATTATTAATGTTTTTGGCTACGAAAGGAGATTTATATTATATAGACGAAATTATGTCAAACTATCGGATTATGAGTCAGCAGAGCTGGTCCCGAAAGGTTACTGGGGATAAGTATAAATATTATTTAAACGATTTAGATATCATAAGAGTAATTGATAAATTTGAGGAATATTCCCAGAGAAAATATAATGTTTTCTTTGAAGAATATCGTAAAAGGGTAGAGTTTCGAATTAAGCAGTATGAATTAAGCGCAAAGGATTTAATTTCAGAGAGATATAGGAAGTATTTTTCACAATTAAATGCCAGGCAAAAGTTTTATTATTATATATGTGCATATATTCCGGCAGCAGGAAGAATATGGAGAAAAATGAAAAGGATTATGAAAAAAAGATGATTGTTATAAAAGTTATGGGTGGTTTAGGCAATCAATTATTTCAGTTGGCTTTCGGAATGAGCATTGCTAAAAAATATAACTATAAAGTAAAGTACGATATCACATATTATGATAATATTCCGGAAAATGATACAAAAAGAGAGCTGTGTATAAAAAAATATTTGAATTGGGGAAATATTGCAACCAAGGAAGAAATTGAATCCTATCAGTTCTATCATGAAAATAAAATATATCGCGTGTTGCGTAAACTACACATACAAAGAGAAAAAGTACAATATGAACGATTGGAGAATGGAATATCAGATCTGTGTCAGGTTAGTGATGATAGATATTTAATTGGATTCTGGCAAAGCGAACGATATATTTCTACAGTAAGAGATGAAATTGTTGAAATGCTGCAAAATGTTCCGGCAACATTAGATAATCAAGTGAAAGAAATAATTTACAAAGTACAGACATGTGAAAGCGTTTCCATACATGTGAGAGCTGGGGATTATTTAGCTCGGGAAAATGAGAAAGTTTTTGGTGGAATATGCACTTCCGAGTATTATAAAAGATGTTATGCACTTGCTAAACAGGCAAAACCGCAGTCGAAGTTTTATTTATTTACGAATGATGTTGAGTGGACGAAAGAACATATAGATCTCCCTTACAGCAACATAGAGATTGTCTCAGATATAATAAAAAATGATGATCCATGGGGGGAGTTAATGATTATGAGCAGATGCCATGCCAATATAATTGCAAATAGCAGCTATAGTTGGTGGGCAGCCTGGATAAATACAAATAGTGACCAAACAGTGTATTGTCCAACGAAATGGACGAACAATGATTCAAAACTAAATGAGGGAATACTGTGTTCTTCTTGGATTAGAGTATAATAAATTGTGTGATTGGAGTACTGTTATGAGCAGAACTTGGATAATTAAAAAAATACTATTCATTATAGCAGCTATTTTGCTTATGACTATCTGGTGGTCAATTCGTATGCAGGATGCTTCAGCACGAGAAGAAATTATCTTAGATAGCAGTTATCCACTGGAATTCACCGCACAATTCTCAGAAGTTCATGGATTTGCTTTTTGCAGTGATGCATTAGGAAATTCTGTGGATAATCCAGGAGAAGAAGTTCGGCTTCAATTGCAAATTACGGATAATGAAAATAATGTTGTTTGGAAACAGCAGGCAGATAATGTACAAATTGGAAGTTCCGAATTCGTTGAAAGCAAACAATATGAGAGTTTACCCATTATTCTGGAAGTTGGAAAGAATTATAAAATTACATATGAAAGTGAGAATTTGGAGCCGAATTCTTTAACAATAGCAATTCTTGGAAGAGAAAGAGGATTTTTTATATATTATTTGATATTCTGTACATTTCTTTTCATTGTTATAGTGAGTTCTCTGTTTTTTTTATTAGAAGATGATGGAGAGATAAAGGTTTCGAAGTTTATTATTGTTTATTTATTAATTGGAATAACCTATATGTTTGTATTAATTCCCTTTTCTGTTCAGGATGAACCGACACATTTTGCACAGGCGTATGCTATTTCCAGTGAGTGGCTTGGGCAGGATAGTATTGATGAATATGGTCGGGTATATGTTTATCAAAATGGACTAAGGAGAATTAACTGGTGCGGAAACGCACATACACAATATCGCTTTTGGAGTGACTGGTCATATGGAAATATATCCTGTAAAGAAATCAGTATAAAATATGTGTATTCTTCAGTCCTTCAAAGATATGTATATTATGCGCCGGCATTGGGGATTACAATTGCACGTATTATGGCATTGCCTTATCAATTTGTACTGTTGTTTGGGAGACTCACTAATTTCATGCTATTTGTATTGATATGTTGGTTAGCACTGAGAATTAACAGAAAAATGCAAAGAAGCATCATGGCAATTATGCTGTTACCACAGGTGATCTGGCTTGGAATATCTATGAGTTATGATGCCTGGAATATGGCATTTAGTATATTGTTGTTTTCTTATTGCATGTATTGCCGTGAAAAGGAAACTTTGGTAAGTTGGAAAGATATGCTGATTCTGGCAAGTATAGGCATTTTACTTGCACCGGTTAAATTTATTTATTTTGTGATGGCATTTGCAGTTCTGCTTATTCCTTATAAAGCTTTTAAAAATCATTGGTATCAGTTTATGTGTTATGGAAGTACAATTATCAGTGCCTTGCTTGCGGCACTGATTGCGCGGGGGAGCAGTGCTGTTAATTATGCAACGACGGAAACTGTGGATGTCCGTAGCGTAGATATTGTTAATTTGGATCGGCAGAGATATACCATTCAATGGGTATTATATAATCCAATACGAACAATTAAGGTGTATCTGAACACCATGTTTGAACAGACTGAAAATTATATATATAAAGGAATTAATGGAGAGATTATAGAAGCAGCACCTAAGATTATAATTTTTAGTATATTAGCCATTATGATTTTGATTATGATGGATGAGGTCAATGCAATGAATAATTATCATAATAAGGATAGAATTATCTCTATAGGTATTATTGCCACAGGATGTGGACTGGTACTTACGACATTTCTGTTTGTATACTCTTTTGTATACGAGTATAGTATTGGAATCATAGAAGGAGTACATGGAAGATATTTTTTGCCATTTATCTGTTTTTTACCGTTCGCAATAAGAAATTCCATGTTCAGTATACCAAGAGAAAAAAAGAATTATTTGATAATAGGGATGATTATATTAAGTCTGGTTGTTTTAATATGTGATTTTGAAGCTATAGTCAGAGGATAATTATGCAGAATTTAGAACCTAAAGTATCTATTATCATACCTGTATATAATGGGGCAGAATATGTATCAAAAGCAATTAAGTCAGTAATGGCTCAAATATATTCAAATATAGAGCTAATTATCATTAATGATGGCTCAAAAGATGATTCGGAGCGTGTGATAAGAAAGCTATGTGAAAAAAATTTTTCCAATATAGCAATTCGTTACATATCGCAAACAAACATGGGAGTAGCGCAGGCAAGAAACACAGGAATTGATATAGCTACGGGGAAATTTCTTATGTTTTTAGACCAGGATGACTGGTTGGATCCGATGTGTGTGCAAAATCTGATGAAAAAGGCACAGGATTCATGCGCGGATGAGGTGATAGGAGGATATCGCCTTGTGGATCAAGAGGGGAAAGTTATTACAAGCTGGAAAATGCAAAGCAAGTATGAATGGAGTAAATTCAGAATAGTAGCACCATGGGGAAAAGTTTTTAAAAGAGAATTGATAGATCAGCATCAGATTCGCTTTCTTAACACGAAAATTAGTGAAGATCTGTACTTTAATATTTTATTTATGAGCTATACGGATCAGATAGAAGTGATTTCGGATATTGGATATAATTGGTTGAATAATAATCAGTCAGAGTCACATACTAACTGGAATAGGATATCGGAAGACAGAAATCCCATAATTGTATTAGAACATTTACAAGGAAAAATTGCAGGATCGGTATATTTGAATAAAGAACTATTGGCATATTTTTTTACAAAATACATAATATGGTACTTATTATATAATGTCCGAAAAAATAAAAAAGAAGATATTATTTCAATGTATAGAATGTGTTTTGGGTGGCTTGAGGGAAATTACCCTTCATATCGGAAATGGTCGGTAACAGGTATTCATGTTCCAAAAGGAGAATTAATAAGGAACAGGGTATGTGTTACAATGAGCATTCTGCTTCATAAAATGCATATACTGTGTCCTTTATTGATAGCCGTGGGAAAAATCATAGGAGAATAGCAAAGTGAAAAAACTACTATTTATAACAACATGGGATTTTTCGGATGGTCCTTCTGTTGGAATAACTAAAAAAATCAGAGCACAAATTAAGGCATTTGAAAATAACGGTTTTGATACCGCATACACGTATATAAGTAATAATATTTTTTATGTATGTGAGAATAACCAGCCTATGGTGCTGGGAAAGGTTGGAAAACTTAGAAAATTAGTTGCCAATTATTACTTATATCAGTATATCAATAATAAGAAATATCCATTTGTTTATAGTAGATACGGATTGGCAGATTTATTTTATTTTAAAGCATTAAAGCAATTACATAAAAATGGAAGCGTTAATATCATTGAAATTCCAACGTATCCATATGACGCAGAAAGACCGAAGGGAGTTCTGTGGTGGGGATTGTATATGCTGGACAAGGTATATCGAAGAAGGTTAAAAGCCAGTACAGATTATATAGCAACCTATTCTGAACATACTAGCATATTTAACATTCCGGCAATTCAAATTATAAATGGAATTGATTTTGATACAATAACCGTCAGACACCCGAAGAATGATACTGGAGAGATTCGCTTGATTGCAGTTGCAGCTTTGGCAAAGTGGCATGGATATGATAGATTAATTCAAGGATTAATGAATTATTATACGAACTTGGATTCGAAACAGGAAAAGAGAAAAATTGTTTTTCATATTGTTGGTGATGGCCCGGTACGGGGGGAATATGAGCAGATGGTGAAAGATTATAATATACAGGAGTATGTGATTTTTCATGGAATGTTATATGGTAGTGATCTGGATGAAGTCTATGATCTTTGCGATATCGGAGTTGAAAACTTAGGATTTCACCGTTGCGGAGTTTATCGTTCAAGCACCTTAAAATCCCGTGAATATGCTGCGAAAGGGTTGCCATTTGTCACGTCATGTACAGTGGATATTTTTGATGGAATGGAATTTGTATTAAAGGTTTCCTCTACCAATGAGTGGATAAACTGTGATGACATTGTAAAGTTCTATGATATGATGTATAATAAAACAGATAAGAATCATGTTTCCCAATATATCAGAGAAACGGCAAAAGACCGATGTAGTATGAATAAAGTCATAGCTCCAGTAATAGAAAAATTTAAAGTATAAGAGGTGCAAAATGAGATATGCATTAATCGGATGTGGAAGAATATCCCCTAATCATGTGGTTGCAGCGAAAAATAATGAATTGGATATGGTGGCATTATGTGATATTGATTCTAAGCAGATGGATGACAAAATTCTTAAGTTTGATCTGGATAGCCATATTGCCAAATATACAGATTATAAGCTTATGTTAAAAGAACAACAACCAGAATTGGTTGCTATTGCGACAGAGAGTGGTAAACATGCACAGATTGCATTAGATTGTATAGAAGCTGGCTGTAATATAATTATTGAAAAACCAATTGCATTGTCTTTGGAGGATGCAGATCAAATTATTGAGAAGGCAAAAGAAAAAGGTGTGAAGGTGTGTGCATGTCACCAGAACAGATTTAATAAATCAATTCAGAAAATTCGTGATGCTGTTGAGAAGAACAGGTTTGGAAAATTATTATATGGTACTGCACATATACGTTGGACCAGAGATTATGAATATTATTCACGGGCAAAATGGCGTGGAACATGGGAACAGGATGGTGGAGCACTTATGAATCAATGTATCCATGATATTGATCTGTTAAGATGGATGATGGGAGACGATATTCAGGAAGTTGTTGGAATGACTGACCGCCTTAAACATGACTATATTGAAGCAGAAGATTTAGGAATTGCACTTATTAAATTCAGGAATGGAAGTTACGGAATTGTTGAAGGAACAACAGATGTCTATCCTAAAAATCTGGAAGAGACTCTTTATATTTTTGGAGATAAGGGAACTGTAAAGGCTGGAGGAGAAGCAGTTAATATTATTGAGGAATGGAGATTCTCGGATTATCTCGATGATCCGGAAGAAGTTAAAAAGGAATGCCATGAACTGCCACCTAATGTATATGGTTTTGGACATAGTAAAATATATGCAGATATGATTGATGCCATTAAAAATAACCGCGCACCATATGTGGATGGTGAAGCTGGTCGAAGGGCATTAGAGCTTGTACTGGCTATTTATTTGTCAGCAGCAACAGGAAAAAGCGTACAATTACCACTAAAACATTGCAAAACGTTAGATTTTAAAGGACGTTTTGCAGAGTAAGGAATTATATGGATAGAGATTTCTATATTCATGATACAAGTTTGATTGGTTCAAATACGGTAGTAGGGCGAAACACAAGGATATGGCAATTTTGCAATATTATGGATGATGTGCATATTGGATGTGACTGCAATATCGGACAGAATGTCTTCATTGAAAAAGGTGTGGAGATAGGCAATCATGTTAAAATAAAAAACAATATTTCCATCTATGAGGGAGTAATTTGTGAAGATGGTGTTTTCCTTGGACCCAACTGTGTATTTACAAATGTAATTAATCCAAGGGCTTTTATAGAAAAGAAAGATCAGTTAAAACAAACATTGATTAAATATGGAGCAACAGTAGGAGCAAATGCAACAGTTGTATGTGGAAACTGCATTGGAAAATATGCGATGGTAGGAGCTGGAAGTGTAATAACACATTCTGTTAAAGACTATGAATTAGTTGTAGGAAATCCAGCAAGGCATATGGGCTATGTATGTAAATGTGGTGAGACATTGATGAAAAGGGAAGATCATTATTGGTGTTCAGCATGTAAGACTTCTTATTGGTTGGAAAATGGTAATTTAATTTGTGAGGAAGATAAAGATGGAATTTATTGATTTAAAAGCTCAATATGCAGCATTAAAGGAAGAGATTGATGCGAGTATTGCTGGGGTCTTGAATAGTACACATTTTATTCTTGGCGAAGAAGAAGTGGAGTTTGAACAGCGCCTGGCAGAGTATGTAGGTGTGAAGCATGTGGTAGGATGCTCGGATGGAACGGCAGCATTACAACTTATTTACATGGCCTATGGTATTGGAAAAGGGGATGCGGTTTTTTGCCCGGATATGACATTTGTAGCATCGGTAGAACCAGCTTGTATGCTGGGAGCAACTCCTATATTTTGTGATATTAATGCGAGAACATATAATATCGATGTGAATAGCTTGGAACGTCAAATTCACGCCGTGCTTAAAGAGGGGGAATATAAGCCTAAAGCAGTGGTTACAGTTGATTTTATAGGAAATCCGGCAGATTATGATGCAATCAGAGAAATTACCAGAAAGTATAATTTATTATTAATTGAAGATGCTGCTCAGGGAATTGGAGCTTCGGTTAATGGAGTGCGGTGCGGAGCCTTGGGAGATATTGCGGCAACATCATTTTTTCCGTCAAAACCTTTAGGGTGTTATGGGGACGGTGGGGCAGTATTTACGAATGATGATGTGATGGATCAGAAACTGCGTTCTATCAGAGTACATGGGAAAGGGATCAGTAAATATGATAACCAGAGAATTGGAATAAATGCTCGTTTGGATACAATACAGGCAGCTATTATGCTTCCCAAATTAAAAATATTGGATAAGGAAATTGAGGAAAGACAGCGTATTGCGCAGACATATAATGAAGCATTTAAAGACAAATTCCAGATACCATATATTCAAGATGGTATGATATCAGCGTATGCACAATATGCCCTTTTAGCGCAGGATCGGGAAGAAAGAGATAAAATTGTTCAACGTTTAAAACAAAACGGTGTTCCGTCGCTGATTTATTATCCGGTTCCGATGCATAAAATGAAAGTGTTTGAAGGGTGTTTTGTGGGAAGTGAAACATTTGTTAATACGGTTTCTTATGCAGATAGAACTTTTTCACTGCCGTTTTCGGCATATTTAAAAGCGGAAGATCAACAACGAGTTATTGATTTGGTGCTTTCAGCATAAATAAGTTTATAATTAGGATTGAAAATAACCATAGATTTAGCAGTTCGGTTGGACAAAGCAAATCTATGGTTATTTTTGTTGTTTGGGTATTAGTTTGGTTCAAAAGCAGATTTTGATCTTAACGCTATAGGCAATAGGAAGGGAAGCGTGCAAAACAAGGAATATGCATATCTGAATTCTGCAAAAACTGGTGTGGCAATCAGTAATGAAAGAATTGTTGCTAGGGTAGGTATGCACAGAGTTACTCCAATCCTATCTCTTTTGAGCAGACTAATAAATAAACAGATAAGGAGCAGCCAGACATGCAGCCCAATAGAAACAAAAAGTTGTAAAATACTGGAAGCACTGAAAAGGGATAAATAACGGTTGAAGATGTTATTAAAAGATATTAAATGTGAACTTCGAATTATTCCATAATCGTTTTCACGGACTTCATCTGTCCATACCCAATAAGAATAGCCGGAATTCCAATATCCCTTTGTCTGATCAATCCATGCTTTCAGATAAGTAAATGGATGACGAAGTCCCAGAGAAATATATAACTTCAAATAGGCAGATTTATTTTGTGATAATAAATCTTCATTCCCTTTTCCACGTAATAAAATTTTCATTGGATCAGAAATATAAGAGAGATAGTAATCGGGAATCTGCTGAACTTCAATAACATCATTCAGCAGGGCCGACTCATCCTCGGAAAGATCATTGTGGTCAACAACCACCCGACAAATCTGCTGTAAAGGGATGGATAAGGATTCGGCAATGTCTGGTTGGCTGACATTTATCCTATTTAATAAGGAATGCTTCATGAAGAAGCTGATCAGTATGATAGAAAACATCAGTAAAAGCAATGATTTTTCTTGAAATTTCCATGTAAAGAGGAAAATCAGACAAGTAAACAGAAAAACAAAAAATCCATTGCTTCGAAACAGGCAAAGACCGATTCCAGAAATAAAGAAACCTAAACAATTAAAGAATGTACGATGAAAATATAAACAACGGAACAAGAAGATAATTAGTAAAAGAGAAAAGCCTGAAAAAGGGACGTCTTTCCACATAGTAAAACTATACATGATATGAAAGGGCATGAGGCTGAAATAGATAATCAGAGCAATAAGTATTCGCCTTGACATCTGCAGCTTTTCGAGGGTGTCTATGGCAAAAGAAAAGCATGCAGACATAAACAATATCTGAAAAACACTATACATACATACTCCAACATTAATGTCATCAAATAAAGACATACCAAGCCAAATAAAAAATTTAATAGTGATAGTGTGATAAAAAGGATGATGATTGGTATAAGTATTGGTTATTATCTGTGAGATTTGTGCAATGCTATCGTAAGATAAATTGCCGGGATATTTGCATAAAAATAGTATCAGCATATGTATGCTGGAAATAATGATAAAAGAAAGTACGCCAATTGGTAAAGAGGATATACGATAATCTTTGGCTGCTAAATACAAGCTATTGATATGGTTGCTGATGCCATAAAAAATATTAAAAAAGCTAATCCAGCTTCCGAATAAAATAATGCCTAATCTGAAGAAACGAATCCCTTCTGATTCAGCCCAGAGTGAATAATTAGATAAGACGATCAGCATAGAAAATAAGGATGAAAAAATAAGGATACATTGTCTTGTAAAAGTTTGAGAAGCAATAAAAGAATAACAGTTTTCACTGTTAATATATATAAATAGCAGCGAGACTCCAAAACATATCAGATAGGGCGTATAGTATGCATCTGTTTCAGAAAGCATAGAGAAACAACAGAAGCTGAAAAGTGCTTGGAGAATAAACAATAATTTATTTTTAGTATTCATTATACAGGCTCCTCCGGAATGTGGATTCAGATATTCTGAAAATTTATAGAACAACTTATCTTTAATAATATAATAAAATTATTATGTAAAAATAACAAGTAAAAATGTTGCTGAAGAGGAGCGGACTGGACCATCTTATTTTGTTGTAGAAATTTATGAAGTGTGTTATAAATAATATAGGAAGACAGCAAAATTAATGATGGCATGGTATTTAGGGAAAAGTATGAAAATTGGAATCTTAATAAAGAGTTCAGGCATAGAAAAAACAACGGCCTTTTTAGAAGTTATAAAGATACTAATAGAAGAAAACGCTCAGGTTCATATTGTTATTGCCAACAGAGCCGTAAATGATAGAGAAGAGCAGTTTTACTGTGATAATGAAAATGTGTCTGTAGAAGTGCTTAATGAATATGAAGATAAGTCAGCGAAAATAGAGAAAGTAAAAAACCTTATAAGAAAATCCAGCATACTGGAAGCAATATCCGGAACGGTAGTTTCTGCTATTCAGGGTTTAAATTTTGAAAGAAAACGGAAACTGCAAGGCAATGATGCGGACTATGCTTATGAGACCTTTCTGACGAAAGAAATGAGAGAGTATGTTGTTGATCAAAGTTTTGATTGCTTATGGGTTACAGATGAGTATGGGTTGCTGTGGAGCAAATGGATTAATGAACACGATGTTCAAAAGCATAAAGTGATTTATCATTGTCTGGAGTTATATTGGGAGCATTATTCTTTGCAGAGCAGGAAAAAATGGCGATATTCTAGAGAGTATCTACTATTTGAAGAGGCAAGGAAACAATTAGTTCAGGCATGGAAAATCATAATTCAAGATGAAGCCAGATGGAAAGTGTTATGTAAGTATACTGCTCTGGATGAGCACAGAGATAAGATTATTATACCGGTTTCCATTGGAGATTATCAGACTTATTCGAAGAATGTCCTGTTAAAAAGATTGAATATTTCTGCAGGTAAACGTATTATCTTCTATCCGACATTGCTTGCACCTAAGCGGGGATGCTTGGAACTGGTACGTATTACGAAGGAACTACCCGAAGAATACGTTACTGTAATACATGGCTTTGCTGCAGTTTCGGGATTTGTTGATAGGCTGCAACGAAAAGTAGGCGAAGATGACAATATAATGATATCAAATGCGGCTTTTGAATATCAGGAGTTAATTGATATGCATCAGGATGTGTGGTGCGTATTTTTGTACTATGGAGAAGCTGATAATAATGACAGATATATAGCGAATTCCTCCAATAAACTTGCAATGAGTCTTCAAGCCGGCAAACCAATTATTACGATTGGTAACCATATGTTGAATCAGTTATGCGAAGAATGGCATTGTGGAGTTGTACTGAAAGGATGGACCACTGAGGATATGAAAACTGCAGTCACAGAACTTGCAGAGAACTATGATGTTTACTGTAAAGCTGCAAGAAAATGTTACGAAGAGAGATACGATATACGAAAATATTCAGAAGAATTGTATAAAGACATGTATATGAAGGAGTTTTAGAAGTGATTGAACGCATTGTACATAATGGAAAAGAACTTGCAATTATTATTAGAAATGATTTTTATAAAGAGGGAATCGAGTTTCTGACAGAAGAGCATTATTCACAACAATTAGCTTATATGCATCATCCTAAAGGCAAAAAAATTGATGCACATATACACAATCATGAAGAAAGAAGTATTGTGCTTACACAGGAAGTATTGGTAATAAAAAAGGGAATTCTACGCGTTGATTTTTATGAGAATGATCGTTCTTATTTAAAAAGTACTTTATTATATTCCGGTGATATTATTCTCTTGGCATCGGGAGGGCATGGCTTTGAGGTACTTGAAGAAGTGGAAATGATTGAAATTAAACAGGGACCATATTTAGGGGAGCGTGACAAAGTCAGATTTAAGGGCATAGACGCTGATCAGGTTATTTTATAAAACAGATGAGGGAAAGAAAATGGAGTTTATACCAGTAAATACACCACTTTTAGATGGAAATGAGAAGAAATATTTATGTGAATGCATTGACACGGGATGGATATCTTCGGAAGGTCCATTTGTGAAACAATTGGAAACGGGAATGGCTGCTTATGTAGGACGTAAATATGGGATTGCAGTATGCAATGGATCAGTTGCATTGGACTTGGCGGTAGAAGCATTACAATTGGAAAAGGGTGACGAAGTAATCATGCCAACGTTTACTATTATATCCTGTGCAGCAGCGTTAGTGAGGAAGGGTATAAAACCGGTACTGGTGGATTCTGACCCAGATACATGGAATATGGATGTATCTCAAATTGAAGATAAAATAACTTCTAAAACAAAGGCAATTATGGTAGTACATTTGTATGGACTGCCGGTGGATATGGACGTGGTATTGGACATTGCCAGACGACACAACTTATATATTATTGAAGATGGAGCAGAGGCACATGGATTGGAATATAAGGGGCGAAAGTGTGGAAGCTTTGGAACAATAAGTGCAATGAGTTTTTACCCTAATAAGCATATAACGACAGGTGAAGGCGGTATGGTACTGATGGATGATGAGGAACTTCGTGAACGAAGTGATCTTTTTAGAAATCTTTGTCATTCGCGGGGAAAGAGATTTTATCATGAAGAGCTTGGATATAATTTCAGAATGTCTAATATTCAGGCAGCAGTGGGAGTGGCACAGTTGGAAAAGATAGGCCAGCACCTGAAGCTGAAGCGCGAATTGGGAGCAAGTTATCAACAAAAGCTAAAAGGAATAGAACAACTTCAACTGCCGTTAGAAAAAACAGATTATGCAGATAATGTATATTGGGTATTTGGGATGGTATTACAGCCAGAAGTTTCAATGAATGCAAAAGAAATGATGGACAAGCTGGCAAAACGAAATGTAGGATGCAGACCGTTCTTTTATCCTATGCATCAACAACCGGTATTCCACAAGATGGGGTTATTTAGTGGTGAACATTATCCGGTGGCAGAACGACTTGGAGAAAGAGGGTTTTATGTTCCCAGTGGTTTAACTGTAACGGAAGAACAGAGGCAGTATATTGCTGATCAGGTAAAAGAAGTTCTTGGGGTTTGAGTTGATTCGCTTGGATTTAAAGTGAGGGAGATTATACAATGGCAAAATTTTTGCAGGATTTAAAGAATAGGGTGAAAAAATTGCCTTATATGATACAACTATATGAATGGATGGTTATTAAACTCAGAACACCCAGAGTTAAATTAACAGTCAAGACACATTATAGTTATGGAACTGAGAATGCAGATAAGAAGTTTTATCTGATCAAATGCAACAATATACATAATGGTTTGTTTAGTACGGTTTTTTATATATTGCCTTATATTAGGTACGCATTGAAGAAACATTATATTCCGGTAATAGACATTAAGAACACATATTTACCATTGCTGCAGGATGGTGATAAGAAAGGATATGAAAATGCCTGGGAGTATTATTATGAACAGCCTATAGAGGGATATTCCTTGGATGATATCTTTCAAAGCAAACAGGTTATCTATATGACAGAGGATAAGGAACGAATAGTTCCTTATGTGCATTGGGATTCAATGTTCCCAACAAGTGATAAACAGCTACACTACTGGCATACATTCATTAATCGTTATTTGAGGTTAAACAAGACGCTTGAAAGCAAGATAAATGACTGCATGAACAATATATTTCCTCATGATGCTAGGATTATGGGGGTGAGTATACGAGCTGCATTCTATGCCGGAATGTTATTGGAAGACAGTTTGTTCAAAGGACATCCTAAGGTGACTGATTGTGAAAAATATATTGAAATTATAGAAGCAAAAATGAAAGAATGGAATTGTTCTTACATTTTTTTGGCTGTAGATGACAGGGAATATTTAGAGAAATTTAAAGACTATTTTAAAGATAGATGCTTGTATGTAGAAAGAGCGTTATTCCATTATTTTGAAAATGGTATGCCTGTGAATGCCCCTAAAAGAAAATATATGGAATTTGAGGATGTAAGTATATATAAAAGAAATGAAGATTACATTATTGAAACTTATTTATTAGCTAAATGTACAAGCTTATATAGCTGTATTAGTGGACAAGGCAAACTTGCATATTTCGTTAATGGAGGAAGGTATGCGGAACTGCAAGTTTATGATGAAGGTGTAATTGAGTGAATCAGTTAAGAATAAGGATATAAAATATTATGAAAATACTTATTACTGGTGCGACTGGATTTGTCGGACGTAATGTAAAAGAATATTTAAAAAAAAATACAAATTATGATGTTTATTATCCCAATAGTAGTGAGTTGAACTGTCTGGATGAGAATACGGTTAAGGATTATTTGCAGGAACACTTATTTGATATTGTACTTCATTTTGCGGTATATGGGGATGGGATTGATAAGAGTAAGGATGGAACCAAGGCTACAGAATATAATCTTCGTATTTTCCTGAATTTTGCCCGCTGCTCCCACCTGTATGGAAGAATGATATATACCGGATCGGGAGCTGAATATGATAAACGATTTCCAATTCATATGGTAAGGGAAGAGGAAATTGGAAAAACTTTACCGATAGATGCATATGGTCTTATGAAATATACTGTTGGACAGATGATTGAAAAAAGTGATAACATCTATAATCTTCGGCTGTTTGGAATCTTTGGACCGTATGAATATTGGAAGACAAAGTTCATATCAAATATATGTTGTAAAGCAATTAAGGGCTTACCCTTAAGTATTCGAAGAAACTGTTTGTTTGATTATCTGTGGATTGATGACTTTAGTAGAATTTTATTACGATTTATCGAAGTATCTGAACCCCGATATCATACCTATAATGCTGTTTCGGGAAAGCCTGTGAGTCTGTATGGACTGGCAGAAATGGTGAAGAAAATTTCAGGATTGGATCAGTCGATATACGTTTGTCAGGACGGAATGGCAAATGAGTATACGGCATCTAATGCACGTATTATGCAGGAAATTTCTGATTTTAAGTATACTGACATGGAACAGAGCATTAAGAAATTGTTTACATATTATAAGGAGCATGAAGCAGAGATCGATTTATATTCTCTTATTTATGGATAATAAAATGAAGATAGAAGATATTTTGTTACAGGAAAGTACAAGTATAAGAGATGCGGCTGTACGATTAGAAAAGGTTCGATGTAAAATATGTTATATCGAAAAGAGTGGGAAGTTGGTAGCATCCATATCTGATGGAGATATTCGAAGGGCTGTGATGAGAAGGGCTGCTATAACGGATCCTGTCTCATCGATTGCAAATTACAATTTCCGGTTTTTCTATGTTTATGAACAAAATAAAGTTATGGAGGCGTTTAAAACAACAGAATTATTTTCGATTCCGGTTACGAATTATAATCGTCAGATTGTTGCGGTGTATTTCAAAAACGGAAAGGTTATTAAGAAGGAACAAAATGTCGATGTCCCGGTTGTAATGGTGGCCGGTGGCAGGGGAACCAGGCTGTATCCATATACTAAGATTTTGCCGAAGGCATTAATTCCAATTGGTGAAGTACCAATTTCGGAAATTATATTTAACCGTTTTTTTGATTATGGATGCAAGAACTTTTATATGATTGTAAATCATAAGAAGGAAATGATACAGGCATACTTTAGGGGAAAAGAATATCCATATCATATTTCGTATGCGGAGGAATCAAGCCCGCTTGGGACAGGTGGCGGCTTAGCATTAATCAGAGACAAAATTACAAAGAATTTTTTCTTTATTAATTGTGATGTCATTATTGATGCAGATTATTCTGAGATATATCATTTCCATAGGGAACAGGGAAATGATATTACGATTGTTGGAGCTAAGTATACGAATACAATTCCTTATGGTGTTCTTCATTATGACGAAAATGGATATCATGGAATGGATGAAAAACCAGCATTTGAGTGTACGATGAATACAGGAATGTATGTTGTATCACCGGATATTTTCTATGAATTAAAAAAGGATGAAAATATTTCGTTTCCGGAAATTATTGACCGTTGCTATAACAAAGGTAAAAAGATAGGGGTATACACTATCGAGGAATCTGCCTATATGGATATGGGACAGTTAGAAGAACTTGAAAAAATGAGAATGAAATTAAATATAAATGCAAATTAAGAGGAAAAGAAAGTGAAAAAAAGAGTTGCAGATATTATAATGGATACGTTGGTAGAACTAGGAGTGACCGATTGCTTCGCAGTAGTTGGAGGCGGTGCAATGCATTTAGATAATGCACTTCTTGTTTGTGAGGATATGCATAAGTATTTTAATCATCATGAACAGGCATCTGCAATGGCGGCAGAAGCCTATGCGAAGGCGTGTGGTAAAATGGCAGCAGTATGCGTGACTTCCGGACCTGGAGCAACGAATACGTTAACCGGTGTAATGGGGGCATGGCAGGATAGTATTCCAATGTTTGTTTTGTCAGGGCAGGTCAGGTATGAGATATCGGTTCCTAAATCGGGTCTAAACCTTCGCTATCGTGGAATTCAGGAATATCAGATTGTTCCGGCAGTACAACATATGACGAAATATGCAAAGATGATAACAGATCCGCATAGTATCAAAGCAGAAGTAGTAAAAGCTTACCGAATCGCAATGGGCGGAAGAAAAGGTCCTGTATGGCTGGATATTCCTCAAGATGTTCAAAATGCGATGGTAGAGGAGACAGAATTGCTGCCTATTGCAGATGAGAATAAGGTTAATCAGCCAAACGATAGTGTATTAAAAAGTATTTATAAGGATATTCAAAGGTCAGAACGTCCATGTATTTTGGCAGGAAGCGGTATTACCAGTGCATGGGTTAGAGAAGAGTTTGAACAATTGGTTGATAAATTAGGAATTCCGGTTATTGGCGGTGCCTGGGTTGCAGATAACTTTTATATGGAGCACCCTTTGTATTATGGACCGTCTGGTAATATAGGACCAAGAGCAGGGAACTTTATTTTACAGAACGCAGATTATATATTGGTTTTGGGGAATAGTTTGGGCTTTCGCCAGACGGGATTTAATCAAGAGGCGTTTGCACCTCATGCAAGGATATGTATGGTAGATGTGGATCAGGAGGAACCTCGGAAGCCAGGGTTACATATTGCAGAAAGTGTTTATTCTGATTTGCGGGATTTTTTACCGCAAATGCTATTGATGGACTATGAAATAAGTGGTAAGGATGAATGGATAGCATATTGTGACAAATTAAAGAATCGGTTCACTCCTTTTGAAGCGATAAAAGATATTGATATGCATGATAGAGTGTGTTCATATTACTTTTGGAAAGTGTTTCAAAAATATGAAAACGCCGACAGTGTACTTGCTTTGGGAAACAATACTGCAAATACCGCAAAGCTTCAGATTGGTGTTCAGAAGAAAAATCAAAGAGCTTTGACGAATTATACGTGTGGCTCGATGGGATATGATCTTCCTGCAGCAATTGGCGCTGCAGTTGCACTGAAAAGAGAAATTATCTGTGTGACCGGTGATGGAAGCATTATGATGAACTTACAAGAATTGCAGACAATAAAAGGATATCATTTACCGGTTAAAGTGGTAGTGTTTGAAAATAATGGATATAATGCAATTCGTCAAACAAGCAAAAATTTCTTCAAAGGTGCAAGTATTGGGTGTTCTCCGGATACGGGGGTCAGCTTTCCACATTTTGAAAAAATAGCTAATGCTTTTGAGTATGAATATCGCTGTTGCGATAGTAATGAAGAACTGGATGATAGTTTGCAGTGGCTGTTTAAAAATTCCGGTTTTCTTTTTCTGGAAGTGAAACAGAGATTAGATGATCCCGTTATACCAAAGGTAATGTCCAGACTTGATAGTAATGGAACGATGCAGACACCTGCACTTGAAGATATGTATCCTTTCCTAACAGAAGAAGAACACAATAGTCTTATGTATTGGTGATAACAATAGCACTTTGGAGGAATATTATATGAAAATTGGTTATTTTGCAGACGGACCATGGGGACACAAGGCATTTAAAAAAATTATTTCTGATGGTTCATTACAGATAGTTTTTTTGACCGTTCGCTATGATAAAAAAGATACGGTACTTATGGATTTGGCAAGAGAACACAATATTCCGATTGAACTTAGTAGAAACATTAATTCTATTGAATTTATAGATAAAATGAAAGCATATGATGTTGATTTATTTGTGTCAATGTCTTTTAACCAAATATTCAAATCAGAGATGATAAATCTCCCTAAATATAAATCAATTAATTGTCATGCCGGAAAGTTACCATTTTACAGAGGAAGAAATATACTAAATTGGGCATTAATTAATGATGAGAAGGAATTTGGAATTACGGTTCATTATTTTGATGAGGGAATTGATACGGGTGACATCATTTTACAGGAGGTTTACCCTATAACGGATGAAGATAGTTATGCGACTCTGCTGGAAAGAGCATATGATGGATGTGCCGATGTCCTTTACAGGGCAATAAAATTAATTCAAAAAAATGAAGTAAAACCCATAAAACAAAGGGATATTGATCCTGTAGGTATGTACTGTGGAATGCGTCAGGCTGGAGATGAAATTACTGATTGGAATCAAAACAGCAGAGATTTGTTTAACTTTATAAGAGCATTATGTGCGCCCGGTCCACAGGCAACCTCATGGATTAATGGACAGAAAATCTGTATTAACAAAGCACGTATGATACCAGGAGCTCATATATATAAAAACATACCGGGACAGGTTATTGGAAAAACAGAGTCTGGTTTCGTGGTAAAAACGGGAGATACGATGATTGAAATAGTTGAGTATACCTATGAGGGTAAGATCAGGATGGGAGATCGATTGTTAAGCCATGAATAGAGTATTTATTATTGCAGAAGCCGGTGTAAATCACAATGGTGATATTAATATTGCAAAAAAATTAGTAGATGAGGCAGTACTCGCAGGAGCGGATGCTGTCAAATTCCAGACATTTAAAGCTGAAAATTTAGTATGCAGGAATGCAAGTAAGGCAGAATATCAATTAGATACCACGGATAAAGATGAAACACAGTTTGATATGTTAAAAAAATTGGAATTGACAGAAAAAATGCATGTTGAACTTATAGATTATTGCAAAAATAGGGATATTATGTTTTTGTCAACACCATTTGATATAGACAGTCTACATTACCTTGTTAACTTAGGACTTGATATAATTAAGATACCTTCCGGAGAGATAACAAATTATCCATTATTAAGAGAAGTTGGAAAAACAAAAAAGAAAGTGATTCTTTCATCAGGAATGAGTACACTTAATGAGATTAAAAACGCAAAAAGAGTATTGATGGAATTTGGATGTAAGGATTTGATCATTCTTCATTGTAACACTGAATATCCTACGCCATATCAGGATGTTAATTTAAAAGCGATGAATACAATACGGGAAGAGTTGGGAGTTCGGGTAGGATATTCTGATCATACACAGGGAATTACAGTGCCTATAGCAGCAGTTGCTTTGGGAGCAGAAGTGATAGAAAAACATTTTACATTGAACAGAAATATGATTGGACCAGATCATAGAGCCAGTCTGGAACCGGACGAACTGAAGGAAATGATAAGAGCCATCAGAAATGTTGAGGCATCATTAGGTGATGGGGTGAAGAAACCATCAAGGTCTGAAAAGAAGAATATCAACATTGTACGTAAAAGTATTGTTGCAAAAAATAACATTAAAAAAGGAACAATATTTTGTGAGAGCAATCTTACAACGAAAAGACCAGGGACAGGAATTTCTCCAATGGAGTGGAATTGTGTAATTGGACAGAAGGCAAAAAGAGATTTTAGAGTGGATGAGATAATAGAATTATGAAAAAAATTTGTGTTGTAACTGGAACGCGTGCAGAATATGGGCTATTAAAACCAGTAATTAAAGAGATTAATGACTCAAGGGATTTAGAATTGGAGTTAGTGGTCACGGGGATGCATTTATCTCCCGAATTTGGATTAACGTATCGAGAAATCGAACAGGATGGATATCCAATTAAGGCTAAAATAGAGATGCTTTTGAGTTCCGATACTACAGTAGGGATAACAAAGTCAATGGGGGTAGCAATTATTGGCTTTGCAGATTATTTTGAAGGTAATAAACCAGATATAGTAATTATTTTGGGAGACCGGTATGAAATGCTGATGGCAGCATCAGCTGCGATGATAGCTCGAATTCCAATTGCCCATATACATGGAGGAGAATTGACAGAAGGGTTAATTGATGAAGCAATTAGGCATTCTATTACCAAAATGAGTCATTTGCATTTTACAACTACTGAAGAATATAAAAAAAGAGTCATACAACTTGGAGAACAGCCTTGTTCAGTATATAATGTAGGATCATTAGGGGTGGAAAGTATAAAAAAAATTTTGCTAATGAAAAAGGAAGATCTAGAATCTATAATTAATTTTAAATTTGCAAATACTATAATGGTTACATATCATCCGGTAACATTGGAAAGTATGACATCGGCAATGCAATTTAAGAATATTCTGGATGTGATTGACGCCCATAAAGAGATAACAACAATATTTACGAAAGCTAATTCAGATACTGATGGTAGGGTAATTAACCAAATGATAGATGAATATGTAAACAATAATAAGGATAGGTGTGTGGCGTTTGCTTCGCTTGGACAGTTAAAATATTTGAGTGCACTTCAGTATTGTGTGGCAGTATTAGGAAATTCATCCAGTGGTATTATTGAAGTTCCGTCATTTGGAATCCCAACGATAAATATAGGAGATAGACAATTAGGTCGGGTACACTCCGAATCCGTAATTGATTGTAATTGTGATATGGAACAGATAGATACCGCATTGAAAAGGGCTCTTTCTCCAGAATTTAGACAATATATATTGGATGTGAATAATCCTTATGAGGGTGAGAGAACATCGGAAAGAATTGTAGATACTATAAGAAAGCAATTAAATAAAGGAATTGATATAAAAAAGAAATTTTATGATATAGGTGTAGAATGAGAGTATTATTAATCGGATGTGTGAAGTCATCGGAATTATTTTTACATAAATTGATAGAAATGAATGTCAATATTGTAGGTGTTGTCACAAAATCAAAGGCAGGATTTAATGCAGATTATGTGGATTTAGGAGAGGTGTGTAAAAAAAATAATATAGATTACATATATTCTGAAAATGTAAATGATGAGAAAACCAAACAATATATCAGAGGTAAATCTGTTGACCTACTACTATGCTTGGGATGGTCTAGACTTTTAGACGAGGAAGTGTTGAAAATTCCATCCATTGGGTGTGTTGGCTTTCATCCGGCAAGATTACCATATAACAGAGGAAGACATCCACTAATTTGGGCATTGGCATTGGGACTACACGAGACAGCTTCTACATTGTTTATGATGGATGCAACCGCCGATACTGGAGCTGTGGTTTCTCAGGAAAAAGTTGAAATCGAGTATGAAGATGATGCAGAAAGCCTGTATTGTAAAGTGATGGCAGTGGCAGTCAATCAGTTAGAAAGAGTAATAGAGCAATTTGAAAGCAACTCGGTAGTGTACACATCATATTTACCAGAAATGGGAAATATATGGAGAAAAAGAGGAAGAGCAGATGGAGAGATTGATTGGAGAATGTCTAGTAGAAATATTTATAATTTGGTAAGAGCTTTATCAAAACCGTATGTGGGAGCCCATTTTGTATATAAAGAAAAAGAATATAAAATATGGAAGGTGAAGGAGATACTAAGTGAAGAATATCAAAATATTGAACCAGGTAAAGTTATTAAAAAGACAGAAACAGGTAATTTAGTAATAAAAACAGGTGATAATCTTATTGAAGTTATAGAAGCTGATGAAATAGATGTAAGTGTTGGCGAGTATCTTTAGAAATGGAGAATTTTATGAAAATTTTGGTGGTATCTCCGCATCCAGATGATGAAACATTAGGGGCAGGTGGAACAATTTTAAGATTTATTTCAGAGGGAAATGATGTTTACTGGTTAAACATTACGGCAATGTTAGATGAGCATAAATTTTCACTAAAAAGTAGAGAAGTGAGAAAACATCAACTGAATGATATTCAAAAATTTTACAGGTATAAGAAAAGCTTTTTCTTGGAATTTCCTTCAACAGAGTTAGAAAGCGTGGATTCGGGGAAAGCAATAGAAAAAATTGGACAGGTGTTTAGAGAGGTAGAACCAGAGATGCTCATATTACCTGATTACAATGATGCACATTCTGACCATAAAAGAGTTTTTGATTGGTGTTATGCTTGTTCGAAAGTATTTAGATATTCTAGTATAAAGATGATATTAACAATGGAGATTGCGTCAGAAACAGATTTTGGGAAACCAGAAAATCCTTTTACTCCAAACTATTTTGTAGATATTACAGAGTATATGGAGGAGAAAATTCAAGCATTAAAGATATATGATACAGAAATGGGATATCCCCCATTTCCTAGAAGTGAAGAAAATATCAGAGCAATGGCAACAATAAGAGGGGCTATGGCTGGAGTACTGTATGCTGAAGCTTTTCGAATGATAAAATGGATATATTGAGTGAGGAAAACATATGAAGAAAGTATTGGTAACTGGTGCAGATGGTTTTATTGGAAGTCATCTTACAGAAGCTTTGTTGGAAAAAGGATATCAGGTTAAGGCATTCACGTACTATAATTCTTTTAATTCATGGGGATGGCTTGATTCGTTACCTAAGGAAAAACTAAATGAAATTGAAATGTTTTCAGGAGATATAAGAGATCCAAATGGAGTTCGGGAAGCAATGCGGGGAGTAGAGGGAGTATTTCATCTAGCAGCGTTGATTGCAATTCCTTTTAGCTATCATTCTCCAGATTCTTATGTTGATACAAACATTAAAGGAACATTAAATGTACTCCAGGCAGCCAGAGAACTTGGAACAGAGAGAATTATGATTACTTCGACATCAGAGGTATATGGAACTGCTCAATATGTTCCAATTGATGAAAAGCATCCATTTCAGGGACAATCACCTTATTCTGCAACAAAAATTGGTGCAGATAGATTGGCAGAGAGTTTTTATAGGAGTTTTAATTTACCGATTTCGATTGTAAGACCTTTTAACACATACGGACCAAGACAGTCGGCGAGAGCAGTTATACCAACCATTATTACACAATTATTGTCGGGAAAAGAAGAAATAAAGTTGGGCTCATTATCACCTACAAGGGATTTTAATTATGTGAAAGATACGGTAGCTGGCTTTATAGCAATAGCAGAATCGGATAAGACGATTGGGGAAGAGATAAACATTGCAACACAGAAGGAAATATCTATAGGTGAATTGGCAACTGAAATTATTCGTCAAATTAATCCTAATGCACATATTGTTTGTGAGAAGCAACGATTACGTCCAGAAAAGAGCGAAGTTAATCGTTTACTGGGGAACAATGAGAAAATACGAAATTTAACAGAGTGGGAACCTAACTATTCTTTACAACAAGGTATAGAGGAAACGATTTGTTGGATGAGAAGATATTTAAATAGATATAAGATAGATATATATAATATTTAAAATTGATACGAATAAGTATAATATGTTTGAAAAGAGGAAATGAAAATGATACGAGATATTCAAAACAGGACAAAATTAGAGCAGGTAATTCCTTTAGAGACACCGTTTGTTTGTCATATTGAGGTAACTAATGTTTGTAACTTTAAATGCAAGTTTTGCGCAGGAATAGATAATCCCATTATTGATTCACAGAAGAAGGGGTTTATGGAATTTTCTCTATTTTGTAAAATTATAGATGATTTATGTGAGTTTGATGGTAGGTTAAAACAGTTAGTATTTCATATATTGGGAGAACCTTTGCTGCATCCACAAATAGCGGAAATGATTGCATATGCGAAAAAAAAGAACGTAGCAGAAAAATTGGTACTGTATACTAATGGATCTAGACTTACACCGAGATTGAGCAGAGCAATTATTGATGCAGGTATTGATTACATTCAACTTAGTATTGAGCAAGTTTCAGATGAAGGATATGAAAAAATTACAAGAGTTAATGTGAATTATGAAAAGTTGTTAGCTAATATTGGATATTTATGTGCATATAAACCCAAAGAATGTACGGTTAGTGCTAAGATATTAGATTGTAATCTTACAGAACGAGAAAAAGAAAAATTTTATGAGGATTTTCAAGGCATTACAACTGAGTGCCATATTGAAACTTTAATGCAAACGGTTTCACCAGATGTAAAAGATACTACACTTGGAAATGGAAGAACGACAACGAATGATGGATATGAGACGAGAGAAAAAAAGGTCTGCACACCACCTTTTTATTTGTTGGGGATCTTTTATGATGGATTAGTTTCTCCATGCGTGTGTGATTGGAGAAAAGGATTAATTATAGGAGATGTGAAAATTAACTCTGTTAAAGAAATATGGGAAGGAAAAAAGCTGAAAGAATTTAGAAAGATGCAATTAGCAAATAAGCGATGTCTACATCCAATATGCAAAGAGTGTGAGGCAATATACAATCAATTGGATGATATAGATCAATATGCAGAAGCTTTATTAGAGAAAATTACTAAATAGCTTCCTGTATAATTCAAAGTGTAGAGAGTAAATGATTTTACAAAAATAGATACCTAAGTTAAACTGTCATTGCTGACCGGCAAGTTGGCAAATGAACAGAATAAGGAAGGTATCTATAAATGAATTGTACACAAAACAAGAAGATTGAGCAAGTAAAAGAAACAACAATGATTGTTGGCATTGATGTTGGCAGTGAAAAGCATTATTTCAGAGCTTTTAACTGGAGGGGCATCGAACTTACCAGAAAGCCTATAGCGTTTTCAAACTCTATGGAGGGATTCAACAGTTTTTACAATACGATTGTGGAACTGATGCAGAAAAGTGAACTTGAAGAGGCACTGGTAGGAATAGAGCCAACCGGTCACTACTGGTTTGCTCTTGGGCAGTTCATGGGTGAAAAGGACATAAAGTTTGTAATGGTAAACCCGCACCATGTGCATAAGACCAAAGAATTAGATGACAACAGTCCATCTAAAAATGACAGAAAAGATCCGCGTGTTATTGCAGGGCTTGTAAGGGATGGACGGTATTTTTATTCATATATGCCGACAGGTGTATATGCAGAACTGCGGAATGCGTCAAACCGCCGGTTTGTGCTTGTAGAAGAACAGACCAGGGCGAAGAACCGTCTGCAGAAATGGATTGCGGTGTATTTCCCGGAATATAAGGGAATTTATACACACATAGATGCCAAGGGAGGCCTGCTGGTATTAAAACAGGCACCGACTCCCGAGGAGATAGTAAAGCTTGGAGAAGAAGGCATCATAAAGATATGGAAAGATGCCAAACTCCGGGGAAATGGGAATAAAAGGGCACTGAAGATCCTGAATGCGGCAATGAGAAGCATAGGATTAAGAACAGGTCTTACAGAAGCCCGGATGGAGATACAGGATCTGATAGAGGATTATGAATTCCAGACAAAACGCCTTGAAAGGGTCAATGATCTGATCAAAGAACTGTGCCAGCAGATCAGGTATGCGGATAAGCTGCTTGAAATAAAGGACATAGGAATAACAACAGTAGCTGGTTTCATAGCAGAAGTTGGTGATATCACGCGCTTCGATAGCACGAAAGAACTTCAGAAACTGGCAGGATTAGAACTGGTGGCAGATAGTTCCGGTAAGCACAACGGAAAGACAAAGATAAGCAAAAGAGGGCGCAAGCGTCTCAGATATCTTCTTTTCGAGGCGGCGATATCGGTGGTGGGAAAGAATGAAGAATTCAAAGAAATCCACAGGTATTACACCACCAGGGAAAAGAATCCATTAAAAAAGATGCAGTCGTTGATAGCAGTAGCATGTAAGCTGATAAGAGTATTCCATGTGATCCTTACCAAGGGAGTCAGCTATGATGCATCAAAGATGTTGGAAGACATCCGACATCCGGGAGAGCAGCTAAAGGCTGCGTAAAAGAGTAATAAAGAACAACCATAATGATTACAGGAAGCGTCCACCGAAAGGTGCTGTAATCGGAGTGTTAGATCAGTAATGAAAGTACAAAGAATGAGCTGGTAGCCGGCAGGAATTTTCTCCGGAGGGCAAGACCCTGATGAATAGCTAAGCTGGCACCCTGGTTATGGACAGGCAGAACGAAGGAAGTGAGGACCCGCCGTAAGGAGGATGACCCTGTTGGACATGAGAGGTGAGCTGCCATATAGGGATGGGTACAGATCGAGGCCATTTAGAACGGATAGTGATGACGTTTTATTTGGTGCACCCATTATTACTATATATCTGCCCTGTATGAGGTAAAGATCACTCCATAACCTTAGTTTCATTAACAGGTATCAAAAAGTATTGAATTTATTGAAAAAAGCACTTGATTATATGGAGAGGGGAAAGTATGTTTTTTTCATTGAGTCCAGAGTGTAATATATATATATATGGTGGAGGTTCGTTAGGAATTTACCTGGCAACGCAGGCAAGTGCGGCACATTATCATGTAGTAGCCTTTTTGGATAAAAATGCTTCTACTATTAAACAAGTAAATAGTATTCCTGTATTGACATTAGAGGAGTGTAGATTTGTTGATGTACAGAATACAGTGGTAATTATTACTTTACAAAATGTCACTCAACATGAAGAATTGGCTGATCAAATATGTAAAAAAGGCTGCAAAAAAATTATCTATTTTCCGATGAATACATTGGGGGCAAATTCCACATTTGTTTCTGGTATGAGGAAAAAGTATAATGAGTGTCTTAATTTTAAGTTTGAGTATATTTTAAAAAATATACCACAAATGGGAGAAAATACCTGGAAATTTAACAATGATATAGAAAGTGATGTGATTTGGATACCCACAGAGTTATGCTTTGCTATAGAAAAAGGAGTTAAGAATGTTCGACAAAGTGATTATACCGAAAGTGCAGAAGCACTCTTAAATAAGTATGTTAGAGGGAAAAGTATATATAATGTTATACCATACTGGAATCTTTTTGAGTACTTGGAAGGTGATAGAGAAAATTGCGAGTTATATTTAAAAATTTTTGGAAAAAGAGGTCATATTTCTGATTGCCAAAAGAGTGATACAGAATTATTAGAAGATAGAAATACATTATTAAAAATATATTTGCACGAATTTAATATGCATAGTTCGTTCTTTAATGAATCACCCTGCGAAGTATGTGTAAGTGATAGAGGAAAAGTACTAATTTTAGATGGCTTACACAGAAGTGTATTTTTGGCAAAGAAAGGATATCGATGGATTCCGACAAAGGTTAATAGGGAAAATAAAGATTATTTTTTTGAACGAAAATGCTTGAAAGAGTTAATAACATACATAAATGAAAATAGAATACAAAAAATAGAGTTCCCGATTGAACATCCTATCTTTTATGGATTTCCAGTATATAGGTGCGAATTTATTACTTTATGGGAAAAAATTTTGCAGTATATAGATAGTAAAAATTTGACAATAAATGTTTGTGGTGATTTTAGTTATTCAGATGGTTATTTTGCAAGAAATCTTTTTAGGTTGGGGGGCAATAAAGTTTATCTTAATAAAATTCAAAATAAGTGGGAAGATTTAGTGACAGAGTTATTCGATATAGGACAATTGACAAGGATTAATTGTGTAAATGAGGTAGTTTCACAATGCGATTTTATGGTTTTGACTTGGAAACAACTTCTGAATTTGGATTGGCAAGAAAAAAATAAGTATAGAGGAGTGATTTGTGTAATAGATATACCTTCAGGGGAGATAGAAAAACTGAAAAAAACTTTAGTGATAACTAGAATGAATTTGATGGTAGCACACAGATATTGTCTATCTGGAAGTGAAAATTATATGGTTTTTATAGATGAGGAATAAATTAATGAGTACTTATACTTTTAATGATAATAAAAAAGTTATTTTATATGGAGCAGCATCAACGGGAATACTTTTTAAAAGGATATTAGAAAAACACCAAATCACAGTGGTTGCTTATGTGGATAAGAGAGCTGATGAAATAAAAATATTTGATGGAATACCGGTATATTCGCCTCTGGATATGAAATTGATAATGGAAGAGGAAACTGTTATCATTATTGCAATAAAGAATGTCTTCGAACATGAAAAAATAGCCAATCAATTTATAAAGGCAGGATTCTCAAAAGTTATATATCGCCCGTATGATGCAGTAATGTCATATGATTTAGGGAGAAAAATAGAATTAAATTTAATTTATGATGCCATTCAAAATGATAATATTACTTTAGATATGGATATTCCCTATGCAAAATTAAATAAAAGAGAACTGAGAGATTTGGCATTGATTAAAAAGGAAAAAGAATATTGCATAGTTTATTTACCGATGGAATTGATATTTACTGACAGACTTAGACTACAAGGAAAGTGGAATGATATAAGCATATTTTTCTTGTTTCCGCATATTGAACTGTTCGCAACTTTTGCTGGAAGAATGGAAAACTCTATCGAGGCTTATAAGGAATTTTGTGTTGAAGCGGCTCATAAAATAGGAGAAGTCAAGACTACTAAAGCATGGTTTGAAAGCGTTGTAAAGCAACGGATAGATGTTTATAATAATATGGAATATAATTATGAACTAAATTCAACTTTTTTTGTTTCAAATGCCCCCAGAGTAATCTATGATAAAGGACATTTTAACTTAAAGAGTGGTAAACATAGAGCAGTTTTTCTGATGATACAAGAAAAGAGATACATGCCAGTTAAGATGCTGGAAGAGGATTATATAAAATGGAAGGAAAATAGAAAGATAGAGAAATTGTATGGGCATATTATGCAAGAGTTTGACGTAAAGATACCTATTTTTCACCCATTGTTTTATCAAATACAAAATGAACATACGCTTTTCTTTTCTAAATGTATTAAAGAAATTTTATATTATTTGGGAAAGTATTTATATATTAATTTTAATAGATTTGAAACGACAAAATTATGTATTATGGATATGTCTGGTACATGGGGTTTTTTTTCCAGATGTTTACATAGAATGAGGTTTACGGTATCTAGATATAAAGATGAGATTGACGATCTTACAAGAATGATTGATGAAATTGAAATGGAAGATGGGGATGAGATTCCAGTTGCGCTTAATAGTGAGTTGTATGATGTTTTAATTTTTAATATAGATAAATATTCTGAGTTAAATATAGATAATATTGATTTAAATATAAAATCCATATTTGTAATAGTACGCCAAAAGAAGATGAATATAATTCAATTGCCCAATAATAAAGAATTGAAAGTTATTCATTCTGGCTGGATTAATGGCGAAACATATTTTTTGCTTTATATTTCTGAAAAAAGGTAGGAATAAATTTATGCTATATGGTAATGAGAAAATAAAAAAGAAATTTATGGATGATGCGTTTAAATATGCGGAAGAAAATAATTTAAATCTTATTTTAGGAAGTATTAGAGGATCCATTTCAAAAGGATTTGAGTATTTTGATAGTGATTATGATACTAGATTTCTTTTTGCTTATAAAGACTTTCCGAGTAAGATATATTACACTCCTCAGGCTGATGAAAATGAGACGGTATATAGGTACTGGCCTGAGGAAACATTGCCTTATGAATGTATACCTTTTTGGGAAATATCTTCCTTTTTTCAGCATCTGATCACACCAGGATTAAATAATAGTTTTTCCCTTGGAATATATAATACTATTGGTAGTACATTATTATCACCTTTTGTTTGGGATCCATATGGAATACAAGGAAAAGTAGTGCCAATTATTAATAGTATATTCGTAAAAGAATATAAAATAGCATATCATGTTGCTGAAATACAGAATGGAATCCTACAGCTTAATAATGAATATATAATAGCCAAAAGTTACTTAGATATTATTTATTCAGCACTGGTAATAGAGTTTTGTATTAATTATGGTATGCAACCACCTGTTCATGTGACTGCGTTGGCAGCTACATCTAAAAGTCATCAGTTATATTCGAAGTTGAAGGAAGTTATTACTGAGTCGAGAAGTAAAGCATATGAATACATAAAAGAAGATAAAAACCAAGAAAAGCATGGAGCACATTTTTCTATAAAGGTTAAAACAAATGATTATTTAAATGAATATGTTAATACGATGTATAAATGGGGACAGAAATATATGAAGGATTACGATTTCCTTTCTGATGAAAGGAAAGAGGAAATGAATAGAAAAGTTATGATTATTTATGATATTATAAACGATTCATTGCATAAGCCGCTCATAAAAGGTATTTCTTGATATTGAATGTACAATGAAAATATGGTAAGGAATGAAGATATATTTATGAAAGTTGTAATATTAGCAGGTGGAAAAGGGACTAGAATAAGTGAAGAAAGCCAATTGAAACCCAAACCTATGATTGAAATTGGTGGAATGCCCATTATCTGGCATATTATGAAGACATATTCATATTATGGATTTAAAGAATTTATTATATGCGGCGGATACAAACAGCATATGATAAAACAATGGTTTTCAGATTACTGCCTTTGGAATAGTGATGTTACATTTGAGTTTGGCAGTCAAAACAATATGATAGTTCATCAGGACTACACAGAAGACTGGAAAGTGACTATTGTAGACACAGGTCTGGAATCTTTGACAGGAACAAGAATTGCCAAAGTGCGTCCTTATATTGGAGATAATACTTTTATGATGACCTATGGGGATGGCGTATGTGCAGTGAATATTGAGGAGCTTGTTAAGTACCATGAAAATAATGATGCGGTGGTTACATTAACGGCAGCCAGAATACAGCAAAGATTTGGGGTTTTAAGTATAGATCAAAATTCTATGGTGACCAGTTTTAGGGAAAAGTCAGAAAGTGATGCAGAGAGAGTAAATGCAGGATATATGGTTTTGAATCCTGAAGTGTTTGATTATATTGGTGAGGGCGAAGTCTTTTTTGAACAGGAGCCATTAAGATTATTGGCTGAGAATAGAAAGTTAGCAGCGTATAAGTATAATGGATTTTGGCATCCTATGGATACCATGAGGGACAAAGAGATTCTGGAAAAATTATGGGAAAGTGGACAGGCCCCTTGGAAGGTTTGGGAAGGCAGTTGAAAGCACAAGATTGGAACAATAAATAGTTTGCACAATAGAATATTAAAAATTGCATTTGATTATAAGGAGGAAATGTAATGTTTACTTATGTAGGAGCCGAATATGTTATAGCTAATTTTTTGATTGCATTAAAAAAGGCTAAAAATAAATCTGCTATTTCACTTGGAGAAGTTAATAGTTTGGGAATGTATATTCAACAGATGTCCACGGAAACGGATGTTGATGCAGTCTTTCTTATTTCTCAGGATCAGATAACAACAGCAATGTATGATTTCTCGGACTATTTTGAATATAATGAAGTTGATAAAACAATATGCATTAAACAAACAAAACAAGTTACAGATTTGGCTAGTAGATTTGTAGGGTATCTTCCATGGGAAGTGATGTCTTTTTTGGTTAAGACAACAGACGAATTTGTTAAGGAAAAGTGTGCGTAGTAGGGGTGATAGGAGAGTGGAATGAAGCAAATTAAAGATCCTATATATGGATATATTAATATAGAAGATGATTTTATTTCGGTAATTGATACACCGGAATACCAAAGATTACGCAATGTGATCCAAACAAGTTATCAGGCATTATATCCATCGGCATTGCACAATCGATTTACCCATTCAATAGGAGTATTCCATTTGGGGAAAAAGGCTTTTACATCATTTCAAATAAATGTTAAAAAAGATTTTCCCAGTCTTTTTAGTGGAAATTGGGGTGAAATTCAGAGGACATTTTTGTTAGCGTGTTTATTACATGATATTGGACATTCACCATTTTCACATACAGGAGAAGGATTTTATAAAGATAATTTCAGAGAAGAAATAAAAAAGATATTACCTGACAAGAATCAATTGTATGAAGATATGGAGCATGGAACGGGAAAGCCGCACGAGGCTATGAGCGCGATTGTTGGAATACAATTGGCACGAAAACTTCATATTAACAATATCAATGAGGAGCTGTTTGTTCGCTCCATTATAGGACTAAAATACGAGGAAAACGAGGATACAGAAAGTAAATTAATTGAAAACACGGTTATTGGGATGTTAAATGGCTCTCTAATTGATGTGGATAAATTGGATTATCTCATCAGAGATGGCTACGTTACTGGATTCAATACGATGTCTTTGGATGTGGAGAGGCTTTTTGCAGCATATACAGTAGCAGAGTATACCGATTCATCTGCATCGGTGCGTAAGGTTGCAACATATAAACGGGGAGCGTTAAGTGTTATTGAAAATGTCACGTTCGCAAATGATCTTGAAAGACATTGGATACAAAATCATCCAGCTATTTTGTATGATGCGAAGTTAGTTGACCTTACAATTGCATGTTACAATTCTTTTATGACTAAGAAATATAAAGATGTTTTAAAACAAAAAACAGTGTTTACACAAAAGGCAATTTCTGAGGAAGGCTATATTAATGAGGGTGTTCCTCTGAGTTTATTATCAGATGAGGATATTATAACTTATCTCAAAAATGGGGAGGATGATTCAGAACTGGCAGTATTCTTGAGAAATCAATATTTTAAACGTCAAGAGCGCTTGAGCCCGTTGTGGAAAAGTGAAGCAGAATTTGTACATTTGGAACGTGAGATCATGGGATCTGCTGTTAGACGTTCATTTAAAGCAGCATTAAAGGCAATAAGTGGACATGCCTTTTTTATAACGCAACAGGAAATGGATAAAGCAAAACAACAAGAAGTTTTGATGCAGACGGCTACTCAATCTGAGGATCCGGTATTGGCAAATGCAGCAAAAACCTCATTAGCGGCACAGAAAGCAGTTATACGAATATTTGATATTTTCTATGAATTTGTGATGGCTCAGGACTTAGATTTTAACTTTGCTTTCTTAGTTGTTGAACATCATTATGAAAGTAATTATTCCAAATTGCAGAATAGTGATATATACATTGAATTCTCAGCGAACAGGGTGATACCATTTAAAGATGCGCTGGCAGTTGCAGCAGTTCAACCAGATGAAGATGAAAAAAACGGTTATTATTATATTTATTCATCAAGAAGAAATATTGAAAAGTTCAGAGCAAACAAGCAGGATTTTGGAAAAGAAATATTAACCTATATTGCTAAAAATTGGAAATTATAATTATAAAGGAAACAAATAAGGTGATATTATAATATGTTTGAAAAAATGACGGAAGATCAGGCGAAGAATCAGATTCTTCATATGGTAACAATGTTTTGGGAACAATATCATAACAAGTCCGAAGGATATAAAGAGGGTGATCGGATTCCATATGCTTCCAGAGTATATGATAGTAAGGAAATGTGCAACCTTGTGGATTCAGCATTGGAATTTTGGCTTACAGCAGGAAGGTATACAGAACAGTTTGAAACGGAATTTGCCCAATATTTAGATGTTCGATACTGCTCCTTGGTTAACTCGGGCTCATCTGCTAATTTGCTTGCATTTATGACTTTGACTTCTCCGTTACTAAAAGAACGACAAGTACAAAGAGGGGATGAAATCATTACAGTTGCAGCAGGTTTTCCAACTACAGTTGCACCGATGATACAGTATGGTGCAGTTCCAGTTTTTGTAGATGTTACGATTCCTCAGTATAATATTGATGTAAATATGTTAGAGGAAGCATTGTCAGAGAGAACCAAGGCAGTTATGATTGCACATACCTTGGGAAATCCTTTTGATTTGAAAGAAGTCAGCAGTTTTTGCAGGAAACATAATTTGTGGTTGATTGAAGATAATTGTGATGCACTTGGCTCGGAATATACCATAGATGGTAAGATCAGATTGACAGGGACCATAGGTGATATTGGTACTTCCAGCTTTTACCCGCCACATCATATGACTATGGGCGAGGGTGGAGCAGTATATACGAATGATGCATTGTTGCATAGAATTGTGAGATCTCTTCGAGACTGGGGCAGAGACTGCATATGTCCTTCAGGGCATGATAATCTATGTGGGCATAGATTTGATCGTCAATATGGGGAATTACCATTGGGGTACGATCATAAATATGTATATTCAAATTTTGGATATAATCTGAAAGCAACGGATATGCAGGCTGCGATTGGCTGTGCACAGCTTGAAAAATTCCCACAGTTTGTAGATAAAAGAAGAAAGAATTTTGAAAGACTGTATCAAGGCTTGAAGGAAGTGCAGGATAAATTAATATTACCTGCAGCACAACAGGATTCTAATCCAAGCTGGTTTGGATTTATGATGACATGTAGGGAAGGGATAGGAAGAGAAAAAGTAGTTCCTTATATTGAGGATCATGGAGTACAGACGAGAATGCTATTTGCAGGAAATCTGATTAAGCATCCATGTTTTGATGAGATACGAGGGGATAAAACAAAGTATCGGATAGCGGGTACATTAGAAAATACAGATCGTATTATGAAAGACACGTTTTGGGTAGGAGTCTATCCGGGAATGACAGATGAGATGATTGATTATATGATTAGAATAATTAAAGAAGCTGTAATGCAGTAGGGATAAATATAGGATGGATCTTGAGTTTTATAGAGGAAAAAAGGTTTTTATTACCGGACATACAGGATTTAAGGGAAGCTGGATGTGTGAAGTATTATTATTGTTGGGAGCAGATGTAACGGGTTATTCATTAAAGCCTCCAACCAATCCGGCACTTTTTGATGTTCTTTCATTAGAAAAAAGGATGAGATCCTATATTGGGGACATTAGGGATTTAAATCATTTGATGGAGTGTATGCAGGAAGCACAACCTGAGATTGTGCTTCATATGGCTGCGCAACCAATTGTGAGAGAGTCGTACAAGGATCCTGTATATACTTATGATGTGAATGTTATGGGGACTGTTAATATTTTGGAATGTGTAAGAAGGACAGAATCTGTGCGTTCTTTTATTAATGTGACAACGGATAAGGTGTACAAAAATAACGAATGGGAATGGGGATATCGTGAAAACGAAGAATTAAATGGTTTTGATCCCTATTCTAATTCAAAATCCTGTTCTGAATTGGTGACGGATAGCTTCAAAAATTCTTTCTTTAGCAATCGGGATATTGCTATTTCGACGATGCGTGCAGGAAATGTAATAGGTGGAGGCGATTTCGCTGTAGATCGAATTATACCGGATTGTGTCAGAGCAGCCATAAGGGGAGAAGATATTATTATTCGTAATCCACATTCAATTAGACCTTATCAACACGTTTTGGAACCTGTTATAGCATATCTGTTAGTTGCAAAGGAGCAGTATGCAGACAAGAAAATTGGTGGAAACTATAATGTAGGTCCGGAAGAGAAAGAATGTTGGACAACGGGAAATTTAGTGACAGCTTTTTGCAAAGAATGGAACAAAGTTATGATTACGGACCTTTCTTGGAAAGCAATAGATGATCATGGACCGCATGAGGCCAATTTTTTAAGACTGGATTGTTCGAAACTGAAATATAGGTTGGACTGGAAACCTCAATGGAATTTAGAAACTGCATTGGAGAAAATAATACAGTGGCATAGCGCTTATTTACAGAAAGAAAATATGCAGGATTTTACGCAGATGCAGATCAAAGAATTTTTACAGGCATGACAGTTCAAAATAATATAATATTATCAGAGTGGAAAGAAAAATGCATAGATTAAAAAGCGCAAAAGAAATTTGGGATAAATTCAGGTTTATTTTAACAACATCACAAAAAAAATGGGGAATTGTTGTTATCATTATGACTTTGCTTGGAGCTATATGTGAGACAATGGGAGTATCCATTATTTTGCCTTTAGTACAGGTTATGATAGAACCACAGCAGCTTAGAGAGAATGAAATACTTGAGCCAATAATTGAGAAGTTACATTTAACCTCAGATGCCCACCTGATCTGGGCAATTGGTGGAGCCGTAATTGTAGTATATGCATTTAAAAATCTTTTTCTGACGTTCTTATCCTATGTACGAGTGAAGTATGCTTGCAAGGTTCAGCGGGAATTGTCTGTGGAAATGTTAAATTCTTACATGAAGCGAGGATATGTTTTTTTTCTTAATTCCGGGACCGGTGATTTAATGCGGGGAATGATTAATAGCATCACATATACTTATACAGGATTGTATCAGATTTTTAAATTATTTGCGGAAGCAATGACAATTGCATTTATATGCATATATATTATGCTGGCAGATATGGTGATGGCACTATGCGTAGTAGGACTGGCAGTTATTTGTTTAGCCTTAGTTGTTTTGGTTTGCCAAAAACAGGTTAAAAAATGCGGAGAAGTATATTACAAATATAGTGGCTTAATTAATCAATCATTAATTCAAACCTTTCAGAGCATAAAGGAAATTTTGGTTATGCATAGGGAAGATTATTTTATAGGTTCCTACAAGAAAAAATACCAGAAACAGCAGAAAGGTTTTATCGGGCAGACAGTTGCAGCGGAGAGTCCAACTTATATTATTGAATCTATTTGTGTGGCGGGGTTAATCGTTGCAGTATGCATAAAGGCAATTACAGCAGAGGATGCATCACTTCTTGTTCCACAGTTAGCAGCGTTTGCAGTTGCAGCATTTCGGATATTACCATCTTTAGGAAGAATATCAAATTACTTTAATCAGTTTATGTTTTGTATTCCTGCAATTAATGATACGTATCAGAATTTCAAGGAAGTGAGAGGACAGGAGGATACCGCAGAAGAACAGAGAGAATGGGATGGCAAAATTGAACATGCTAATCTTATTGATCAATTATCCATAGAAAATATTACATGGAAATATCCAACAGCGACGGGAAATGTGCTTGAAGGGGTATCCATAGATATAAAGAAGGGGCAGGCGGTTGCATTTGTTGGAAAGTCGGGCGCGGGAAAGACTACTTTAGCGGATGTCGTATTAGGTTTGCTGAAGCCTCAAAATGGTTGTATTAAAATTGATGGAATGGACATTGAAGATATTTCGGGGGAAAGAAGCAGTCTCATAGGATTTGTGCCTCAAAATGCAAACCTATTGGATGACACGGTGCGAAGAAACGTTGCGTTTGGAATAGAAGATGAGGAAATTGATGATGAACTGGTATGGCAGGCATTAGAGCAGGCCCAGATGAAGGATATTATTGAAGGGATGCCAGAGGGACTCAATACAGAGATTGGAGAGCGTGGAATACGGTTTTCAGGTGGTCAGCGGCAACGATTTGCGATTGCAAGGGCTTTATATAACAATCCGGATATACTGATTTTGGATGAAGCTACTTCTGCACTGGACACAGAAACGGAAACAGCAGTTATGAAAGCAATTGAGACACTGCAGGGTCATAAGACACTCATTATTATTGCACATAGATTAACAACAATTAAGAATTGTGATGTTATTTATGAGATAAAGAATCGGAAAGCATATGAACGAAAGTATATGGAGCTTATAAATGAAAATCAATGATTTTAAAGAAATATGAGCATGTGGTAGGTAGATTTATAAAAGAGATATTGAGGAATATGGCATGAGGTTAGAAAATAGCTTTTGGAATAAATATAAACATATATTTTGTGCAACTTTTCTATGGGGGATCCTAGCCCATGGCTACATGTATTTGAATAAGCTGTCATTTTTAGATGATGTGGTTAGCATGGAAAGTGTTGGTGCAACATATACTTCTGGACGATGGCTTTTAGGAATTCTGGATAAAGTAATGAAAATTGCTTTAGGCGGGAGTTATAGTACTCCTTTGCTTATAGGTACATTTACACTTATTATTGGAGCAATAATCAATATTTTGCTTATTAAAATTTTTGATATTACCAATAAGTATTGCTGCTGGGTAATGTGTGGCGTTGTTGTTTTGTTTCCTTCTATGACGGCTCTGTATTCTTTCATGTTTACTGCGGGATACTATATGATTTCTATCCTGCTATCTGTTTTAGCCGTATATGTTTTGCTTAATTGTAAAAATGTTGTATACGGAGAGTTGTTAGGTATTAGTTGTATATGTCTGGCTATGGGGATCTATCAGGCTTATGTTGGTTTTAGCATACTATGTTTTCTTTTTGTGTTTATATTGAAAATAATAGATGATGATCAGGCATCTTATAAGGAATTATTGAAAACAGGTATTAGTTATGCTGTGTGCATAGCCGGTGGGGCACTGTTCTATCTGGTTATTAATAAAATTGCTTTATATCTGACAGCTTGCCAGATGACCAGTTACCGTGGTATGGATCAAATGTATTCAAAACAGGTTTTTCACTTGGATTTTAAGTTCCTGTTACAAACATTATGGGCAAAGTATGATAATATGCTATACTATAACGTATGGATTGAAAATACATTATATATTTACCGATGTGTTCTAATAGTAGTGATTGCGGTTATCTTGTTTAAGGGGATACAACTGATTATACATAAGAAATTAATTAATGCCTGTCTGATAATCTTGGCATTGATATGTGTACCAGTGGCATTAAATCCATTTGCATTGTGCAATGTAGATATGGTGCACTACCTTATGTTATTTCCTAAATGTATTATTTTTGTTTTCTTTATTGCATTAGTGAGTCGGTCTGACTTTTCAAATGTAAAAGTAAAAAAAACAGGAATTGTTTTGGGAATAGTGTTAATTTTATATACTAATATATATTATACTTATTATGCTAATCGATGTTATTTAGGGGCAGAATTTAATCGGCAGGAAACAATATCATGGATGACAACATTAATTACGCAAATAAAATCGATAGATGGATTTGATGAAAATATGCGTATTGCATATTTAGGAGGGGCTGAAGACATTACATTTTATAGGAGTAAGGTTGCATTATCTAAAGAAGAGCGTTTTTACGGAGGAGATTTGAGAAGGGATTATGTCTGGAAGGACTATATGGAGAAGTGGTGTGGATTTAATATGACAGAAGTAGACGGTGATACTTATAATGAATTGAATAATATGGAATGTGTAAACCAAATGCCGAATTATCCGGCAGATGGTTCGATAGAAGTGGTTGGCGATATTGTTGTAGTAAAATTTTGATTATGTAAGAGTAGGATAGTATGAGAACATTATTAATTATTCCAGCATATAATGAGGCAGATGGTATTTCAGAATTAATAGAAAATTTACAGACCAATTATCCGCAATATGATTATATTATTATTAATGATGGTTCGAAGGATAATACGAAGAAGCTTTGTCAACAAAAGGGATATCATATTTTAAATTTACCATTTAATTTGGGGATAGGTGGAGCTGTTCAGACCGGTTATAAGTATGCATGTGAAAATGAATATGATTATACGGTACAGATTGATGGAGATGGGCAGCATGATCCGGCTTATATTGAAGAAATGCTGGATGAAATGCTAAAAGATAAGGCAGATATTGCAATAGGATCACGTTTTATACAAAAGAAGGGTTTCCAATCTTCTAAATTAAGGAGAACCGGAATTTCTTTTTTGAGTATGTTAATCAGAATATGTACCGGAAAGAAAATTTATGATGTGACCAGTGGATATCGTATTGCTAACGCAAAATACAGTAGAATATTTGCGCAGGATTATTCGAGGGATTATCCGGAACCTGAGGCAATTGTAACGGCAGTTGCCTGGGGAGCTAAAATTATTGAATTCCCGGTTGAAATGAAGGAACGAAAAATGGGGACAAGCTCTATTAGTCCTGTTCGATCGGTTTATTATATGATTAAAGTTACGTTGGCAATAATTATTCGTAGAATAAGTTATGGGGTAAGGCGGTGATAGAATGTCAGTTATATTGAGGACAAGTTTGCTTATTTGTATCTTATTTTATTTTATGATTATTTTATTATTATTAAAGCATAAAGCGCTGGAGTTGAAATATACGCTATTATGGCTGGCTGCTGGGATAATGATGGCGTTACTTGTTGCTTTTCCCGACTTATTAGAGATGGTAATTCATTTATTAGGTATAGAAACATATATGTATGGACTATTTGTCATTTGTATTGCGTTCATCATATGTATATTGATGGCTTTGACGTCCATTGTTTCCAGGCAGCTTGGGAAAATACAAAGTCTGGCCCAGGAGTGTGCAATGTTAGAAAACAGATTGCGAAAGCTTGAAGGAGAGTCAATGAAATGAAAACAGTTTTGATAACGGGGGCGGCAGGTTATATTGGAAGACATGTTGTTAAAGCCTTTTTAAATAATGATTATCGAGTATTAGCGAATGATTTAAATAATAAGGGTATTGATGAGAGAGCTGAAATTATTGATTATCCTATTTTTAATGGAGACAAGGACATTTATGAAAGAATGGGGAAACCGGATGTTCTTGTCCATTTAGCGTGGAGGGATGGATTTATTCATAATTCAAAAGCACATATGGAGGACGTATCTAAGCATGTAATTTTTCTTAATAATATGATAGAAGGTGGTTTGCCTGGTCTTTCGGTGATGGGAAGCATGCATGAGGTTGGATACTGGGTTGGGGCGATTGATGAACATACACCGTGTAACCCGTTATCTATGTATGGAATTGCCAAAAATGCTTTAAGACAGGAATTATTGTTAGAAACGAAAGAAAAGGATATCGCAGTGCATTGGCTCAGAGCTTATTATATTTTGGGAGATGAGGTTCGTGGCAGCTCCGTATTTTCCAAGCTTGTACAGGCGGTAGAAGATGGTAAAAAGACATTTCCTTTTACTTCGGGCAAAAACAAGTATGATTTTATTCATATAGATGAGTTGGCAGACCAGATTGTTGCTGCAAGTACACAGAACAAAGAAAATGGAATTATCAATGTTTGTTCTGGAAAGGCTGTATCATTAGGAGAACAGATGGAGAAATTTATTAAGGAGCATGATTATCCTATTTCTTTAGAATATGGGAAATATGCTGATCGACCATATGATTCTCCGGAAGTGTGGGGCGATAATTCCAAAATAAGCCGTATTATGGAGGTGACGAATGAAAAAGGAATATACAGGAAATGATGTGACCATTGTAATATGTGCATATAAAGAGTGTGAATATCTGGAAGAATGCATTCAATCTGTTGTAAACCAAACTGTAAAAACTAATGTAGTGATTTCCACATCAACCCCAAATGAATTCATACAAACTCTTGCAGATAAATATGGTTTGTCAATGTGGATTAATAAGGATGGTGGTCATGCTAAGGATTACAATTTTGCGATTAATATGACACCTACAGATATATGTATTATGGCGCATCAGGATGATCTTATACATCCTGATTTTGTAAAAGAAAGTTTAAGGTCTATTAATGCAGCCAGAGATCCTGTTATTGCATTTACTAACTATAAAGAAATGCATGATAAAGTTCTGGATACCAAAGATTCAACAATGGTCAAAATCAAAAGAATGCTATTGTTTCCTATGAAATTTAAGTTTTGGAGAGGAACTCGGCTGGGCAAGAGATGCTGTCTGAGCTTTGGGGATCCGATTACACATCCAAGCGTTACCTATATTAAAGCCAAGATGCCAAGAGACTGCTTTAGGGAGCAATACATTTCGGCTATGGATTGGGATTTATTCCAAAGGTTGTCAAAAGAAAAGGGCGATTTCGTTTATGTAGATAAAGTCTTATTTTATCATCGCATGCATCAGGGAACAGCAACAGCAAAATTAATTGGAGAAACCAATAACAGGTACTTAGAAGATTTGGAAATATTGTGCAGATTTTGGCCGAAACCTATTGCAAAATTAATTATGTGGCCATATTCTAAAGCACAAAGGTACTACTAGAGAGGGAATATATGAGCAAAAGAAGAATATACTATTTGGATGTGGCAAAAGCATTTGGAATTTTTGCAGTTTATTTTTTACACCTTGGAACAGTTGGAGGACATGGGTATTCTTTTGCTTTTTATAGTGTACCATTGTTCTTTTTTTTGGCAGGTTGTACGGAAGCTTTGGCAGGTAAACAGTCGTTGGGCAGCGCCATTCGAAAGAAAGTGCATTCTATTTTATTACCATGGGCAGTGTTTGCAGCCTTATCTCTGTTGATATTTGTAATTACCGGTGATTCGATTAGCGGAAGTCGGAAACAACTTAGACTGATTGCAATGGGATGTGTTCGAAACTCTTTTTTTGCCGGTGCATTATGGTTTCTAACATGTTTGTTTGTTATCTCGGTATTTTTCTCCATATTAACTACGTTTTTACCTCGATGGATTGTAGTTGGCATTTTTGGCTTAATGTATGCATTCAGTACATCGGGAATAGTGATAAATCCGTTGTCAGATCCGAAATGGGTTTGGAATCTGGATAGTGCAATGGCATATGGATTATATTATGTGCTTGGTTATATTGGATTTAAATATCTCGACAAATTTATTCATATGGAAAAAAAATGGCTCGTTCACTTATGTGGGGGAGTTACAGTGTTATTAACTGTTGGTTTGTTTTGGGGAATAAATGTATTTCAATATATGGTAGTTAACAATATTATGAGTATTATATCAGTTCTGCTTACCAATATGGTTGTTATATGTGCGGCTATTTATATGAGCAGTTGGTTTGAGGATATTCAGCTTTTGCACGAAATTGGAAAAAACACGCTATATTTGTGTGGAGGTGAATATATTACAAAACAATTAATTACATCAGGATTGGAAACGTTTGGAATTGTAGTCGACTTTAAAACACCATTGGCGGTATATGTATATATAGCAGGTGTTCTACTTATTGGGTTATATGTCATTGTTCCACAATTAAAATGGTTAATTGGAAAGCTTGGAATTATAAAAGAAAATTAGTTGAACTGGGAAAGAATATGAATATTTATAAATGGAAAAAAGTAATGAATCATAAAGTGACGGGGTATGGGTTAGCATTTTTTATGCCTGTATTGTTGTATTTAATCGTTATGATTTATGTTGGATTTTATCCATTTGGGGATCAGACTATAGTAACTTGGGATATGCAGGGGCAGTATTTAGCGTTTCTGGCATACTTCAGGAGGATATTATTAGGTCAGGAAAATTTGTTTTTTACACAATCTATGACTTTAGGGGGAGCTAATGTGGGTTTGTTAGCGTATTACACATTGAGTCCTCTTAATTTAATTTTGGTCTTTTTTTCGGAAGAAAAGCTTCCGATTGCGCTACTAGTAATTATTATTATCAAAATAGCATGTGCGGGACTTAGTATGTATTCCTTTTTGAGTTATAATATGAAATGGTATGCAAAGAAAGTTGCTCCATTCATTACGGCAATGTTTTCAACATCATATGCGCTTTGTGGGTATATAATTAATATGCAGTTTAATATTATGTGGTTAGATGGTGTTATTTTATACTGTTTCTATTATAATGCTATTACTGGGAAGTTCGCGAAGGAAAATCTGGATGGTCATGTCAATAGCCGGTATAGAAATGATATGTAATGCTGGAACTTGTCTGAATACGATGGATTATATGTCAATGAGCCAATACGAAGAAACCTATTGAGGGCACAGAATATCAATTGCAGCATATATGTGATTTGGGTGATGCTGATAAAAGGTACATTTATGAAAATCCATTTTTTGAAGGAATGGCGTATATGATTCCAAGAAGTAAATTATATAACCCCATTGAAAAGGTATTGGATGATATGGATGTCAGAAATATTTCATGTGACTTAGAAACTTCAATAATGAAATATAAAATAACGATTGATGTAGATGATAACACAAGTAATAATAACTGTGTATTAAGTATTGCAAATGATATTGGCTGGAAAGTTGTCAATAATGGAAAGCAGGTAGATATTGAAGAAGCATTTGACAACTTGATATCAGTTCCTGTAGGAAGGGGAAAAAATCATATTGAATTGGAATATACCCTACCCTGGTTAAAAGAAGGTATTATGTGTTCCTGTTTATTTGTAATACTAACTATAATATGGCTGCGCAAGGAAAAGAAGTTGTCAATAAGTGTGGGGATCAGCTATGAAAAGTCAACCATAAATTAGCAAAAATTTCTTTTTCATATCGGTGGTAATCAGCCTCCTGTCCGTAGTGGTATGGGCAGGATGTGTCTGGTTTGAGAAAAGCAGGAGCAGATCATAATCATGGAGGAAACAGGAGATGAATACGGGTAGCAGAAATCAAAAAAGAGATCTTATTTCTGGAATAATGAAAGTTACTCTGGCAGCATCCTTTGTTTTTCTGCTTGTTTTATTGCTGATTGGAGAAAACATTTCCAATACTTCTTTTATCATTTCCAACAGAATTCTGTTTCTTATAGCGGTATTGGTAGTAACAGGCATATGTGCTTTAAGAGTTCGAGTAAAAGGAAAATGGATTGGATTTATAGTAAAGCATGAAAATCTATGTGTGATAATGGTATCTGCTATATTGCTCATGGTTCAGCTGGTGATAGTTTATGAAACCATTTTTCAGACTTCGTGGGATGTTGCGGCGGTCTGGTATGGATCGCATTGGGCAGCCCTTAGAGACATTGATGGAATAACAGAAATGTCAGAGTACTTTTCTATATATCCTAACAATTTATTTCTGGTTTTTATTTTTTCAAGTATTTTGAAATTGAATATGGTCTTGGGAGAACCGATATCAAATGGCGGCATGTTATTGGCAATGGTACAATGTCTGCTGATTAATGTTACCGGTGTTCTTGTATATAAGTGTGCAAGAAATTATGCAGGCATTGCAGCCAGTTGGGGAATTTATTTATTTTATGCTATTCTGATAGGAACATCAGGATGGATTGTATTGCCTTATTCCGATGGTATGGGAATCATCTTTCCAACACTTTTGATCTATTTATATATCCGGTTCAAACATTGTATGACAGGTAAAGGGAAATATTTGTATTGGGCAGCTTTATTTGTTGTTGGAGTGGTGGCATATCATGTGAAGCCTTTTACGGTCATTGTGCTGATCGCTGTTATGCTGATTGAATTAATTCGATGCTTCATTAAGTTGTTAGACAAGTCTTGTCAAAAACGTGTGAAAAGCTGGGTAATATGCGGAATTATTATGGTGCTGAGTGTATTGTTGTGTACGGGAATCATAAGTAGTGTCAATCATTCTTTAGGATTTAGGCTTGACAGGGAAAGAGAACTGGGAATTCCACATTATCTGATGATGGGGGTAAACAGGGATACATGGGGAGGCTACAGTTATGACGATATGGAATTTGGCAGGGAGGAAAAGAAAGAAGAACGAAATAGAGAGGAATTGAAGGAATTCTCCAGACGTATCCATGAAATGGGACTGTCCGGATATGGAGAGTTATTTGTCCATAAGGCTTCGAAAAGCTTTCTGGATGGTACTTTCGGATGGGGAACAAATGAAAGCTTTTATACGGAGATCTATCCGATCAGAGGCAATTCGTTATGTGAAATCCTTCGATCCTGGTATTATGGCTTTGAGAGCTTATATCCGTACAATGCTGTGATCCGGCAGCTATTATGGATTATCGTTTTGATTTTAGTTCCGTTTGCAGCATATAAGAAATCCATTTTACGGGATGACGAGAAGGTTTTATTCTTAGCGGTACTTGGGTTTATGCTGTATCTGCAGATTTTTGAGTCCCATGCAAGATATGTATTTGTTTTTGCGCCGTTGTTTATGATTCTGGCGTTTATTGGTGGGAAGACTTTAAGGGAGATCATACAAATATGGGTTTTCCAGAAAAATTAAGTCGCGAAATGATTTTAATATTTCTATTTGGGACTATTATTGTCTGACGGAATGTTGTACAATATAGAGTGATTTGATGGAGAATTATCACAATCTGGAAGAGGTGAGAGAATGGGACGAATTATTGGAATCAGGATTAAAAATTATGGTTCTTTAAAAGATATAAAACTTGGGAAATTACTCTTTGATTCGAAAGACGTAAAAGAACTTACCAATATGAATGCAATTATAGGACAAAGTGGTACCGGGAAAAGTACACTTGCGGATGCATTTGGTTTTCTGGCTGATAGTCTGGAAAAAGGTGTTGAAGTTGCATGCGACCTGAATGGCAGAGGTGGGTATGAGAGCATCATTTCACAGGGAGCACAAGGTCCAATTGAGTTTGAAATTTATTATCGAGAAAAAAGCAATGAGTCACCGATTACATATGAATTATTCATTGGTTTGGATAAGATAGGAAGACCAATCATTGAGAAAGAGAGATTACGCCAGAGGAGAAAGAATGAGAGATATGGACGACCAATGTCTTTTTTATTCCTGGAATATGGAAAGGGATATGCGTTTAAAGGAAATGATGGTGGAAGATCGGATGAAGGAGATCAGGAGATCGGTGATAAGGTCGATATTGAATTAGCAGATCCCAGACAAATGGGGATTGTAACTTTAGGCGAACTGCGGGAACATCCAAGAATTGTTAAGTTTAAAAATTTCCTTAAAAACTGGTATTTATGTTATTTCAGTCCTACAGCAGCCAGAGAAATACCCAATGCAGGTCCGCAGAAGTATTTAAACCGATTAGGGAACAATGTAAATAACGTAGCACAATTTTTGTATAGAGAAGATCCTAAAGAATTCATGAAGGTATTAAAAGCAATTCAGACGAAATTGCCTGGAATTAAGGTGATTACGCCAGTCAAACTGCAGAATGGACAGTTGGTCTTGCAATTTCTGGAAGAGGGATTTGATGAACCGTTTTATTCACAGAAGATGTCTGATGGAACACTAAAGCTGTTTGCTTATTATTTGCTGCTTTACGAAAAAGATGCAAGACCACTTGTTTTTATCGAGGAGCCGGAAAATGGTTTGTATCATAAATATTTGGCGGATCTGGCACTCCAAATGAAAGAAAGTGTTAATAATACGTATTCCAAGCAGCTATTTGTAACAACACATAGTCCTTTTTTCGTGAATGCCCTATCACCGGAAGAAGTATGGGTGTTAAAGAAACAAAAGGATGGATTTTCTACGGTTACCAGAGCGTCTCAATTCGAATGTGTAAAAGAATTGTGTGAAGCAGAAGTAGAGCTGGGGGATCTTTGGTATAGTGATTATTTTGAATAAATACAGGGGAAGAGCATGGAAGAATACAGATATATGGAGATTTTGATTGAGGATGAATCTGGGGGGATTCTTGTGGATCATATTTTGAAAAAATATATTCAGGAACGTGATAATATACAATATAGGATTCACAAGTTTAAAGGTATTGGAAAAATTCCTAAAAAGTTGAAAGTAGATCAGTTGAAGACACGAAAACTGCTGACAGATCTGCCGGCATATCTGGAAGGAATGGATTCTTATATGAAGAAAATGCCGGGGAAGAAGGCTGTTTTTGTGATAGTAGATGCTGACAGGGAAGATTGTACAGAACTGAAAAGGCGATTAGTAGAGTTAAAGCAGCAATTGAATATAGAGACACAGGTGTTTTTCTGCATTGCAATTGAAGAGATAGAAGCGTGGATTTTGGGAGACCAGGATGCACTGCTGGAAGCATATCCAGAAGCTAAAAGAGGAATACTTCAGAAATACGTTGCAGATAGTGTGGTAGGTACGTGGGAATTACTGGCGGATGCTATACATAAAGGTGGATCACAGGAGTTAAAGAAAAATTCATCTTCCTATGAAGCAGGTAAGTTTAAATGTGAGTGTGCAACACAAGTGGGACCGAGGATGATATTGGAAAGAAATATATCTCCGAGCTTTAAATATTTTATCGGAAAACTTGATCTGGTATGTGGGTAAACACAGATTAATTGAAGAAATCAATAAAATAAATGATTTGGAGCTTAGTACTCCGGGAGGAAACCATATGACAGAAGTATTAATAACAACTCTGATTAGTGTTTGTGCCAGTTTTATAACTGCGCTTGTGACGTTAAAGGGAAAAAACAAAAGGGAGCTAAAAAAACAAAAGGTAGATATTGCGCAAAACAATTATGCAGTAAAACGTGATAAGCTTGATGAAATATATGTCGATTTAATGAATGTAGTAAATAAATTTCCTAATATTTCACCTAATGATGTATTACAACATATAGATTATGCACCTAATTATTCGTTAGAGTCTTTTGATGCAATTATAACTAGCTTGGGATATCAGATTGAAGACTATAAGGAACGATTAAGTAGAGGCACTTATAATGAAGATGAGTTGTATAAGACGGAATGTGAAATTAGAGAAAGAGAATTTGCTATAGAGAAAATTGCACATATCAAAAAAGAATATTTTGAAGCCAGAGAATTATATGATGACTATAAACGAACGAAAAAAGCAATATTTGATTTATATGCAGGAATAGAAGTTAAAAATTGTGTAGTGTGCTTTGATGTAATTATTCACAATGTATTTATATCGGGGAAAAAGAGTGGGGATCCTTTAGATGTATCAAACAATCTAATAGAAAGAGCAAGAAGAGATTTGATCAATAGTATGAAAAGCGATATGGGGATTGATCAAAAATTGTAAACTTATAATGTATTAATGCTTATTAGTGAGGATACTATATAGAATCTTTTAAAACAGGACACAAACATATGTATACAAACGTATTAGAATATTTAGAAACCAACAGCAATATCGAGAATAGTGCCTGTGCACTTTCGGATGAAAAGGCTCAGGTCACATATGGACAATTAAAGGAGTTGGCGCAGCGGACAGGTTCTTTTATTGCGAAACAGGGAACCCGGACAGGACGGCCGATTGCCGTACTGATCGACCGGAACGTATGGAGCATCGTTCTATTCATGGGGATTGTCTATAGTGGTAACTTTTATGTGCCGATTGATCCAACCATGCCGGCTAAGAGGATTGAACTGATTCTGGACACACTGCAGCCAGTGATGATTTTGTCTGCAGCAGAAGGAAAGACGATTGAGGGACGCGAGGTTTATACGAAAGAGGACTGCTTTGCAGCAGAGATTGACAGGGAAAGATTAGCGCAGATCCGGCTGGAAGCGCTGGATACTGATCCCCTTTATGCAATTTTTACATCAGGCTCGACAGGGACTCCGAAAGGGGTATTAATCAGCCACCGTTCGGTGATTGATCTGGTAGAGCAGTTTGCAATTACGTTTCCGTTCCCGGAGAAGCCGGTATTTGGTAATCAGGCACCACTTGATTTTGACGTTTCGGTTAAGGATATTTATTGTGCGTGGAAGCTGGGAGGTACAGTACAGGTAATTCCCAAGAAGTTATTTTCGATGCCGGCGAAGTTGGTTCCTTACCTGAATGACCATCATGTAAATGTCATTGTCTGGGCAGTATCCGCGATGCGGATTGTATCGGACTATAAGATTTTTGAGCTTTATATTCCGGAGTTTTTAAAGCTGGTGATGTTTTCCGGAGAAGTTATGCCGGTGAAAGCATTGAATGACTGGATGGATCATCTTCCTGAGGCAAAATTTGTAAACCTGTACGGACCTACGGAAATCACCTGTAACTGTACATACTATTGTGTAGAGAAACGTTTTTCCAATGATCAGGTGCTTCCGATTGGCAAGGCATTTCGAAATACCAGTGTATTTCTTCTGGATGAGGATGGAAGACGGGTTGAAAAAGCAAGAACCGGTGTGATTGGCGAAATTTGTGTGAGGGGAACCTGTCTGGCACTTGGCTATTATCATAATGAAGAAAAGACTAAAGAAGCCTTTGTGCAGAATCCATTAAACAAAGATTATCCGGAATATATTTACAGAACAGGTGATCTTGGATATTATGATAAAGAGGGAAATCTGTTCTTTGCATCAAGAAAGGATTTTCAGATCAAGCATATGGGGCACCGGATCGAACTTGGAGAAATTGAGGTGGCTGTGAATGCACTTGATTTTATTGATGTAGGCTGTTGTATTTTTGATGAGAAGCGGGAAAAGATTGTCCTGTGTTACCAGTCAAAGGAAGCCTGTGATAAGCAGATTGTCAGAGAGCTTGCCAGGGTACTTCCGAAGTTTATGTGGCCACAGAAGTTTAAGCATTTTGAACAGCTGCCGATGAATAAGAACAGTAAGCTGGACAGAGTGCTGTTGAAGGAAATATGCTGTAAAGAAGGAGCAGAATAATGGAAGAATTAAAAGAATTACTGGAGGGAATCCGTCCGGATATTGATTTTGATAAGGAGAAGAAGCTGATCGATGATGGAATTCTGGACTCGATTGATATCATAGGAATGATCACAGAAATTAATGATGCATTTGATGTGGAAATCAATGTACAGTATCTCCTGCCGGAGAATTTTAATTCCATAGAAGCAATTTATGCATTGATTCAGAAGCTGAGTGATGAAGAATAACTTAGAAGAACTTACACAACTGCAGACACCATGCTATGTATTCGACGAAGCAGCATGTGTAGACAGAGCAATAAGAATCCGACAGGAAGCAGGAAAATGGGGTGGAAAGATTTGCTTTGCAATTAAAGCAAATCCGTTTCTGATACCGGCTCTTATTTCGGTCGTGGATAAATTTGAAGTATGTTCTCCCGGTGAATTGGAAATTTGTAGAAAATACAAGGTGCCGGGTGGGAAGATACTTTTTTCCGGTGTAGTAAAAACCAGAGAAGATATGGAAAAGGCATTGGCATATCCTGTGAATGTGATTACACTGGAATCGGTGCATCAGTGGGAATTGCTGAAGGATGCTCTTAAGGAAGGTCTTTCAGATGAGACTGACCGATGCGTAAAGGTAATGCCGCGACTTTCGAGTGGAGCGCAGTTTGGGATGGAACCATCCCAGATGGAACATATTTTGATGGAAGCTGCTGACATGAAAAATATCAGGGTGGAAGGAATTCATTATTTTACCGGTACGCAGAAAAAGGGAAAGCAGTATGAGAAGGAAATAAAGCATGCCTTACAGTGGATGGAAGAACTTGAAAAGAAATTCTCGCTGAAAGATGTGATTCTGGAGTATGGTCCGGGACTGGCTGTGCCCTATTTTAACGGAGATGATTTTGAACAGCCCTATGGACTGATTGAAAATCTCAGAGACTTTATTCTTGCAGAGAAACCTTCGCACCGGATTGATATTGAACTGGGACGTTATCTGGCAGCATCCTGTGGAGAGTATGTGACCAGAATCGTGGATGTGAAGAGTGCAGATGAAAGAAATTACTGTCTTGTTGATGGAGGAATTCATCAGGTTAATTACTATGGCTCCAATATGGCGATGAGAACTCCGGTGATAGAATATGTACCGGTTGGAAATAAACCGGATTCCTCATTGTTGAATCGGGAAAAGGAATACATGATTTGTGGATCCTTATGTACCTTTGCAGATATTCTTGCACGGGGGGTATCGCTGCCATCCCCGGAAATTGGAGATTGCCTTGTTTTTGAAAATATCGGGGCGTATTCGGTAACAGAAGGAAGCTATCTGTTTTTAAGTCATGCGCTTCCGGAAATTTATATAAAGCAGCAGAATGGACAGATCCGGAAAGTGCGTAGCGCACAGGAAAGCTGGCTGATTAATTCTGTGGATGATCAGGTCTGAAACGATGAAGAAGATAAAAGTACTCTTAAAGATTGTGTTATTTTTTGCCATTTTTATTGGTGGACAGGCAGGGATTAAATATGCAATTCTGGATGACACCATGACAATTTCGAGGGTGATGCTGCATGATCTTTACACGGAAAAGGAAAATATTGACATTTTGTTTTGCGGGGCTTCGCATTGCCAGCTCGGTTTTGATACTGCAGTATTAGATGAAGCATTTGGGCAGAATACGTTTAATGCAGGAAGTTCCTCTCAGGGACTGGAAACTTCTTTGGCAATGATCAGAGAGGCTGCAGCTTATCATGATCTGAAACAGGTTTATGTGGATCTGGATTATGCGATCGTAACAAGGGAATTACCCAACCTGGAGAGTATATACATTATATCCGACTATATGAAGCCTTCTGTGCGGAAAGCAGAGTATTTACTGAATGCAACGACTTCAGAGTATTACGTGAACAGCTTTATGCCATTGCATAAGGGGCGGGGATATACCAGAAATCCTGCAGAGATCGTCAGAATTATTAGTAAGAAAACGAAATCCGGATATCGGAATTATACAGACATTGACAGCTCTTATGCCGGAAAGGGGTATATTGCGTCCAGAACCGTAATTTCGGATGGAAGCTTATGGACCACGGAGACTCCGGAGACGAAAGATTTCACGATACCGGATAATCAGCAGCAGTATCTGCGTGAGATTATTTCTTTTTGTAAGGAAAATAATATTCAACTGACCTTTGTGAGCGTTCCTGTTACGGATTTTAATATGGCGTTTGTTGCAAATTATGATGATTATGTGCAGACGATCAAAGACTTTCTGGCAGAGTATGATATTGCGTATGTAGACTTTAATCTGGCAAGATCTCAGGCGTCTGGCATTGACCGTGACAGTTATTTTAATGATGACAACCATCTGAACCAGGATGGTGCACGTGTTTTTGCACAGTGCTTTGCTAGCTATATGAAGGGGAATATCAGTGATTCGGAGTTGTTTTATGCGAGCTGCGAAGAGAAGAAGCAGATGGAGGAGCCAAGAGTACTTGGAGTTCGCATCGAAAAATCTGGTGAAGACATTACTGTGATCCCAATGGTGAACAATCATAGTATTGTGCCTGAGTGTGAAGTGAAGCGGATAGAAGAGGGATATCTGATTACCGTACAGGTGGACGGAAAGATTACCAATCGGATTGAGATTAAGGACGAAGAATTAAGATGAGTTTATTTTCATTGCAGTTTGTGGTGTTGTTGGGTATAACACTGCTGGTATATTATATTGTGCCTAAGAAATATCAGTGGATTGCCTTGCTTGCAGCAAGTATGATCTTTTATGTTTTTTCCGGAGTAGTGAATCTTCTTTTTATCGGAATTACCTCTCTTAGCACATGGATAGCAGGAAGGATGATGTTCCGTTTTACACTGGAATTTAAAGAGGCGAAGAAGAAGGAAGGTATTTCGAAAGAGCAGAAGAAGGAATTAAAGGCTGTTTTAACCAGAAAGAAGAAAAGAACGCTTCTGCTTGTTTTACTTATTAATTTTGGCATTCTGGCATATCTGAAGTACTGGCAGGTGTTATACGATGGAATCTGGCAGATGCTTCATCCGGATCGGGGAGCAGTTTCATTAGGATTATTACTTCCGCTTGGAATTTCTTTTTATACCTTTCAGTCTATGGGATATCTGATTGATCAGTATCGGGATTCCGGAGAAGGGGAAAAGAATTTCTTTAAGTTTCTATTATTTGTATCATTTTTTCCACAGCTGATTCAGGGACCGATTAACCGTTTCGGACAGATGAAGCCGCAGTTTGATGCGGAGCATTCTTTTTGCTGGGAAAAGGCGAAACATGCATTGTTCCTTATGCTGTTTGGCCTGCTTAAGAAATATGCAATTGCAGATCTGCTGAGTGGAACTGTGGCAGCAATTCTGGATGCGCCCGGAAGTGATATGCCGGGAAGCGTGATCGTGGCAGGAATTCTTATGTATTCTGCACAGCAATATGCGGATTTTTCCGGAGGAATTGATCTTGTGCTTGGGATTGCAGAACTTTTTGGCATTGAAATGATGCCGAACTTCCGACAGCCATATTTTGCCGTATCTTTGGCAGATTTCTGGAGAAGATGGCATATTTCCCTTGGAGCATGGATGAGGGACTATGTGTTTTATCCATTCGCGCTGACAAAGGCGATGCAGCGTCTCGGCAAGTGGGGAATCAGAAACCTGGGTAAACATGTGGGAAGAGTGCTTCCTGCATGTATTGGAAATGTTCTGGTATTTTTTATTGTGGGCATCTGGCATGGAGCAGAATCACATTATATTCTTTGGGGACTTTATAATGGAATTATGATTGCTCTTGCAGAACTTTTTGATCCGTTGTTTGTTAAGATGAAGCAGGTATGTCATGTGAGGGAAGAAGGAAGGGGATTTCATGTGTTCCGGATCATCCGTACTTTTATCATCGTAAATATCGGGTGGTACTTTGACCGCATTGTTCGATTCGGAGACTGTATGACAGCGTTCCGGAATACGATACTTCATCTGGATCCCGGCAGATTCGCCGGCAGTATGTCGGAACTGATGACCGATACACTGACCACAAAGACTCTGATGATTGTACTGGCAGCAATTGCTATCGTGCTGATTCACAGCATAATGTCGGAAAAGCACATGGATATGTTTGCATGGCTGAACAGGCACAATATTGTAATACGTTGGGGTGTCTATTATCTGATGATGATATTAATTCAGGTGGCTATGAGCTGTGGTGTGCGCTCAGAGGCTTTTCTGTATGCAGTATTTTAATGGAATGAAATCCGTAGCAGTTGTAAGTATATGAAGTTCAAAGAGGATGGATTAGTGAAAAGATTACAAACGGAAAAGTTTTGGAAGATTGTGTTACTGATTATACTCGCAGGATGTTTATTCCCCTTGCTATATCTTGCACGATATAATCACAGCAGTGCAGATGATTACTCTTATGGATGCCTTGCAAGATGGGCATGGACGGATACCCATAATCTGTTTCGGGTGTTTGCGGCGGTAGGAGAGAAAATTAAGGATATCTACCTGAACTGGCAGGGATCTTACAGTGCGGTTGCTCTTTTTGCACTGCAGCCTTCTATCTGGGGAGAAGAATTTTACGGCTGTACAACGGTGATCGTTCTGGGATTGCTTTTGTTTGGCACTTTTTTCTTTTGCAGAAGGATGGTAACAATCCTTGGAGGAAAGAAGATCACGGGAGATCTGATTGCTTTGGTGCTTACGCTTCTTAGTATAGAGCTTCTTCCGTCACCGGTAGAGGGATTCTTCTGGTGGAATGGTTCTGTTTACTATGTTGTATTTTATGCCCTGTTTTTAATAGAGACATCGCTGCTGATGGAAGTGGTGCAAAAAGATCAATGCAGGGCAGGAAAGCTTGCGGTCTTATGCATTCTGGGGGCATTTCTGGCAGGTGGTAATTATATTACCGCACTGCTTGCTATGGAGACAGGTTTCCTGCTTCTCCTCGGAGCCGTTTTACGGAAGCGGAAAGCTGCCTGGAAGGTTGGGATTGTGTATTTCTTAACTGTGACAGGCTTTCTGGTGAACTGTCTGGCACCCGGAAATGCAGTCCGGCAATCTGCATTTGAGTCCTGGTCTCCGGTTCGGGCTGTATTATATTCCTATCATGAAGCATACAATTACATGATTGAGTGGTCACAGCCTCTGGTGCTGCTTGGTCTGGTCTTTCTGATTCCGTTTGTATGGAAACTGCCTTCATTGTTGCCGACTCATAAGAAATCCATGTGGGGATATTTGATTGCGTTGGCAGTTCAATATTCCCTGTTTGCATCCACCTTTGCACCGACACTTTATGCGTATGGTGCTGTTGGTGCGGGACGGATTCAGAATGTACGGTTTTTCTTCTGGCTGTTAAGCTGTGTGGTTATGGAATATATTGTGATCTGTATGATTCGTCAGGCTTTGCCTGAGGCTTCAGAAGCTGTTGGGGGAGAGTATGCAGGGATATTCTTCGGCTGCATTCTTGCCTTAGGAGCATTCTTTGCAGGAAATACCCTGCTTGCGGATGATACCAGGGATCTGGTCAGTGTAACTGCAGTAAAGTCTCTTATTTCCGGAGAGGCAAAAACCTATGATATGGAGATGAAACAGCGCCAGCAGGCTTACCTGTCTGATACAGCACAGGTGCAGGTAGCTCCTCTCACCGCAAAACCGCAGCTGCTATTCTGGGAAGACATCACGGATAATCCGGACGAGTGGATTAATCAGGTTGTGGCACGGTTTTATAGGAAGGATGAGGTGTATTTGGAGGAGGATGCGCATGATACTATACCATGGATCAAAGAGTGGAATTAAAGGTGATATTGCACCTAAGAGCCGTGATGCCTGTGACTTTGGGCAGGGGTTCTATATGGGGGATCTGCCGGATCAGCCTAAGGGTTTAATTGCCGAGTTCCCTGACAATAGATTTTATGAACTGGATTGTGATTTTGCTGGTTTAAAGATTAAAACCTTTGAAGAAGATGCCAATGATCAGATTGATTGGGCATTGTTTATTGCTTATAACCGGGGACTTTTGGAAGAAAAATATAGGAATCTTTGTGAGAAATATCGGGTATATAATGAAAACTATGATGTTATCATAGGAATCATTGCAGATGATAAGATGACGCAGGCATTGCAGAGATTTTTCATGGGGGAATTATGTGATGCAGCACTGATTGAAGCAATGCAAAAGGTGAGTCTCGGAAAGCAATATGTTGCCAAAACAAAAGAAGCCTGTGATAAAACGCGCATTAAAATTCTTCAGGAGAACCCTTTGACATATGAGGAGATAAAGCAGGCGAAGGCTATAAGTCAAAATAGAAATCTGATACTGGATCAGCTGTTTAGACAGCTGAACACCAGGTATCGCAGGGCTCAGAATGTAAAATACTTTGATGAAATTATAGAGGAGTGGAATCGTCAATGAAGCTAACAGCAGTGCACACAGGACAATGTGAAATGTCGGCCAGATTATTCATATTATCATGTAAAAAAGGATATGATTCCCATGATTTTATTGACAAATTGCTAAGTTCAGACCTTGCAGTGCATATGTATCATGATGAAATCTCTTCCATCTGGCTCGGAGAAAAATATCTTAAATGTCAGATAAGCTGACGGATGTAATTCATACATTGTATTCTGAGGATAACAAAGCCGAGTGGAAGAATAAAAGAGATGAAGGACTCGTGCAGTTTCTGAAAAGTAATCACACCTTCAAATGGGAAGGCTTTTCAGTGTAGGAAGTAGGAAATAGCTACGTAGACTGTTTTTACAATGCGGAGATAGAACTATATCCTACTAAAATGGCTATTCAGAACAAGGATCTGCAGAAGCTCTTAAAGAAAAATCCTTTTATGACAAAAGAATCAATATATGCATTCTATGAGAAGAAACTGAAAAAATATTTGGACCCGGAGTTTGAGGAGTACTGTACCTGCGATGACTATTATGAGCCCGTTGTGGAAGCTTTTGAACTGACATATGATGTTGAGCACTGGTGTAAAGAAAATGGATTTGAAGTTATATCCTATGAAGGTGATGGAAGCGATGGCGGATATGAACCCAAATTTAGAAGAAGTTGGTAGAGATACCAGAAAACAGCGCTTTAGTCGGAAAATTTAATATAGTTAGGAAAAGTAAGTGGGATAAATAAGGAAAAATTGATAGAATGTATTTGGAATAATTTGACATGTACGGAGGCAACATATGGCAGTAACAACTAAAGACTTGGCGAGAATATGTAATGTTTCAAGGACAACTATTACACGTGCATTGCACGGAACAGGGAGAATTAATGAAGAAACGAAACAAAGAATATTGACAACTGCAAAAGAATTAGGGTATGAGCCAGACCTGATGGCAAGAAGTTTGGCACAAGGAGCTTCTAAGACCGTAGGTGCAGTTCTTTGTGATTTGCAAGGTACATATTTTCCAAGTATGATAGAGGCAATGGAACATGTAGGGAGGGAAAAGGGGTATCTACTAAATATTACATTGCATGACAACAATCGGAAGCAGGAAGAGAATATTATCAGACAATTAGCTGGTTATCGAATTGATGGTGTTATATTGAATGCTGCTTCACAAGAGATACAGGATTATGAATATTTAAAGAAATATCATTTCCCAATAGTAGTTATTGGGGGTGCGAAACTGGGAGATTTGCCTTATGTGGGAAATGATGAATATCATGCAGCCTATGATGCAGTAAATTACATTGTTGATAAAGGATATAAGAAAATCTGTTTTGTTTTTCCGGGATTAAAGAATAAAAAGCCAAGATCTTTTGGAGGACATAAGGAAAGACTTCGGGGTGCTGAAAAGGCGGCAATAGAGAGAAATGTTTTGTTTGAATCTATAGGTACAACAGATTATGTACAAAAAGTATTGGAAAGGGTTAAAAGAAGTAAAGACAAAATAGCATTTTTATGTTCTGGTGACATATATGCGGGATATGTAATGATGACTATGCAAAAATATGGTTATGATGTAGGCAAGGATTATGGGGTGATGGGATTTGATCATCTGGAATTAATGCAGATGTTTCCAGTACGGTTGGCTACGTTGGAAAATGCACCGGAAAAGGTTGGTGAAAAAGCGTTTCGTATGTTACTGGATTTGATAGAGGGAAAGAATGTTGAAAAAGAACTTTATATACCATATAAGATAGTAGACGGTGATACATTATAGGTATGGAGTAGGAGAAGCTGAGATTTTTGATCTTAGCTTCTTTGTGCATAGGAAGTTTTGGTTTATAGGGCAAATAGTGTTTTGTGTAGAAGGTTTAGCCAATTACGATGGTACTATGAGGTGATGTGAAAGCAGAATTAATTGAATATAGATTGACAACTCGCAGTGCAATGTGTATAATAATCTCAAAAGCGTACAGCTGTACGCATAGCAAAAATACTATTATTCAATAAAAAAGGAGGGTTTTTATGAAGAAAAGAGTTATTTCAATGTTATTGGCGGCAATTATGGCAGTTTTCGCAGTTGGTTGTGGAAACAATCAAGATGTGGCAGAGAATGTTGTGGATGAAGATGTAACGGAAGTTAGTGATCATGTACAGGAAGAAGATGCAGTAGAGGATATGGAGGGGATTCCTGAGAATGTGACAATAACATTCTGGAATGCATGGGTAGGTTCTGATGGAGATACATTGACGGAACTGGTTCATCAATTTAATGAGGAAAATGAATATGGAATTACAGTTGATATGACAATTACATCAAGTGTTAATGAAATGCTTCAATCCAGCCTTCCGACAGGTGATGCGGCGGATCTTATTTTGGGTGATACGGGATGCATCAACAGATATGTGGGATATTTAAGACCGATTGATGATATTTTTGTAAGTACAGGGTTGAAGAAAGAGGATTTTTTAGAGGCATATTTAAGTCGTTGTTATAGTGAAGAGGGAGAATTGTATGGCATGCCATTTCAGATTGCTCAAATGTGTCTATTCTATAATAAAGATTTATTTGTAGCTGCTGGATTAGATCCTGAGATGCCTCCGGTAACATGGGACGAGTATTTAGAATATGCAGAAAAAATGACAGATTCATCTAAGAATACATTTGGTTCAGGTCTTTATTATTGTTATCAGGCGCAATTGGGAGCATTTACACAACGTTTCGGTGGTTTGGTTGTAGATAAGAATACCGATGGTAAATATAAGGTGAATTTAAAGAATAATGATGCTTTGAAAGATGGTTTGAATTATTTTTATCAGCTTTATGATACCGGAAATAATCCGAAAGAGAAAGATATTGATTCCATGATGCTGGCAGGTCAGATTGGTATGATGATTAATGGAGGCTGGTTAAAAGCTGGTTTGGATTCGGCAGGCATTAATTATGGTATTGCCAAAGTTCCGGTTCAATCAGGAGAGGATATTAATAGCTATGCACTTAGTGATATGAGTAATTTTTACATTACAACTTCTGCAACAGATGATGAAGCATGGGCAGCAGAGAAATTTATCGAATGGTGGTACAATGGAACTGATACAACAAAGGTAGATGATACGGCAAATACGCGATGGTCGTTAGAAATGGGGTATATTGCATGTTATATTCCTGCTATTAATTGTGATTCTTATCAGAATAACGAATTATTGATGGGACTGTCAGTTGCAGCAGATGCAACCGATGTAGAAACAGTATTATTTTGTCCGGCGGGAAATAAGTGTTATACAGATGCAAGTAGTGCAATGATTGAATTAGCAGAAGAATGGGTATATAGTGATGGTTCGGAAGAAGAGCTAGAGTCTTTATTAACAGTTTATCAAGAACAGTTAGAAAACTCTGTAATTGAAAATTACGGAGAAGATATGTTAGCAGAATAAGTATGTATAAGAAGGGTGTGAGTATGCTTACACCCTTCTGGCATAGAGGAGATATGAAATGAAGCGAGAGAGAATAAGGAGTTTTTGGAATAAGCCATCGCATGCAGCATATTTATTTATTGCACCGGCAGGTATTTTGTTATTCGTATTTTGTATTATTCCATTAATGGCATCTTTGGTTATTAGTACATTTAAGATGGGAGTTGATTTTCATAGTGCAGATTTTATTGCTTTTGATAATTATGTGAAGATATTTAAAGATAGGCAGTTTATTAATAGTTTTTGGGTGACACTTAAATTTTCTTTAATAGAAACACCGCTTCAAATGCTGATAGGAATTATTATTTCAGCAATTATAGCAAAAAATAATTTTTTTAATAGATGCGTACGAAGTATTTATTTTTTACCAGTAATTACATCAGCAGTTACCGTGGGGATTATGTGGCAGATGTTGTTGCATTCAAATGTTGGTCTTTTTACGTGGTGGCTTCAGATATTAGGATTTGGAAAAATTAATTTATTAAATGATCCAAATACAGCATTGTATGCGGTAATAGGTGTATCGTTATGGAGAAGTTTTGGAATTTCTACTATTATTTTGGTATCTGCCATTCAGAATGTTCCGATAGATTATTATGAAGCAGCTGAGCTAGATGGGGCTTCTAAAATCAGGCAGTTTTTTTCTATCACATTACCGGATATTATGCCAGCAGTATGGTTTTTGTTAATGACCAGAATTATAGGTTCTTTGCAGGTGTTTGATATTATTTATACACTTACGAACGGAGGACCTAATAAATCTACCAATACGTTGGTTTTATATGTGTATACACAGGCATTTACAAAAAATAATAATATGGGTTATGCAACAGCGATATCAGAGGTACTGTTTATCATGATTTTAATTGCAACTGTGATTCAACAATATGTTATGAAACGGACAAGTGATTAGGAGGATTATTATGTATAAGAAGATACTGAGAATGATCCCCATATATTTGTTGCTGATTATCATAGCATTGATGGTAGTGTTGCCGATTATATGGGTAGTATTAAGTGGATTCAAATATGAACAGGATATTATATCTTGGCCACCATCCTTTTTCCCGAGAAAATTGACAAATGAAAATTGGGAAACGATTAAATCAAGAATAGATATCGTTAAGTATATTGTGAATTCTGTAGTTTATTCAGTAGGAACGACAGTACCAGCAATTTTTGTAAATACATTGGCAGGATACGCGTTTTCTAAATTGGAATTTAAAGGAAAAAATATTATTTTTATTGCTTTTTTAGCAACGATGATGATACCGTTTCAAGTGATTATGGTTCCCTTGTATGTAGAAGTCCATTATATGAAACTTTTGAATACTTATGCAGGATTGATTATTCCCAAAATTGCATCGGCACAATGGATTTTTTTAGCACGGGCATCGTTTGACGGAATTCCCAAGGATTTGCAGGAAGCTTCGAGAATAGATGGTTGTAATGAATTTGATATTTTTTTGAAGATTATGTTCCCGTTAATTAAACCAACTTGTGTGACTATTTTTGTGCTGAGTATAAATAATTGCTGGAATGACTTGTTGTGGCCAATGATCGTAGCAAGTTCCAGTAGAATGCGGACACTTTCTAATGGACTGGCTATGTTTATAGGTACGCATACAACTGAATATGGTCCGGCTTTTTTATGTGCGGCAATTTCGTTAGCTCCGATGCTTATTGTTTACATTTTGGGTCAGCGTTATTTTGTGGAAGGTCAGGTATACACAGGAATTAAAGGATAGAGAAAGGAATGGCTTATAAATTATGAAAAAAATTAGAATGGTATGTAATCCGGAATATAAGGTTGCAAAGGTGCCAGATTTATTATTTGGATCCTTTGTAGAACATCTTGGAAGATGTATGTATGGAGGATTGTATGAACCGGAAATGTTGGATTGCGATCATAATGGATTCCGTAAAGAAGTAAAAGCACTGATTTCAGAAGCTGGAGTTACTGCAATTCGATATCCGGGAGGAAACTTTGTATCTGGTTATGATTGGAAAGATGGTATTGGACCGAAAGAGAGCAGACCTACAAGAAAGGAGCTTGCGTGGGGAACGATAGAAACAAATCAGGTTGGAGTGGACGAATTTTTACCGTTACTTCAGGAATTGTCAATAGAACCGCTTATGGCAGTAAATTTAGGAACTGGAACACCAAAAGAGGCTGGAGAGTTAATAGAATATTGTAATTTAAAAGAGAATACTTATTGGAGTAGTAAGCGCAAAGAAAATGGACATGATGCTTATGAAGTTAGATATTGGTGCATGGGAAACGAAATGGATGGTGACTGGCAGATTAATATGCATACTGCATCAGAATATGCAAGGCTTTTAAAGGAAACTGCAAAAATTGCCAAGTGGATCGATCCATCAGTAAAAGTTATTGCATGTGGCAGTTGTACGAATGAAATTGGACATAAAACATTTGGAGAATGGGATTTTCATGTTTTAGATGAGGCTTATGAGGAAATAGATTATTTATCTATCCATCGATACTATAATTATCATCCGGAGAAACAGCAGGTTTATGAGCGTGGAAATGACATAACGGATTATCCATATTTTTTTACAAATATGCAATCGTATATTGATACAATTAAGTCAGCATGCGATTTGGTAAAAGGGAAAAAACATTCTTCTCATGTGGTAAATATTTCTTTTGATGAATGGGGATTAGTGACATTGACCTCAGCAGATCCGGGGAGGGTAGAACAAAATTATAGTTTTGCGCAGTATACGCAGCTGGATGCGGTTATTTATGGTGGCATTTTGTGCGTATTATTGAATAATTGTGACAGGGTGAAAATAGCCTGTCAATCATTATTAATTAATGAGGGCGGAATGATTAGTACGTCAACAGAGGGAAAGGTTTTACGTCAATCTGTGTTTTACACGTTCCGGGATATTGTAAATGCAGTAAAAGATGGTGTGGTCATACAACTTGTGGTAGTAGAAATGGAAACTGTTGAAACTAATCACTATGGTAAACAACCTGTAATACAGATGGCTTGTGTAGCAAAAGAAGAAGAAATTATTCTTTTACTAGCAAATCTGGATAGAGAGAATGAAGTAGAGATGGTAGCTGATCTTGGGCAATTTGGTAATTTGAAGGCACAAAATTGGAGTGAAATCTATACAGAGGATTGGAATGAGGTAAATACATTTGAAGAACCATATCAAGTTGTACCGCATGAACGTTCAATGAATGAAGTAGAGAATGGAATGATTAAGGAAATACTCAGACCACATTCATGGAACATTTTGCAATATAGAAAGATAATGGATATGTAAATTTGGAATAGAGAGGATATGGAATATGTTAAGAAATTGTAATGTACAAAATCCATGGATTCAGCAGAGAGCAGATCCTTATGTTTATAAGCATAAGGATGGAAACTATTATTTTACAGCAAGTGTTCCGACATATGATCGTTTGGTGCTTCGTAAGTCAGATACGTTGGATGGTCTTTCTAAAGCACCAGAGACAGTAATCTGGACAAAGCATGAGGAAGGCATAATGGGGGCTCATATCTGGGCACCGGAGCTGCATTATCTGAAAAACAAGTGGTATATCTATTTTTCGGCTGGAAATGCAGAAAATCCATGGCATGAGCGTCCTTATGTTCTGGAATGCGAAGACGAAGATCCATTAACGGGAACATGGAAAGAAAAGGGAATGATTCAAGCAGCCGATGAGGATGAATTTTCTTTTCAAGCATTTTCACTAGATGCAACGATACTTGAGAATAAAGGGAATTATTACTATATCTGGGCAGAAAAGGTAGGAGTTGGCAAACAGATCTCTAACATTTATATTGCTAAAATGTTTTCTCCGATCAAACTTGAAACGGTTCAGGTGTTGCTGACAACACCTGATTATGACTGGGAGAGATATGGCTACTGGGTAAATGAAGGACCTGCCATACTCAAAAAGAATGGAAAGATTTATCTGACTTATTCGGCAAGTGATACGGGGATACATTATTGTGTAGGTATGTTGACGGCATCTGAGGATGCAGATCTCCTGGATCCGAAACAATGGAAGAAAGAGAGGATGCCTGTGCTTGCAACCGATGAAGAACTTGGTATTTACGGTCCCGGACATAATTGCTTTACTGAAGATGAGAATGAAAAAACCATCATGGTTTTTCATGCCAGGAATGAAGCGGAGGTTAAAGGGAATCCATTATATAATCCTAATCGACATGCAATGATGTTAGAAGTTACGTGGGACGGGAATGGGAATCCCGTTTTCAGTTTTGAGTGATTTGAATCTCAACTTCCTGTAAAAATTAACTCTCGATGAGGAGTAAAATCCTCATCGAGAGTTAATTTTTACAGGAAGTTGAGAGTAAAGACTGGAGCACTACAGCAAGTAGACTCCAATCTTTATATTTGAGTGGTAAAATTTCTGGAAGTAAAGATGAATGTGAACTTCTAGAAAAGATTAGGTTGACACGAATAAGAAGGAGCGATATATTAAAGGCAATGGAGGAGTCTATATGAACACGATTGCGCAAGCCCAGATAGATAAGATTGTGGATTTATACATGGTGAATAACTCTGTGCTGGAAACAGCAAAAGCTACCGGCATTTCAACAGTTAAGGCACGGAAGATTCTGATTACGGAAGGTTTATGGAAAAGCACCACCAGCGAAGAAATTGGAACACTTTTAAAACAGGGTATGACAACAGAAGAGATAGCAGATGACCTGCATATGTCTGTCAAAAATGTACAGGCATATATGCCTTATGAGAGAGGAGTATATGGAGGAGAAATGCTGTCTGGAGAGGCAAAACGTGCAGAACGGTATAGAAGCAGGATGAAGAATGCCGCAGCTATGCAAGTGGTGAAAGCAGGAAACAGAGATTTAATGCAGGAAAAGAAAGGAGAAGAAAACATAGTGGAGAACAACAAAATAATGAATCTGAAAATGTCAGGAAGGAAAAAGATGGATGTGTTGCGGTTGCATCTGGAACTGGATATGCAGTATACGGATGAAGAGGAAATGGAAATTCTGAAAAAATATGGAGCGGTAGATCAGACGATATCGAGAGATATTCTGGTTCCAGGAGATATTACATTACATGCTCTGAATTATGCAATATTGAGAATGTTCGGATGGCAGAACGGACATTTGCATAATTTCAGTCTGCCGGATGATGTTTTCAAACAATTGACGAACAACGATTTTATGACATGGTCAAAAATGGCAGGTGTCTATTTCCGATTCCCGACCGAGAATTATCAGGATATTTATTGGGATGATGATTACAAAGAGGGAGAGAGTGTGAGATCCTGGATGAGGAAAAAGTATACAGGACCATATTGCTATAAGGGAAATGGAGAACATTATCTCATCAATCAGATTAAGGTGGAGGAGATGCTTGCGAGATGGGAGGAGATAACCGTCCATGAATTTGACTTTTATGCAAAAAAGCAGCCGGAGCCTTATAAGGTAAAGCTGAGAGAAGCTACTATAGATCAGGTTATGCATGCGTTTGCAGATATTGTGTGCTATGAGTTGCTTGAGAGAGTGCCTGTATCCGATATCCTTTATGCTAAGAATAATGATAAGTCGGATTTTGAAGCCGTGAGGAAATATATAGACTCAGCAATACATAAAATTGACATAAGGAATGCTGTGAATGAATATCAAAGCAGGAGGTTTGGAAGCAATAAGCAGGAACGGGAATATCTGGAGAGCTGTGATACATTTGTATTGCCTGTCACTGAACAGCTTATTTACAGCTATGATTACGGAGATAATTGGAAAGTAATTATCAGCTGCGAGGATGTGTATCATTTCGAGAAAACCGGCGTGTGGAAAGGCAGGAACGGAGAGGCGGACGATATTTTGACCGGTTTGCTGGAAGAAACAGTTATTGGACATCGGCCGGTATGTATCCGGAAGGACGGCATAGAGCTTGTGGATGATGTCGGAGGTATCAGAGGCTTTTGTGATATGCTGAGAACTATTTATGAGGCAGACCCGGATGATGAAGAGGCAGCAGATGAAAGGGATGTCATGCTTAACTGGGCTGAAATGATGGGGTGGACAGGACGAAGAATCAGTCCGCAACGGACATTATAAAATATCCCATATGATTTTTAAAAGATAGTGCATGAATATTATTGTGATTGGGGTATGGAATGGTTATAATGTCCATATGGAGAAATGCACATGATACTATACCATGGATCAAAGAGAGGAATTAAAGGTGATATTGCACCTAAGAGCCTTGATGCCTGCGACTTTGGGCAGGGGTTCTATATGGGGGATCTGCCGGATCAGCCTAAGGGTTTAATTGCCGAGTTCCCTGACAATAGATTTTATGAACTGGATTGTGATTTTGCTGGTTTAAAGATTAAAACCTTTGAAGAAGATGCCAATGATCAGATTGATTGGGCATTGTTTATTGCTTATAACCGGGGACTTTTGGAAGAAAAATATAGGAATCTTTGTGAGAAATATCGGGTATATAATGAAAACTATGATGTTATTATAGGAATCATTGCAGATGATAAGATGACGCAGGCATTACAGAGATTTTTCATGGGGGAGTTATGTGATGCAGCACTGATTGAAGCAATGCAAAAGGTAAGTCTCGGAAAGCAATATGTTGCCAAAACAAAAGAAGCTTGTGATAAAACGCACATTAAAATTCTTCGGGAGAGCCCTTTGACGCATGAGGAGATAAAGCAGGCAAAGGCTATAAGTCAAAATAGAAATCTGATACTGGATCAGCTGTTTAGACAGCTTAACACCAGGTATCGCAGGGCTCAGAATGTAAAATACTTTGATGAAATTATAGAGGAGTGGAATCGTCAATGAAGCTAACAGCAGTGCACACAGGACAATGTGAAATGTCGGCCAGATTATTCATATTATCATGTAAAAAAGGATATGATTCCCATGATTTTATTGACAAATTGCTAAGTTCAGACCTTGCAGTGCATATGTATCATGATGAAATCTCTTCCATCTGGCTCGGAGAAAAATATCTTATGGAGACACTGGAGGAAGAGGTAAAGATTAAGAAAGGGGAAGTTCTTTCTACTGATTTTATGGAGTGGGCGGGCTATCTGTACAGAGTATGGAGTATTGATTATCCGCAGGAGATGCCGAAAGATATGCTGGAACAGGGATCATGTGAAGTGCTGCAGCAAATGTTTCTCGGGATACATGTGATGTCGTACGAGATGGCAATTCAGAATATAAAATCAGCTTATCTTGAAAGATCTCGAAAGAGAAAGAATTAGAAAAAACAGAGAGATTTATGGATGAGGAGCAACGGTCTCTTTAAAAGCAGCCTGGTGAAATTTATAATTTCATCAGGCTTTCGTATTCCTTTTGCCGTCTGGGAGAAGTCTCAGCAGCTTTAAAATCCGGATTATTATATTCCGGAGACAATTCCACAGGAAGAATGATTCCGGGATGAAAAAGCAACGCTAAGGTGTCGGGATCCTGTCCGTATTTCTGAAACTTATCCATCAACCGGTTGATCCGGTCGGCATCCATGGAGCCTCCCATAATCAGTCCCCATAAATAATAGTTTCCTTTCATGGGGATAATAGGATGTCTTTTGGTATAGCATGTGCAAAATTGAAGGATGACATTTTTGATCAGATTTACCGGCGGATAAGTATGGTATAAGGCAGGAGTGCTCAGATAGGGTGCTAAGGGCTCTCTGGAAATGCGGATATACTGTACCGGGTAATGATTCCAAAGTACGACATCACGCAGTGCATCCCAGACAACCGGAATCATATGGGAATGCTGATGACTGTCAAGACATAGTACATAATCGGAAGGCATTGCATGATATAGCTTTTGAATCTGCGCCTGGATTTCCGTGGAAAGCTGTTTCCGAAGTTCATTTCTCACAGAGGTGTAGGAGCTTTTAAAGAAATACATCCAGCTACACTTAAAATATCCATTTTCATCAACAAGAAGCGGAATTTGCGAAGGAGCCGCACAGCAGTGTCCCTCGAAAAAGTTAAGGTGCAGTGCAACCGTCAGAGCAGGACGTTCTTTTATTACAGGAAGAAGCAGATCTATACAGTCTGCAAAGCAACTCATATTGGGAATGACACTGATTCCGGATAGCTTTCCCTGTTGGACGAGGGTTAATATTTCTTTTGAAGCATTTATGGAAATGCCGTAGTCATCGGCATGATATATTATCATGATCTTGCTCCTTATGAATGAAATTCTGTATTTCAGTAATGAGTCTGTATAGGAATCGATTTGGAATATGATTCCATCCTATTCTAACTTTATATTATATTATATTGTATTACCCTGAGACTTAAAGGCCTTTCTCTGGAGCGTTGCAGCTTCCCCTTCATACCCGCAGCGTCTGCTGATCAGATATCTTGGACGTGCCTTAATTTCATCATAAATTCTGGAAATGTAATGTCCGATAATGCCGAGACTGATCATCAGAATACTTCCAATCCAGCAAAGCAGGATAATAACGGTCGTGAATCCCTCCACAGCAGTTCCGGAAAAATAACGGTATAGGGCTTCAATGCTGAAAGCAAAGGAAGGAATCAGCATAAACCACCCTAAAATGGTAACCACCTGCATTGGTGCACCGGAAAAGGAGGTAATGTTACGGAGTGCGTATTTCACCAGACTCCAGAAGCTCCATTTGGAGGTGCCGATTTCACGTTCCTGTACTTCGAAAGGGATCTGGATCGTTTTGAATCCAACCCAGGAGGATAAGGCGCGGAAAAACGGAGTCCGCTCCGGCATCAGCAGGAGAGCATCAACTGCTTTCCGATCCAGAAGCTTAAAATCGGAGGCGTTTTTCATATCAATTTTCGTAAGCCGGCTGATAATTCCATAAAAACCATTGGCACACATGCGATGGAAAACGCTTTCCCTGCCGCGGTCGGACTTTACGGCTTCTACTACCTCATACCCATTCTGCCATAGTTCGTACATTTGAGGAAGAAGTGTGGGAGGATGCTGCAAATCGCAGTCCATAATGACTGCACATTCTCCGGCAGCGGCTTCGAGACCGGCGAAAATGGCTGCTTCTTTGCCGAAGTTGCGGGAAAAGGAAAGCCCTTTGACATTCGTTTTCGTCTGTGCGAGCCTGGCAATATTTACATAGGTATTGTCCACAGAACCATCATCTACGAAGATGATTTCAAAATCAATCTTTGCCTGATTCAAAATTCCCTGAATTGTCTCATAGGTGCGAACGATATTGTCCTGCTCATTATAGGACGGAATTACTAAAGAAATCATAGGTGTTATCTCTTTCTTATGGAATATTTGGAATGTTTCCGGATTATTTAGGTTGTTATTGTTTATATCATTAATTTTGCATCGCTAATAATAATTTAATGATGCTTAAGAATATATTATAGATGTTCAGCCACAAAACTTCAATCATACATTCCGGAAAACATCATTTGATATCCGCAAGAGTTGTCACCAGATAAAAAGGCAGACATAAAATCAAAAAGTAAACATAGCGGAATTCGGTGGCAACCGGAGTGGCAATCATTACGGTGAACCAGAGTGTCAGGCAGGGAAGGGCATAGAGCAGCTTGGAATAATCCCTGCGGGCCAGGATACATGCAATGCAGATCAGGAATATCCAGAAGATTACACCCATACTCCATAAGGTTCCGTAAAGGGGAATCATGCTGCCGAGTTTAATGGCGATCTCCTTACCTTTCACTACTAAGGGTCCCCGGATTAAGGGGGTGTGGGAGATCCCAAGGGAAGTGGCGCTGATTCCTTCGGCTTCAGCAACGAGATAATAGGAATCCGGATACCAGTAGCCGTTTGTCTGTTGAATATAAGCCTCAAGATAGTCGCCGGGGTACTTAAGGCCAAGAGATATCCAGAGTTTTAGAAAATCTGTCTTGTGGTCTTCCAGATATTGAGGATTTCCGGCACGCACAAGCTCTTTCATATTGTCGGCAAAGGTAGGATTGTATAATTCCTTTACATAGGTACGGTCAATGACCTGGTCAATCAGCTCGTTCTGCTCCGGTGTCAGGTCACGGTCATTGGCAAGCACACAGGAAACCTGCTGCAAAGGAATGCAGAGAGACTCCACGAAATCAGGAGATACGACATGAGAGGCGTTCATGACCGGATAACGAATCAGAATACTCATACAGAGAGTGATGGCAAGGGAACCGATCAGGTATTTGTTCCGTCTGAGGAAAAAGAGCAGAAACGGAAGGCAGAGAAGAAAGGCATACCATCCGTTGGAACGGAATACGCACATCATTATGCCGGAGAGTATAAAAATGATATAGTCAGACCTGTGGTTTCTGTTGTGTATCCGTAACAGGGCAGTCAGAAATAACAGGACAGCTGTTGCGAAAGGAATATCCTTCCAGATGGTGACCGAATAAACGGCATGGTAAGGAAGCAGGGCATAGGCAAGTGCAAGCAGGAAGCCCCAGATTGGTTTTAAATGAAAAATACGGGTGGAGGATACAAAATAACTGATCGATGCTGCGAGGAAGCACATCTGCATCAGTGTATAGAACCCCATGGCGGCAACCATGCTTCCGGTAAGAGAGTATCCAATGGTGTAGAACAGCTTTATGAACAGGGTATGTACCCAGGGATGATGATTGCTGTATGGGATAAGTCCAAGCACCTGTTCCAGCTGATTGATGCTGTCCGGTGTCATGATTCCCGGGAATTGGTACAAATAATAAGGAAGCCAGCCAAGTATGCACAGTAAAAAGGTGACAGGGAATGTATGCTTATGCAGGAAACCCCACTTTTCAGAAATTTCGGCGCTGTAAAGCAAAGCAGAAAGTCTGTCGTTATGCTGCGTGGATAAAAGAATGGCAAGTAGTATCTCATAGAATAAGAACCAGAAGCCAATCGCAACTGCAGCAAGAATTCCGAACCGGAAAAGACGGCTGGTAAGGGTTTCGATATAATGTGGGTAATCCATCAGCATATAGAACAGCGTAAAAATCACAGAGAAAATGGATGCGATCCTGGTAATTCGATGAAGATCGCCTTCAAAATTACTGCGTTTTTTTTGAACATAATGATAAAAAAACAGGCAGAACAGAAAGAAAACCAAAGTCAGAATATTGCCGGGCTCCATGCGGGAAGCTTTCATGAGCGCCCAGGTAGTAAAGAAGCTGCCTGCCAATTCAATTAAGTGGTATTTATAAAACCAAGAAGAGACCATGAGTATACTCCTGTAAATCTGTTTGTTAGCGGTAAAACCTTTATTATAGTAACAAATTTCAGACAGATAGGCAATGCCTGTCAATGATTTTCAGCGAGTCTGCGCAATCCGGCAGCTGCTGTGTGAACTGCTACCATTATTACCCTTTGCGTCGCGAAGTACTTTTTAATATTTGCTTTGCAGCCATATATTTTTACCAGAGACGGATTTTATCCGGATTACGCTGATGAGCAGGCAACGCAGGATCCGATGGAGCTGCTTTATCACATCAGTCTTACGGAGCATCCGGCATATGCCGCTGCAGTATGCACTGACGGAATACCGTTCCGATAAGGAAAAACTGCTAGCTCTCTTTGATGCCCTGGTATCCCTGTAGCCGTCTCTGACGGTTGATGGGGTCAGCCTGACACAGCAGGATATTCAGGATCTTCTGAACCAGACCGAAGGACTGGCTCTCTTAAAGGGAAAATGGATTGAGGTAAACCATGAAAAGCTTAAGAAGCTGCTTGAGGATATGAAAAATGTCCCGGAGAATTTATCCTTCCGGGAAGCAATGCAGCTGGAAATAGCAGACAGTGGAAAATTTGAGCTGTTAAAAGAATTGTGTGAGACTATTTATGAAAAAAGAGAACGGGTAATTGTATTTACCCAGTTTAAAGAAATTACAGAATATCTTGCGGATTATCTGACCGGTATTTTTCATGCAAAGGGATATGTCATTCATGGAGGAACTCCGGTAAAACGCCGTGCTGAAATCGTGGATGCATTTCAGGGAGAACGTTATGTTCCGTTTATTGTGCTTTCGGTTAAGGCAGCAGGAACAGGCTTAAATCTTACCAGGGCAAATCATGTGATCTATTTTGACCGCTGGTGGAATCCGGCGGTAGAGAATCAGGCAACTGACCGTGCATTCCGGATCGGACAGACGAAGGATGTTATGGTACATAAGCTGGTCAGCCAGGGAACAATTGAAGAAAAGATTGACCAGATGATTCACTCCAAGAAGGAGCTGGCGGAAAATGTGATTGGATCCGGAAGTGAAAAATGGATTACGGAGCTTTCCAATGAAGAATTATTCTCGTTGTTAAGAGTTAGAAAGCAGATAGAGGTGACCGGGATGAAAAATTATTGGGACGATGGAGAATTATACAGCCAGCCGAGCGAAAGCCTGTTGAAAAGAAATGCCAGTGACAGTCTGAAAAAGCAGAAAATGAAAGGGAAAGCCATGCATCCTATTATCATCAGCGGCAGGAAAATCGCAAGAAGCTGGTGGGGAAATGCGTGGTGTGAAAATCTGGAAAGATATGCGGATTACGCATCCAGACTGGAACGTGGGAAACGGTATGTACGTACCGGAACGGTAGTGGATCTGCAGATTGAGAAGGGAAGGATTCAGGCACGTGTACAGGGAAGGCGGAAGGCTCCGGATGGCTGCCATATTTTTAGACTATGAAGGAAATAGTTACTGAATTGTCCGTAAAAAATAAAAATATTCTATCACGTGTCTTAACATAGGACATGTAGGGACGATGTATATAATACAATATTTGTGTCAAAAATAAGCGGGGATAAAGTATGGCACGAATTATTGATTATGAGGCTCAAAACATCATAGGCGGTAAGCTGCGTGAGTACAGACTGGAAAGGCATCTGAGTCAGAAGGAATTGGCTGAACGACTTGAAACCTATGCCATATATGTCTGTCGCGGTTCCATTTCAAGAATTGAAAACCATGAACGCACAGTTACGGACTTTGAACTGCGTGCTCTGGCAGAGGTTTTGGAGGTTGATGTTGTAGATCTTTTTGAAAAATAGAAATTACAAATATACAAAAGCACTGATTTTGCGTTATGATGCAAGATGAGTGCTTTTGTGTTACACCTGATGGGAAGGAAGGCAGCTCCCGTCAGGATATGGAATAGCAGACGGATAATTGCTTGCAGGCAGGAAAAACTTATGAGTGGGACAGAACAGGGAAATACAATAGTAAAAAATATTTTGATTCTGGAGGATGAACCGGCAGCCTTGAGATATCTGGTAAAGATCGTGGAGGATTGCAGTCCTTTGGAATATTGTGTATTCGGTTATACCGGTCTGAAAGAAGCTTATGAATGTATGAAGCACCGGACAATCTCCTTATTTATGGTGGATATCATGTTGGATCAGAAGAAATGCAACCGGGAGGGCTATCGTTTTATCGAGGAAATCCGTAAAAGTGAAGAATACCGTCATGTACCGGTGATTTTTGTGACAGGACTGGAGGAACCGAGAGCACAGGCTTATAAGGATCTGCATTGTTTTGGGTATATCCAAAAGCCTTATGATGTCAATGAGATTCACAGAATGGTGAAGAAATGTCTGACTTATAATCCGGTGGAAGCAAAAGCAAGGCTTCATCTGAAGAACGATGGAATACACGTTCTCTTTGACACGGATCAGGTTGTGTATGTGCGCATTACAGGAAAGAACCTGTCTGTCAAGGTTCATGGCAAGCCATTGGCTCAGTATGCATATCTTACCATGAAAGAAATTATGGAACAGCTTAAGTCAGAGCCAATGATAATGTGTGGAAAAGGCCTTCTTGTAAATGGAAAATATATGGATTATCTGGATCAGAAGGAGAGAAAGCTTTATCTGAAGGATGAGGCAGAACCCTTGAAATTAACGAGAGCAGGATTGAAGGAGAATATCCATAGTATTACTGATGGTTTGTCACGGTGAAACTGTGGGCGAAATGAAAAGAAACGCTGAAAACAAACAGTATAACTGTATTAAGAGGAATGTGCATCATGGATATAATGAAATAAAAAACAGAGGAGTCCGTGATGACAGAAGAGTTTTCGATTAATAATGAACAAATGGGGAAGAGAATACGGGAGTTGCGTGAGAAAGAGGGACTCACTCAGGATGCCTTATCAGAAATTCTTTCCGTAGGACCGAATGTAATCGGGTGTTATGAACGAGGAGAATATGGTCCTTCCAAGAAGACCCTCAGACTGATCTGTCAGTATTTTGGTGTATCTACGGATTATCTTCTGTATGGAGAAACGGAAAATGTGGAAGACATCATGGAGCAGGTAGATCATTTCTCGGATGCGGATAAGTTGAAAATATTAGTACGCCTGATGCATTACTTCATCAAAGGCAATGTACTTACGAAAGAAGATAAAGCGTGCAGGGATCATATGAAAGTGATCATTGATCAGTTATTTGAATCTGAGGAATAAGGGGACGAAATACATAGGATGAAAACAATTTTAATTTTGGAAGATAATGCCCGTGAGATGGAGCGGCTGGTTAAAATTGTTCGTGAACAGGGTGCGCAGAATGAAGTAATATGTGCGGTTAACCTGGAACAGGCATATCATATGGCAATGGAGAAATCCATTGATCTTTTTCTGTTAGATATTATTCTGGATCCCCGGACCTCTGGGGACGCTTCCGGTATGAAATTTGCAGATCATATCCGTGAAGTGGAACGCTATCATTTTACTCCCATTATTTTTATTACCGGACTGGAAGATCCCAGTCTGTATGCATACAGTGATGTCCAATCCTACAGCTATATCGAGAAACCCTATGATACAAAGCAATTGTCTGAGCTTATAAAGGAAACCCTTATGATCCCGACCGATTCTTCGGCTTCAGACAGAGTATATTACAGGAGAGATGGAATACTATTAAAACTTTGCAAGGAGGACATTGTCTATATTGAAAATGGACGTTCCGGAAGAGTGATCCACACAACAGCCGATGAGCGTTACCTGCCATATAAACCAGTGAAGGAGATCCTTAAAGAATTAGATTCCGATGATTTTGTCCAGTGTAACCGTTTCGTGATCGTTAACCGGAATTATGTCGAAACCATAGATTCCGTCAACAGATACGTTACCTTTAAAAATCGAACGGATTCGGTAGAAATTGGATTGACATTTAAGAAGAATTTTTTGAGGAGGGTGTTTAATGACTAGAAATATTCTTCAAATTTTAGAAATACTAACATATCTTTATTGCTTTGCATCATTATATGGGCAAAAGATGAAGTACAACATATATACGGTTGTTTTTACAGTATTACAATTGGTTTTGATGGAAGGTATAAATGAATATGGGTTTCCTCAATATTTAGTTTCACTATCATATATTTTGATGTTTGTATATTGTATATTAAATTATAAAAAGACAATACGTTATGCATTGATTAATTGTGCTATTTCTGTCATTCTTGTAGGTGTAATGCAATTATTGTTTTATATGGGAATTTCATTATTTTACATTGATAATTATAGTGATAATCAGTTGATAGTTGAACTGTTGATTTCAATTATGTGTTATGTAGTAGTGCGGTTATTATATAGAAAAGTGCAGCTGATAAAAATTTCAGAATTTTTTGCTAAACGTGATAAATTGTTATTAGCAATAGGAATATTTGTATTATTAGCACTTGGAAGTCAAATATGGGAAATGAAACAAAAACAAGTATTACGAGCAGAAATATGTGTTCCTATTGTATATTTTATTCTTTTATTTTCTATTTTAATTTGGGAATGGCAGAAATCGAAAACAGATGCGGAGAGAAGAACAATTCAACTAGAAATGAATTCTTTGTATTATAGTGGATATGAAAATTTGATACAGTCAGTAAGAGAAAAGCAACATGATTTTAAAAATCATATTAATGCAATTTATGGAATGTTATTTTCTATAAATGATTACCAGAAATTAGTTGACAGTGAGAGAAAATATATAGAAACAATAATGACTCAGCTAGAACCTATTTCTTTGCTGACATTGGTTGAAAATCCTTTAATTGCTGGCTTTTTATCGGAAAAGATACAAAGTATAAAGAACAAGGAAATACCTATCCGATGGGATTGTAAGTTAAAGGAGACATCATTGACTATTCCAGAATATTGTATGGTTGAAATGATGGGAATCTTGATAGATAATGCATTTGACGAGGCTCAATTGCTTGGTAATGATGCTGAAATTAACGTGGAATTAAGCGAAGATGATGATCATATAAAATTCCTTGTTTGTAATACATGTACAGAAAATGCATTACAAAATATGTCACAATTCTTTGTGCCAGGTTATAGTAGTAAAGGGAAAAACAGAGGAATTGGTCTAACAAAGCTGAAAAATATGACAGGACGGGTAAATGGAAAAATTATAATTTCAGAAGGGACAATACGTGATAAGAAGGCAATAAATATGGGGATTTATATACCCAAATAAAGATGCCTTGAGGGCATCTTTATTCTTCTTCACTTGGGAATTCGGGTTCGCCAAAGAAAGTAATACAAGTACAATGGGACCATATGCCTGAAAAGAATGACAGGCATATTCCACAGAGAGCTAACCCAATCTGCTGAAGCTTAAACTTGTTCATATTTTTTCACCTCCTTATAAATTTTTGTTATAGCTAATTGGACAGTGTGAAGAACCACCATCCAAAAACTTGCCAGTAAATACGGACATTCAGGGAAAAGAAATAATAGAATTGCGATAATCAGAACCACCTGAAAGGAAGCAATACGGTTTCTTCGGATTCCTTTTTCGTCCAGCTTGACCTCGCGATGGGAAAGGAGAGGACCAAGCCGGTATTCTGTGATTGCACATGGAATCATGAGTCCGATACGCAGAATCGGTGTTAAAGGAGCTGTCACCGGCAGGATCATAACGGTTGGAATAAATACAAGAACCGTCAGCAGCAGGCAGGTCCAATAGCTTTTTGTGTGGATTCCGCCATTTTTACTTCGCAATAAACAGAATGGAATCAATGCGCACAAAAAATAAGGAAAGAAACCCAAATAAGAAAACATCACTGCCAACAGGATTAACTTGCTGAGGTCATAAAGGAGCGCTGTGATAACATAGCGTATTATTTTTAATTCATATTCGGTAAAATCATAAGTATTTCTGATTTTGTTCATCAGCGCATCCATGAGTTACATCTCCTTCTTCCATATCATAATTCCGGGGAAAACAAAGGATGGAAAATCAGCCGGAATTGTGTATAATGAGGGTGAAAAAGATGGGGAGAAAAAGTGAAACATAGATAAGAAAAAGCGGAATGATTTGTTCCTGAAAAAATCATATTCAGGATGATGTAAATCAGATATAAACTGTATAAAAAATGAGATAAGAGAAGTGTATTGCAGAAATGCCTGAACAATGCAAAAATAAGAACAAAATGATCATTCGAACTGCAGGGAAGGGGATAAATGGGAACATTTAACATTTTTACTTGTAATATATGATGTTTAAGCAAATGAAAATAATAGAAATAATTGGAATAAATATGGATTTTATAAGAAATTATCTGTTTTTTATGCAGAAAAAGTAATATAATACATCCGTCCCGTTTTTATTACAGTAAGATGATGAGGTGGAATGACGAATGAAGAAAATAAATCAAGAGCTTTTCATAGCCATTCTGGATGATGATCCCGATTTTGCATATGTATTATCGCGGATGATAGAGAAGGTTCTGGGTGCCGGAAAGGTACAGGTACATATTCAGACTTTCCGGACAACGCAGGAGGCGGATACCTCGCCGTTGTCATTTGACCTGTTGTTTCTGGATGTGGAACTGGGCAATGAAAATGGAATTCAGTGGGTGAAAAAGTGGAGAAAGACCCGTAAGTTTCAGGACATTATTATTGCTTCATCCTATGATCATTATGTGTTTGACAGTATTGAGGCCCGTCCGTTTGCTTATATAAGGAAGGCACATCTGGAAGAGGATCTGCGGAAGGCAGTCAGAAGATATTGGAAAGAAAGCCGTGAAGAGCCTATTTATGTCATTGTGAAGGATGGGAAGAAGAATATTCTGGTAGATCCTTATCATATCGACTATTTGCAGGCGAATGGTCATTATATTGACATTATTATGGATAATGAAGAGCCGATCGTGGTGAGAAACCACATTAATGAACTTCAGCATACCCTGGAAAAGTATGGTTTTGTCCGTGTTCAGGTGAGTTATCTTGTCAATGTGAAGTTTATAGAGCGGTTTGATGGTAAAAATGTTTATTTACGTAATGGAATAAAGAAATTCGTTAGTCCGCATTTTGAAAAACAGCTTCTTGAAAAATTGAGAAGTTATATGGAATCCGATGGAGATGACTTAAATGGAGATACTGGCTAATCTGTGTGAATCGGTGCTGTGGATTGTATTTTTAAAGATATTTTGTCGGCCAAAGTATAGCAGGAAAATTGATTTTCCGGGAGCGGTAACAGCGGTTCTTCTGCTTATGGCAAGTATTGGTTTTTCAGATCAATTTGCATTATTTTCCCAATATACGGTTCTTATTGATTTTGTGATTGCCTTCGGGTACACCATGCTTTTTCTGGAGGGTATGTGGTACTGGAAGCTTTTTCTGATTGCAGTATATAATGTTGCCCTTCTTGGTTCAAGTGTTCTTGCAGTGAATACTTTCGTGAATCTTTTTCATGTTGATGCGACGGTACTTGTGGCTGAGGGCAATCCTCTGCGGATTGCCATGATTGTTACGGCCAAGGTCGTATTGGTCATTCTGGTGATTCTTTCCAGAATTTTCAGGGATAAAATCATGGTATTACAAAGAGCAGGAGTGTGGGTTATTGTATTTCCGTTTATAACGATATCCGTAGGTACAACATTGTTTCAGACTCTTGTACATTTTTACAGGCAGACTTCGGATATTGTCTGGATGGTGTGGCTGCTTCTGATGGTCTGCGCGCTGTGCTTTATGAGCTTCCAGCTGGCCTATGATGCATACCGGGGAAAGCAGCAGAAGAAAATGAGCGATTTTCTCCGTAAACAGATGATTATCCAGCAGCAGACCTATAAGCAGCAGTATGAAAATATCAGGAAGGTCCGTAAGACACAGCATGATATGAAGCACCGTCTGGTAGTCATTGAGCAGCAGCTGCTTGAGAAGGACTATGAAAGAGCACAGAATTATACCAGAGATTTTCTGATGGAACTGGATGGAGTAAAAGAATTTAAATATGGAGACAATCCTTTAAGTACCCTGCTTTTGATGAAGGAAGAGATTGCAAAAGAAAATGGAATTGATATCAGCATTGATATGGATGTTCTGGAAACAACAAGAATTTCGGATCTTGATCTGGCAATGATTCTTGGGAATCTCATGGATAATGCGATTGAAGCAGCCAAAGAAGTCAAAGAAAATCCAGAGATCCGGGTACTCATAAAAACGAAGGGTGTCTTGTATATCAGTGTCCGGAACACGGTGAAGGATTCTGAAATGGAAAAACCTTTCAGGCATAATTATACAACCAAAGAGGATGCATTGTTACATGGATTTGGGATTTCCTGTATTCGGGAGTTGGTTGATAAAAACGGGGGAAGATTTGATCTGAACGTTTCGGAAGGCTGGTTTCGGGCTGAAATCTTCTTCTGACAGGCTGTCAGGAGAAAAATATGACATAAATCGGGCAAAAGCTGACATTCTGCTATTCAAATGAAAAAATTGCGGTTACAATAATGAAAAAGGAGGGGGAAGCAGACGTGTCGGAATTTCTAGCCAAGAGAATCACGATGAGGTTTATCCGTAAGTTTCAGATTAAAGAAGAGGATTGGGATTTGTACTACCTCGGTATCGAGGTTATTGTAACTACGGCATTGACAAGTCTGATGATCATGGCGCTTGGAATTGCGTTACGGAATTTTTTTGGATCTGTTGTTTTCTTACTGTGTTTCATGAGTATTCGGGGTTATTGCGGAGGATATCATGCAAAAACCAGAGTGCGGTGCTTTTTTGTTTCGATATTGTGCTATCTGCTTTCGTTTGGAATGATGAAGGGGCTGCTGTTTCTTCCGGAAATTGCGCAGAACATTCTCATTACAATAGGGGTAGCAACGGCGTTTATACATTTTGCGAAGTTTGCGCCGGTAGAAAATCCGAACAAGAGAATCCGTGAGGAGATGAAGGAACAAAACAAAATCATGTCCTTTGCGATGCTCGTGGTCTGGTATCTGGTCTGTTCTGTGTTCGTATTTGCCGGAACATATGAGATATCAACGCAGATATGGGCAACAATAGACATTATTGCTTTACTTCTCTGTGTAAAAAGGAGGAAAAGGAAATGAATAAATTCAAAGCAACATTGTCGAGGCTCATAATGGCAGCCGTCTGGGGCGTAGCAATCACAACACTGACTTCTACATCCCGTTATCTGACATATCAGCCGAAGGGTGAAGAAGAATTAATGCGCAGATATCTTTAGTTGTGTACATATGCGGTGTGAAAAGGGATAAAAATGTACACGTTTAGATATGCAAAAACCTCCAGCAGGACAACCTGTCTGGAGGTTTTTGTTAAGAAATTATTAAGGTTTTCCTAAAAAAAATAAATATTTGTTTTAGCTCTTTCTTTTTTTGGAAATAATGATATGCTAAAGAAGTAATAAGCATATATTGATTTGAGGAGAGTGTGTATATGAAAATAGAAAGATTAATAGCAGTTATGATGTTGGCAGTGCTGATGCTGACCGGTTGTGGACAGACTGCATCACAGACAGATAATACAGTGGTGCTGCCGCAGATTAATGGGGAGGCCAGGAATGTAATTATTACCGAATCCGGACAGATTTTTGATGCGGATACGGGAGAAGAGATTATTCTTAATACCCCGCAGCCATCAGCAGAAGCAGCCGGGCAGGAGGTGGCAGAGGCTTCTCCGCAGCCTTCTGAGGAACCGGAAATTGCTGTGGTTCAGGATGCGGAGGTTGTGGTTCCCCATCCGGAACAGTCGGTAAGCCACGTAGATACTGAAAAGCTTGGTGATGACAAACTGAATATTGTTTTCCTTGGAGACAGTATCATTGATAATCACCGGGATGAGACCGGTATTGCTTATCTTACGGGTGTTGCCTGTAATGCGAATGTGTACAATATGGCAATTGCCGGAACAAGTGCAACAATTGAATATGGTGAGAAGGAAGGAAATGAGGACTGGACATCCAGAAGTTTGATCGGAGTCACTAAGGCAATTAAGGGAGATATTCCGACAGATATTTTTAAGGGTACCAGAGCCGGTGAAATTATGGATAACAAGGAAGTGGATTTCTCAACCGTAGATTATTATGTCATTGAATATGGAGTCAATGATTTCTTAAGAGGAATTAATCCCGGGGATGTGGAGGATCCGTATGATATGCATACGTATGCGGGAGCACTTCGGATTGCGGTTGGTAATCTTAGAGCTGTATCGCCCAATGCTGCTATTGTATTGTGTTCTCCCTGTTATTCACAATTCTTTGGTAAAAACGGTGCCTTTTTGGGAGATGCGAATATGATGAGCAATGGTTATGGAACCATTAGTGATTTTAAAGGAGCCTGTGAATACGTTTCGAATGAACTCGATACCTTGTTTATGGATGCATATCAGACACTGGGAATTGACAGTACCAATGCAGATGACTATCTCGAGGATGGAATTCATCTGACGCAGAAGGGAAGAGCCTTATATGCCGGTATGCTTGGAAGAATTATAAATTATAATGAGGATAATAAGAATTCCGGTATGTAAACAGATCAGGGAAGACACCGTCTTTTAGGAGAATAAGAAAAAGCAGTAGGGAGTATATATTTATAAAGAGATTAAATCGGGATGTGTGATGCGTAGACGTATTTGTAGAATGGCGCTTGTGGGGATTGTGCTGCTGTCGGCATGCGGTCAGCAGGGAATACAGGTGGCGGAAACTGCCGGAAGAACGGAAAGTGATACGGTCTATGAAAAAATGCAGGAAGAACAGAAGAAGCAAAAGAAAAGCAGTCCTTCTCCGATAAGCGAGAAAGAAACAGAGCTGTCTGAGGTGATAGAGAAGCTTCCGTCGGACAGTCCGGTGCCCTCCATGGAACCTGATCCGGAAAGCTATGATTTGCAGCTGGTATTTATAGGGGATGAGACGTTTGGACAGAACCCGGACGGAACAGGAATACCGGAATTGTGTATGATGCGCTGTAAAGCACATGGATACAGTCTGACAGCTGATGGAACGGGTGCAGCTGTGGAAGATACAGAGATATTGGGAAATGATAGGTGGAGATCCCAGGGGCTTGTTGGTATGGTGAAAGCAATGAATGCAGAAATTAATCCCGGGATATTTGCGGATGAAGCTGTGCAGGCTGTTTTGACCGATGCGGAAACGGACTTTTCGAATACAGATTACTTTATTATTTCATATGGACTTAATGATTTCCGGCATGGAATACCGCAGAACAATGAAGAATATGCATATGATTTCCGAACCTATGCCGGGGCATTACGGGTTGCGGTTGGAGCATTAAAAGACAGATATCCCGGTGCTGAAATTATTCTGTGCAGTCCATACTATTGCAGGTTTTACAAAGATGGATGGATGATCGGGGACAGTAATACATTTGATCAGGGAAAAGGAACCTTACGTGATTATATGGGAACCTGTGAATATATTGCCGGTGAACAGCAGGTGTTGTTTCTGAATACATATGATAATCTTGGAATTGACGGATATACAGCAGACGAATATCTGCAGGATGGAATCTATCTTACGGATAAAGCAAGAGATTCTTATGCGGATCTGCTTGCCGGGATGATTCTTAACCATGAAGAGCAGAAGAATAATTGAATCAGAGGTAATTGAATAAGAAAAGGAAAAGAGCGTTTGTTTTGGTTGAAAAACAAATGCTTTTTTACTATACTGTATGTAATTCGCGTAGAAAGGGGAAGCTATGATAACAGTAGTTTTAAGCTGGATTTACATATTCATAATATGCTTTTTGCTTGGTGTGGGAGTGTTTTCACTTGGCACAAAATTATGTGGTAAGAAAGATTTTACTGCGCCGGTCAGCCTCCTTACGGTACTTGGAGTCATGGTATCTACGGTGATTGCATCTTATATCAGCTGCGCGGCCGGAATAGGAATGCCGGCGCATCTGTTTCTGGTTTTACTTGCTGTTTTATCTGCGGTCTGGCAGCGCAGACAGCTTGTTATGTATTGGAAGAAAATAAAACCCGTTGTGCTTTCCTGGGAGGGGTTCTTTTATTTCTGTTTCATTTTGTTTATTGCTTTTTTTGCATCCAGAGGGGAATTCCACACGGATACCAATATCTATCATGCCCAGAATATTCGTATTTACGAGGAATATGGTCTGATTAAGGGAATGGGAAATCTGCAGCAGCATTTTGCGTATAACAGTTCCTATCTGGCATTTGCGGCAGTATTCAGTATGAAATGGCTGCTTGGACAGTCACTTCATACAACAACAGGATTTCTGGAAGTACTTTTCTGTATCTATGCATTTTACGGCTTGAAAAGATGGAAGAGCCACAAGAAGCATCTGGCAGACTGTGTAAAGCTGGGAATACCGTTCTATGTTCTGGTGATTCTGATACGCAGCATGTCTCCTGCCACCGATTTTGGAACGATGCTGTTTGTACAATATCTTCTGGCAGCCTGGTGTGACAATCTGGAGGAGAAGAAGGACATCTTCTTTTATTCACTGCTTTCTGTAGTGGCTGTTTTCGTGGTAACAATGAAGTTTTCGGCGTGTCTTATTGTGCTTCTTGCAATATATCCTGCAGTATGCCTGCTCAGGGACAGGCAGTGGAAAACCATTGTGTTCTTCCTGCTGAGTGGAATACTGGTTGTCTGTCCTTTCCTGATACGGAACTTCCTTATATCAGGATGGCTGTTATATCCTTTTGACAAGATTGACTTATTTCACGTGGCATGGAAGATCCCACGGGAATATCTGGTGGAGGATTCTGCCCGGATTAAGGTATGGGGAAGATGTCTGTATGATGTGGAGCTGCTGAATTTAAGTCCGGTTCAGTGGATTCCGTACTGGTGGAGTGGACAGGAACGGTATGAGCAGATGCTTTTGGGAAGTGTTCTTGCGGGGACATTGCTTTTGGGAGTACAGGCAGTTTATGGCAGGATCAGGAGAACACAGATAGCATGGGAATTTGTGGTTCTGGCAGCAGTGATTTATATCAATATTGTACTGTGGTTCTTCATGGCGCCTTTTATCCGTTATGGTCTGGCTTTTCTTTTTGCCGTGCCGATGCTTGCTTTGGGAGAATGGTGTTCTGCTGAAAAGAAAGGATTTTACAGTATTGTGTGCGGAGGACTCGTATTTTGTATTGTAGTTTGCCTCAGCCCTTACTGGGACCGGTATATTACCGATGGTGGTGTTTTCTTAAAGCATCATCTGACAGATCCGTATTATATAAAGCAGCAGGATTATGACCGGGGGAATATGGAAAGTATGCAGATCAATGGAAATGAGATTTATTTTGATGCTGCCTATGATGAAATAAACAGTTATTTCACATGTCCCGGCACCTGTTATAAATCAATGCTGGAGAGAAGCACACTAATGGGAGATGAGATCACAGATGGTTTTATGGCAAGGTGAAAAGAGAAAAAGAGCTGCAGAGGGAATCGTGTCGGTTCTTCTTTCTGTGCTTACCGTATTTGCAGGTACGGCTTACCAACAGTATGCAGGAGTGCCGGAGGGAAGCAGAAAGGTGATTTATCTGTTTCTTCAGATACTGTTATGGACGGTTTTGTATTTTGCAGGCTTTAGGATAACAGAAGGTGTGCTGAAGAAGAAGGAAGCAGCCGGTCGGGAAGAGTATACACTTCACTTTTCTGCCGGTCGGCAGATGATCGGTCTGGTGTTGTGCTGGCTTCCATATCTGCTGATTTATGCACCGGGACTTGTTAATTTTGACACGATAAACCAGATCAATGATTTTTATGATGGAATATCACCGGTCTGGTTCGGCTTTGTGGAGGGGCAGGAAACGGTTGTGGCATTGCTTAATGACCATCATCCTGTTTTTGTGACAGTGCTTTTTTCCCTGATTATGCTTCCGTGGAAGGCAGCTGGATATCCTGCGGGAGGAATCTTCTGTTACTGTCTGTTACAGATGATATTTGGAGCATGGGTATTTGTGGGATTCCTTTCAGCCTTAAAGCGTTGGGGACTTCCCCGAAAAGCATATCAAATCATTTATGGTTTTCTGGCGTTGATGCCATTTGTTGCTTTATATATGGCTACGATGCTGAAAAATACATTGCATGGGATTATTTTTGTCTGGTATTTATGGAAGCTGCTGCAGATGCTTCACGGAGAAGGTGGCAGGAAGGAAATGAAGTGGTTCTGGCTGACTTCGGCGCTGTTGTGCCTTACACAGAAAACAGGAATCTATCTTGTTGTCCTGACAGATCTGGGATTGCTGTTTCATAAGAGGATGAAAAAGGAACGGAAGGCTGTTGCAGGGAATGCGGTATGTATGCTTCTGTTAATGATGGTTCTGCTGCCGAAGGTTATTTATCCTATCCTGCAGATATACCCGGGAGGAAAGCAGGAGATGCTGGGTATCTGCTTTCAGCAGACCTCCAGGCTGGTCTGCAGGGGGATGGAACAGATGACGCCAACAGAGCAGGAAATAACTGACGCAGTGTTTGATTATAACCGGATAGAGGAATTGTATGATCCCCACAGTTCGGATCCCATCAAGGCTACATATCGGCTTCAGGCTGCAAATGAAGAAATAACAGCTTATTTGAAGCTGTGGATCCGTCAGGGAATCCGGCATCCGCTTTCCTATATTCATTCCATGCTGGCAATCAGTGGCGCGTATTTTGCACCGGTTGAGGTCGTGGATGCATATGATCATATTCCGGAGGCGGAAGGAGTGTTTGCGGATATCCGTCATGTACTTCCCAATGGAGTTCTGGAGACAGTTTCTGCTTTGTACCGGTATCTGACAGGGCTTCCGGGAATTGATCTTTTCTTTCAGACAGTACTTTATACGTGGTGGATTCCCTTGATCTATGTGGTGGAAATTATCGTACGCAGAAAGTGGGAACTGCTTTTTAGTGCGATACCGGTCGGTGCTAATATTTTATTTCTGGCGGTCAGTCCGTTATATTGTACAAGATATGCCCTGCCGTTAATATTTGCGGCTCCGTTTCTGATTGGTATGCTGACTGTAAAAGAAAGTGATACCAAGACGCAGAATAATGTGTTATGATGTAATAAGACTTTGATAGAAAGGCGGTTAATCTCGAATGAAGAAAGCCCTGATTATTGGTGCAGGTCCTGCAGGTCTTACTGCAGCTTATGAATTGCTTACAAAATCCAAGGATATTGAGGTGGTTGTATTTGAAGAAAGTGACTGCTTCGGTGGTATCTCCAAGACGGTCAATTATAAAGGAAACCGTATGGATATGGGAGGACACCGTTTCTTCTCAAAAATTCCGGAGGTAAATGCCTGGTGGGATCATATGCTTCCCATGCAGGGACATCCGACGTATGATGATATCATTCTGCATCGTCCCATGCCGGTGGCTGAGGGGGGACCTGACCCCGAGAAGGAGGACCGCGTTATGCTGACGAGACACCGCGTTTCCCGTATTTTATTTGATACGAAGTTTTATGACTATCCGATTTCCTTAAAACCGGAAACCTTTAAGAACTTTGGACTGCTTACCACCTTAAAGGTAGGATTCAGCTATCTGGGCTCCATGTTCCATAAGCTGCCAGAGGATAATCTGGAGAATTTCTATATTAACTGCTTTGGCAGGAAGCTGTATTCCATGTTCTTTGAGTACTATACAGAGAACCTCTGGGGACGTCATCCCAGTGAGATCGATGCTTCCTGGGGTGCACAGAGAACCAAGGGACTTTCCATTATGGGAATCCTGAAGGATTTCTTTGGCAAGCTTTTCAAGGTAAAGAACCGGAAGGTCAACACCTCCCTGATCGAGGAATTCAAATATCCAAAGCTCGGTCCCGGACAGCTATGGGATGTGACTGCAGCAGAAGTGGAGAAGCTTGGCGGTACAATCATTAAGAATGCGAAGGTTACCAGAGTCCACAAGAACGCGAATAATGTGCTGACATCCCTGACCTATGAAAAGGATGGACAGGAGCTCACCATGGAAGGAGATTATTTCATTTCCTCCATGCCGGTGAAGGATCTGGTTGGCGGTATGAACGATGTAACTGCAGATGCAGCAAGAATTGCAGCAGGACTTCCGTATCGTGATTACATGACACTTGGTGTCCTGGTGCCGAAGATTAATCTGGTAAACAAAACCAATATCAGAACGGTGAACAATATTGTTCCTGACTGCTGGGTTTATGTGCAGGATCGTAATGTGAAGCTGGGACGTTTCCAGATTTACAATAACTGGTCTCCTTATATGATTAAGGATCTTGAGCATACGGTATGGATCGGTCTTGAGTACTTTGTCAATGAAGGGGATGAGTACTGGAACATGACCGAGGAAGAGTTTGCGAAGATCGGTGTCAGTGAAATGATTAAGCTTGGTCTGATCGACAGCCCGGATGTAGTACTGGACGTTCATATGGAGAAGGTAAAGAAAGCATACCCTGCTTACTTTGATACCTATGACGAGATTGACAGGCTGGTTGACTACTTAAGCTCGATAGAGAATCTGTATTGTGTTGGACGTAATGGTCAGCATCGCTACAACAATATTGACCACTCTATGGTTACTTCCTTTGAAGCGGTTAAGAATATTTTAACCGGAAGCAAAGATAAAAAGAACATCTGGAGTGTCAATACCGAGCAGGAGTATCATGAGACCTCAAACGAAGAAGGTAATGAGGCGGAAGTGGACTAAGGGTAAGAGGTAAAAGAATGAATACGCATGCAGTGTTGATGTCAGCCTATAATGATTTTGATATATTGCTGAATAATGTAAAAATTCTTGCCCCCTGCTTTGACTGTTATATCCATGTGGACCGGAAGGCAGAATTTCCGCCCGAAATAAGACGTAAGCTACAGGAATATCCCAACGTATATGTAATACAGAAATACCGTATTACGTGGGGAAGCTATAAGCATATACTGGCATTCCTGGAACTGCTGAAAATGGCAGAACCCAAAGGATATGAATGGTATCATCTCATTACGGGTAATTCCGTACTGGTAAGACCCTATAAGGAACTGGAAGCTTTTTTCATGGATCATGATGGCCAGATCTTTATGAATTATGTGGATGTGAAAGCATCAGAATCCCGTAAAGATCTCGAATACTGGTTTCAGTACTACCGGTATCCGTATTTATATAATCAGCGTGGAAAGCATCGCAGACTGTGGGAAAATTTTGAATGGTATTATATTAAAATCCAGAAGAAGTTAGGGATTAAACGTAAGGTTTATTTTGACTATAAGGGGTATCTGTATTGCCAGCTTCCTGATGCTGCAGCGAAGTATGTTCTGCAGTATGTAAAGGAAAATCCGCGCTATATCCATGAATTAAAATACTGTCATGTCGGAGAAGAGTTTTTCTTCCAGAACATTTTGATGCACAGTACCTTCCGGGACAAGGTGATCAATCAAAATCTTATTTATGATGACTGGTCTCCGGAGCGTGAGCGTCCTGCATTTCTGAACGAAGGTGATTATGACCGCATTATGGAATCGGGCTGTTTCTTTGCCAGGAAAATCAATGCGTCTTCGAAAGGCCTGATGGAAAAGATCCATATATAAAAACAGTGTTGCTACACCTGGTGCAGCAACACTGTTTTTATTAAGAGAATTATTTGCGGAATAAGGACTGTCTTGCACCATGATTAGCTTCCCTGTGATGTAAGGTGTCATCAACCGTATCCATACGGAGTCCGGCATCGATGAAGTCACAGTACTTACAGAAGGGATAATCGGCACGGCTGGTGCGGATATCATTGCGAAGCTTCCGGTATTCCGGAGAATTCCAGGCTTCCTTTAAAGGTGTCTTGTTCAGATCGGCAAGTGTTGTTGCTTCAAAGTTATCGCAGCAGCAGATGCCCATGCGGCCATCCGGGAAAATGAACATATCCGTATAGGGCATAAGACAGGTTTCTTTAATGATTTTGACATCATTGGTCTTGTTCGGTGCACTTCCGGCACGGTTGCTTAACACAGCATCCATATATCGCATCTGGATAAGAAGCTCGACGTCCTTAAACTCATCCGGGTGGGACTTGGCATATTCATATATTTCACGGACGTTGTCGTGAAGCTTCATGTCTCTGCAGTAATTATTAATAATTAACTGATTTACGTAGGGTATGATTTCCTTTACCTTGTCAACCGTAAGAAGCAGGCCGTTACTGGACAGGAAAATGAAGCTGTGGGGTAATTTTTCGCGGCAATATTTGTGGAATTCCACAATTCTGGTATCCAGAAACGGTTCATTATTTCCGTATAAGGTCAGGTGACCGGTATAGCCCCATTCGGCAAGCTGGTCAATAATACTGTAAAATAAGGAATCCTCCATGCGCTTATAGGGACGTTTTTCTGCATTTTTGTTTGCAGTACAGAAAGAACAGGTGCTGTTACAGCGATTAATGGTTTCCAGATTAACAACAAGGGGCATGGGTGGCTCCCCGGTAGAAAGGAAATAATCAATGTATTCTTTCTGTAATTTATTTCTGGTGGAACGCTGCAGCTTCAGGTAGCTGTCAGAAGAAAGCATCGGAAAATACTTCTGAAGATTCCAACCAATCACACCACCGAAATTGTGATATCTGACTGACATATTTATTCTGGTCTCCTTTGATTTGTGTATGATAACAATTTGATATATCTACAAATAATATACCTGTAAATAGTAACATTGAATCGAAAAGGAGTCAAGCCACGGAGGAATTGCAATATGGGTGTAATTCGTGCTAAAATAGATAGAAATATGTTTGTGGAGAAATGAGAATGGCAGAATTTTTGGAGAAACACCGGAAAACACTTTTTTATCTCATCCTGATCGGATGTGTGATTACAATTGGAATTTACAATTTCCTTACGCCATATTTTACAGATGATTACGGGTATGCACAGGAAGCACGGAGTGCAGGTTCTCTGTGGGGGCTGATCAAACAGCAGTATATTGAGTATATGTATCACAATGCCAGAATTATTGGGCAGTTCAATCTGCGCCTGTTTCTGATTCCGGGGAAATGGCTGTTTAATATTGTGAACAGTCTGATGTTTACCGGACTGGTACTCCTTATCTATGCCATGATTCATGGTAAGAAAAAATATGATCTATTTGTATTGTTTCTGGTAATTACATTTGTATGGAGGTATTCTGTACGGTTCGGGGAAACAACGTTGTGGCTGTGCGGCACCTGCAATTATTTGTGGGGAATGGTGATTATCATGGGATTCCTGGTCTGGTACCACCATATGCTGTTTCGGGACAAGCCAGTGCAGCATCCTCTGGGGACGGTAATAGGAGGCTTCTTTTTTGGACTTGCGGCCGGATGGTGTAATGAGAATACATCGGGGGGCGCGTTTTTACTGACGTTGTTCTTCACCATCGTAGTGGTATGGATTCAGAAGAATAAAAAATTCCAGCCCTTTATGGCGGCATCCCTCCTTGGAGTATTTACCGGTGTTATGGGCATGGCCCTGTGTCCGGGAGTACGTTACCGTATTGACCAGACAGAAGGTGAGAACTTTACAGGATTCATTGGATTGATTTCCAGATTATATAAAATTACCGTGACGGTTAAGGGATTGTTTACGGAACTGGTGATTTTACTGGTCATTGCGCTGGTGATCTGGATGCTGCAGAAAAGACGGGATGACTGGAAAGAGATCTGTGGAAATTACAGTGTTTTGTTTGCTGTTGCAGCACTTGCAACGAGCTATGCATTGATTCTGATTCCACCGACAACAGCAAGGGCACATTATGGTGCCGGTATTTTTCTGGTGATTGCCTGTATTCAGGCAATTGTACAGCTTGACAGAAAGGATCTGTTTGTTAAGACATTACAGTATAGTCTGGCAGTGATTTTATGCCTGTGGTTTTTAACTACTTATTCTGAAAATATGGTTAATTTATGGAGAATTAACCGGGAGGATCAGGAGAGGATTGAACTCATTCTTGAAGCAAAACAGCAGTATGGGGAAGATGCAGAGGTGATCGTTCCGCAGCTGCGGCCCCAGTTCGAGAATCCGTACAGCACGGCGCATGATTCGGATCTGACAGAGGATAAGGATCATTGGATTAATATGTTTTATGAGTCCTATTATGGTGTGAAGTCGGTTATTGCAATCCCGAGAGAAGAGTGGGAAGAACAGTTTGGGAAGGAAAACGGATGATAAAGAGTAAAAAGACAAGGATATGGTATGGACTTTACTTTCTGGCAGCAGCGTTTGCCATTATGCTGCTTGCTACCCGGTCATCCTTTCTGTATCCGTGTAATAACTGGGATGATGCAAACAGTTATTTTTCAGTGGGCAAGGCGTTGTTCCATGGGAAAATGCCTTATCGCGATGTGTTTGATCAAAAGGGAATGTATTTGTATTTCTTTTATGGATTGTGTTATTTCGTATCGCATACAACATTTCTGGGTGTATTCCTGATGGAGGTGTTATTTGCATTTGCAGATCTTTGTGGGATATTCTCTGTTTTATGCCTGTATATCAGGAAGAGTACAGCTCTTGTTCTGACACCGGCTGTGCTTGCGGTCTGTTTCTGCTCTTACAGCTTTTATTACGGCGGATCGGCAGAGGAGTTATGTTTTCCGTTCCTGATATGGGGCTTGTTTCTGGGTTTGCGATATTTTAAGCAGGATTATCCTGAACGGGAAATGCCTGTGAAAATGCTGCTTTTTGCCGGCGGACTGGCGGGGATGGTAGCTAATATCAAGTTTACCGTACTGGGTTTTTTCTTTGCATGGATGATGATGGTAGCATTTTCCTATCTGGCCCGGAAAAAGTTTACCAGTGCTGTGAAAGCCTGTCTGTGGTTTCTGCTTGGAATGCTGATAACGTTTGTTCCGTGGATTCTGTATTTTGCTGTGAGAAAAGGGTTATATTACTGGTATTGGGGTTATGTGTATATTAATGTTTTTTCCTACAGCAATCTCAATGCAGAGGGACCTTCTTTCGGAGAAAGAATTTATACGCTGGCTAAGATTCTGTACTATGTGATATGGAAGAATCTTATTTATTATGTATTCCTCATTCCGGGATTCTTTTTCGGAACATTCTGTGTCGGAAAGAAGATTCTTTCCCATTTGTTTGTTCCGGCACTTGCCTTTTTTCTGTTCCTTGGAATTTATATTGGAGGATCAGAGCTGCCTTATTATGCGCTTCCGCTTGCGGTATTCACTGTTTTGGGCTTTGCACTGATTGGCTGGATTTTTGAAGCATTGGAAAAGCATTTCATAAAGCCTGAAAAGAGCATACCGGTCTGGATCCCTGCTATTGGATCTTTGGCTGTGAGCGTGGTTGTGGTAGGACTTGTTTCCATGAATGTTTTTTTTATGAAGGTGAAGAGGGAAGATATTTTCCTGTATCAGTTCCGGGATATCGTCATGCAGACGGAGAACCCGACGCTGTTGAATGTGGGATGTCTGGATGCCGGATTGTATACGGTGTGTGATATTGTTCCGACCTGTCAGTGGTTTCAGACACAGACCATACATATGGATGAGGTATATGAGGAACAGAAGCGTTATATTAAAGAAGGACAGACCGACTATGTGATTGCAAGAGATGGCTATCCAGAGAAGATTAATGACCGGTATGAATTGGCAGCGGAAGCCACTTTTGAAGAAAACGGTTACAACCATAACTGGTATCTGTTTCAGCTGAAGGACCTTAATAAAACATCCTGAAGGAGTAATTTAAGTGAAGAAAAAGATAGGGATTGCCTTGTTTTGGCTGGTAATAGCAACAGGATTTGTATTCCTGTTTTCATATAGTACTTCTCCGCTCTATCCGACATACTACGGAAATGATTCGGCACAGTTTCAGACGATTGGGAAATGCTGGCTGAAGGGTGCCATTCCTTATCGTGATTTATTCGACCACAAGGGACCGTGGATCTTTTTTATTAATATGCTGGGATATTTGCTGACCGGCACGAAGTACGGCATATTTCTGATTCAGATTGTGTGCATGTGGATTTCACTGTACTTTCTGTATAAAACAGCGAAGTATGGATTACATAGGACGGGATATGCACTGGGGACTGTTCTGGTCTCCATGTTTTTCCTTTTTCTGAATTATGGAGAGGCGAATCTGACGGAAGAATATTGCCTTCCGTTTATCTGTGCGTCTGCTTATTATATCTATGTTTATTTTAATGAGGAGTATCATCAGCATTCTCCCAGGGCGGCGTTCCTGTATGGGATGGCATTCTGTGTATGCTTTTATACCAGGGTGACAAACTGTGTGCTGGTAGCTGCCGGGGTACTGGCAATTACCGTTTCTTTGATCCGGTATCGGGAATTTAAGAATCTGTGGCAGAATATCCTTGGATTTCTGGGAGGAGCATTAACCGTATTTCTTCCGTTTGCAGTGTATTTTGCAACACAGGGCGCGTTAGGGGATATGCTGTATGGAACATTTGTTTTTAACCTTACCTATATTTCGGATACAACATCATGGATTTCGGAAGCAAACAGAGATACCTATATCAGTTTTATTTATATATATTTTTGCGCCTATAGTATTTTCTTTACCTTATTTCTTGCAGCTTTAAGAAAAAAGCCGGGACTGGCCGGATGGTTTTTAGCTGCCGGAATTGTGGAAATGTATTTATATATCAACTCTTCCCTGTATTATCATTATCCGATGGTGGTGCTTCCTCAGTTTGTTTTTCTGGTAAAGGAACTTATGAGCAGCGAAGAACACCGGTGGATAAGATGGATGAAACGCGGAGCAATGGTTGTATTCCTTTTATTTTTGATTTATGGAATCCGCTATTATAAAGGCTGGCTTTTAAACATTGAAAAATATCATACGCCATATGATGAAGGATATTATGATATTGTTTCATTGGTTCCCGAAGAGGAAAAGCCGTTGCTGATGACTTATGGTGGAGTGAGAGTAAAGCAGGTCTATCTGGAAAATGATATTGTGCCGTTATATCCGCATTTCGCGATTCAGGCATGGCATAGCAGCTTTAATCAGAAGGTCAGGGATACCGTACATGATGAATTCGCAGCCTGTAAAGCAAAATGGATACTGGCGGAGCAGCCTTATGATGGAATTGCAGATATACTGAGTGAACATTATACATTGGTTGTGGCAGAAAACGGATATGAACTTTACTGTCTTAGGGATGAAGGAGAGGAAGAATGATCATACTGAAAATGATTGGTCTGCTATTCTGGCTGCTGGTGATCCCTGTGGGATTGGGGCTTCTGTTCCGGAAAGCACCTGAGAGGGAGCATCTGCCGGAGAGGTTACAGACGACAGGCGTGACGTTATTAATTGGATATTTATTATTGTTTGCTCTTTTGGAGATCGTTGGAATTCCGGTAATGCTGCTTTCCATTTATCATGGCTATTCCAGAATGGTGATTTTGTATGCAGCTCTGCAGATCTTAGGGGCAGGAGCCGGTTATGGGTTCTGGATATACCGGGGGAAGAAGACACGGAAAACGAACCTGTCCGGTGCCTTAAAGGAAACAGATCATTTCTTATGGCTTCGAAAGGCTCCCTATGATAGCTGGGAAGGAAGGCTTCTTCTTGTACTGTTCCTGCTTCTTGTCGGATTCCAGCTTTACATGGCGTTTACAAGGGCTTCATTTGACGGAGATGACGCTTATTATGTGGTACAGGCGTTGACCGCACAGCAGACCGATACGCTGTACCGGATCGATCCGAACCGCGGAGTAAGTATGCCGTTGGATGCCCGGCATGCACTGGCACTGTTTCCCATCTGGGAGGCCTTTGTCGGAACCATGTGTGGCATACATGCAACCATTATGGCGCATAGTGTGGCGCCCCTGCTTCTGATTCCGTTGACGTATCTGATTTATTATGAGATCGGGCGTGAACTTTTCTGCAATAAAAAGCGTCTGCTTCCGATGTTTATGGCATTGATGGCATTCTGGCAGATGTTCGGGAATGTGTCGATTTACACAACGGAGACCTTTTTCCTGACGCGTACCTGGCAGGGGAAGTCCTTTGCAGGTAACTTCATTATTCCCGCGGTGTTTTGGATCTTTCTTTGCCTTTTCCGTGAAGAGGAGCGTGAAAATCAGCAGAAGCTGGATTTGGGCGCAGAAGCTGATGCGGAAGGAAAAAACAGGAAGATTCAAAGAGAGAATAGTGGCAGTTTGTGGATTCTGCTTACATTGCTTAATCTGGCAGCAGGAGCAAGCAGCTCCCTTGCAGTATTACTAAGCTGCGCATTAACGATGGGACTTGGGATGCTGCTGACCATCCGGAGCCGCAGATTCCGGAATCTGATCTATGCTGGACTAAGCTGTGTGCTTGGTGGAATTTATGCCATATTGTATATGATGTTGTAAGTGGGTAATGCTTTGGAACTCCATTCATAAAGTTTCTGATTCGCAGATTAAGTTATATGTATGTAGTCACTTAGCTATATAAAATTGCTGTTTTGTATGAAAATGAATATTTATAGAAAGCAATTTTGCATGGATCTGAATAGTTGCGAGCTATGACAGCAATGACTGGATGTAAACATATGATCCGGGTTTGATTGGATTCATATCAGCTGGTTAGATGTATAGAAATGGAAAGGGTTTGCGCACATGTTTGGAATTTTTATGGAAAGCCTTGTGATTTTCAAATTGTATACAGGACTTCGGGGATTGTTTGTGCTTTCCCTGCTTGCGTGGATTTATCTGCTGTTTTGTGAAAAGGACAAGACCATCCGGGCTTTATTTGTCTATGCGCCGATTCTGATCCTGCTGGTATTCCTGTTTCCCTTGAGCCGGAAGCTCTTCGTGGCAGCAGGCCTGGATGGGGAGACGTATTACCGCGTGATCTGGACGATCCCAATGGGAATGGTAGCGGTTTATGGAGGGTGTTCCCTGTTTGCACGTTTCCGGAAGCTTGGAACAGTGGTGATCGGGGCGTGCATTATTCTGCTTGGCACATACGTTTATCGTGGAACCTATATCTCAAAAGCAGAGAATCTGTATCACATTCCGGATTCCGTAGTTCATGTATGCGATTATATTGGAAATAAAGATGCAGACGATATGGTCACTGCGTTGTTTCCAGATGAAATGATTCATTTCGTGCGTCAGTACGATGCCACAATCCGTATGCCCTATGGAAGGGATATGCTGGTGGAGCAGTGGGGCTATTATCAGCCGGTGCATGACATTATTAAGAATAACGAAGTGCTTCCAATGGAAGAGCTTTTGACAGAAACACGTAAGGAATACTGTCAGTATCTGGTTTTCCGGGAGGATCAGCCGATGGACCGGACACCGGAAGCCTGCGGACTGATTTGCAAGGCCAGGATGGATGGCTATGTGATCTATGAAGATCCGGAAGTGACAGAGATTGTTACGGAGTGGAAAAATACATATGGTGTTTAATTCATTTTCCTTTTTATTTGCATATTTACCGATTGTGCTCTTTCTGTTTTGGGTGAGCAGAAGATACCTGGGAAAGCAGTGGGCAGATGTCTGTCTGATTGTGGCTTCTCTCGTTTTCTATGGGTGGAATTATCCAAAGTGTCTTCCGGTTCTGCTTGGAAGCCTCATCGTCAATTACGTATGGGGCTGTTTCCTGTGCAGGGATCTGGCGAAGAAGCCGAAGGCAGCAAGGGGAAAGGCAGTAGAAAAAAACGCAGAAAGGACCGTAGCAAAGACCGTAGAAAAAAACGGTTCGGTGCCGGATGATTTCAACAGAAGGAGAAAATGCATGTTGGGAGCCGGAATTGTACTGAATGTGGCAGTACTGGGCTTCTTTAAATATGCACGGCTGCTTCCTGCACTTCGGGGAACGGAGCTGGATGCACCGGGAATCAGCTTCTTTACGTTTACGCAGATTGCATTTCTGGTGGAAACCTATCGGAGGAATATTGTGCCGATGGGAATGAGTGAGTATGGGTTATATGTAAGCTTTTTCCCTAAGCTGATGCAGGGTCCGATTATGCTGCCGGAGGATTTTCAGGCACAGAGGAGTGATGAAAAGTCCACCGAGCAGCGAAGTAATAGAAAATTGACAGAAGGAGAGAAAAAGCGGACACGGGCAGTTTTTGAAGATCTCGCCCTGCGGTCTGCACAAACCGGGGATGAGTGGTGGGAAAAGCTTTTGCGTAATGTGATTCTGATTTCCCTTGGCTTATTTAAAAAGGTGATTCTGGCAGATACCCTGGGACAGGCTGTTGCGGCAGGATTTGAAAATGTGGCGGCACTTCTCGCAGCGGACGCATGGGTTGTAATGCTGTCCTACACCCTGCAGCTATATTTTGATTTCAGCGGTTACTGTGACATTGCCATGGGCGTTGCGGCATTCTTCGGCTATGACCTGCCGTTGAACTTTGATTCGCCGTATAAAGCAGTGAATATTATGGATTTCTGGAAGCGCTGGCATAAGACATTGACGGATTTCCTGACAAAATATGTGTATATTCCGCTTGGTGGAAACAGGAAGGGTGCTTTCAGGATGTATGTGAATTTCCTGATTGTCTTTTTAGTAAGCGGGATCTGGCATGGCGCCGGCTGGCAGTTCGTTGTCTGGGGCATGATGCATGGCACGCTTTACGTCATTACCCGTGCTGCTTCGGGTTACAGCAGGAGAAAAGAGGCACAGGTGGCTGAGGGAAGAACGGTCAGGGAAAGCTGTATCAATAGCGATAACCATAACCACAGAATGCTTCGGAGACTGTCTCATGGAGTACGTGTGCTTCTGACCTTCCTCTATGTCAATATTGCATGGGTATTCTTCCGGGCATCCTCGGTTAAGGAAGGGGTTCAGTTCCTTCGCAGGCTCCTGACGGGCGGAACCGGAAAGGTGAGCCGTTCGATTGCAGAGGCCTTTAATCTGGATGAATTCTGGTATGTGATTAAAGTACTTCATCTGGATCGGCTGCCGGACAGCTATTTTTATGTGATGGTGCTGTTTCTCATAGTATGCCTGCTGTTCATCTGGGTTTCCCCCAATGCCGTGCAGATTGCAAAGAAGTGCAGATTGAACGCCGCAGTGGTTCTGCTTGTGGCAGTGTTGTTTGTGTGGAGTGTGATTTCCTTCTCGGGAGTCAGCACATTTTTATACTTCAACTTTTAGGAGGCGGTCATACGAAAAGGTACAGGAAATTATTGCTCTTATTTATTACGCTCGTGCTTACAGCATTTGTGCTGATGATCGCACTTGTTGTTTATGTGGATCCCTTTTTCCATTATCATAAGCCGTTAAAAAATTTCAATTATGTAGTGGATAATCAGCTGACGCAGAATCCGGGAATGGCAGAGCACCTTCCCTATGACAGTGTGATTTTGGGCTCCTCCATGACGGTTAACTTTGAAACCGACTGGTTTGAGGAACTGATGGGACTGAAAACAGCGAAGCTCAGTTACAGCGGGGCATTTCCGAAGGATCAGTCCAACATTATGAAGCTGATTTTTGACAGTAGGTGGAACGGAGAGAAACGGGAGGTTAAGAGGGTATTTTTAGGCGTGGATGTGATTACCTATACCGGGGATGTGGAACAGACGAAATATCCGATTCCGGAATATCTTTATGACGATCAGCTGCTGAATGATGTACAATATGTTCTGAATAAAGATGTGCTTCTGCAGTATGTGCTTCGTCCCCTGGTAGACCCTGAACCGACGAACTGGTCTCATATCTATGCAAGCTGGTGGACGGAAGAGTACTACAATGAGGACTGGGTGCTGCAAAATTATGAGCAGCCCAAGAAGGTGGAAACGGAAACTCCAAAGGACGAGTATGTGTCACCGGTGGAAGCCAATCTTTCTGCCAATATCTGCCCTTATATTGAGGCAAATCCGGATACGGAGTTTGTGATCTTTTTCCCACCGTACAGTATTTTGTACTGGAATGATGTATTGGAAGAGAATCATCTGGAAGCAACTCTCGAGGAGTACCGTTATATTACCGAAAGACTGAATGCTTATGATAATGTGACGGTGTACTTTTTCCCGGCATGTGAGGATATTATCTGTGATCTGAACCATTATGCGGATTACAGCCATTATCATCCGAGGTTCAACCGTTTTATGACGGAATGCTTTGTGTCTGGCAGTTACCGTGTGAGTAAAGAAACGGCCGGACAGACTGCATCGCAGAATACAGAAGAGAACCTGCAGAAAGCAGATGTGCAGCCGGAAGAAAAAACAATTGATGAATATCTCGAAGAGATGCGCCGGATCGTTGATCACTATGATTTTGACACATTACATGAAAAAATTGCGGTGTGGAATCCGTAAAATACTAAAATCAAAAGGATGAGAACAGGTTATGAAAAAGAAAATGCAATGGAAAGATTTTCTGCTGCTTCAGGTTGTATTTCTAATCTACAGCTTCACCAGTCTCACGCAGAAGCTGGCTTCTTCTTTTTTACCGAAGGATGCCGGAACGACAGAAGAACTGGTTCGGCAGCTCCTTAACTGGAAGCTGATTTTGTCGGCGGGGCTTGTGGTACTGCTGCTTGGTGTATATGCATTGCTATGGCAGCAGGTGATTAAGCGGTTTGAGTTATCTGTTGCCTATGCGAATAAGGCCATTACCCTTTTGTGGGCATTGGTGTGGGGAATTTTTATTTTTCATGAAGAGATTACACCCGGAAAGGTGATTGGAATTTTACTTGTCATGGCCGGGATTTACGTGCTGAACACGGGAGAACGTCCGAAAATGGAGGATCACCAGGATGTAGCAGAACATCAGGAAGTTGCAGGAAAGGAGAGCACAGAATGAATAGTTATCTGATTATCTTGATTGTTTCTGTAATGATAGCTTCTTTTGCACAGGTTTTATTGAAAAAAAGTGCGGAGAAGACCTATGCTTCTCCGCTCCGTGAATATTTGAATCTGTATGTCATTTGCGGTTATGGTCTCATGTTTCTTTCCATGTTTATGACCATTGCCTCCTACAGCGGGCTGGATTTTACCAATGTCCCTGTGATTGAATCACTGGGCTATGTAATGGTAATGTTCCTCAGCTATTTCTTCTTTAAAGAAAAAATAACGAAGCGTAAGCTGCTTGGAATGGTCATTATTCTTGTGGGGATTTTTATTTATCACCGTTGACCTGTTGGGCAAGCAGTGTAGTGACGGGAAGATGATCCGGGTTATTTGCCTGTAACTCTTTATACCACTTGCTGTACTTGTACATGCGGTAATTGGTCTTTAATTTACACAACTGGCTTTCGTCAGCACAGGATTTTAGAAATGAGGCACGCTGTTCCAGGTTCAGATCGATATAATCCAGATAAGAAATACGAAGCTCGGCAAGCGGTTCCGTACACCGGGGACAGATTAACTTATGGCCGTTGAGCATATAAATGCGGTTACAGTTCTTGCAGTAATGAATATACATCATATGGCAGGACTCCTTTCTGTTCAAATGAGTGGGTTGCGGTAAGGGATTAAGTAGAGTTTATCTGAATTTGTATTTTACCGTCAATATTTTCTGCAAAAATTCACATATTTTACAGGTAAATTTGACATAAACTTTACATTTGCGGCTCAAACTTTACGAATCTTTCGTTACTGCTCGCTCGTACCTCGTTCCAGTAACAAATTATTACAAAAGAATTAGAAAAGGAATTAAATGGATTTGTACATACTGTAAATTAATGGTATAATATACCATAGCGCTTCAGATGTCAAGACGAATATCTGGATTTTTTAAAGAAGAATTTATCGAAATTTAGCGAAAATCAATAAAATAATACAAGGCAGGTTTGAATGAAGAGTTTATTTAAAAAGAAAGCAAAGAAAGAACGCCAGCGTACGACACGTAAGGGTTGGGATGATTACCGCGAGGATGCGTATTACAACGACGATTACGAGGATTCTGATGAATATTACGGCGATGAAGAGATAGACGACGGGGAGTACTACGGGGAGTACTACGGGGAGGAATCTGAAGGATACGAAGAAGATCCGGAAGAATACTATGAAGAAGCAGAAGAAGCCGGATATGATGAGGAAGAGGATTCTGATGAATATTACGGCGATGAAGAGATAGACGAAGACGAGGAATACTACGGGGAAGAGTCTGAAGGATACGAAGACGAAGAAGATCCGGAAGAATACTACGAAGATATTGAAGAAGCCGGATATGATGAGGAAGAGGATTCTGATGAATATTACGGCGATGAAGAGGTAGACGAAGACGGGGAATACTATGGGACAGATGAATACGATCCGGAAGAGAAAGAATCGTATGAAGATGACGAAGAGTATTATGAAGACGACGAGTATTACGAAGATGACGAAGAGTATTACGAAGACGACGAAGAGTATTACGAAGACTACGATGAGGAAGATTATGACGAGGACGATGAATACGAGAATGATCGTCATTCCTATGTAGCCTCCCACCGCAGACGCGCTCACGGAATGAAGGGAGCCGCACAGTGGTTTATGAATCTGGGAACCACGGATCATGTGATCATGTTCACAGGGTTTATTGTGGTGATCCTGCTTGTGGTAACCGGTACACTTTATTTTAATGCCAGAGGAAGGCAGGAGCAGATTGAAACCTTTGCACAGGTAGGTGAAGGTCTTGAGGATATTCCGGTCATTGGCGAAAGTGGATTAGTGGCAATTGCTGATGCAGAGGCAGCCAGATTGATGGCGGCTATGGAGCAGGAACAGCTCATGGAAGAAAAGCAGCAGGAAGAAGATGCTAAAGCAGCCGGAGAAGAAGTACATATTTTCATGAACATTACCTCCATCCAGAGAGATATGAAGATCAAGTTTTCGAACGAAGCAACCGGAAAGCTGTTTTCAGGTGTGGAATTTGAAGTGAACATCAAGAATTCTTCGGGTGGAGAACTGAATAAAAAGGATGATGACAAGGATGGCGTGATCTATCTTACCGGTATGAAATCCGGTAAATATACTGTCACACTGGTTTCTCCGCTGCAGTATGAAGATTATGTGTTGTCTTCCGATCCGGTGATAATCACCGTGAAAGAAGACATTGAATATAAGAAAGTCGATGTTGCAAACGAAATCAAATCCGAATCCCAGGTTAATGTGGCAGCAGAGGACACCAAGGTGAATCAGACGGTTGTAGAGTCGACCAATACCGATACGGTAGAATGGGTAGAATCCACGAAGACCATCATCGAAGGAACAGAAACAAGTGAGGACACCTACGAGGTTCTTGATAAGAAGAAGATTGCAGATCCAGGGAAGAGTACTTCCTTATTGCTGACGCGTTCCATGCTGCTGGATTCCATGAATCCGGTGGTGCTGCGGGGACAGCTCAGGACACAGGAAAACGAAAATCCACAGCCGGTTGCAACCGAAGGAACAACGGAAGAGCCGTCGAAGGCTCCGGCAGAAACACCAACGCCGGAACCACCACAGGAAGTAACACCGACCCCAACGGAAGAGCCGACGCCGACACAGGAGGCAACACCGACCCCGACAGCAGCCGCGACACCGACACAGGAGGTGACACCAACTCCAACGCAGACACCGACGCCAAGCGTATCGCCATCGGTATCTCCTTCTACCTCACCGTCTGCGAGTCCTTCCGTGTCACCGAGTGTATCTCCTTCGGTTTCACCAAGCGTATCGCCTTCTCCCACCATGAGCAAGGAAGAACAGGCAAAGAAGGACACAACCACTACCCTGAAGTCAACAGATGGCAAGGTGATTTATGTTAAGGATGATAACGGAAGCTTCCGCGAAGCCAAATATGCGGATTATTATACCAAGAAGGAATTTTACTTAAAAACCAGTAAAACAACTGGACAGTACCGTTACACAGGCTGGCAGACCATTGACGGACGCACCTATTTCTTTGATAAGAACGGAAACAAGGTCACCGGAGAGCAGGTCATTCAGGGAGCAAAATATAATTTTAACAGCGACGGAAGTCTGAACAGTGGATCCGGACATATGGGGATTGACGTATCCAAATGGAATGGTAATATTGACTGGAACGCAGTAAAGAACAGTGGCGTTTCCTATGTCATTATCCGTTGTGGATACCGTGGTTCAACGACTGGTGCCCTGATCGAAGATCCGAAGTTTAGGAGCAATATTCAGGGTGCACAGAAGGCAGGGCTTAAGGTTGGAGTTTATTTCTTTACGCAGGCAGTGAATGAAGTAGAAGCGGTTGAAGAAGCTTCTATGGTAATCAGTCTGGTAAAGGGGTATAATATATCCTATCCGGTATTCCTCGATGTGGAGGCAAGTAACGGACGTGGAGACCGGATTGATGCGTCCACAAGAACGGCAGTATGTCGTGCATTCTGTCAGACCATTCAGAACTCCGGATACAAGGCAGGTATTTATGCTAATAAAACCTGGCTGAATTCCTATCTGGATGCACCGGGACTTAGCAGCTATAAGATCTGGCTGGCACAGTATGCAGCATCCCCGAGCTATACACGTACCCGTTATGATATGTGGCAGTATTCCTCCAAGGGATCGGTTGCCGGCATCAGCGGAAACGTGGATATGAATATCAGTTACCTGGGATACTAGGGACTCAAAGTCAAATGTTTTTGTGCTTGCACAGGAAAACATTTGACCTTGAGGACCGCTCACACATGAGTAAGAAGCGATTTTCAAAGAAAATCAGTGTTACAGTTCAGCCATGCCCATTCATAAGCTGCCGGATTGTACAGATTGGTTAACAAATATACGTGTTTTCCGGCAGCTTATTTCATGTCGGGCGTCCGCCCTATAGAAATGATTGTATAAGCTGCCCTTAGTGAGCAAGCTCCCACGGTCATCTTACACAATTATTTCTGCATGGCTGAATTGTTACAAATCAGTGACTTACGAATGGGCGTAGGATTGTAAAATTTCATCTTATGTACATGCATAGATAAATATAATGTTAAGAAAAGAAAGGACAAACCCCATGAGAACATATTTAGTAACAGGAGGCGCAGGCTTCATTGGTTCAAATTACATTCATTATATGTTTAAGAAATACGATAATGAAATCCGGATCATCAATGTAGATGCGCTGACTTACGCAGGAAACCTTGAAAATTTAAAGGACATTGAGAACCGGGAGAATTATACCTTTGTCAAAGCAAATATCTGTGACAAGGAAGCTATTTCCAGGATCTTTGCAGCAAACGACATTGATCGTGTGGTACATTTTGCGGCAGAGAGTCATGTAGACCGCAGCATTAAACATCCCGAAGTGTTTGTCCAGACGAATGTACTTGGTACAGCCGTAATGCTGAACTGCGCGAAGGCTGCATGGGAGCTTCCGGATGGCAGCTTCAAGGAAGGAAAGAAGTTCCTCCACGTATCGACCGATGAAGTATACGGATCCCTGGAAGAGGATGGTGGATATTTCTATGAGACTACACCGTATGCACCGCACAGCCCGTATTCGGCAAGTAAGGCAAGCTCAGATATGCTGGTAAAAGCTTATATGGATACCTATAAGTTCCCTGCCAATATTACGAACTGCTCCAACAATTATGGACCTTACCAGTTCCCGGAAAAGCTGATCCCGTTGATTATTAACAATGCATTACAGGGTAAAAAGCTTCCGGTTTATGGAGATGGTAAGAATGTGCGTGACTGGTTATATGTTGAGGATCATGCGAAGGCCATTGATATGGTTCAGGAAAAGGGACGTTTATTTGAAACCTACAATGTAGGCGGACACAATGAGAAGCAGAACATTGAAATTATCAATATTATCATCGAAACCCTGCAGGAAATGCTGCCGGATTCCGATCCCCGCAAGAAGCTGGTAAGCAAGGATCTGATTACTTATGTGGAGGATCGTAAGGGACATGACCGCCGTTATGCAATTGCTCCGGACAAGATCAAGGCAGAGATCGGCTGGGAGCCGGAAACCATGTTCAAGGATGGAATCAGGCTTACCATTAAGTGGTTCTTTGAGCATGAAGACTGGATGAAGAACGTAACAAGCGGCGATTATCAGAAGTATTACGAGGATATGTACGCCGGAAAATAATGCACAGGTAACGGATAGCTGCAGCTTATGTGCGGATATCTGTTTGGAATGCCATAAATGTGAAAATGAGGAAAAGTGAGGAAATTCATATGAAGGGAATTATTCTGGCAGGCGGCTCCGGGACCCGTCTGTATCCACTGACGAAGGCAATCAGTAAGCAGATTATGCCGGTTTATGATAAGCCGATGATTTATTATCCCCTGTCCACGTTGATGCTGGCAGGGATCCGCGAGATCCTGATTATTTCAACGCCCAGGGATCTTCCGGTATTTGAAGAGCTGTTAGGAGACGGAAGCCAGCTGGGAATGAAGTTTTCCTATGCCGTTCAGGAACAGCCAAGAGGTCTTGCCGATGCATTTATTATAGGTGCAGATTTTATTGGAAAGGACAATGTGGCTCTGGTGCTTGGCGATAATATTTTCTACGGACAGAGCTTTTCAAGAGTACTTCGTGAGGTGGCTGCCAGAGAAAGCGGTGCAACCATTTTCGGATATTATGTACGTGATCCGAGAGAGTATGGAGTGGTAGAGTTTGATGAAAACGGTAAGGCACTCTCCATTGAAGAAAAACCGCAGAATCCGAAGAGCAATTATGCAGTTCCCGGACTTTACTTTTATGATAATGATGTTGTGGAAATTGCAAAGAATGTTAAGCCCTCTGCAAGAGGTGAGATTGAAATTACAAGCATTAACAACGAATATCTTCGTCGTGGAACACTGCGTGTAGAAACCTTAGGGCGCGGATTTGCATGGCTGGATACCGGAAATCACGATTCTTTACTGGATGCGGCAGATTTTGTGGCAGCATTTCAGAAGCGTCAGGGACTTTATATTTCCTGTATTGAAGAGATCGCATATAAGAGAGGCTTTATTTCGAAGGAGCAGCTTTTGAAGCTGGCAGAACCTCTTATGAAAACCAACTATGGAAAGTATATGAAAGAGGTTGCTGAAGGACTGTAAGCGGGTAATGCTTCAGAACGATGACAGTAACTATTCAGAGAAAGAAAGAGAGACAAAGCAATGGGTAAGATAACCGTAGAAACCTGTGAAATTGAAGGCTTAAAGGTGATTACACCGACCGTTTTTGGTGATGCCAGGGGCTATTTCATGGAGACGTATAATTATAATGATTTTAAAGAAGCCGGAATTGATCAGGTCTTTGTACAGGATAATCAGTCCGCATCGGTAAAAAATGTACTGCGTGGCCTTCATTTCCAGATAAACTATCCCCAGGACAAGCTGGTCCGCGTGGTAGTAGGAGAGGTTTTTGACGTGGCTGTGGATCTGCGTCCGGGTTCCCGGACCTATGGAAAATGGTTTGGGGTGACGCTTTCTGCTGAAAATAAGAAGCAGTTCTTTATTCCGAAGAATTTTGCACATGGTTTTGTGGTATTGTCCGACTACGCGGAATTTGCCTATAAATGTACGGACTTTTATCATCCAAACGACGAGGGAGGATTGAAATTTGACGATCCGGATATCGGAATTGACTGGCCGGTTGCATCAAAAGAAGATCTGATTATGTCAGATAAGGATACTAAATGGGGCGGAATCAAAGAATATACAGCGTCCCGCAATCAATAATTACCGGGTAGGTAAATGAAAGCGAACGGATGATTCTATGCAGGAAGTAAGACAGGAAACAAAGAAAAATAAACGGCGGATCTCCAAGCCTGTGGGAATCGCACTCTTTTATATGGTATGTGCGGCAACCGCAGCCATGGTGATCCTTCACAATAATCCTCTGGCAGATAAGCCGACCGAGGATCTTAAGAAAATATGTGCATGCGCGCTGCTTTTGTTGGCATGCACTATTTTTGGTATTTATTATGACCGTATTTTTATTATTCCGAAGGAGCTTTTCCAGAACAGGGAGCTGATCTGGAAGCTTGCGAAGAATGATTTTAAAAAGCGTTATGCTGGATCCTATCTTGGATTTTTGTGGGCACTGGTGCAGCCGGTCGTGACGGTTGTCATGTACTTTATTGTATTTGATGTGGTGTTTGATACGAGAAGCCAGATGGTGGCGAGTGGGGTAGAGGTACCGTATGTACTGTTTTTGACAGCGGGACTTGTACCCTGGTTTTATTTTTCGGAAGGAATCACGAATGGAACAAATGCACTGCTGGAATACAGTTATCTGGTCAAAAAAGTGGTTTTTAAGATCAGTATTCTGCCCATCATTAAGCTGGTGGCGGCAACCTTTATTCATGCATTCTTTGTAGGAGTATTACTGATTATTGCAATGATGTATGGATATATGCCCAATCTGTATACCCTGCAGATCTTTTATTACAGCTTCTGCCTGTTTGTGCTGATGCTGGCCATGAGCTATTGTACCTGTGCGATTGTGGTGTTTTTCCGTGATCTGGCGCAGATTATTAATATCGGACTTCAGGTAGGAATGTGGGCTACCCCGATCCTCTGGAATATCGGTATGCTCGAAAATTATCCGAAGCTCCGGGTATTGTTTAAACTGAATCCGCTGACTTATATTGTAAACGGGTATCGAAGCGCCATATATGAGGAAAGCTGGTTCTTTGAGCATTTTTATTCCTCTACCTATTTCTGGATTTTTACAGTGACATTGTTCTGCGTGGGTTCCCTGATCTTCAAGCGTCTGAAGGTGCACTTTGCAGATGTGCTGTAATGGGAGCAAAACCGGGAAAGTGTGTACGGAAATACAGAATGGATAACGACAGGAAGACAGGGAAACTGCAGAATGGATGAAATGCCGGTAAAAGGAAGAGAGCAGTGAGAAAGGATCGTTCAGATCATGGAAGAAAGAAAAATTGCCATTCAGGCAACTGGTGTTGAAAAAGTATATAAATTGTATGATAAACCTTCAGACCGTCTGAAGGAAGCTCTTGGCCTATCCGGAAAGAAGAAGTATCGGGAGCACTATGCCTTAAAGGGTGTAGACATGACCATTTATCAGGGAGAGACGGTTGGTATTATTGGAACCAACGGCTCCGGAAAATCCACAATTCTTAAAATCATAACAGGTGTTTTGAATGCGACGAAGGGAAATGTGGAGGTCAATGGACGGATTTCGGCACTGCTTGAACTGGGTGCCGGATTCAATATGGAATACAATGGTATTGAAAATGTATATCTGAATGGAACCATGATCGGGTTTTCCAAAAAGGAAATTGATGAAAAGCTACCGGATATTCTGGAATTTGCAGATATCGGAGAGTATGTAAACCAGCCGGTGAAGACCTATTCGAGCGGTATGTTCGTTCGTCTGGCGTTTGCGGTTGCCATTAATATAGAGCCGGAAATCCTGATTGTAGACGAGGCATTGTCCGTAGGAGATGTGTTCTTCCAGGCCAAATGCTATCATAAATTTGAAGAATTCAAGAAGCTTGGGAAAACCATTGTTTTCGTCAGCCATGATTTAAGCAGTATCAGCAAGTATTGTGACCGGGTGGTCCTGCTGAATCAGGGTGTGAAGCTAGGGGAAGGAACCCCGAAGGAAATGATTGATGCCTATAAGCAGGTACTTGTTGGACAGTATCCGCTTCCGGACAGTGATGATCAGAATCTGCTCCATGATGAAAGCATCACCTCGGCAGCACGTAAGGTGGGCCGCACAGAAAATGGCGGTGCGGAAGCAGGAAAAGCAAAGGATTCTGCACAGAATGCGAATGTGCAGAACCCGGATTTACTGGAATATGGCACCAGACAGGCCGTGATTGAAGAATATGATGTGGAGGATGGTCAGGGAAGACGGACCGGTGCGATTATCAAGGGGCAGAAATGTTCCGTTCATATGTCGGTACGTTTCCTGCAGGATATTGAGGCTCCGATTTTTGCCTTTACCATTAAGAATATCAAGGGTGTGGAAATTACGGGAACCAATACCATGGTGGAAAAGGCCTTTCTGCAGCCGGTAAAGAAGGGCGAGGTGAAGCATATTACCTTTACCCAGAAAATCGACCTGCAGGGCGGCGAATATCTTCTTTCGCTGGGAGTTACCGGGTATGAAAAGGAAAATTTCGTGGTTTATCACAGATTATATGATGTCTTGAATATCACGGTGATTTCGGACAAGGATACCGTAGGATATTATGACATGAACTCCGAGATAACAGTCCGCTGATATACGGAGCTTTGAAATTATGACACAGATAGTACAGACAGGAAAGGATCAGGAAAACGGACGGAAGGTGGAAGGTTTGATTTTCCGGTCAGATGTTGAGAGGGCAATTCATGGAATTTGCAGAAACTTTACCGAAGCAGATTGGAAATGTGAAATTAAATTATGAGTTTTATCCGGGAGAGGACATCTACAGCGATGGAGCGATCGAGGATGAAATTCTGGATATTACGAAGAATGCAGCAAGGATTGAGTATCCGAAGATCATTGAGGAAAAGAACAGCTGGCCGGTTCTCTATCATTTGTCCGCTCTTCGGGGGAATATTGTAGACTGGCTGCCGATTACAAAGGATATGAAGGTGCTTGAAATCGGATCCGGATGTGGAGCAATCACGGATAAATTATCAGAAAAGGCAGGGAAGGTAACCTGTGTGGATCTGTCTGCGAAGCGGAGCATGATCAATGCTTACCGGAATCAGGACCGGGATAATATAGAGATTTATGTCGGAAACTTTAATGATATAGAACCTTCGCTTGATTGTGACTATGATCTGGTCTGTCTGATCGGGGTATTTGAGTATGGAAATTCCTATATTCACACGAAAACACCCTATGAAGATTTCTTTCAAATCATGCAGAAGCATAAGAAATCAACGGGACTTCTGGTTATTGCGATTGAGAACAAGTTTGGATTAAAGTACTGGGCCGGCTGCAAGGAAGATCATGTGGGAACTTATTTCTCAGGACTCGAGGGATATCCGGAGGGAGGAAGTGCCAGAACCTTCACTAAAAGGGGACTTGAAAAGATCTTCGGGCGCTGTGGGGAAACGAACTACCATTTCTACTATCCGTACCCGGATTACAAATTTCCGACAACGATTTATTCGGACCGGAGGCTCCCCTATGAGGGAGAGCTGACGGATAACATGCGTAATTTTGACCGTGACCGAATGGTATTGTTCCGTGAAAAGTATGTATTTGACAGTACGATTGAGGATGATTATTTTGATCTGTTCTCAAATTCTTATATGGTAGTGATTGGAGAGCTGCCACAGACCATTTACTCCAAGTATTCCAATGATCGTGACGGAAGGTATGAGCTTCGTACGGATATTGTGGAAACTTCTGCCGGAAAAGTAGTCCGGAAGGTTCCGATGACCGAAGAGGCGAGAGCCCATGTCCGGGAGATGGAAGCGGCATATCAGGCCTTATGCGAGCGCTATGAAGGGAGCGGACTGCATATCAACCCCTGTATGTATCACGAACAGGAGGGGTATGCGGAGTTCCCGTTTGAACAGGGAACGACACTGGAAACCCTGATGGATCAGTGCCTTTCAGAAAAGAATCTGGACGGATTCCAGAGGCTTTTTGACAAATACTGGGAACTGGTTTCTTATCGTAAGGAAGGATATACGGGAAATATTGCCGATTATGATCTGATCTTTGCCAACATTCTGGTGGATGGAGGGAACTGGACCGTTATTGATTATGAGTGGACGACAAAGGAAACGGTTGAGGATAAAGAAATTGCATTCCGGGCAATCTATTGTTATATTTTAGAGGATGAAAAACGGAATGAATTAAATCTGGATTATATTATGCAGCAGTTAAATGTGACTGAGGACGAGGCAGAGGAATATCGTCATAAGGAAGCAATATTTCAGAAAAAGGTGACCGGTAAGCGGAAGTCCATGGGAGAAATCCGGGCGGCAATTGGTACTTATGCGGTTGATCCGAAGAAGCTGATGGAAGAGCATCTGCAGGAAATCCTGGATGAGCGTATCCAGTTATATTATGACCGGGGACAGGGATTTTGTGAGAGTGATTCCAGGTATGTTCCGGATGTCTATGTAAAAGAGCGTCAGATTGAAACGACGCTTACCGTAGAGGGAGACGTACGGAATTTTCGTATGGATCCGGCAGATAAGCCCTGTGTCGTAAAGCTGCAGCAGTTGTTATGGAATGGGATGCCGGTGACATTTGAAAAGAAGTTTATAGAGACAAATGGGAAGCAGGTAAAGCCCGGAACCTACCTTTTTGCAACGGCAGATCCCAATCTGGTACTGCATGTGGAAGCACTTGTAATGGCTGGAATGCGTGCGGAGGAAGAAAATCAGGTTGAGCTTAAGATGGAGGTTTCACCGGTGTCAGCAGAGGCTGCGGAAGAAATGATTTCAATGATTAAGAAGCTCTTTTAACTAACGATTCCATTCCGGATAATAAGTAAATCTACTGCAGGAACCGGCAGGGGAGAACAGACAGACCATGATGAAGCAAACTATAAAGAAGGTTTTACAGGAAAGACAAAGAAAAGAATATCGGAAGGAACTGGCGTCTCAGCTGCGGGACTACGATTCCTGGATCAGGGGTCAGGAGACCCCTCTTTTGGTTTCGGAATATGTGGCAGAAAAATCAGAGAAGTCTTTCTCTGTGTCAGACTATACAGGAGAAAGTTTTCCAAAATGTCTGACAAATGAAACGAAAATGCGGCTAGATGGCGGATCTAAAATGGAAAATGCAGGAAAAAATTCAGAACCTTCTTTGAAGTGCATTTCATATCGGGTGTTCTGCAAAAAGCATCCGGATTCGACAAAATCTCCGGTCATGACATTATTGTCCATGAATGCCGGACAGTTTCTGAAGCTGCAAAACCGGATTAAGGATGGAGCGTTGGAGGAAGACATTCTACTGCTGAATTTTCAGGAGGGAGAGTACAGTGAACTGACTGTTCCGATGATTGCAGAGGCATTCTCGGAACTACGTGGTCACGGCGATACAAAGTCTTTATGCAATAACCATCAAAACAGTGAAAATGACCATGATCATGTTCATATAGATTGCATAAAGTCTAACATAATACCGGCGCTTGTATATGGCGACGAAGATGTTATAAGGAATGGAAAACGGCAGAATCCATGGTTTAAGCCGGACTGGTCTCCGGATACCTTCCTTTCCTGTTTTTATTTTGGGGCGTTTGTTGCAGTTCCGACTGCGAAAATAGCAGATTTTCTACAGAAACATGGCGTTTTTGAGAAAGAAGCGGAAGCAGATTTATTTGTTGATGATCAATTGGAAAGTGAATTGCAGCAGGCAAAGCAAGAAGATCGGGAAGGAAAGGATCACGAGCAGGAAAAGTGTGAACAGATCCGGCGTGAACGGATAGGGCGCAGGCAGATGAACCGGGATCAGATCATGTATGGGCTGCTTGCAGATTACTTATGGGACAACGGTGCATTTGCCGGATGGAAAACTGCGGATCATCTTGTGGTTCATATTCCCCAGGTGCTGATGCATACAAAAGCTTCCAGCTATGAGCATTGGAAGAACCTGCATTTACCGGAAAAAATACAGGAGCAGATGAGAGCTGGCGGCAGGGAGAATGTCAGGGATGGATCAGATGAAAATGTGATAGCAGATATAACATCGGATAAAACAGCAGATAGAACAGAGGATATACAGCTTCCTACGGTCTCTGTTATCATTCCGTCCAAGGATCATCCGGAGGTTTTGTTCCGGTGCCTCGATTCCCTTGTGGATAAAACGTCAGGATTGGGGACAAAAGTTAAAACAGAATTTATTATTGTGGATAACGGAAGCTCTGAAGAAAACAAAAAACGAATTGTGCAGAAGCTGCAGGAACTGGGGATTGCTTTAGAAAAGAAGCAAAATCAGAAGCGATACCGGGATCAAAATCAAATAGAAGCTCCTGAGCAGAATAGAAATGAAAAAATAAATAACATTCGATATTTATACAGGGAAATCCCTTTTAATTTTTCTTATATGTGCAACTGGGGAGCGAAGGAAGCACGGGGAGATTACCTGTTGTTCTTAAATGATGACATGGAAATTGTCGGAGAAAACTGGCTTGTCCTTCTGATGGAAAAGGCAGTCCTGCCCTATGTAGGGGCAGTAGGAGCAAAGCTTTTATACCCGGATACCGACATCATCCAGCATGCCGGAATTACGAATCTCCGGGTGGGACCGGCTCATAAGCTGCAGTTTGCACATGATACGGAGGATCATTATTTTGGACAGAACCGTGGCGTGCATGATATGCTGGGGGTAACGGGGGCGTGTCTGCTTGTGAAGAAGACGATTTTTGAAAAGGCAGGAGGGTTTGACGAAACGCTTGCCGTTGCATTTAATGATGTGGATCTGTGCTATAAAATTTATGAAGAGGGATATTATAATGTGGTAAGGAATGATCTTTTCCTGTTCCATCATGAATCCTTAAGCAGAGGGAAGGATGGGGAATCCGAGGAAAAGCAGCTGCGGCTTCTTAGGGAGAAGGACTATCTGTATGAGAAACATCAGGATTTATATGGCAGGGATCCGTTTTATCACCCGTATCTGACGACTGATATGCTGGAAACCGAGTATACACCGGCATTCCGCTACCAGGTAGATCTCTCAATGCCATGGGCGAAGGTGAAGAAGTGCACGCAGGAGGTACTGGCTGCCAGAGAGGATGAATGTCTGGTAATTGGTATGGAATGCGCCATGGATATTTATAAATGGAAATACGGCGTTTCTCTTGAGAAAAGGAAGACCGGGAATTCAGATAAAGAGGATTATGGGGAAGAGAAAAAAGATAGCCGTAATGATAACAGTATTGACAGCGAAGATCAGGGGTATTATTTTCAAGGATATTCTTTTGTTATTGGATCGGATAACGCATGTTATAAAAAGGAGCTTCTGCTTCGCAGGATAACTGATGGAAACCAACAGGCACTGGGAAATTCTGTCAGGAACGATGAGAAAATGTCCCAACCTGTTATTTATAGCATATCGATAGAGAAGAAATACCGGGAGGATATTAAAGCCAATCTGAAGGATCAGATGAATGTGGATCTGACCGGATATGCAGCAAAGCTAAAGCCGGGTGCTGTCCCACCCGGAAGGTATCAGTTTGGTATGCTGGCGAAGGATGCCTGTTCCAGGGTGAAACTTGTTAACTGGAGCAGTTGGACGATTGAAGTTTTATAAGTGATATATGAAACTGTTTGACAGAAAGTGGAGTGGAGAAAGGACCGGAACTATGAGTCAGGAAGAAATGGACTATCAAAAGGCATATGAAGAAGAGCATCTGCGGAATGCAGATCTTGCCGGACGTGTGGCAGATCTGGAAGCAAAGGTGGATGATCTGAACTTTAAACTGAACCGGATTAAGAGTAATCCTGTCTGGAAGGCCTCAGCACCTGCCAGAAGGTGTATGCACTGGTGCATCCGTCAGGTGACAAGAGTAAAGAATTGCGGCTCGATCAAGGGCGTTGCTGCCAAGATCAAATATAAGCAGCACGAAAAGCATGCCATGGAGCAGTTTGGAACGGAGAGCTTTCCGGATGAAGCACGGAGGGAGGCAGAGCAGAATACAGATTTTGCGCGCAGAGTGAAGATCAGTATTCTGGTGCCGTTATTTAATACGCCTGAGGAATTCTTACGGGAAATGATCGATTCTGTGATGAATCAGACCTATTCGAACTGGGAGTTGTGTCTGGCAGACGGCTCGGACGATGCGCATGCTTATGTTGCAGAGGTTGTCAGGGAATATGAAGGCAAAGCGGATGGGCGTATCGTGTATCACAAGCTTTTAAAAAACGAAGGAATTGCGGGAAACACCAACGAGTGTCTGAAGCTGGCAACGGGAGAATATATCGGATTGTTTGATCATGACGATATTCTGCATCCGAGTGCTTTATATGAATATGTGAAGGTCATCAATGAGCAGAATGCGGATTACATATACTGCGATGAAACTACGTTTAAGAGCGGGGATATCAATAAGATGCTGACCATGCATTTTAAGCCTGACTATGCGATTGATAATCTGCGTGCCAATAATTATATCTGTCATTTCAGCGTGTTTGCGAGAGAACTCTTAGATGGCACGGAGCTGTTCCGCCCGCAGTTTGACGGCAGTCAGGATCACGATATGATTCTGCGGCTGACGGACCGTGCAAGGTGCGTGGTGCATGTGCCGAAGCTCCTTTATTACTGGCGGTGTCATCCGGGCAGTGTGGCATCCGGCGTGGATGCCAAGCCTTATGTTGTGGAGGCCGCAAAGGGAGCGGTGGCAGATCATTTGCGCCGCCACGGCTTTAAGCATTTTCAGATCACATCCACAAGGGCATTCGAGACCATCTTCAAGATCCGGTATGAGATTATCGGTACACCGAAGATCAGTATCGTGATTGCCAATAAGGATCATCAGTCGGATCTGAAGCGGTGCATTGATTCCATTCTTGAAAAGTCCACCTATGAAAATTATGAAATCATTGTAGTGGAAAACAACAGCACGACACCGGAAATTTTTGCTTATTATAAGGAATTGCAGGCCGCATATGAAAATGGAGCAACGGAAAACGACCGCAAAATACGTGTTGTTACCTATCCCCCCAAGGAGGGAGAGACCTTCAACTATTCCAGGGTGAACAATTATGGTGTTTCCTTTGCAAGCGGGGAATATATCCTGTTATTGAATAATGATACGCAGGTGATTACGGTGAACTGGATGGAGGAGCTTCTGATGTATGCGCAGCGTCAGGACGTGGCAGCTGTGGGAGCGAAGCTCTATTATGCGGATAAAACGATCCAGCATGCAGGTGTGGTGCTTGGACTTGGGGCACACCGGACGGCGGGACACAGCCATTACGGCCAGCACCGGGATAATCTCGGCTATATGGGAAGACTCTGCTATGCGCAGAATGTATCGGCGGTGACGGGAGCCTGCCTTTTGGTAAAAAAGAGTCTTTACGACGAGGTGGGAGGCCTTTCGGAGGACTTTGCCATTTCCCTAAATGATGTGGATTTCTGTCTGAAGCTTAGGGAAAAGGGCTTCTTAAATGTTTTTACACCATTTGCGGAGCTGTATCATTTTGAGTCGGTTTCCAGAGGACTGGATGATCAGGGAGAAAAGGCAGAGCGATATAATAAGGAGTCCGAGCACTTCAGGACGAAGTGGAAGGAGGTTCTTGCAAAGGGAGATCCGTACTATAATCCGAATTTTTCTCTGGATCGGAGTGACTTTGCTTTGAAAATACAGGGATAGTGTGGTAAAATATTTCTGATAGTCTGAATGCCGGTTTAAACGGCAGGAGGATGATCCAATATTGTAAACAGGAGGAGCAGTTATGAGCTACAAAGAGCAATATGATTTCTGGTTAAAGGATTCTTATTTTGACGAGAAGACAAAGGCAGAATTGCAGGCGATTTCAGGAGATGAGAAGGAAATCGAAGACCGTTTCTATAAAGATCTGGAATTTGGTACCGGCGGACTTCGCGGTGTGATCGGAGCAGGAACAAACCGTATGAACATTTACACGGTCCGTAAGGCAACACAGGGACTTGCAAACTACATTATCAAGCAGGGCGGCAGGGACAGAGGCGTTGCAATCGCATACGACTCCAGAAGAATGTCACCGGAATTTGCAGATGAAGCTGCACTTTGTCTTGCCGCAAACGGAATCAGGGCTTATGTGTTTGACGCACTCCGTCCGACTCCCGAGCTTTCCTTTGCACTCCGTACCTTACATTGTATTTCCGGTATTGTCATTACCGCAAGCCACAATCCCCCGGAATATAACGGGTACAAGGCTTACTGGGAAGATGGTGCACAGGTAACCGCTCCTAAAGATAAAGAAATTATTGCAGAAGTAAAGGCCGTAACCGATTATCATTCGGTAAAGACCATGGACAAAAAGGATGCAATGGATCAGGGACTTTATGTTGTGATCGGCAAGGAAATTGACGATGCCTACATGGCAGAGTTAAAGAAGCAGATTATTCACCCGGATATTATTAAGGAAGTTGCAGATGATATCCGTATTGTATATTCTCCGTTCCATGGAACAGGAAACGTACCGGTACGCCGTATTCTTTCCGAGCTTGGCTTCAAGCACGTGTATGTTGTACCGGAGCAGGAGCTCCCGGATCCTGATTTTACCACACTGGAATATCCGAACCCTGAAGATCCAAAGGCATTTACCCTTGCATTAAAGCTTGCGAAGGAAAAGAATGCAGATATCGTACTGGCAACCGACCCGGATGCAGACCGTCTTGGTATTTATGCACTGGATACAAAGACCGGCGAATATGTACCGTTTACCGGAAATATGTCCGGAATGCTGATTGCAGAATATATTTTAAGAGAGCGTACCGCAACGAAGACCATGCCTGCTAATCCGGCACTGGTTACGACTATTGTTACCACCAATATGGCACGTGCCATTGCAGAGGCTTACGGGGTACGTTTCGTGGAAGTGTTGACCGGTTTCAAGTATATCGGTGAGCAGATTAAGTTCTTTGAACAGAGCAACTCCAACAATTATGTATTCGGTCTGGAAGAAAGCTATGGATGTCTTGCAGGTACTCATGCAAGAGATAAGGATGCCGTTGTTGCCGTAATGTGTCTGTGTGAAGTGGCTGCATGGTGCAAGAAGCATGGTATTACCGTATGGGATCAGATGCTGAAGCTCTATGAAGAATACGGATATTATAAGGAAACACAGTATGCCATCACCTTAAAGGGTATCGACGGATCCAAGCAGATTGCAGAGATGATGGATAAATTAAGAAACAACCCTCCGAAGAACTTCGGAGAATTACAGGTAAAAGAGCTTCGTGACTACGACAGGGATGTGATCACAGACCTTGCTACCGGAGCAACCAGACCTACCGGACTTCCGAAGTCCAATGTGTTATACTTTGATCTTACGAATGATTCCTGGTGCTGTGCGCGTCCTTCCGGAACAGAACCGAAGATCAAGTTCTATATGGGAGTAAAGGGAACCAGCCTTCAGGATGCAGAAGAGAAGCTGAATAAGCTGACAGAGGATCTCAAGGCCGTTCTGTAAGTCAAAATGATGGCAAAATTATTAAAGCTGAGTAATTTGAAGAAAACCATATATTATCTGAAGAAGAACGGGTTTCGCAAGGCTTATTATGCAGCGGTGGAACGAGCTTCTTCCGAAAGAAAGGATGACTATCATTATGATCCCTTGCCGGATTCTGTTTTAAAGGAACAGGCCGGCAAGGCCTCTGAGTTTTCAACCGGATTCAGTATTCTGGTTCCAACCTTTGAAACCAGGGAAGAGTTCCTCCGGGCACTGATCAATTCGGTACTTGCACAGACCTGCGGAAATTGGGAACTGATTCTTGCAGATGCCAGTAAAACGGACCGGGTATCGGAGGTTGTGAAGGAATATACCGATTCCCGTATCCGGTATCACAGGCTGAAAGAAAATCTGGGAATATCCGGAAACACGAATGAAGCATTGAAGACAGCGACAGGAGAATATGTCGCATTACTTGACCATGATGATTTACTGACGGAGGATGCCTTGTTTGAATGCGCATCTGTGATTGAGGCGTATCGGAAGGATAATCTGGAATTACGCATGTTATATTCTGATGAGGATAAATGTAACAGCAATGGAACTTCGTTTTATGAGGTTAATCGGAAACCGGAGTTTAATCTGGATTTAATATTATCGAATAATTATATCTGTCATCTGCTTGTGATGCAGAGAGAACTCATGCAGGAGCTTGAATTCCGGAGCAGCGTGGATGGGGCACAGGATCATGACATCATTCTGAGGGCGGTAGACTGGATGATGGGAGAGGACAGGCACGCAGCCAGAAGGGCCAGGCTGTCAGTTGCCCATATCCCGAAGGTACTGTATCACTGGAGATGTTATGAAGGCTCTACGTCAGAGAATCCGGAAAGTAAGCGCTATGCTTACGAAGCCGGCAAGCGTGCAGTAGAGGATTTTTTGAAGGCACGGGAGTATCAGGCCGATGTGGTTCATACATGTCATCTGGGATTTTTTCGTGTAAATTATCAGCCGGATCTGTTAAGTAATCGGCCGGATGTAGCTGTGGTCGGAGGAAAGCTGATTGACCGGCATAACCGTGTAGTAGGCGGTATTTATAATGAAAACAGGGAGCCCTTATATCTGGGGCTCCATAGAGAATATAGTGGTTATATGCACCGGGCATCCTGTCAGCAGGAGGCCTATGCTGTGGATGTGCGCTGTATGATCTGTTCAGGGGAGGCACAGACAGTTTGGGAAGAGCTTACCGGACTGCCCTATGCGGTGCAGCCCCATACGGGATATTTCTTATATCAGGATGTCCTTAAGAAGGATGCTGATTATGAAGAGTTAAGCTTCAGATTCTGTGAGGAACTGCGCAGAAGAGGAAAACGAATCGTCTGGGATCCGGAAATGGTGCAGCGGGTGGATGGGAGATAGGACAGAAGCATGAAAACGACAGTGGTAATTCCCAATTACAATGGACGGAACTATCTGCAGGACTGCCTTACCTCTCTTTTAGAGGGAAGTGAGGTTCCTGCAATAATTGTTGTAGATAACGGTTCTGCCGATGAAAGTGCTGCCATGGTGAAAGAAAGGTTCCCGATGGTGAAGCTGATCGCATTACCCGAAAACCGGGGATTCAGCGCAGCGGTGAATATCGGAATCCATGAGACCGGAACAGAATATGTTTTTCTGTTAAATAACGATACCGTTGTTTTAAAAGATACAATTGAAGAGCTGGAAGCTGCAATGGAACGTCATCCGAAAGCGTTTTCTGTAGCTGCGAAAATGTTGCAGATGAAGAATCCGGAGCTGATTGACAGTGCCGGAGATTTTTATTGTGCATTAGGATGGGCATTTGCACGCGGAAAGGACCGGAAGACCGAAGCATTTTCAAAGGAAACCTCTGTGTTTTCTGCCTGTGCCGGGGCAGCTCTTTACCGGAAGGCTGTTTTTGAAAAAATCGGTAATTTTGATGAAAATCATTTTGCCTATCTGGAGGATATTGATGTGGGGTACCGTGCGAAGATCTATGGCTACCGGAACTATTACGCACCGGCTTCTGTGGTTCTTCATGCAGGCAGCGGATCTTCCGGTTCGAGACACAATAAATTCAAGGTAGATTTATCCTCCCGGAACAGTATTTATCTGATTTATAAAAATATGCCGGTATTACAGGTGTTATTGAATCTACCGTTCCTGCTTTTGGGGTATCTTGTGAAGATTTTGTTTTTCCTGAAAAAGGGACTGGGTGCAGATTATATGAAGGGTCTTGGAAAGGGCTTCCGGCTTGCTTTTTCCGGAAAAGGAAGAGAACATAAGGTAAAATTTTCCATGAAGCATTTTGGAAATTATGTGGTAATACAGCTGCAGTTATGGGCGAATATGTTCCGCCGTCTGTGGTGGTAGAAAGGGTTGTGCAATGATTAAGGACAATCAGAAATTATTGAATCGAATCCATGTGTTGATTGATGCGGTTGTGACGGCAATTTCTTATCTCATGGCATGGTATCTGAAGTTTGCTACCGGCTTTGCGGAGACGGATCCGAATGTTGGAGTACTGGATATGTACACGTATTTCCGTGCGTTGTATATTCTGGTTCCGCTTTATCTGGTTCTGTATTATTTCTTTAATTTATATGCTCCAAAGCGTGCAACCAGGCGTAAATACGAGCTTTTTGCAATTGTGAAGGCAAATACAGTAGGATTGATCCTGTTTATGACACTGCTGTATATCATCAATCAGCTGGATATTTCCCGATTCGTGCTGGGAACCTTTTATATTATCAATATTATTCTGATGACGCTCTGCCGGACAATGATCCGGAATATTTTGTACTTTTTCCGCAGAAAGGGTTATAACCTGAAGTACATTCTGCTGGTTGGTTATTCCAGTGCGGCGGAGGAATATATTACCAGAATTATTGCAAATCCCCAGTGGGGATACGTAATCCGGGGGATTCTCGATGATACAATGCCAAGCGGAACCGTGTATAAGGGAGTTAAGGTTGTGGGAAGAATAGAGAATATCAGGTATATTCTTCCGGAGAACAAGCTGGATGAAATTGCGATTACACTTGCACTGAAGGATTATGAGCAGCTGGAGTACATCGTGGATCTGTGTGAGAAGTCCGGTGTTCATACAAAGTTTATTCCTGATTATAATTCCCTGGTGCCGAGCCACCCCTATACGGAGGATCTGATGGGACTTCCGGTGATCAATATCCGTTATGTACCATTAACGAATCCGGTGAATAGTATATTAAAGAGAACCATGGATATTCTGGGTGCCTGCTTTGGTATTGTTATTGCTTCTCCGGTGATGCTGGTCTGTGCGATTTTAGTAAAAGCAACCAGTGAAGGACCGGTGATCTTTAAACAGGAGCGTGTGGGACTTCATAATAAAGTATTCAGGATGTACAAATTCCGGACGATGGAAGTACAGAAGCAGTCTGCAGAGGAAAATGCATGGACGGTCAAGAATGATCCGCGTGTCACGAAGGTTGGTAAATTTATGCGTAAGACCAGTCTCGACGAACTGCCACAGCTTTTTAACATTCTGATGGGAGAAATGTCGCTGGTTGGACCGCGGCCGGAGCGGCCACAATGGGTAGATAAATATAAGGAAGAAATCCCGAGATATATGATTAAGCATCAGGTGCGGCCGGGACTGACCGGCTGGGCACAGATCAATGGATATCGTGGGGATACATCAATCCGCAAGCGTATCGAGTACGATCTGTTTTATATTGAAAACTGGAGTCTTGCCCTCGATATCAAGATTTTGTTTATGACGATTTTCAAAGGTTTTGTGAATAAGAATGCCTATTAAAGGCGTGTATAACCGCAAGTTTGTATGAATCTGGTTGAAGTGGGAACATTAATATGGTAAAATGCTAGATTATGGGGAGAACGAAAGAAGAAACCCACATATGGTATTTGAAAGGGAGAAAAGGTATGACCACAAATAATCAAAGACCTTCACAAGGAAGATCATCACAAGGCAGACCTTCACAGGGAAGATCATCACAAGGAAGACCTTCACAGGGAAGACCTGCACAGAAGAGACCTGCACAGCACAGCCAGGCTGCACGCAGCTCTTCGCAGAAGAGAACATCATCCCGTAGAGACGATTACTATGAGGATGACTATTACGAAGACGATTATTATGAAGACAGCCGCGCTTCCAGGGGAAGAAAGAGCACTCCTTCGAAGAAATCCTCAAATGGTAAGAATCATAAGAAAAAGAACAAAACCTCCAAGATTGTTTTATTTATTGTAGAAATCCTGGTTCTGTTACTCATGGTTATGGTATTATGGACTGTTTTAAAGACGGAAAAGGTTGGTAAGGTAGATCTGCCGGAGGAAGACATTGTCATCAATCCGGAGGTTGAAAAGCTGCAGGAGCAGGAAGGCTCGGTGCTGCAGGGGTATCGTAACATTGCGTTATTCGGTGTAGACTCCACAGAGGGAGCACTGACCAAGAATACCCGGAGCGATACCATTATGATTGCCTCCATTAATCTGGATACCGGCGATTGTAAGCTGGTCAGCGTATATCGTGATACCTACCTGAACTTAAGCAATGATACCTACAATAAATGTAATGCTGCTTATGCAAAGGGTGGACCGATGCAGGCGATCAATATGCTGAACATGAACCTGGATATGAACATTACCGATTTCGTAACAGTCGGATTCAGCGGTCTCACAGAGACAATTGATGCGTTAGGCGGTGTTTATATTGATGTTAAGGAAGAAGAAATTTCCCATCTGAATAACTACCAGATCAGTATTGTCGGTACAACGAAGGATGGTAAGACTTATACCGCAGCAGAGGGAAGCTACACACCGGTAACACAGGCAGGATACCAGAAGTTAAACGGTCTGCAGGCAACTGCTTACTGCCGTATCCGTTATGTAGGCAACGATTTTGAGCGTACAGCAAGACAGCGTCGTGTATTAAAGGCGGTTGCAGATGAAGCAAAGAAGGCATCTCCTGCACAGCTTGAGAAGATTGCAAACTCTGTATTTGATAAGGTATATACGTCTCTTGATATTTCTGAAATTGTATCACTTCTTGGAAATATCAGTAAGTATAATATCGTGGATGAAGGAGGGTTCCCGAATTCCGATATGCTGACCACAGGTAGTATCGGTAAGAAGGGAAGCTGCGTGGTTCCAAGGAGTCTGGAATCCAATGTTACCTGGCTGCATGAATTCCTGTTTGATGAGAAGGATTACGAACCTTCTTCAGCCGTTAAGGAATATAGTGCGAAGATTGCGGCAGATACAAATGGTTATGTGAAATAAATGTAAACGAAAAGGGTCTTTGTGAAAGACCCTTTTCGTTTATATGAGTTGCCATGCATATGAGAGAATGATCCAGTGGATCATTTTTGAGTAAGGAGAACGGAAACGATGCTTATATACGATGTGATCATTCCGGTGTACCGGCCGGATGAAAAACTGAAAAGGCTGATAAATACGCTCCTGTCGCAATCCCTGCTTCCCAGGAGGATTATTCTGATTAATACAGAGCGGGAGGAATTCCTGAAATTCAGCCCGGAGGAAGAGTTTCTGGCACAGAGCCCGCGGCTTAAGCTGTACCATATTAGTAAGGCAGAGTTTAACCATGGGGCAACACGGAATTATGGAGTATCGCTAAGTGATGCACCGTTCTTTGTCTGTATGACCGATGACGCAATCCCGGCAGGAAATACGATGATGGAGGAGCTGTTAAAGCCTTTTTCATCGGAAAGCATTGGGGTTTCCTATGCAAGACAGCTTCCGGATCCGGATTGCGGAATCATTGAGAGGTACACGCGAAGCTTTAATTATCCGGAAAAGGAAAGGATTAAAACTGCAAAGGATCTGCCGGAGCTTGGTATTAAGACTTTTTTTGCCTCCAATGTGTGCGCAGCCTACCGGAGAAGTTATTTTGACGCCTTGGGAGGATTCCCGGATCATACGATTTTTAATGAGGACATGATCTATGCAAGGCATCTGATTGATGCCGGATATGCGATTTCCTATACGGCAAAGGCAGAGGTGATTCATTCACACAATTACAGTGGAATAGAGCAGCTTCACCGGAATTTCGATCTGGGCGTATCGCATGCACAGTTTCCGGAGGAATTTAGCGGGATCCGGGCAGAATCTGAAGGCAGGAAACTGGTTTTACAGACCTGCCGGTATCTTTTGAAGCTTCATAAGCCTTGGCTGATCGTGAAGCTGATCTGGCAGAGTGGATGTAAATACATCGGATATTTTCTAGGAAAACGTTATCAGAAATTCCCTGCATGGTTCGTAAAGCGGTGCAGCATGAACCATAGCTATTGGGACTGATGCTGTGAATGCTGACCGGGAAGAGGGTTGTCAGCAAGGCTGAAAAATGATATAAGTATATTTAAGTTGATTTTGGAGGATCAGATATGTGTGGAATTGTTGGTTATATTGGGAAACATCAGGCTGCCCCGATTATTTTAGAGGGACTTGCAAAGCTGGAGTACCGTGGTTATGATTCAACCGGTATGGCAGTTTTTGATGGAGAGAAGATTAATATTCAGAAAGCAGCAGGCAGACTGCAGGTGCTTGAGAATATGACAAGAGGCGGAGAGACGATGCCGGGCTGTGTCGGAATCGGACACACCAGATGGGCAACGCATGGAAAGCCAACGGATATTAATGCGCATCCGCACGATAATCAGGATGGGACGATTGCTGTCGTACATAATGGAATTATTGAGAACTATCAGCAGTTAAAGCAGCGGCTTATAAATCGTGGCTACAAATTTGTATCCGATACCGATACCGAAGTTCTGGTGCAGCTGATTGATTACTATTATAAAGGGAATCCGTTAGAAGCAATTACGAAGGTGCTTCACCGTGTGGAAGGTTCCTATGCTCTCGGCATTCTGTTTGCAGATCATCCGGAGGAAATTTTTGCAGTACGTAAGGACTGCCCTTTGATCGTAGGAACAAGCAGTGAAGGAAGCTTTATTGCATCGGATGTGCCCGCAATTTTGAAGTATACCAGGGAAGTTTATTATATTGATAATCAGGAAGTCGTTGCATTAAAGGAAAATGAGATTCATTTCTATACCGTAGACGAAGAAGAGATCCAGAAGACACCTTCCCATGTGGACTGGGATGCAGAAGCGGTTGCAAAGGGCGGATATGAGCATTTCATGTTAAAGGAGATCTACGATCAGCCCAGAGCAGTCCGTGAGACCTTTGAAAAGCATATGAAGGATGGCAATGTGGAGATTGAAGAGCTCCGTATGACCGATGAAGAAATCAGGAAGCTTTCCCGTATCCATATTGTGGCATGTGGTACCGCATATCATGCAGGCATGACGGCAAAATATGTTATTGAATCCATGGCACGGATTTCTGTAGAGGTGGATATGGCATCCGAATTCCGTTACCGGAATCCGATCATCGAAGAGGGAGCACTGGTGATTGTTATCAGCCAGTCCGGAGAAACTGCCGATACCCTGCAGGCACTCCGCGATTCCAAGGCACGTGGAGCAAAGGTGCTTGGTATTGTAAATGTGGTTGGGTCCTCCATCGCAAGAGAAGCAGACAGTGTCATGTATACCTGGGCAGGACCGGAAATTGCGGTTGCGTCCACAAAAGCGTATTCTGCACAGCTGATTGCACTTTATCTGCTGGCAATGAAGTTTGCAAGAGTTAAGGGTACAATTCCGGAAGAGGAGTATCAGCAGCTTGTTTTTGATCTCCGCCGTCTGCCGGAGCAGATTGAACTGCTTCTTGGTAATAAGACCAGGATTCAGCGGTTTGCCAACCGTTATGTGGCCGCAAAGAGCGTTTTCTTTATCGGAAGAGGCCTGGATTATACATTATCCATGGAGGGCTCTTTAAAGCTTAAGGAAATTACCTATATGCATTCTGAGGCCTACGCAGCAGGTGAATTAAAGCATGGTCCGATTTCCTTAATTGAGGATGGAACACTGGTTATGGCCTCCCTGACTCAGGAGGATCTGTATAAAAAGACTATCAGCAACATCCGTGAAGTGAAGTCCAGAGGCGCATTTGTGTTAGCACTTACAACGACCGGACATGATGATATAGAGGATACTGCCGATTACGTACTTTATATTCCGCAGACGAACAGGTACTTCACCAATTCACTGGCGATTATTCCATTCCAGATGTTTGCCTATTATGTATCCATTGGTAAGGGACTTGATGTTGATAAGCCCCGTAACCTTGCTAAATCAGTAACTGTAGAGTAAGGAAGCCTGATTCCGCATCTTCGAGGAAAGAGGATGCGGAATTTTTAGATTACACAAAAGGATCATATTTAAGACACAATTTTAACACATTTGTTTCCTATACTGTGAATCATAGAAGAAAGGAAAGGTTTTAAGGAAAGGTTTATAAAGGAGGCAGTTATCATGGATGAGAACAGATATACGAATGATTATTATACAAACCGGAACCAGATGAATCAGGGGCAGGTAAATCAGAACCAGAATTCCTCTTCGGGAACGCAGGGAACCAATTATTACCAGACCTCTTCAACCAATTTTCAGCAGTCGCAGATGAATCATCAGCAGGCAAAACCCGTAAAACAGAAAAAACAATCCGGTGGATTTGGTAAAAAAGTTTTAGCAGGTCTGTGCTGTGGACTGGTATTTGGTGTCTTTGCAGGGATCGGTTTTTTGGCAGTGGATACAGTACATGATGGATTTACCCGTGCCAAAAGTGCTTTTTCCGCAATAGTGGGAAATCCCACACAGGACAGTGACAGTACCGTAGCAGAGGCTTCCGGATCAGGAGATGCAGCAGAGGATGTGCTGCTTCCGGACAGCAGCTCCGATGCGGCAGAGGCATCCTCCGGCAGCATTAAACAGACATTGGATAATCTGACACCACAGACGCAGACAGAGGCAGTTGTTACGGATGTTACACAGGTGGTAAAAGCAGTGATGCCGTCCGTTGTATCGGTGAGCAATACCTATGTACAGCGTGGAACATTCTTTGGACAGGAATACAGCAGTGAAGCAGTAAGCTCCGGCTCCGGTATCATTGTTGGTGAAAATGACAGCGAGCTGTTAATTGTCACGAACTATCATGTTGTAGAATCCGCGGATACCCTGTCGGTACAGTTTGTCGACGAGGAACAGGTGCAGGCACAGATCAAGGGTACCGATGCGGATAAGGATCTGGCAGTACTGGCAGTCCAGCTCTCCGATATCAAGGAGGATACCCTGAACCAGATTTCAATTGCATCGTTAGGAAGCTCGGATGATCTGACGGTAGGTGAACCTGTTATTGCCATTGGTAATGCGTTAGGCTATGGTCAGTCCGTAACAACCGGTGTTGTCAGTGCTTTGAATCGTCCAATCGCTGTTACCTCACAGGAGGGTCAGACCGGGGATTCCCAGATTAATACCTTTATCCAGACCGATGCAGCAATTAACCCCGGTAATTCCGGTGGTGCATTACTGAATACCAAAGGTGAAGTGATCGGTATTAATTCCAACAAGATAGGTGGAAGCACCGTAGAAGGTATGGGCTATGCAATTCCGATTTCCGATGCAAAACCGATTATTGAAGAACTGATGCAGAAGGAAACAAGATTGAAGGTGGATGAAGCCAATAAGGGTGTTCTCGGTATTACCGGTGTGAATGTCGAAGCGCAGTATTCCGAGGTCTATGGAATCCCGATGGGGGTTTACGTTTCTTCTGTAACCGATAATTCAGGAGCTGCGGCAGCAGGACTTGTCCGTGGTGATATTATTACCGCAATCAATGGTGAAACCGTAGAAACCATGGAAGAATTAAAGGAAGAGATGAACTATTACCAGGCCGGTGATGTTGTGACCCTGACCATTATGCAGGGAAGTCCGACCGGATATCAGTCTAAGGATGTACAGGTAACACTGGGAAAGCAGTTGTCGAATCAGTAAATGAAATGAAAATCTATTTTTTAAACAGAAATATCCGTCCATGCAGATTAGAACATGGACGGATATTTTTGTTGTTTGTAGAACATAATTATGCTATGATTATGTCAAAGAAAGGGGTGAAATATCATGCCGCTTATTATGCCTATTAAGGATTTACGCAATACAACTGAGATTTCCAATATTGCACACAAGGAGCAGGAGCCTATTTTTATCACAAAAAACGGATATAGCGACTTAGTTGTAATGAGTAGTGAACTATATGATAAATTTGCAAGAATGAATCGTATCGATCAGGCAATTTTTGAATCCGAGCAGGAAATTACCAATGGAGCTGAAGCAGTAGATGCAGAAATCGTTTTTGCAGAATTGGAGAAAAAACATTTTGGATAAGTACAAAGTAAAGGTCAATCCAAGAGCAATTCGTGAATTAGATGACATTTATGAGTATATCGCAAATGAAAAATTGGTTCCTGAAATTGCCAAAGGGCAGGTTGACAGAATTAAGAAGGCTATTTTAGGCCTAGATACCTTTCCACAATCCCACCAAGAACGTAATGAGGGTAGATATGCCGGAAAGGCCTATCGACAGTTATTGATTGACAACTATATTGCCATTTTCCGCATTGATGAGCCACACAAAATAGTTTATGTGGTAACAATACAATATCAGGGACGAAATCTATAAAACAAGCACCAAATGACGCTGTGAGTTATTTGGTGCTTGTTTTAACGTGCGCCGCAAGGCGCACGTTTCCAAGATGAAGCTTTTATTGGAATACAACCGGTTCATCGATATACTCGGTTTTGATGACAAGGTAAGGATAGGAGGCGGTGTCACTGACCGGTGTTTCGTTGTCGGGAGACGGGCCAAGGAGCGTGGTATCGAAGTAAATGGCATTTTCCGTGAGGTAGAGGTCGTTGACCGTGATGCCAAAGCCACCGGTTTCCTGCTCGCCATAGCCGATTCCGATGTAGAGAAAGCCTCTGTCAGAGTAGGTGATTTTGAAGGGGTTCGGATTTTTTTCCTGAATGACTTTTTTCATTTCTTCCGGAATGGCATCTTCGGATAATACGGTGAATTCCAGATTTTTGATCTTTGCGAGGGAGTCCTTTTGGGCCTTTCCTGCACAGGCGGTCATAAACAGGAGGATGAGCAGGCAGAGGACGGAAAGGAGCCGTGGAAACAGTTTATGGGTAAAGGAGTTGGATAAGAAACAGTTTTTCATAGAAAACCTCAAAATCTGATTTGGAAATTAGTTTATTTTATGTTGAAATGCACAGAGGTATGATAAGAAAAACAAGCGAAAAGCTATTGACACCTTGAGTACCGCAGTGCACTTATGGTATGATGTTATAGCATCATGATGTAATTAGGAAAAGGAAAGAGAATCATGCTGATTATTAAAAACGGTAAGGTGATTGATCCGGTAGCAGACAGGGTCTACCCGGCAGATCTTTATATTGAGAACGATACGATGGTAAAGATTGTGGATCATGATAAGGAACGAGCAGAACAGGACGGAAAAAATCCGGCTGTGGAGCCAGAGAGTGGATTGGCAGGAATGGATAATATAAAAAATTTAGCTGCAGAGGTCTTTGATGCGGAGGGAATGCTTATTGCACCGGGACTTGCGGATACGCATGTGCATTTCAGGGATCCGGGCTTTACGTATAAAGAGGATATTTTGTCGGGAGCGGAGGCTGCGAAGAAGGGCGGATACACACAGATTGTACTGATGGCAAATACAAAGCCGTGCGTGGATCAGGTCGAGACGCTGCAGTATGTTCTTGATAAGGGCGATCAGACAGGTATCCATATTCACAGCTGTGCGAATGTGACGAAGGGAATGGCAGGACAGGAACTGGTTCCCATGGAGCAGTTAAGCGAAGCAGGAGCAGTTGGGTTCACGGATGACGGAGTTCCGATTCTTTCCGAGAATATGGTAAGAAAGGCAATGGAACAGGCAGCTTTGTGCCGGAAACCGATCAGCTTTCACGAAGAGGATCCGAAATATATTCAGAACAATGGAATTCATGCCGGAAAGGCTGCTGCATATTATGGAATTGGCGGATCAAAGCGGGAGGCGGAGATCACGATGATAGAGAGGGACATCCGTCTGGCACTTGAGACAGGAGCAACTGTAGTAATCCAGCATATCAGTACGAAGGAAGGGGTAGAGCTGGTAAGACAGGGTAAGGCAGCAGGTGCAGATGTCCATGCGGAAGCGACACCGCATCATTTTACACTGACAGAGGAAGCCGCCATCGAAAAGGGGACGCTTGCAAAGATGAATCCGCCGCTCCGGGAGGAAGTTGACCGGCAGGCGATTATCGAAGGACTGGCAGATGGCACGATTGATCTGATTGCAACCGATCATGCGCCACACAGCAAGGAAGAAAAGGAAAAGCCGCTTACCGAGGCCCCAAGTGGCATTATCGGACTGGAAACGGCGCTGTCTCTGGGAATCCGGGAACTGGTACAGACTGGAAAGCTTACCTATCCACAACTGGTTCAACGGATGAGTACCGCACCGTGCACGCTTTACGGACTGCGGGGAGGAACGTTGAGAGAAGGAGATCCGGCAGATCTGGTGATTTTTGATCCGGAGGAGATCTGGAAGGTTCAGCAGTTTGCGTCCAAATCTGCAAACTCTCCCTTTATCGGAGAAGAACTTCCGGGCGTTGTACATGCAACGATCTGCGGAGGAAAGTTTGTATATCAGAAATAACAGCATGAGTATGTGAAGATAGAATAAAAGGAGTCACTTATGAGTAAAAAATCAAAACAGACGGCGGTTGTGATTTCACAGGAAAAGCTGGCAGAAGGAATTTATGATCTGTGGATTGAAACAGGGCTTGCAAAGGAGGCAGGCGCCGGGCAGTTTATCGGTGTTTATCCGAAAAATGCGGCAACATTGCTCCCACGTCCCATCAGTATTTGTGAGGTCAACGAGGAGAGGATGGCTTTACGGTTAGTGTATCGTGTGGCAGGAAAGGGAACAACGGAATTTTCTTCCCTGAAAAAAGACGACCGGATCGAGATTCTCGGAATTCTGGGAAATGGATACCGGGTTCCGGAGTTGCTTACCGGTCATCCGGAATTCACGGAAATTACTTTATATGGTGGAGGAATCGGGATTCCGCCGATGCTGCAGCTTTCTAAGGAGCTTGCGGCAGCAGGAAGGAAACCATCGGTATTTCTGGGATATCGTGACAGTCATCTGTTTTTAAAAGAGGACTTTGAAAAATACAGCAAGGTTTATGTGGCAACCGAAGACGGAAGCATAGGAACAAAGGGGAATGTGCTGACGGCCCTGTCAGAATCCGGCCTGCAGCCATCCGTGATGATGGCGTGTGGTCCGATGATGATGCTGCGGGCCATCAGGCAGGAGGCTTCGGAGCGGGCTATTCCGGCATACATTTCACTGGAAGAGCATATGGCCTGTGGAATCGGAGCCTGTCTTGGATGTGTGTGCAGGACGACGAAGAAAGACGAACATTCACAGGTTCATAATGCAAGAATCTGCACGGAGGGACCTGTATTTCTGGCTGAGGAGGTTGAGATCTAAATGAACACAAGTGTAACAATCGCAGGAGTAACCTTTAAAAATCCGGTGATGACGGCATCGGGAACGTTTGGCTCCGGTATGGAATATGGTGATTTCGTAGATCTGAACCGTTTGGGAGCCGTTGTGACGAAGGGAGTTGCCAATGTACCGTGGCCCGGCAATCCGACACCGCGTGTAGCCGAGGTTTACGGTGGGATGCTGAATGCCATCGGATTACAAAATCCGGGAATTGATGTGTTTTTAAAGCGGGATATTCCTTTTTTACAGCATTATGACACGAAGATTATCGTGAATGTCTGTGGAAAAACTGTGGAAGATTATCTGGAGGTTGTGGAAAAGTTAAATGACAGTGCGGCGGATATGCTGGAGATTAATGTGTCCTGTCCGAATGTCAAGGAGGGCGCGATTGCCTTTGGGCAGAAGGCAGACTGCCTGTTTGATATTACCTCGAAGATTAAAAATGTGGCCAGGAAGCCGATTATTATGAAGCTGAGTCCGAATGTAACGGATATTACCGAGATGGCAAAGGCAGCAGAGGCAGCAGGGGCAGATGCGATTTCCCTGATTAATACGATCACAGGAATGAAGATTGACATTCATAAAAGAACCTTTGCACTCGCGAACAGGACGGGCGGCATGTCCGGTCCTGCGATCAAGCCGGTCGCAGTGCGTATGGTTTATCAGGCCTCCCATGCGGTTAAAATCCCGGTGATTGGTATGGGCGGCATTGCAACAGCCGAGGATGCGATCGAATTCCTGCTTGCCGGAGCAACAGCCGTTTCTGTCGGGGCGGTGAACTTTATGAATCCATATGCAACTGTTGAGATCATAGAAGGAATCGAACAGTATATGACAAAGTATGGCGTAGAAGATATTCAGGAGCTGATTGGAGCTGTGAATTAAAATTTTTCAAGGATCGGAACAGACATATTGACACAAATTGCATAGCTTTGAATAGTTACGAATTTTGTGAATAAACAACCCTCCGTAGGAATACAATGTGAATAAGTAAACCTACGGAGGGATTTTTATGGAGCTTCAAAAGCGTTCCTTACATATGGAAACACCCAGGCTTCATGCGTCGAAGCAGGTTGTGCTGGAAGACAATGTGATCATTCCGGACACCAATAAAGATGCGGATAAACTTCTTTTGGATAGAGGAAAAATTACAATAGAGGAGGTCAGCTCTTTTGAAGATGCAGTAACTGTTAAGGGAAAACTGCATTTCAAGGCTTTGTATCTGACCGAAGGAAACCGGGACGGAATTCCGGTCTCTCAGATGGAGGGCAGCATCCCATTTGAAGAAAAGCTGCAGATGGAGGGACTTCGTGCAGGCGAGCATGTACATGTGAAGGCAGTTTTAGAGGAGCTTGGAATTTCCCTGATTAATTCGAGAAAGCTCAGTGTACGTGCAATTATGGTTTTTCATGCAGTGCGCGAAGAGGTGATGGAAGAAGACATTCCGGTTGCTTTATCGGGTGACGAACAGGTGGAATACCGTCGCAGATCTGTGGAAATAGCAACGCTTGCGATGAAGAATCAGGATATTTTCCCGATTAAGGAAGAAATTGAAATTCCGGGAAGCTTTCCGAATATCAGGAGTCTGGTATATTGGGATGCAGAGCCGGTGAATCTGGATTTCCGGATTCTGGATGATAAAATTGCAGTGCAGGGGGAATTGAAGGTATTCTGCATGTATGCAGGAGACGGAGAAAAGGAGGAGCTTTATCATTATGAGACAGCGGTGCCCTTTTCCGGAAGTGTGGAGTGTCCCGGCTGCCGGGAGGGAATGATTCCGGTGATTGAATATGAAGTAGAAAACGGTGAGCTGTCCATCCGGCCGGATTATGACGGTGAAGAGAGGATTCTTTTTGCGGATCTGGGAATCCGGATATTCTATTGCATTTACGAAGAAGAAAACGTGGAAATGATCGGGGATGTATACGGGGTATCCAATGAGGTAGAGGAAAGCAGTAAGCCCATTACCTTCCGCAGGCTCCTGGCAAGGGCAAATGGAAAATGCAAGGTTTCCGGACACTTTAAGGCAGGTCAGGAAGGTGCGGGTATTTACCGGGTAATCCATACGACGGGAGATCTGATTCTGGATGAGCAGGAGGAAACAGAGAACGGAATCCGTTTAAGCGGTCAGATAAAGCTGCGGATTCTGTATGAAGACAGTAACGAGGATAAGCGGTTCGGAGTGATCCGCGGGGAAGTTCCGTTTGAGTATCTTTTGGAGGTAGAAGGAATGATGCCGGGAATGATCAGCTTCGTGCAGCCGCAGATGGAGCAGATTGCTGTATCGGTGATCGATACGGATGAAGTGGATGTAAAATGTGTGATTTTATTCCGCGGGGATCTTTTTGCAGCCTGGGAGGAACAGGTGGCAGAGCAGATCACACTTTCTCCACTTGATTTGGAGAAGCAGTCGGCGCTTCCGGGAATCGCGGTCTACCGGATGAAGGACGGAGAGAGTCTGTGGGATATCGGAAAGCGGTATTATGTTTCGATCGAAACCCTGATGCAGACGAATAACCTGACCTCGCAGGAGGTCCGTCCGGGGGAGAAAATCCTGATTGTGAAATAAAAATATGAAATTAATGAAATAAAAGAAACCGGGCGTTCGTTTTCAGATAAGTGCTGAGAATGAAAGCAGCGGTTTCTTTTAATTTTCTTCCGGGTAGGGTTTCTTCTGATTGGTGCGGCCGAGCAGATCTGTATGACTGAATTGTTATAGATTAACAAATTTTTAATGAAAATAAATAAAAAACTATTGAAATTCACCAAAAGTTCTGCTATGCTAATTTTATTAATCAGATGAGCATAGGAAAGAAATTGCAATCAATTATCTATATCTTCTAACACAAATAAAGGCACTTATATCGTGCAGATATCATGTTTCTACAATTGTAACGGTTCAGACATGCCTATTCATAAGCTGTCGGATGGTGCATATTGGCTAATAAATATATGTGCTTTCCGGCAAGTTACTTCATGTTGGTCATCCCCCTATAGAAAGGATGAAACTGTTTCCTATAATTTATGCTGAAAATCGTTACCCTGTTTGTAATGAATCAGAGCTATAGGGATGAGAACGGGTATGGGATACTGTTATGCGCATTTTGAAATAAAGAGCAGAAAGCACAGCGGTATTTTGCTAAATATGCAGGGGAAAGAACGAAAAGGAGGAGATCTATGGGAAAATATGATACATGTATGCAGGAGTATCTGCAGAATAAGCAGTACTTTGCAGATTTATTTAATGGCTGCTTCTTTCATGGGAGACCGGTGATCTGTGCCAGTGAACTGACAGAAGCGTCAGAAGGATATGTGGTGGATCAGGATAACACCATTACATCAGAAAAGACCCTGGCTGCTGTAAAGGTGAAGAAGGACGGGAATGAGGAACAGTTTCAGTGTTCCGTGGATAGGACTCTCGATCAGGCAAACGTTTCTGATGCCGCAGGAACAGAAATTCAGATTGAGAAGAGCAGACCCCGGACGGGAAGAAGACGAGACACGAAAACGAAGTTAATGAGAGATGTTAAGATGCAGTTACGTTCCGGAACTGTTTTGCAGGTGCTTGCTGTTGAAAGCCAGAGTTATATTAATTATGGAATGCCTGTACGGATCATGGGATATGATGCGGCGGAATATAATCGTCAGATGAAGGAGCACAGACAACGGGTGAGTGTTTTGTGGAAGCAGGTGGAAAGCTCCGGACAGTATGATACGCTCGCTATTCCGGTTACTTATGCAGAGTATATGTCAGGAATTCTGAAAACAGACCGGCTGCATCCGGTGTATACGATCTGCCTCTATAGTGGGTCGAAAACCTGGGATGGTCCCAGAACGCTGTCGGATATGATGGAGTTTCGTGTAGAGAAGGATCCACTAAAGGAATATTTTGCAGATTACCCGACGAATTTATTCTGTGTGAATGAGCAGGAAGAATTTGAGTGCTTTCATACCGAATTGCGGGAACTGCTTCGGGCGATGAATTACCGGAAGGATAAGAGGAAATTTCTTAGTCTGGAGAAGGATGAACGATATGCACATTTATCCAAAGAAACCTGGGAGGCGATTGCAACCATGACGGGTCGTAGCTTTTTTGAAGAAAACAGAGAAACATATAAAAGTCAGAACGGAGATCAGGAGGAGTACAATATGTGTCAGGCATTACGGGAAATAAGAGAGGACTTTTTTAATGAGGGTAAAGCAGAAGGAAGAGAAGAAGGAAGAGAAGAAGAACGGGAAGTGGGGATCAGACGGTTAATTGAAGATAACCTTGAAGAGAAGAAGACCAATGAAATAATTATACAAAAATTGATCCGTTGGTTTTCTATGGACGAGCAGACGGCACAGCTGTACCTGGATAAGTATGCTGGTTCAGGAGTTTAGGCATTTCCTGTTTCATGAATAATTTCAGTATTATAACAAGTAAGGTCAAGTAAATTAATTTGTTTAATTGCTTGATTTTTAGAATCAGGGGTTTACTTTTTGTTCCGGCTGGCCGATGATATAGATGAGATAAGTATTATTATCATCATTTTAAAACCAGGGAGGGATTTTCAATGAGTGTAAATGGAATTACATCAGGATCGGAAGCATACAGCGCGTATGCAGCTGCTTCTGCCAAATCAGCAACCGCAACAACGACAGACACAGAAAAGAAAACAAATACAACAACCGACGTCGGTGTCATATATGAGCCTTCTAAGGAGACCGCAGCAGTTTCTTCGAAAAAGACCTACAAGCCGGATACAGCAACCATAGCAAAGATGAAAGCAGATGCCGATGCCAGAACCGAACAGCTTCGCAGTCTTGTAGAAAAGATGATGACCAAGCAGGGAGAGACCTATGGTAAGGCCAATGACATCTGGAGTGTATTATCCAGTGGTAACTTCACCGTAGATGCTGCTACTAAAGCACAGGCACAGGCCGATATTGCGGAAGATGGTTATTGGGGCGTTTCCCAGACATCCAGCCGTATCCTTGATTTTGCGACTGCTTTAACAGGTGGTGATCCGGGCAAGATCGAAGAGATGCGTAATGCATTCAAGAAGGGCTATGAACAGGCTGAGAAGACCTGGGGCGGTAAGCTTCCGGAGATTTCCCAGAAGACCTATGATGCTGTTATGGAAGGTTTTGACAAGCTAGCCAAAGAAGCAGGACTTGATACCTCGAACTAAACGGCAGGTTGTAGATTTCGTTTTGAATAAGTAAGAAATTTAGAAGAGCCCGGGCAGCACCGGGCTCTTAGCAATTATATGGTTAAGATTATGTATCAGTGATTTATCTGATAACCAAATTGGTAAGAAATTTCATCGGCAGTTTTTCGAATGAGTGGATAGTTATCTTGAATAAATTGATCCGTCATTCGGGAAATAGGGCCGGTGACACTAATGGATGCGATGATATGGCCGGAATAGTCACGGATAGGAAGAGCAATGCAACGGGCTCCAAGTTCACATTCTTGATTATCATATGCAAAATCATTCTTTTTGATAAGAGCCAGTTCAGCTAATAACTTTTCTCTGGTATCTAATGTATATTCTGTAAATGGAGCAAGCCCCTTTTGGGCAATGATCGAGTCTACTTTTTCAGGGCTATAATCAGATAAAATCATTTTACCAACTCCGGTGCAGTACATGGGAGCTTCTTTTCCGATACGTTGAGTAGTTCGAAGAATCTGTCCGGGGCCATCCGACACATAAATGTATACAACAGAGTAATTCTGTTCAATTGCAAGACAGACACATTCACCTAATTTACAGGATAGTTCTTTAATTGGCTGGGATGCGATAACAATTAAATCATTGTTTTTAGAAACATGACTTGCCAAATCACAGATTTTGAATGTCATTCTATACTTGAAGGTTTCTTTATCTTTATATACATATCCATTTTGCTCAAGGGTATTCAAATAACGTAATGCAGTACTAGTATTGAAGTTAAGTTGATTGGCAATATCAATCAGACGAAGAGGTTCATCTGAATATGAAATCAGTTCTAATATAGCAAGAACCTTATCACTGGATTGATTACTGTACGTTGTTATGTTAGAAGTCATATTTTTATTCTCCCTTTTCATTAATTTAATAATACTGTTGAACAGATACATTACTTGTATATAACCATGATAATATTTTATATATTGAAATGTCAATTGAATAATAGAAATATTTCTTGTGATTTACACCAAATTTAAATGATTATATTTAGTAAGAATAACAATTTACAAATTTTGATAATTGATATAATATATTAAATATAGAAACACAATTTTAATAAATGAAATCAACGAGCAGGAATGAGAGGAGGAAAAGCTCGCAATTAAGAACTAATGACAATAGAAAAGTATTGGAGGAAAAATATGAAAAGGAAAATTTTATCAGTCTTATTGACAGTAGCAATGACAGTGAGTGTATTAGCAGGATGTGGAAACGGCAATGCAGGCGAACAAACAGATGGTAATACATCGGAGACTACAGGAGATACACAAAACAGCGGAACTGATGCGTCAGCTGACAGCGCAGAAGCTGTAGAGCTGGAAACAATTACCGTGTGGTCTGATCAGTATCATGAAAAAGAAATTCGTGAAAAACAAATTGCAGAATTTAATGCCGGAGAAGGAAAAGAATTGGGAATCCAAATTGATTATCAGGTATATGGAGATGGTTATACCGATACATTAAGAATTGCTGCTCAGGCAGGTGAGGCTCCGGACCTGTATAAAGCTGATGGAAAGTGGCTCCCGGAATTTGTAGAAAGTGAATATGCAATTCCTATTGAAGAACTTCCGGGAAGCGAAGAACTGATCAGCCAGTATAGTGATCTACTGGCAAATCAGGCGCAGATATTTAATGGAAAAACATACACCCTTCCATATAACATGACAACTTACGGAATGGTGATTAACACAGATCTGTTTGAAGCCTGTGGACTTACGGAAGATGATTATCCGACAACATGGGAAGAGGTAAGGGAAGTAGCAAAGATCATTACAGAAAAGAGTGAAGGAAAGGCTTATGGTCTTGGACTTTCCAGTACGCTTTGGACAGTAAGTTCGTTTTATACATTTGGTGCAGGACAGAATGTAGGACATTACGGATATGACTGGGATAATAAGAAATTTGATTATTCCGCATTCAATCCATTGATTGAAACCATTGACCAAATTGTTGCAGACGGAAGTGCTTTCCCGGGATTTGAAGCACTGGATGCAGATGGTATTCGTGCTCAGTTTGCAGCAGGAAATATAGGAATTATCGGAGCAGCAAGTTTTGACTGTGCAGTATATACCAGTAATTTCCCTGCAACATGTAACTGGAAAGTCATTCCTTGTCCTAAATTCAGTGAAGATCAGAAAGAATATAAGCGTTTTGGTCTTGCTACCAATCTGCTCTGCGTGGGAACCAAAGCATTAGAACATCCTGAAAAGGTATTAAAAGTACTGGAATTTTTCTACGATGACAAGAACATGGCGGAAATGTATGAAAACGGTTTGTATATTCCTGTCCGAAGCGAGGCAGTTGCTTTAGCAACAAAGGAACCTGAAATGAATGGATGGGCAGAATTTGCTGAATACGATGAAATCTTTTCCATGCCGCCGGTTCCAGATTCTTATGTCAGTGTAGAAGGAACTACTTACAGAGAAGCAATTGTGAATATGTGGACAAACCCGGAACTTGATAATGTTGAATCTGTTATGGCAGATGTGGATAAACGGTACAATGATGCGTTGGCAAATGTTGATCCGGCTATCGTAGACTTATATGTTATTCCAGAAGGCGTTTCTCCAGAAAAAGGAAAATGATAAGAGGTAATTTGAGATGCAGGTGATAAGAAAAGAGCAGATAGTGGAAATACAAAGAGAAGTGGAAGTTTTGGTTGTAGGTGGCGGCCCCGCAGGTATTGGGGCTAGCATCGCAGCAGCAAGGCAGGGAAGAAAGGTATTGCTTTTAGAAAAGAGAGGTTTTCTTGGGGGAAATATTACTGCCTGCTATGTAGAGGGATGTAATTATTTTCTCCGTGGAACGCCATTTCATTCAGAGGGAATTTATGCAGAAATAGAGAAGAAGTGTTTGGAGAAATATGGTAATTCCAGCATACGCATAAATAAGGAAAACAACTTTGACAGTGAATATCTCAAAATCTTTTTGGATGAATTTATGAAAGAAAACAGGGTAGATCTTTTGTTACATTCTTTTGTAAATGAAGTAATCATGAACGAAGACCGGATTGAGGCAGTTATTATTCAGACAAAGAATGGACCTGTGGCAGTAAAGGCAGAGGTAATTATTGACACAACCGGAGACGGAGATGTTGCATTTAGTGCTGGGATACCTTATGAACAGGGACGCGATAAAGATGGATTGTGTCAACCGGGAACTGTTTCAGTTCGTGTCGTAGGAGCAGACGTCAGGAAACTTACAGAAAATGGAGACCGTCTTGGCGAGATCACAAAAGAATTCAGGAAAGACTACAGAGATGGAAAGATCAAACTTTCCTGTAAAAGGCAGGATATTCCATTTGGACGATTAACGAAAGCCGGATTGATTTCCTATGTCAATTATCCATGTGCCTACGGACTGGATCCTACGAAAAGCGAAGATCTGACCAAAGGTGAAATCGAGTGCAGACAGTATATTAAAGAAATTGTTTCTTATCTCAAATCGCACTATGAAGAATTAAAAGATATTGAAATTGCTTCCATTGCGCCGGAAATCGGATTCCGTGACAGCAGGAGAATTGTAGGTCTCCATAAGATGACAATCGAAGAAATGGAAGCACAGACGCATTATGAAGATACGATTGCAGTATTCCCGAGATTTTATGATATGTTATCGCCTGATGCCGTTATGGATGGAGATGAAACGGTAAAAGGACGCGGATATAAGGGCTATATTTATGAACCGATCAGGGACGAACGTACCTTTGAGGTTCCATATCGTAGCCTGGTTCCTGTAAAAGTGAAAAACCTGCTGGTGGCAGGAAGATGTATCAGCGCGGATCACGTTGCTGAGTGTGGAATACGGGCGATTTCCCTATGCATGATGACCGGAGAAGCGGCAGGAGTTGCGGCTGGTCTTGCCGTGGAAGAAAAAAAGACTATGGCGGAAGTTGATGTTAAGGAATTACAGAAACGTTTACGCAAATGTAATATCAATATCCCGGAATAAGAGGAAAAGAGTATGAAAGGAAAAAAGAAAATAAACAGCGATTCTGTACAGGCTGTGGTTATGATTGCACCGATGCTGATCGGCTTTGTAATTTTTACCTATGTACCTATTATATATATTTTGAGATATTCCTTTTATGATTCAAATGGAATCCGGGCGTCATGGGTAGGAATAGATAATTTTGTACGCGTATTTACCCGCGATACGGCTTACTGGAAATCACTGGGAAACGTATTTATTTTGGCATTTGGCAAACTGGCAGTGGAAATCCCGTTGGCTTTGTTGTTAGCGGTATTGCTTAACAAGGGATTAAAAGCAACAGGAATATTCAGGGTTACTTTGTTTCTGCCTGCAATAATCAGTACAGCAATTACGGGACTTATCTTTTCACTGATGTTTGCATCCTTTAACGGAATTATCAATGGTATGCTTCAGGACATAGGATTGATTAAGCTTCCAATTAACTGGTTCAGTAAAAAGAGTACGGCAATGCTGGTACTGGGAATGGCATCTGTCTGGAACAATTATGGAATTAATATGATCTTTTTCCTGATGGCATTACAAGGTGTTCCCAAAGAATTATATGAGTGCGCGGAAATCGATGGAGTAACTCCGGTGCAGAAGTTTTTCAAAATAACATTGCCGGTGATAGGACCGACATTTCAGGCGGTTGTGCTGATGTCTATCGTAGGAAGCCTGAAGATGAGCGAATTGATACTGGCATCTACCAATGGACAGCCGGCAGGAAAAACAGAAGTGGTTATTACATACGTTTTTAAATATTTCTTTGGTTATGATGGTCGCAAAGTAGAGGTAGGATATGCATCTGCAATGGCTTTGGTAACAGGAGTAATTCTGGCAGCAGTCTCTGTTGTTTACATGAAGCTTACCAACAGCCTTGGACACAGTACAGATTAATTGGGATGATGAGGTGTGACAATGAATAAAGAGAAAGTCAAAAAAATCAGTGCCCGTGCATTAATATATATTGTTTTAATTGTAATTACAATTATCACATTGTTCCCAGTGGTATATACGATTCTCGGATCATTTAAAGGAAATCTGGAACTTTTATCGGAAGGAAATCATCTCTTTCCTAAAAAATTCGTATTGGATAACTATAAGCAGGCATGGGAAATGGCAGATTTCTCGAAGTATACGATGAATTCCGTATTTATGTCCGGAATGATTGTACTTGGAACGATGATCACCACTACCATAGCGGGTTATGTTTTTGAAAGAGGCAGCTTCCGTGGGAAGAATATTTTGTTTGCGATGGTTGTTTCTTCCATGTTTGTTTCGCTGGGAAGTTTAACCTTGTATCCTACCTTTGTAATAGCAAAAGCATTTGGTATTAATAAATCTTTGTGGGGTGTCATCATTATCCGGGTATTCGGACTTAATGTAACAAACCTGTTTATCACGAGATCCTATATTCGATCTATTTCGAAGGAGATTGATGAAGCCGCAAAGGTAGATGGCTGTTCCTTTTTTGGAATTTATACCCGTGTTATTTTCCCGTTGCTGAAACCGCTTCTTGCAACAATTGCAATTTTGGAATTCAGACATTCCTGGAATGATTATCTGATGCCGATGGTATTTACCCTGTCAAATCCGGATCGTATGCCGTTGGTAGTAGGAATTATGAATTTGAAGAGCTCCGGTGAGGCAGCATCTTCCTGGAATCTGATGCTCGCCGGATCATCCATTGCACTGATACCGATGATTATCGTGTATCTGATGTTTAACCGTTTCTTTATAGAAGGACTGACTGCAGGAGCAGTGAAGGGATAGACAGAAATTATGATTATGAAATGGAGGTAAATGAGGATGAAAGTAGCAATTCTGGAATCATTGTCAATATCAAAAGAAGAATTGAATAAAAGAAAAGCACCATTTGAAAAAAAGGGTGTTGAGTTTGTTGAATTTGAAAAATCGATGGATAAAGATATGCTGATCGATGAAGCGAAAGACGCAGAGGCAGTTATCATTGCAAATATGCCTTTTAAGGACGAGGTGATTGAAGGCTTAGACCATCTTAAATTTATTGATGTAGCCTTCACTGGAGTGGATCATGTGGGCTTGAAGGCTGCGAAGGAGAAGGGAATTTCAGTCAGCAATGCATCGGGTTATTCCAACGAAGCAGTGTCAGAGCTTGTATTTGGAATGGTTATTTCGATTGCAAGAAATATCCGGCAGACAGAAGAACGATGCAGAGAAGGAAAAACCAAAGACGGTCTGGTCGGTTGGGAAATTAAAGGAAAAACCGTAGGAATTATCGGATACGGAAGAATTGGAAAACGGACAGCAGAACTGTTCCATGCATTTGATGCAGAACTGTTAATTTATGATCCGGTAGAGCAGATGGACAGGCCGGAATATATTGAACAGACATCCGTTGAAGATCTCCTTGGACGATCAGATATTGTGGTATTGCATTGTCCATTAATTGATTCTACCAAAGGACTGATTGATGCGAAGAAACTGTCATTAATGAAAAAAACAGCCATATTAATTAATGTGGCAAGAGGACCCGTAGTCAATGCAAAAGATCTGGCAGATGCTTTGAACAATGAAGTAATCGCTGGGGCCGGAATTGATGTATTTGACTGTGAGCCGCCACTGCCGGAGGATGAACCGTTGCTGCATTGTAAAAATATCTTACTGACGCCACATATTGCATTTGCATCCGAACAGTCCATGAGTCTTAGAGCAGAGATTGTGTTTGATAATTTGGCTGCATGGATGGAGGGTAGACAACAGAATGTAATTTTATAAATTTTAAAAAGTGCGACATCAATTTGTTGTCGTACTTTTTTATACAACAGAAAGAAGGAATGGAACGTGAATAAACAAAAACAAATATATAACCCTTTTTTACCATTGACCGAATATATACCAGATGGAGAACCACATGTGTTCGGAGACCGTGTCTATCTGTTTGGCAGTCATGACAGAGCAGGTGGAGACCACTATTGCATGAATGACTATGTTGCTTATTCTGCCATGACAACTAATTTAAAGGAATGGAAATATGAAGGAATCATATATCGAAAGAATCAGGATCCGAGAAATGCGGATGGAAGTCATTGCCTGTGGGCACCGGATGTCGTAAGGGGAAGTGACGGAAGATATTATTTATATTACTGTCTGGATACGCTTCCGGAACTTGGGGTAGCCGTATGTGACACACCGACAGGGGAATACCGGTATCTGGATCTGGTCCGGTATAAGGATGGTACTCCTTTAGGAACAAGGCCGACCGATTATGTTCAGTTTGATCCGGCTGTTCTGGTGGATGACGATGGCGAGGTTTACCTTTTTTCGGGGAATGGTCCTAAACATATCAAAGAAAGTTATCCTCCTAAATATTCGCAGATCATTGTGTTGGAGCAGGATATGATTACGGTTAAGAGAGAGCCTGAAAAATTTCTGCCGATTCTGCATGAAGGAGTTGGGACAGAGTTTGAAGGACATGAGTTTTTCGAAGCAAGTTCTATTCGTAAAATTAAGGATACCTATTATTTTGTTTATTCCGATATTGTAACACACAGCTTATGCTATGCAACCAGCAGGTTTCCGGATCATGGATATCATTATAGAGGAGCTATAGTAGCATTAGGAGACATTGGATTAAAAGGGAGAACCAAGGCGCAGGCATTAAATTATCTGGGAAATATCCATGGTGGAATTGAACGGATCAATAACGAGTGGTACGTGTTTTATCACAGACAGACGAATCAGACACAGTTTTCAAGACAGGCCTGTGCGGAAAAAATAGAGATTAATAAAAATGGAACGATCAAACAGGTAGAAATGACAAGCTGCGGACTTAATGGTCAGCCACTCACAGCGGATGGAGTTTATCCGGCTGCAATTGCCTGCAATCTTATGAGCCAGCATGGATGCTGCTTTTCAGATCTGGTTGTCATGGCAGGACAGCATCCTTACATTACGCAGGAGGGAGAAGATGATCAGGAAGGAGCATATGTTTATATAAAAAATATACAGAAAGGAACAATGCTTGGGTATAAATATTTTGCTTTTCAGGGCGAGACAGCGCTTTCCATCTGGGTAAGAGGAAAAGGCGAAGGTGTATTTTACATCAGAAATCAGAAAAATGGAAAGAATTTAGTAGCCGTTCCGGTAAAAGCAGATACAGAACAGTGGATGAAAATCAACGCCAGAGTAAATTTTTTAAAGGGAAAATATCCACTTTATATCCAGTATCAGGGAAAAGGAATTCTGGATGTCAGAGAATTTGAATTTGTAAATGAAAGCAGATAGAGAAGAGGAGGTACAAGGGATGAAAGCAGCAGTTATGACAGGAATTAAAAAAGTTGAAATTCAGGAAAGACCAATGCCGGAGCCAAAGGATGATGAGGTACTGGTAAAGATCGAATATGTGGGGGTATGTGGTTCTGATCTGCACTATTATGGGGCCGGAAGGATTGGAAATTTTGTTGTTAAGCCGCCTTTTATACTTGGACATGAGGCAGGAGGAACGGTAGTAAAAACAGGGAAAAATGTAAAACACCTCAAGGTTGGGGACCGGGTGGCATTGGAACCCGGAAAAACATGCGGAAAATGTGAACATTGCAAAGAAGGAAAGTATAATTTGTGCAAAGATGTAATCTTTTTTGCAACACCGCCTGTGGATGGAGTCTTTCAGGAATATGTGGCACATGAAGCGGATTTGTGTTTCGTATTGCCTGAAAATGTAAGTACATTGGAAGGGGCATTAATAGAGCCTTTGGCAGTAGGAATGCATGCAGCAAACCAGGGTGGTGCCAAGCTTGGTCAGACTGCGGTTGTTACCGGGGCCGGATGCATTGGATTGTGTACGCTGCTGGCATTAAAAGCCATGGGTGTGTCAAAGGTTATTGTCATTGATGTTATGAGAAAACGTCTGGAAAAAGCACTTTCCCTAGGTGCAGATTATGTAATTGATGCAGGAAAAGAGGATGTATTGGATCGAATTAAGATATTGACTAAAGGAAGAGGAACAGATCTTGGGATTGAGACCGCAGGTTCACAGATTACGGCAACGCAGTTGATCCAGTGCGCAAAGAAGGGAGGAACCATTGTATTTGTGGGATATAGTGCGTCTGGAGAGATGACACTTCCGATAGGAATGGCGTTGGACAAGGAACTTAATTTTAAGATTGTATTCCGGTATCGCAATATCTATCCGATGGCAATTGATGCAGTGTCAAGTGGTAAAATTCATATCAAAGACATCGTAAGCCATTATTTTGAATTGGATGAAATTCAGGATGCTTTGGATCAATGCCTAGAGGATAAGGTCAATGTTGTTAAGGGTGTCATCCGGATTTCAGATTGATTCTTTTTCTGAACGGTCTTAAGCTTATATTGGTACAGACAATAAAAATTAAATGATAATATGGGGCAGGATATGAATTTACGGAAAGAGGCAGATGGGATTATTGAAGAGGTACTTTTCAGTGTGCAGCCGGATTGTGCCGTGAAAAAAGCATTAAAGCAAAAGCAGTTTCAAAAAGGAAAAATTTATCTTGTAGCGGTCGGTAAAGCGGCATGGCAGATGGCAAAAGCAGCGTCTGAATGTTTAACAGATAAAATTACAAGAGGGATCGTGATTACAAAATATGATCATGTAAAGGGAGAAATTTCCAGGATTGAGTGCTGTGAGGCCGGCCATCCGCTTTCTGATGAAAATTCCTTCCGCTACACGCAGAAGGTTCTGGACATGGTTTCAGGATTAAATAAGGAAGATACTGTGTTGTTTTTGCTTTCGGGCGGAGGATCGGCGTTGTTTGAAAAGCCGTTATTACCGGAAGAGGAACTGATTGATATCAACCATCAGCTATTGGCCTGTGGGGCAGACATTGTCGAAATCAATACGATCCGGAAAAGATTATCTGCAGTAAAAGGTGGAAAGTTTGCCAAATGTTGTGAGCCGGCCAGTGTTTACAGTATCATATTAAGTGATATTCTTGGAGACCCGGTTGATATGATTGCATCTGGACCTGCCTGTGCAGATGGATCAACCTGTGAAGAGGCGATGCGGATCGTAGAAAAATATCAACTTTCCATCAGTAGTCAGGCAAGGCAGCTTCTGGAAACAGAAACACCGAAAGCGGTAACAAATGCTGAAAATATAGTCATGGGAAGCGTAAAGGAACTATGCAGGGCAGCAGAAATAGCATGCCGCAGACGGGGATATCAGGTCATCTTTTTAACAGATCGTCTGAACTGTGAGGCGAGGGAGGCAGGAACTTTTTTGGCTGCGATTGCCCAAAGCCATCAGGATTCGCCGCAAAGTTTAGCCTTTCTTGCAGGTGGAGAAACAGTGGTGCATATCAGAGGAAGCGGGAAAGGTGGAAGAAATCAGGAACTGGCACTTTCGGCGGCAGAGGGAATTGCTGGACTTGAAAACACAGCCGTATTCAGTGTAGGAAGTGACGGAACGGACGGACCGACCAATGCAGCAGGAGGGTATGTGGATCAGGATACGAAGTCTGCATTATCTGAAAAGGGATGGGATATCTATGAGACATTGCAGAATAATGATGCCTATCATGCACTAGAAGCAGTAAATGGACTTATAATAACAGGCTCCACCGGGACAAATGTAAATGATGTGTCGGTTCTGCTTATAAAACGATAATTCAGGTACGATGGGGACAACTTGAGCCTCGGAATAAAGTTTTGTTCCGGGCTCTTTTTGTATACAGAAAGGGAAAGCAATGAAACGCCCGGCATATTGACGAACCCTCCATCCTTGTATATAATTAAGTACATCCTTGTATACACAATACAGAAAGAAGAACAAGCATGAAACAGATCATCAGGAAGGCCTATGCCAAGATCAATCTGGGGCTGGATGTGGTACGCAGACGCCCGGATGGATACCATGAAGTAAAAATGATTATGCAGACCATTTCGCTGCATGATGAATTACGTTTTGAAGAAACCGGAGGAAAAGAAATTATTCTTGTATCGAACGACAATCCGCTTCTGCCGGAGGATGCGAAGGATAATCTCATTTATAAGGCAGCGGAGTGTATCCGCAGAGAATATGGAATGGAACGTGGGGTAAAGATTACCCTGCAGAAAAATATTCCGATTGCAGCCGGAATGGCGGGGGGAAGTACCGATGCAGCAGCCGTTTTTCATGGACTGAATGAGCTCTGGCAGCTTTCCATGAGCAGGGAGAAGATGCAGGAGCTTTCTGTAAAGCTGGGCGCAGATATTCCCTACTGTATCATGGGAGGAACGGCACTTTCGGAGGGGATCGGAGAGATTCTGACACCGCTTCCGGCACCGCCCCATGCCTATATTCTGATTGCCAAGCCGAATATCAGCGTTTCTACGAAGTTTGTTTATGAAAATCTTCATGCGGATACCCTGCAGAAGCATCCGGATATTGACGGTATGGTAGAGGCGATCCGGAACGGAGATCTCTACGGAATTACCGCTCGTATGGAAAACGTACTGGAAACCGTTACCGAAAAGACCTATCCTGTCATTTCGGAGCTTAAGGAGAAGATGCGTGAAGAAGGAGCTCTCAATGCTTTGATGAGTGGATCCGGGCCGACGGTATTTGGAATCTTTGAGGAAGAGGATAAGGCACAGAAGGCAGCAGACAGGATCCGTGAGTTAAAATTGAGTAATCAGATCTATGTGACAACATTTGTAAACGTATCATTATAGTAACTGTTTGGAATTATAATCAGGATTGTAACCCATTGACCTGCGTTTTTTAAGGAAAGGATGTAACAGGACAACCTATGGAGAGCCAGTTTGACATTGATATGAATGAATTTCTACCCCTGCGGGAAGTAGTGTTTAACACCCTGCGTAAGGCAATTCTTACAGGTCAGCTGAAGCCGGGAGACCGGCTGATGGAAGTGCATCTTGCAAATAAGCTGGGAGTAAGCCGGACTCCGATTCGCGAAGCGATTCATAAGCTTGAGCAGGAAGGGCTTGTGACGATGGTGCCGCGCCGTGGCGCAGAGGTGGCGAAGATCACGGAGCGAAGTTTGCAGGATGTATTGGAAGTGCGGCGTGCCCTGGATGTTTTAAGTGTGGAGCTTGCCTGTGAACGGATTTCGGAAGAGGAGCTTGAACACTTAAAAAAGGCCTGCCATCAGTTTGAAGAAGCAACGCACAGCAAGGACACAACAGCAATTGCGAAGGCTGACGTGGCATATCACGATATCATTGTGCGGGCAACCGGAAATCAACGCCTGCAGCAGTTAGTCAATCATCTTGCAGAGCAAATGTACCGTTACCGTTTCGTTTATCTTAAGGATATCAGCCAGCATGAGAAGCTAGTAGAGGAGCATCGGGAAATTCTGGAATGTATCCTACAGCGGGATAAAAAGAAGGCATCGGAAGCGGCAAAGAAGCATATTGATAATCAGGAGAATTCGATTATCCGGCAGATCCGTCTGGAAAATCAGAGTATTCTTGTTTAAACCCCCGGGGCTTTTATGTTTAAAGAACAAAGAAGCCGGTTATACTCCTTACTGTGGCAAATGATCTGGTGTGGCTGTATGAACAGCTATCCATTTGCCGTGAAAGGGGAGAATATATGACAGACCGGTTGATGGAACAACAGAGTGTTCCAATGAAAATAGAGCAGAAGGAAAGCAGAAACATTCGAAAGGGATGTGCCGGGAGAAGGATCATTGAGGCAGCCATCCTGCTTGCAGGAATGGTGAGCTTCTGGGGATTCCTTTATCCGGAGCTATCCCTGACAGAGGATGCACAGGTGAAGAGTTATATTGCCATGCATATAAAAGAGTGGACAGTGGCAGCATCCTTCTTAAATTCAGGAGGTCTTTGATGACAAACAAAAATGCACCCATCGGAGTGTTTGATTCCGGTGTGGGCGGACTTACGGTGATGAAGGAAATCATGTACCAGATTCCCAATGAAAAGATTATTTATTTTGGAGATACAGCAAGAGTTCCATATGGAAATAAATCAAAAGATACCGTACTGCGGTTTTCAAGGCAGATCGTGCGGTTTCTAAAAACACAGGAAGTAAAAGCAATCGTAATCGCCTGCAATACGGCAAGTGCCTATGCCCTTCCGGACATTGAAAAAGAAATTGATATCCCGATCATCGGGGTGGTACGTCCGGGCGCGAAGGTGGCTGCACAGGTGACTCAGAATGGAAAGGTTGGCGTCATTGCGACGGAAGGAACGATCAACAGTCACATTTACGCCGATTACATAAAGAAAATCAATGCACAGGCGACCGTGATCGGAAAGGCCTGTCCGTTATTTGTACCGCTTGCAGAGGAAGGTCTGTGGGAGGATCCGGTCACGGATGAAATTGCCAGAAGATATCTGGCAGAGCTCATTGATATCGGAATTGATACCCTGATTCTTGGCTGTACGCATTATCCGTTGATCCGTAATACGATTGGCAGAATCATGGGTGATCGGGTAACACTTGTAAATCCGGCGTATGAGACGGCGAGGGAGTTAAAGGAGCTTTTGCAGGAAAAGGATCTTTTAAATGACGAAACCCACCGGCTGGGAGAGGAGCAGTACCGGTTCTTTGTCAGCGATGGTGCAGAGAAATTTAAGATATTTGCCAATTCCATTATCAAATATGGAATTCTGTCGGCAAAGGTGGTTCCGATTGAGGATTATCAGGGGCAGTTTTGTGAATAGAGTTCTGAGCAGTTAAAGAAAATAAGGAAGAAAAGTAAAAATGGAAAAGGAAATTTTATTTTCATTAAAGGGGCTGCAGATGAGCCAGGAGGACCAGGAAGAGCTGGAAACTATCATGGCAGCGGAATATTATCTTCGTAATGACCATCATTATATTGTATATGATGAGGTTATGGAAGGCTTTGAAGAGGCGACAAAGAATATTTTCAAGTTTGACGGTTCGTGTCTTGAGGTAACCAAGCGGGGAGCAGTCAATGTACATATGCTGTTTGAAGAGCAGAAGAAGAATATGACGACCTATCATACGCCGTTTGGAGATATTCTGATCGGAATTGATACGGAAAAGATTGAAGTATCCGAGGAAGAGAACAAAATCCATGTTCATGTGGATTATTCGCTTGAAGCCAATTACCAGCATTTGGCGAACTGTAAGATTGATATGAAGATTTATCCCAAAAAGGAAGGAGCTAAGCTGTTTACTTAACAGGCTTAGCTCCAGCTTTTTCTTGTAATTTTTCGGTGGTACGTGCAAGCCATCCCTTTTTCTTTTTGGGAGTAACAACCGGCTTACCATGTAATCCCTTTACATCAGTGATGTAAATACCGCTGATTACGGCTTTGACTTCTTTCTTGACCGGAACAGAATCGAAGATCTTCTCTTCGCATACTAAAGACATGACCTGCGGTCCGACCTTTGCTTTCACAATGGGAAGCTTGGAAGATCGCATCAGCTTCGGTGCCTGTTCAATAACGGCCTGGGGAAGTCCGGAATCCTTGAGTTTCATGCGTTTCTTATCGATGATCAGCATGGAAACGGTCTGCTTCATGGCATCAATCTGCTGCTGCTGCTCGGCCTGACGCTTCTGGGCCTTCTTACCTAAGAAATAGAGCGCAACCACAGCAATAATTAAAATTGCCAGAATGACCAATAATACAATAGTAACTGTGTTCACGGGAAACCCTCCTTTATGCTAATCCAAAAAGGTTATGCAAAGAATATTTTAGCATTGTTTATTGAAATAGTCCAGTTTTTCCATTACAATATTAAATAAAATCAAAACGAATGTGAAAGGCAACAAAAATGGCAACGGCTTTGCAGATTTTGCATGATAGTATTTCCTTTATATTTTCGCATCTTCTGATCATCAATGTGCTTCTGAGTATTGTGGTGGTCTTTTTTCAGCGGCGAAATCCCAAATCCGTGTGGGCCTGGCTTCTGATCCTGTATTTCATTCCGGTGCTGGGATTTGTGTTTTACCTGCTGATTGGGGCAGATATGCACAAGCGGAAAATGTTCCGTACCAAGGAGATCGAAGACCGTCTGGCAAATGCGATCCGGCGTCAGGAGCTGATGATCCGAAGTCAGGAGCTGAAGCAAAAATATCCGGGTGTTACAGATTATTCGGATCTTGTGATGTATCATCTGCATACCACGAGCGCCATACTGAGCGATGACAATGACGTGGAATTTTTTGTGAATGGGGAGGATAAGTTTGCAGCCCTTAAGGAGGATATGCGGAATGCGAAGAAGTCCATTCATATCCAGTATTATATTATTAAGAACGATGAGCTGTTCCGGAGCATTGTGGAGATTTTGAAGGAAAAGGTAAAGGAGGGCGTTAAAGTACGCATTCTTTATGATTCCATGGGCTGCTGGAAGATGCGTAAGAAAATCTGGAAGCAGCTGGAAAAGGAAGGCATTCAGTGTACCGAGTTCTTTCCGGCCCTGGTTGGCAGGCTGCATCTTCGGATCAATTACCGGAACCACCGTAAGATCGTGGTAATCGATGACTGCATCGGATATGTGGGCGGCTTTAACATTGGTAAGGAATATATTGACAAGGATCCTAAATTCGGGCACTGGCGGGATACACACATGCGGATTACCGGTTCAAGCGTGACAGCTTTGGAAGCCCGGTTTATTCTGGACTGGAACTTTGCAGACCGCAAGCGCCTTCTTTCCTATGAGGATTATATGGATAATCTCAAAATGGAACATACGGGCAGATCTCCCATTCAGATTATTACAAGCGGACCAGACTCCCATGATGAATATATCCGTAATACCTATGTGCGTATGATTCATAAGGCGCGTAAGAGCATTTATATCCAGACTCCGTATTTTATCCCGGATGAATCCGTGATGACTGCACTGCAGATTGCCATTCATTCCGGTGTGGAGGTAAATATTATGATTCCGTGTAAGCCGGATCATCCGTTTGTTTACTGGGCAACCTATTCCTATGTCGGCGAGCTTGTTTTAGAGGGAGCGAACTGTTATACCTATGAAAACGGTTTTCTGCATGCAAAGGGCATCATAGTCGATGATATGGTGTTCTGCTATGGAACAGCCAACATGGATATCCGGTCGTTTGAGCTTGACTTTGAGGTCAATGCCATTGTCTATGATGAAGAGAAGGCAAAACAGATGGTGGAATTTTTCAGGCAGGATATAGAGCAGTCCAGACTCCTTACCAAGAATAAATATCAGAGCCGCGGGCTTTTTATCCGGTTTAAGGAACAGGTCAGCCGGCTGCTGTCCCCATTGCTTTAAACCTTAAAATATGGTAAAGTTGACAGGATGGAACGAGGTACGAGTGAACAGTAATAAATTTTTTTGAGGAGTTGAGGAGAATGAAAAAGAACAGATTGATGGCACTTATGCTTACGGGAGCAATGCTGTTTTCCATGACAGCATGTGGAAAGGATCCCAGTGAGCTTGTATATTTAAAGGATTTTAAGCCGGACAAGTATGTCACGCTTGGAGATTATACCGGATTACCGACAACGATTGCAGCACCGGAGGTTACCGAGGATGATATCGACACGGCGATTATGAATTCCGGGCTTAGTGATGACTGCAAGGTTCCGGTCGGGGATCGTGATGTGGTAGAGGTTGGAGATCTTGCGAACATTGACTTTGTAGGAACGATGGATGGAGAAGAATTTGAAGGGGGAAGCGGTGCAGGCTATGATCTGCTGATCGGTTCCGGTTCCTTTGTCCCCGGATTCGAAGAAGGGGTTGTAGATATGAAGGTCGGTGAAACGAAGGATATCGCTCTTACCTTCCCGGAGAATTATTATGAAGAGATGGCCGGTAAGGATGTGGTATTTGCAGTTACCGTAAATTCCATCAGTACCTATGACCGCGAGAAGGCCAGGGAAGAGCTGGAGCAGTCTGCCAAGGAGACTTATAACAGCCAGGTGGCAGCCGAACTGATTGATACCCTTAAGCAGAGTTCAACCATTAAGGATGCACCGTCCGGAATGGTGGATCGTATGAATCAAACCCTGATCAGTAACGTGACTGCACAGGCCGGTGCCTATGGAATGGATGCCGGTGCTTTTGTAGCAGCAGTTTACGGTGGTACAGCCGATAACTATGAGGAAACACTGCGTACCTATTCTCAGGATGTGGCAAACCAGTATATGATTCTGGCAGCCATTGCAGAAAAGGAAAATATTACCGTGACCGATGAAGAGGTGACAGAGGATATCCGTGCTTCTCTCGGGGCAGACGCAACGGATGATGAAGTGGCATCCATGATGGAGTCCATTGATGAAGAGGCCTACAGGGAATATCTCTTAACCATGAAGGTGTGTGATTTCCTTGCGGAGAATGCAGTAACAGCAGAGGAATAATCGTTACAGTTCATGCAGCAGCCTGACACTTGTTGCCGGGCTGCGTAAGAACATGATTCAGGAGTGAACAGTAACGAATAATCAGATTTAGTGAAAGAATTTGATGCAGATGAAGAAAACAGCGAGACGCTTATTAGCAATAGTAATGTCATGTCTGATCATGTTTTTAGTGGTAGAACCGGTGTGTGCTGCCACTATTTCTGATTTGCAAAAGCAGCAGGAAGAAATTGAAAGACAGAAGCAGGAGGCCGAACAGAAGAAAAAGCAGGAACAGCAGAGACTGAATGAGGCTTCCGGTAAAGTAAATAACATTCAGGGAAATGTAGATGCGGTCGGTGCGGAAATCGAAGAGGTGGACAATGAACTGGTGGAGGTACTGGCAAGCATTGATATGATTCAGGAGGAGCTTGCTGCCAAGGAGGAAGCCATTGAAGAAACAACGGCAGAATATGAGGCAGCCAGGGCAACCGAGCAGGCACAGTATGATGCCATGAAGGTCCGCATTAAGTATCTTTATGAAAAGGGAGATACGACCTATCTGCAGCTTTTGTTTGAAAGTCATAGTATTGGCGAAGCAATTAATAAAACCGAATATTTTGAGAAGCTATACGATTATGACCGTAAGCTTTTAGAAGAATATCAGCAGGCCAGACAGGAAGTTGAAGCACTAAAAGAGCAGCTGGAAAACGAAAAGGCAGAGCTGGAAGCACAGCAGCATGAGCTGGAGGAGGAGCAGGAATCCCTGCAGGTGATCCTTGATCAGAAGCAGGCAGAGTATGACGATTATTCTTCCCAGCTTGCCAGGGCAAAGCAGGAAGCTGCCGTTTATATGGCAAATGTCCGGAAGCAGAATGATGAAATCAAGCGTCTGCAGAAGGAAAGTGATAAGAAGCAGTCCGAGATTGAGGCTGCAAAGAAAGCAGAGGAAGAAGCGCGAAAAGCACAGGAGGAAGCACTGCGGCGTCAGGCGCAGCAGGAGGCTTCGGAAAGCTCCTCAGGCAGCAGTTCATCCGGTAGTTCTTCGGGAAGCTCTTCAGGAAATTATGCATCTGCCGGCAGCTACAGTGGTTCAGGAAGTAAGGGTCAGCAGATTGCCAATTATGCGTGTCAGTTTATCGGCAATCCTTATGTGCCGGGAGGAACTAGTCTGACGGAGGGTGCTGACTGCTCCGGATTCGTGTGGCGGGTATATAAGGACTTTGGATACAGCGTTCCGAGAACCTCAGGGTCGCTTCGAAATACAGGAACCGAGGTTTCGTATGCCAATGCACAGCCGGGAGATATTATGTGCTATGCAGGACATGTTGGAATATATATTGGAAACGGACAGATTGTACATGCAAGTACCCAGCGTACCGGGATTAAAATTACCGCAGCGACCTATCGTGAGATTCTGGCCGTGAGAAGAATCGTGTAAGGTAGACTGCCAGGTATAAGTACCGACCATGCCCGCATGAGGAGGTACTTATATTTGGCAGTCAGGAAACATGAGAAAGAAAGAAAGGCAGGAGACAGCAATGTCAGATTTTGACAGAAAGGATTGGGATCAGGACAGCAAAGGTCCTGAAAATATAGAATCAAACCGGAAGAAACAGGATCCGGACCGCTATAAGGAAGTAACGGATGCAGAAAAAACGATTGTGGCAGAAAAGGAGGATGCTTCTTCTGTAACCGGAACAGAGGCAGAAGATGCTTCTGACTCAAACGACACGGAAGATGCGAAGAAGAAAAGCGAATATGAGGATGTCTGTTTTATCTGCCGCCGTCCGGAGAGCAAGGCGGGCAAGATGTTCAAGCTCCCGAATAATATTACGGTCTGTAGTGACTGTATGCACAAGACCATGGATACAGTCAGCCAGTTTGACTATATGGGAATGCTGAATAATCCTTCCATGATGGACGATCTGAACAAGTCCATGGGACAGGGCTTCCCCAATATCCGTTTTGTCAATATCAATGATTTGCAGGGCGAGGGAGGAATTCCGAATAAGCAGAGGCTCAAAAAGAAGAAGCCGAAGAACGGGGAAGAGCCGGTACTGGATATTCATAAGATTCCGGCACCGCACCAGATCAAGGCGAGTCTGGATGAATACGTGATCGGACAGGAGCATGCAAAGAAGGTGATTTCCGTAGCAGTTTATAATCATTATAAGCGTGTAGCTACCGGAACGATGGATGACATTGAGATCGAGAAGTCCAATATGCTGATGATCGGACCTACCGGTTCCGGTAAAACCTATCTGGTAAAGACGCTGGCCCGTCTTCTGGACGTGCCGCTTGCGCTTGCTGATGCAACCTCTTTAACTGAAGCCGGATACATTGGTGATGATATTGAAAGTGTGATCAGTAAGCTTCTGGCTGCCGCAGATAATGATGTGGAAAGAGCAGAACGCGGAATTGTCTTTATTGATGAAATTGATAAGATTGCCAAGAAGAAAAATACGAACAGCCGTGATGTCAGTGGGGAAAGTGTACAGCAGGGGATGCTGCGTCTCTTAGAGGGAGCGGATGTGGAAGTGCCGGTTGGAGCAAACAGCAAGAATGCGATGGTTCCGCTTGCCACGATTAATACACGGAATATCCTTTTTATCTGTGGAGGCGCATTCCCGGATCTGGAAGAAATCATCAAGCAGCGTCTGACGAAGCAGACCTCCATTGGTTTCAATGCGGAATTAAAGGATCGCTTTGATAACGACAGGGATCTGTTATCCAGGGTAACGGTCGAGGATCTGAAAAAATTCGGTATGATTCCGGAATTTCTTGGACGTCTGCCTGTGATTTATACATTGAAGGCGCTTGACAGGGACATGCTTGTGAAGATCCTGATGGAGCCGAAGAATGCGATCCTAAAACAGTATCAGAAGCTCCTGGAGCTGGATGAGGTGCAGCTTAAGTTTGATCAGGAAGCACTGGAAGCCATTGCGGACAAGGCAATGGAGCGCGATACCGGAGCTCGGGCGCTGCGTGCAATCATCGAAGAGTTTATGCTGGATATTATGTATGAAATTCCGAAGGATGATAATATTGGAACCGTTACCATTACGCGGGAATACATTGAAGGAACGGGAGGACCCAGGATTGAAATCCGGAATCAGGCAGAGCTTCCCATGCATATGATAGAAGAAAAGCCACAGGAATAAGAAATGACCAATCGCGAGAAAATCATATCCAATGATTTTTACGATGTTGTAGCCGATTATGTGTTACTGGAAGAATTGCGGGCGAGTGCTCCTGCCTATGTCTACCAGCCGGTGGACGGAGAAATTGGAATTGCCTATATTGAGCGGAATAAATTTCCGCCTTTGAGCGTCGGAGGGATGTATCCTTATGAGTCGATACCAAAGCTGTATGGACTGATGCAGGATACGTTTGATCCGGCGCCTTTGCTTGTAAGCGGAATTACTGCAGTTTCCCGTCCACCGCTTAGTCTGACCGGAAGAGGTGTTGTGGTGGGATTTCTGGACACCGGGATTGACTATCAGAATCCGGTCTTTTTAAACGAAGACGGAGGCACGCGCCTTTTGGGAATCTGGGATCAGACGATACAGGAGGGCGAGCCGCCTGCTGGAATTTATTATGGAACGGAGTACCGAAGGGATGTCATCAATGCCGCCCTGCAAAGCGGGGATCCCTTAAGCATTGTTCCAAGTGTGGATGAAAACGGACACGGAACTGCGCTTGCCAGTGTGGCAGCCGGGAGCCTTTTGAATGAAGGCTTAAGCTTTGCTTCAGGAGCTGCGGATGCCGATCTTGTCATGGTAAAGCTCCGGCAGGCAAAGCCTTACTTAAAGGAATTCTATGGAGTATCGCAGGAAACGGAGTGCTATGCGGAAAGCGATCTGCTGGTAGCAATCCGTTATCTGGAAAGCTATGCGATTTCCCTGTACCGGCCGCTCATTATCTGTATGGGAATGGGGACCTTTATGGGAGATCATGAGGGGCATTCGGTGCTGGCGGATTATTTAAGCAGCATTGCCCTGCGCAGAAGCCGCTGCGTGATCTGCTGTGCCGGTAATGAGGGAAACGCCGCGCACCATTATGAGGGCAGCTCGCGTGCCGGACAGACGGAAGCCGTGGAGATCCGCGTGGATGAGCGGGAAACTGGGTTTGTGATGGAACTCTGGGGGAAAATACCGGATCGTCACGCCATATTAATCCGGACACCTGGAGGGGAGATCACGCCGCAAGTGGATTTCCGGGAGAGAGATGTCCGGGAATTTTCCTTTGTCTATGAGAATACGAAAATCCAGGTTGGGCATGTTCTGGTGGAGCAGCGCTCCGGTGAGGAGCTGATTTTTTTCCGGTTCCTTGATCCGGCACCTGGTGTATTTACCATTTATGTGACGGCGATGGGAACGGGAAGTCAGGAGAATCAGGACAGCTTTCACATGTGGCTGCCGCTAAAGGAATTTTTGCGTGGAGAAACGTATTTCCTGCGTCCGTCACCCTATACAACAATTCTGGAACCGGGAAATGCAAGGGAGATCATTACGGTGAGTGCTTACGATGACCGGAACGGGAGCTTTTATACTTCTTCGGGAAGAGGATATACGAGGCAGGGACTCATCAAACCGGACTTTGCAGCTCCCGGTGTATCGATCAGCACAGCCCTTGGCAAAGGAACGGGAACTAGTCTGTCTGCAGCAATTTCGGCAGGCGCAGCTGCACAGTTCCTTCAATGGGCCATCGTTGAAGAAAACCAGCCCTGGGTCGGAAACCGGGAAATCCGCAACTATCTGATTCGCGGAGCAAGGCGTCAGAGCGTAAGCGAAGCCACCTACCGGATTTATCCAAACAAGGAGGAGGGCTTCGGAAAGCTCAGTATTTCGGGAACCTTTGATATTCTGGCCGGAACAGATTGATTCTGTAGGAAGTAAATGTGACACAACAGAAAAATAATATGACGGAACAAAGATAATATAACAGAAAAAGACATAATAACACCCCAATGACACAATAGAGCAATATTTGATTAACAGACGGTCGGGATTGCAAAGAAAAATCACCTGCATACCTCTATACTGTTGAGTAGAAAACAGTAACGCTTTTGAATGGTTATGGAAATGGAACCGAAAGAGAGGTTAGTCAGGGGGACGGGCAATGAGCGAATTACAATTACCGCGATTGATCAGCAATCATATGGTCTTACAGAGAAACAAAGAAATTCATATATGGGGACGGGATCTTCCGGGACACCGTGTCATGGTTTCCTTCCGGGGGGAGGAGGCTGTGGCGCAGACGGATGAGAAGGGAAATTTTTCACTCTTTCTGCAGAAGCAGGAGGCGGGGGGACCGTTCAGTATGCTGTTCCGGGATGACCTTGGAAATGAAGAGGTTGTTGGCGACGTGTACATTGGCGAGGTCTGGTTCTGTTCCGGGCAGTCCAATATGGAGCTTCCCATGAACCGGGTTAAGGACCGGTTCCCTGAGGATGTGGCAGATTGTAAAAATACACAGATACGCACCTTTAAGATCCGGGAAAACGGCGTATTTACTGATCCTTTAGCAGAGCTGGAAAGCGGAGAGTGGAAGAGTGTACAGCCGGAGACAATTCTGGATTTTTCAGCAGCCGGGTATTATTTTGCCAAAGCCCTGCAGGAGCTTTTAAAGGTTCCGGTAGGATTTATTGATGCAAGCCTTGGAGGATCCCTGATTGAATCCTGGATGAGCCGGGAGATGCTGCATGGAATGACCGCAGAGCTTGCACTTGCAGAAAAGTACAGTGATGCAGCGTTTGTGAAGGGACAGCTTCTTAAGAACGAACAGCAGAGCAATGCGTGGCATGAACATCTTGATGCAGAGGATCCGGGCCTTAAACAGCATTGGGAGAAGGAGTGCTATAATAACGAAAACTGGGGAATGGTAACGGTTCCATTCTGGTTTGATGAGGTAGATGAACTAAAGGGATTTATTGGAAGTGTGTGGCTGAAGCGGAACTTTACTGTGCCCCAAGAGATGGCAGGAAAACCCGCAAAGCTGTGGCTTGGAACGATTGTGGACAGTGATGTGGCATATCTTAACGGACAGCAGGTGGGGATCACCTATTATCAGTATCCACCCCGGAAATACGAGATTCCGGAAGGACTGCTGCGGGAAGGAACGAACACCATTGTGCTGCGTGTCATCAGTGAAAAGGCACAGGGACGGTTTACGGAAGGAAAGAAGTATGCCATTTTTAATGAGCAGGGAGAAATACCGTTAGACGGAACGTGGAGTTACTGCATCGGGGCTGGCTGTGAGCATGTGCCGGAGACGGATTTTGTGAACTGGAAGCCGACCGGACTTTACAATGGAATGACGGCACCCTGCCACAAGTATACGATTGCCGGAGTGAACTGGTATCAGGGCGAAAGCAATACGCACCATCCGGACAATTATCTGGATCTGCTCCGGCGCATGATCGAGGGGTATCGTAAGGAATGGAATGATCCGAAACTACCGTTTCAGATCGTGGAGCTTCCCAATCTCATGGTGGATATGGAGGGCGCAGAAGAGGGGTGGAGAGTACTTCGGGAATTGCAACGCCGTTCCGCAGTAATTCCGGATGTGGATGTTGCAGTAACCATAGACCTTGGCGAGGACAATGACCTGCATCCGCAGAATAAGAAGGATCTCGGAAAGCGTCTGGCACTGCTTGCCGCTGCGAGACTTGGCATTCCGGTGGAAAGTAAAGGACCGGAGGTAACGGAGATTACCGTGGCTTCAGATGAAGCGAATAACCTCCGGACGATCCGGTTAACATGCAGCCATGCGGAAGGACTGCATGCCTCGTCCGAAGACAAGGGAAAGGAAATTCTGGATTTTGAAGTGGTAAATGATAACGGAGAGGTTCTGCAGCCCAAAACACAGATTAAAGGGCAGGAAATTGTACTTACGATCCCGGACAAGGAAACGGAAGTGAAGCTTATCCGCTACTGCTACCGGACTTCCAATATCGGGGCACTGGTTTATAACCAGGCCGGCCTGCCGATGAGCCCTTTTGTAAGGAGGGTATATGAAGAGACTGTTTAACGGAGGATGGAGCTTCTGGTGCGGAGAGCCGGATTTAGATGTGTCAGAGGCAGGGAAGCATCTTACAGAGTTTCAGAAAGTGGATCTGCCGCATGACTGGCTGATTGCAGATGCAAAGAACCTGTACCGGGACGGCTGTGGATTTTACCGGAAAATTTTTTCGATGCAGCCAAAGAAAAACAAACGATATTCCCTGATTTTTGAAGGGGTGTATATGGATACCACCATCTGGGTAAATGAGCAGCAGGCAGGAGAGTGGAAGTATGGCTATTCCACCTTTGAAATCGACCTGACGCCATTTGTAAAGGCGGGGGAGAATGAGATTCTTGTTTCTGTGAATTTCCGTTCTCCTAACAGCCGCTGGTATTCCGGTGCCGGGATTTACCGGGATGTATGGTTTAAGGAAACGCCAGAGACCTATATCAGGGAAAACGGGGTTTATATCCATACGGAAGCCTGTGGGGAAAAGGAGGGGAAGGAACCGGACTTTTTACTCTATGCGGATACGGAGATTGTGGGAGATGCCTGGGACGAGGTGCGTCATACCTTATACGCGAAAAGAGAAGCCCCACCGGAGATTGAGCTTCCCTTCGAACTGCTGCTGGGAGATGAGATAGAACTGGTAGAGGAAGCTTTACCAGAAGAAACCTATGCAGGTTCAGAGAGGGCAGATTTCTGTGTCTCTGAAACAATTATTTTTCATAATACAAATAAGAATACCAATATTTACCGTGTGAAATCTCCCAGATGTTGGGATGTGGAGCATCCCCATCTTTATATTCTGAGAACCGCACTCTGGAAGGACGGAGAAATAATTCAGGAAGAGTACAGCCAGATCGGGTTCCGGAGCATTGCGTTTGATCCGGAGCAGGGCTTTCTTTTAAACGGACGGAAGGTGAAGCTGAACGGAGTCTGTGAGCATCATGATCTGGGTGCACTGGGAGCTGCCTTTCACCGGGCGGCCATGGCAAGGAAATTTCGTATTTTAAAAGAAATGGGAGTGAATGCACTGCGTGGTACGCACAACATGACAGCGCCCGCCGTAGTGGAGCTGGCAGATCAGATGGGAATCCTGATGATTTCAGAAGCCTTTGATATGTGGGAAAGGTCGAAAACTACTTATGATTATGCACGGTTTTTCAAGGAATGGAGCGAACGTGATGTGGAAAGCTGGGTGATGCGTGACCGGAATCATCCATGTATTGTCATGTTCAGTATTGGAAATGAAATTTATGATACCCATGTGGATGCACATGGACGAGAGATTACGGTAAGGCTGCGTGATCTCGTGAAGAAGTATGATTACCGCAGGAATGCAGGTATTACGATCGGTTCCAATTATATGCCGTGGGAAAACGCGCAGCTCTGTGCGGACGAAGTGAAGCTTGCCGGTTATAATTATGGAGAAAAATATTACGGGAAGCATCATAAGGAACACCCGGACTGGGTGATCTACGGAAGTGAGACTTCATCGATTGTACAGAGCCGTGGGATTTATCATTTTCCATTAAGGGCAAGTATTCTGACTGAGGATGACGAACAGTGTTCGAGCCTGGGGAACAGCCCGACCAGCTGGGGGGCAAAGTCCATGGAGCGATGTGTCTGCGAAGACCGGGATATGGATTTTTCCATGGGACAGTTCCTGTGGACCGGGTTTGATTACATCGGGGAGCCGACACCGTATCATACGAAGAATTCCTACTTCGGACAGGTGGACACGGCCGGATTCCCGAAGGATGCCTATTATGTCTGGCAGTCGGCATGGACCGATTACCGGAAAGCACCGATGATTCATATTTTTCCATACTGGGATTTTAATGAAGGACAAAGCATCGATATACGGGTCTGTTCCAATGCGCCCTTCGTAGAGCTGTTCTGCAATGGAAAGAGCTGCGGCAGGCAGCAGTTAACGCATGAAAAGGGAAGCGGTCATCATATCATTGCAGATTATTCGCTGCCCTATGAAAAGGGCGTGTTATATGCTGTTGCCTATGACGAAGAGGGAAATGTGACAGCACGCGAAACGAAAGCTTCTTTTGGCAATTCTGCGGAGATTGTGCTACGGGCATCAGGAAGAGCTGCGGTGGCCAATGGCAGGGATCTTTTCTTTGTGGAAATCGGAACGTGGGATGAGAAGGGAAATCCGGTGGAGAATGCAGTAGACCGTGTGACGGTGCAGGTCGAAGGGGCAGGACACCTTGTGGGACTGGATAACGGAGACAGTACCGATGAGGACAGCTACAAAGGAAACAGCCGCCGGCTGTTCAGCGGAAAGCTTCTTGCCATCATTGAGACCGGAACGATACCGGGAGCTGTCCGGATCAGGGTATCCGGAAAGGGCCTAAAGAGTGCGGAACTGGTTTGTGAAGCTGTGGAGATTGATCAGATGCTGACCTTTATGAATGGAGAGAAGGCACAGCGCATTTATCATAATTTCTGGCAGGATTTATGCGAAGAAACCTATGCACCGGGACCGACAGAACTGATAGAAGATCACGAAGAAAGACAGAGAGAAAGACAAGAGGACGAACAAAAACAGAGCCAGAAAGAAAGACTGGATGAGAAACAGGAAGAGATCCCGATTCGAAAGATCACCTTATGTTCTCCGATGGGACAGAAGCTTTCGAAGGAACAGCCGTATCTTACCGTGGAAGCAGAGGTTGAGCCGAGGGAAGCCACGGACCGTCAGTTGATGTTCCGCGTGGTAGATGAGCATGGTGTGGATTCCAATCTCGTTAAGCTCCTGGTGCAGGGGCATACCGCACAGCTTCGTGCAATGGGAGATGGCAGTTTTTACCTGCGGTGTATGTCACGCAGCGGCACAGACAGAATCCGCGTGATCAGCCAGTTGGAATTTACGGTAGAGGGTATGGGACAGGCATACCGGAATCCTTATGAGCTGATTTCGGGAAGCCTGTACACCTCGTATCAGGGAGAGGTCAGCAACGGAAACGAACGCGGCGTAGCAACGGCAAGGGATGGAGAAACTGTGGTAACATTTGGAAACATTGATTTCGGACCGGTTGGATCCGATGAAATTACAATGCCGATTTTTGCACTGACAAGTGAAGAATATCCCATCCGGATCTATGAAGGAGTTCCGGGAGAAGACGGCTGTCAATTGCTTGCAGATGTGGTCTATCAGAAGCCGTCCATCTGGAACACCTATCAGGAAGAAACCTATTCCCTGGCAAAACGGGTTACCGGTATCAATACGATCAGCGTAGCCGTTCATCAGAAGATCCATCTGAAGGGCTTTGTGTTTAAAAAGCTGCAAAAGGCATGGCTGCCTTTGGACGCAGCGGAAGCGGATTCAGTTTACGGGGATACCTTTACGAAGGAAGAACGTGCAATTACCGGAATCGGAAACAATGTGACGATTACTTATACGGAAATGGATTTTGGAGAAGAAGGAACCGCAGGCATCCGGATCTGCGGACGGGCGCCTGAAAGCAGCAACAGTCTGCATATCCGGTTTTTACAGGGAGAGGAAGAAAGTAAGCAGCTTGTGGAGTTCCCAATGTGTGGGGAGTATATAGAGAAAGAGTTCTCCTTAACACCCGTAAAGGGCAAATGGGATGTCAGCTTCGTGTTCCTTCCGGGAAGCTGCTTCGATCTTCAAAGTGTTCAATTCCTGCCTGCCGGAGCGGCGAATTAGGATTCTCCATGGGGAGCGTCAGGCTTAGAGCCTGGACGGTTCAGTTTTTTATATTCAGACGGTGTACAGTTTTTGGAAGATTTAAAAATACGGTTAAAGGTAGAGAGGCTGTTGAATCCCGAACGCATGGAAATCTCTGTAATGGACAGATCCGGTTCAATCAGCAGCTTTTCTGCGTAAGCAATACGCTTCTGGATGATGTAGTCATAGCAGGAGGTGTTCGTGAACTGCTTAAAGAGCCGGGCAAAATGAAACTTGGAAAAGCCGGCAAGTGAAGCCAGTTCGTCCACGGTGATGTTTTCGGTGCAGTGCTCGGTAATATAATTGCAGACGTTCATGAATTTATCCACATATTCGTGCTGCTTGCTTGAGGTAATGCCGGGAAACATTTCCTGGGGATTGATGTTGGCGCGTCCAAGCGTTACGAAAAAGCGGATCATCAGGGAATAGATGGCAGCCTCCGCATAGGGCTCTGAGTAGTCGTATTCACGGCTGATTTCTTCCAGATAAAACCGCAGTTTCCCATTCAGATCGCCATAATCACGACGTACCAGCAGAAACGGATGGATGGTCTGCAACAGGGAGTCCATGCCCTTGACATTACAGATCAGGCTGTAGTCGAAAAGAAGAATCAGGCGTTCCCCTGTTTCCGGTGCTCTCAGCTCATGGAGCGTGCCGGGGGCAGTAATCCAGATGTCTCCCTCATTCAGGATATGAGGCTTGCCGTCAATCATCACCGTATATTTATTTTCAAAAGGCATGATGATTTCAAGCGCGGTATGCCAGTGAAGCGGGTAATCCTCGTATTCCCGGTTGTGCCAGAGACGAATGCCCTGTAAGTCTTTATAGGTAACGGTTTCGTGTGTTCCGTTTAAAATTGCGATCATGTCAGATCCCCCCTGTAAGCAGGTTCGTAAAACCAGTTAAGATAAGAATACGCTAATTCTGAAGATGAGTCAACACAGTTGGAAACACAGCTCCGGCGAAATAGCAATATCTGACCATAACTACGCAAGAAATATAATGCACATAAGGGGCTCATGCCCTATACTTGGAGCATAAGCAAAAAGAAAGCTGTATGGCAGCAGACAGATAGAAAATACAAGGAGAAAGCTTATGGAATTAGTTAGAAATGAAGAAAAGCGTGCGGAATATACGAAGCGTGCGAAAGAACTTGTGTCGAAGATGACGCTGGAAGAAAAAGTGCAACAGACACTTTATCAGGCACCTGCAATTGAACGTCTTGGAATCAAGGCTTATAACTGGTGGAATGAAGCGCTTCATGGTGTGGCAAGAGCTGGAGTGGCTACTGTATTTCCACAGGCGATCGGACTTGCCGCTACGTTCGATGAGGATCTGGCAGAGGAAGTGGCAGAAGCAGTATCCACGGAAGGACGTGCAAAATTCAATATGCAGCAGGAATATGACGATACGGATATTTATAAGGGACTGACCTTCTGGTCACCCAATGTCAATATTTTCCGTGATCCCAGATGGGGACGCGGACATGAAACCTTCGGAGAGGATCCCTATCTGACCTCCCGTATGGGCGTGCGTTATGTCGAAGGACTTCAGGGACATGATGAAAAATACTTAAAGGCAGCAGCCTGTGCCAAGCATTTCGCGGTACACAGTGGACCGGAGGATCTGCGCCACCATTTTAATGCCGTGGCAACAAAGCAGGATATGTATGAAACCTACCTTCCGGCTTTCAAGACCTGTGTGCAGGAAGGAAAGGTAGAGGCCGTGATGGGCGCATATAACCGTACAAACGGCGAGCCCTGCTGCGGAAGCAAGACGTTATTGCAGGATATTTTAAGAAAAGAATGGGGCTTTGAGGGTCACGTGGTATCGGACTGCTGGGCAATCAAGGATTTCCATGAAGGACATATGGTAACGGACACCCCGTTAGAGTCCGCTGCTCTAGCCATGAACAATGGCTGTGACTTAAACTGTGGTACATTATTTGCCTATTTAAAGGAAGCAGTGGAAAAGGGAATGGTGAAGGAAGAACGTCTCAATGAGGCGCTGGTTCACCTGTTTACCACCCGTATGATGCTGGGGGTCTTTGATCAGAAGGGGGAGAATCCTTATGATCAGATTTCCTATGAGGTGGTGGATTCCAAGCCGATGCAGGAGTTGAATCTCAAGGCTTCCGAAAAGTGCATCACGCTTTTAAAGAACGAGAACCATATGCTTCCGTTAGATAAGTCAAAGATCAAAACCATCGGTGTGATCGGACCGAATGCCAACAGCCGTGCGGCACTGGTTGGAAACTATGAAGGAACTGCATCCCGGTATTACACAATTTCTGAAGGAATTCAGGAGTATGTCGGCGACGAGGTGCGTGTGCTCGTATCCGATGGCTGTCATTTATATAAAGAAGGAATGAGCAATTTAAGTCAGGGAAAGGATCGTCATTCCGAAGTACGCGGCATTTGTGCAGCAAGTGATGTTGTCGTAATGTGCCTTGGACTTGATGCAACCCTGGAAGGAGAAGAGGGCGATACCGGTAACCAGTACGGAAGCGGAGATAAGCGTGACCTGGAGCTTCCGGGCTTACAGCTTGAAATCCTGAAAATGGCCTATGAAAGCGGTAAGCCGGTCGTGCTTGTGGTGCTTTCCGGAAGCGCGCTTTCCTTTAACTGGGCCGATGAACATATTCCGGCAATCATTCAGGGCTGGTATCCGGGTGCTGTCGGTGGCAAGGCGATTGCGAACATTCTGTTTGGTGATGTGAGCCCGGAAGGAAAGCTTCCGCTTACGTTCTATCACAGCATCGATGAATTACCGGAGTTTACCGATTATTCCATGAAGGGAAGAACCTACCGCTATATGAAGCAGGATGCAATGTATCCGTTTGGCTACGGACTTTCCTATAATGAATATGAGCTTTCCAATGTAAAGGCAGACCGTGAAGCGCTTACAGAGGATGGCATTACCGTAACCGCAGAGATTTCCAATCTTGGAGAATACGACAGTGCAGAAACCGTTCAGGTTTATGTGAAGATTTGTGCAGAGGACACACCGAATGCACAGCTTAAGGGTCTTAAGAAGGTTTCTCTTAAGAAGGGGGAGAAAAAGAGCGTGGAAATCCATCTTCCGAAGGAAGCATTCGGACTCTACGATGAGGAAGGAAAGCTTTGCTACCAGGAAGGAGAAGCGATCTGCTATGTGGGAACAAACGGACCGGATCACCGGAGCGTGGAACTGACCGGAAAGAAGCCGGCTGAGATCACCATTAAGGTGCCGGCTGACTGTTGATGCCGATAGATCACAATTGATACTTGTCTGAAAATTGTTTCGAATGAGGCCAGAGGGTATATAGAAGAGAATAGTCTCAAAATACCCAGAGGAAAAGAAAGCAGAGGGTATGGAGAGAAGATTTGTTTCAAAATACCCAGAGAAAATGAAGGTAGAGGGTATATAGAAGAGAATAGTTTCGAAATACCCAGAAGAAAAGAAAAAGAGGGTATATAGAAGAAAATAGTTTCAAAATACCCAGAAGAAATGAAAGTGAAGGGTATGGGGAAGAGAAATGCTTCGAAATACCCATGTGGAGGGGAATTGGGAATGAATCCGTGGACACAGATGTGGCTGAATTACTTTCCAAGGGCAGCGAAAGGAAATGAAGCCTATTTTGAAAAATACCGGCTGGATGGATTTGAGAAGGAGCACTGTGTGATCCGGTCGGCGCTTATGGAACTGGAGCGTGGAATACAGGGCATGCTGGTACTTCCGCCCCCGGTACATTCCTCTTTGGCACAGGCAGAAAAGGGGACCTTCGTTATTCGCAGGATTTCCGAAGCAGGAAGCGGTGTGAAAGCAGAAGGATATCATCTGAAGGAGCAGGATGGACGGCTGTTTCTGATGGCAGTTGAAGAAAAGGGCGTCTTATATGGTGTGTATGACCTGCTTCGCAGAATTGCCATGGAGGAATCCCTGAAGGGTGTGGATGTGCTTTGTAATCCGGACAATCCGAACCGTATGCTGAACCACTGGGATAACATGGATGGCAGCATTGAACGCGGCTATTCCGGGGAATCCTTCTTCTTTGCAGAAAATGAAATTCTAGTGAATGAACGGACGAGGGATTACGCGCGTTTCGTGGCAAGCGTCGGATTAAATGGCGTTGTGATCAACAATGTGAATGTAAAGGATGCGGCAACGTATCTGATTACGGAACGTTATTTTGACCGTGTGGCAGAGCTTTCCAATGTATTTGCCGATTATGGAATCAGGCTGTATTTAAGCCTTAACTTTGCTTCCCCGATGGAACTTGGCGGACCGGACAGTGCGGATCCGTTAAACGAAGAGGTCATTGCATGGTGGAAAGAGAAGATGAAGGAGGTCTTTGCAAAAATCCCGAATCTTGGAGGTTTCCTTGTAAAGGCAGATTCGGAAGGAAGACCCGGGCCTTTTACCTACGGAAGGACGCAGGCAGACGGAGCCAATATGCTTGCCGATATTGTGAAGGAATATGGCGCCATCATCATCTGGCGGTGCTTTGTTTATAACTGCACGCAGGACTGGAGGGATTATAAGACGGACCGGGCGCGTGCCGGATACGACAATTTCATCCAGATGGATGGTGACTATCACAAGAATGTGATTCTGCAGATTAAAAATGGTCCGATGGACTTCCAGATCCGGGAGGCAGTTTCGCCTCTGCTTGGGGGGTTGAAAAAAACCAATCAGATGCTGGAGGTTCAGGTGGCGCAGGAGTATACGGGACATCAGATTGATGTCTGTTATCTGATTCCTTTATTTAAGGAAGTACTGGATTTCAAGACCTATTGCCTGCCGGAGCTTGACACGGTTGCGGATGTGGTAAGCGGCCGGACACTTGGAAACCGGAATGTCGGAATCGCAGCCGTAATCAATACCGGTAATGATGCAAACTGGACCGGAAATGATCTGGCAGCAGCAAACTTCTACGGATTCGGAAGACTGGCATTCCAGACGTCACTTTCTGCAGAAGAAATTGCAAAGGAATGGGTGAAACTGACCTTTGGCTGTGACTGCGAGGTTGTTGATTCCCTTGTGAAGCTTCTTCTGGGATCCAGGGAAACCTATGAGAAATATACCTCACCGCTTGGCATTGGCTGGATGGTGACACCGCATGAGCACTATGGTCCGAGCATTGACGGGTATGAGTACTCCCGTTGGGGAACCTACCATCGTGCCGATCATCTGGGACTTGGCGTTGACCGGTCACATAACGGAACAGGATATGCGCAGCAGTATTACGAGCCGAATGCTTCGATGTATGACGATCCGGCAACGTGTCCGGAAGAACTGTTACTGTTCTTCCACCACATGCCATATACATGGAGGCTTGCAAGCGGAAAGACCCTGCTGCAGCACATCTATGATACCCACTTTGAAGGCGTGGAAGAAGTAGAGCAGATGATCAAAGTATGGGAGTCCCTGGAGGGAAGAATCCCGGATGAAAGTTATGCACTGGTACGGGAGCGTTTTACAAGGCAGTTGGCCAATGCCAGGGAATGGCGTGATCAGGTGAACTCATACTTCTACCGTAAGAGTGGAATTCCGGATGAAAAAGGAAGAAAAATCTACTAGAAGGTTAACTCAGAAGAGAATATTTATGGTCGGAAGCAGGTAATTCTGCTTCCGGCTTTTTTTATCCCATAACTATACAAAAATTGCTATACATTGAAAAACTTGTAGCAAAACGCACAATAAAAACTACAACAAAAGTTTTTATATATATAAATTGCATAAAGAAAGCAAGATTTATGAAACGAAAAGCAATATATGACAAGATAAGAGGAAAGCGAAATATTATAATCAATTTATCAAAAGAGTTGATAAACGATTTTTATGGGAGGAGTTAAGATGAGTAAAACATCTAAAAAAGTACCCGCCGTGAAGAACGGGAAATCCATTGGCGTGTACATGAAACGGTACTGGCAGCTGTATCTGTTACTCTTTCTGCCAATGCTTTATCTGATTATCTTTAAATACGTTCCGATGGTTTATATCCAGATTGCATTCAAGAAATACAGTATTGTGCAGAGCGTCTGGGAGATGCCGCTGGCGGCACAGCACGGTTTTGAATATTTCATCAAAGCGTTTAAGAACAAGGATTTCTTAAATGCCCTGCGGAATACTCTGGTACTGAATCTCCTTGATCTGGTAGTTGGATTCCCTGCTCCGATCATCTTCGCACTGATCTTAAACGAACTGGTATTTACCAGGTTTAAGAGAGTGGTGCAGACTATTGCTTATATGCCCCATTTCTTATCATGGGTCATTATTTACAGCCTGGCACTTCAGATGTTTGCACCGACCAACGGTCTTGTAAACATGGTGCTGCAGAATCTGGGGTTTGAGGCAGTTCACTTCCTTGATAAACCGGGCAACTGGATTGTATCCTACATATTAATTGGTGTATGGCAGAACTTTGGATGGGGTTCCATCGTATATCTGGCAGCGATCGCCGGAATCAATCCGGAGCTTTACGAGGCAGCATCGGTAGATGGCGCCGGAAGATTTAAGAAGATGTGGCACATTACCCTTCCGGGTATCCGTTCCACCATCGTGGTACTTCTGATTATGAACCTTGGCAATATTTTAGGAAGCGGCTTCGACAGACCGTTCGCTTTCCAGAATAACATGGTTATGAATGTGGCAAATGTCATTTCCACTTTTGTTTATACCAATGGTATTAAGAGTCTTCAGTTCTCACTGACGACAGCGGTTGGATTGTTCCAGTCCGTGATCTGTGTAATCTTCCTGTTGCTGGCAAACTGGATTTCCAGACGGCTTGGCGAACGTGGAATCTGGTAGGAGGTATGAACGATGATTAAATCAAAATCTGCAAAAGCCGGAGACTGGATCTTTGTTCTGATCTGTGTCGTGGTTGCCATCATCTGTCTGCTTCCGATGGTAAACCTGCTGGTGAAGTCCATAAGCAGTACGGACGCACTGGTAAAGCATGAGGTTTATCTGTGGCCGAAGGGATTGAACTTTGATGCTTACACAACCGTACTTGGTGATGCAAAATACATCCGGGCGTTCTTCTGGACCGTATTTCTTACCATCATCTGCACGATTGTATCACTGGTCATGACAACCTTATGTGCTTATCCTCTGATCTTCGAGGATCTGAAAGGAAGAAGCGTTTTTAACATCATTATTACGATTACCATGTTTTTTAACGCAGGTACGATCCCGAACTACCTGCTGATGAAGTCACTGAATTTGTTAAGCAATCCGTTGGTACTGATTGTGCCGAGTTGTTTAAGTGTCTTCAATATGATTATCTTAAGGAGTTTCTTTTATGGAATTCCGGATAGCTTAAGGGAATCGGCGGAAATTGACGGGGCAACCTATATTAAGATCTTGTGCTCCATTTACGTTCCGTTATCCAAACCGGTATTTGCGACACTGGCTCTGTTCTATGCCGTAGGCCGCTGGAATGGATATTCCGATGCACTGATGTATATGAAGGAAAAGGATTACTATCCGTTACAGCTCCTTCTTTACAATATCATTAACAACATTAACAGCGTGGAAGTAGCTACGCAGGAAGGGTTCTCTACCCCGGGACTTACCGAATCACTTAAGGCGGCGATCGTTATGTTCTCTACCGTTCCGATTCTGTGTATCTATCCATGGCTGCAGAAGTATTTCATCCACGGAGTTACCGTTGGAGCCGTTAAGGAATAACCGGATTGGAGTTCAATCCGTGCATTCAATAAATCAAATATTCTATTAGGGAGGCAAAGAATGAAGAAGAAATTACTTTCCGTGTTACTTGCAGGTGCTATGGTACTTTCCCTTGCAGCCTGTGGAAGCAAAGAAGCAGCTCCTGCTGATACATCCAGTGATACAGCAGCGGCAACAACGGAAGCATCGGACTCAGCCGATACTTCTGATGCAGCATCTGACAGCGCAGATGCATCCGATCCGACAGGCGGTCAGCTTGTGGATGGTAAATTCGCTGAAACCAGAACCATTGTTGTGGAAGTTTATGATCGTGGTAACGATGGCGGTTCTGATCCTACAAACAATGCATACACCAAGTATATCCAGGAAGGAATGCTTGCAGATCACAACGTACAGGTAGAGTTCAAGGCAGTTCCCCGTTGGACAGAAGTAGAAGAAATCAATAACCTTCTGGCAGCAGGTGATGCTCCGGACATCTGTGTAACTTATGACTATCCGACCATTCAGACCTATGCAAACATGGGTGGTGTTCTGGATTTGAGCGAGTACTTAACCGAAGAATACAAATCGGTATTCCCGAACCTCTGGGATTGGCTTGGCGAGACCAACCTTTACTGGGATAAGGATCCTGAAACCGGTACAATCTGGGGAATTGAAGCAAAGCTTGCAAACAGCAACCGTATCAACACCTTCGTTCGTAAAGACTGGTTAGATAAGCTCGGTTTAAAGGAGCCTGCTACCAAGCAGGAATTTGAAGATATGCTGATTGCATTCCGTGATAACGCAGATGAACTTCTTGGCGCAGATGCTGACAAGATGATTCCTTACAGCGTAAGCTATGATGTAGGCTGGAGAGCAGCTACCTTAATTGAATCCTTTATTGATCCGGATATCTCCGATAAGGAATACTATGTAAATGGATTTGATGACAGAAAGCTTACCCAGAATGGCACAAAGGAAGGTGTCCGTCTCTTAAATAAGTGGTACAACGAAGGCTTGATGTGGAAGGATTTCGCTCTGTATGGAAGCGGTGACACCACAGAAGATGATAACTTAAAGGCTGGTTATGTTGGTGCATTTACTCATAACTGGGATTATCCTTTCCGTAATGGTGAAGATTCCATTCAGGCAAACTTACAGAGACTGGTTGGAGAAGATGCAAAGTTTGTAGCAGTTGACTGTTTCGAAGACAGCAAAGGAACTCATACCAAGTTTACTGCAGGTCCGATCGACCGTAAGTTGTTCTTCCCTTCTACCAACGATGAACCTTTGGCATCCATGCTTTACCTTGACTGGATCTCTGATCCGGAGCACATCCAGTATCTCCAGATCGGTGAAGAAGGTGTAACTCATGATACCTTAGACGATGGAACCATCGTTACCAAGGCATCCACAGGTGATACCATCCAGAACTCCGGTTTCAACATTGATATGACCATTACCTGTAACGGTCTGAAGCTGGTAGACCCTGAAATTACTACAAAGTCTATTGCATACAGCTACTCTAACGTAGATCCTGCTGATGTAGAAACAGCAGATGCAATTGCAAAGACAGACAACAGACCCGGTAAGAATGTAAATGTTGGCGCAATCTCCGCAGAAGAAGGTATGGGCGATTCCCTCTCCAGCAAGAGAGATATCGTATATGATACCGCAGTATCTGCGGCAGAAGCTGACTTCGATAAGGTATGGGATTCCGGTATTGAAGAATACTTGGGTGCAGGCGGTCAGGCTATCATGGATGAGCGTGCAGCAAAGTGGGAAGCAACCTTCGGAAGTTCCGATATGTTACCTTAATCAAATTGTTGTGTATAGGCGATTGATATAAATCTTCCGTAACTGTTCAGTACCTTCACAGTTACGATGCAAAATCCATTCCAAATCGGCTTCGCCGATGGGATTTTGCATTACTGAATCATTTTCTTACGGTCTCAGCAGTAAATGCTTCGACCTGTACTGAATAGTTACAATCTTCCTTTAATAAAGCCCGGGGCGTTGCCCCGGGCTTTCGCGCTGTCCGGCGGTGGGAGTGTCCTGCATGGGAGCTGGCATGTGTTGTAAGTGTTCTGTGCTGTAGTTGTCCGGTGCTGTAGTTGTTCTATGTTGTGGTTGTTTCGTGTTGTACTGTTTAATGCTGTGGCTGATCCATGTTATAGTTATTTCGTGTTCTAGTTGCAGGCCATACAGATTATTTATATAATGAAATCATTCAGAGTTATATATATTTTCATAGGATGTGCATCATGTTTGCAGGAATGGACATTCCTTTGAAGTTTTATATGGTGAAGTTGAAGTAACTGTATGAACAAAAAGAAAGTTACATAACAGCGATTCTTCTGCAAATGTGGTCTGAATTGATTCATTATTTTAATAATAGGAAATTATGTCCAGGAAATAATGTAAACAGTACGGGAGGTGTCAAATGAAACAGCTCATAGGAAAGCTATTTATTCATCTGCTTGCAATTACGGGAATTGCAGGAACAGATCTTTATATTAAGAAACAGATTGAAGAGAAGAAGGAAATGAACTGCTGCGAGCCGATCTGTAGGGGAAAGCTGCTGCTTCGCAGATATCACAATAAGGGAGCCTTTCTGAATCTAGGAGAGAAGAATCCACAGCTTGTTGCGGCAATTTCTGTTGGAATGACGGTTTTTGCTTTACTGCTCTTTATCTCAACCTTTTCATTTCTTGGGAAAGGAATGCTGCGCTGGGGTCTGACGATGCTGCTTGGAGGGGCGTTCAGTAACACCTATGACCGTCTCAAACGCAAATATGTGGTGGATTATGTGAGCTTCAATGTACCATGGGAAGCCTTTCGGAAGATCGTGTTTAATATTGGGGACTTTGCCATTATGATCGGCGCGCTGGTGTCGGTGCTTTCCGAGGTGTGATAAGAGGTATGCAGGTTGTTTTAGGCGGCAATAAGGTCATCTGCCCATTAAGAAATGCTGATTTGTTTAAATATTCCGAGGCATCGATCAGCTTAAGCGTTTACATGCCTCTATAAGATTAAACCTTCAAGGACATTGAAGTGTTGAAGTATTGAAGTATTGAAGTATGGAGCAGATGGGGACATCGGTATAACTGAAGTATGGAGCAGATGGAGACATCTATATAATTGAAGTATGGAGCAGATGGGGACATCGGTATAACTGAAGTATGGAGCAGATGGAGACATCTATATAATTGAAGTATGGAGCAGATGGAGGCATCTATATAATTGAAGTGTTGAGTAGGCAAAGTGAATTGGACATATTTCGCCGTTGAAAGGTGTGGTATGTCCAATTTTTTATTTCATTTTTCTATGAAATCTGTAAAAATGAAAAATTTTGGATGTTTTTTTCTTATTTGCTCTCATTATGTCCAAAATAGAACAGAAAATTTGAAATGATTCCTCAAAGGGCGTTAGGTTTTGGACATATTGAGTGATAATTTTAGGAATATATCCAAAATGGTGACAAAGAATCAGGAGATCAAATAATCAATATAAAGAAGATTAAAAAGTTATTGACAAAACCCAAAATTAGTTATATTGTATTAATTAAGTAATACAACAACACAAAGCAGCAACAGTGCAAAATAGCAACAGTGTAAAATAACAGCAGTAAAGTCTATATAGTTATCGATAGGAGGACGGCGGTCCTTCTAAGAGCAGGACTGTACTGACGAAACAGAAAGGAAGAGGCGTATGGCGTGGAAACTGGATTCAGACAGACCGATTTACGCGCAGATTCTGGAAACCATTCAGATGCAGATCATTTCCGGAAAGTATCAGCCGGGAGATAAGATTCCGAGTGTCAGGGAACTGGCAGCAGACGCAGGCGTGAATCCGAATACAATGCAGAAGGCGTTGTCAGAGTTAGAGCGGAGTGGATTAATACTGACACAGAGAACGAGTGGAAGGACGGTGACGGATGACATGGAGCTGATTCAGAAGATGCGTGATGAAATTGTAAGAGGTCAGGTTCAGGAATTCATCAATAAGATGAAGGACATGGGATTTGATAAGAAAGAAATTTTGCAGATTCTCAAAGAAAGTGAATCATAAGCCGGACGAAAAGCCAGACAGAATGCCGGACGGAAGGCTGGACGGAAGAACATCCATAATAAAAAAGAAATAAAGTACAGGCAGCAAGGGATAAAGAAACAAAACATAAAGGAAGCAAAACACAAAGTACAGGAAGCAAAGTACAAGACATATAGCATATCGAATTATGAGCTGTTTGGACAGCAGGAGGGAGAAATATGAACGAATTAGTACAGATCTGTGATCTGACCAAGGTTTATGAACGGAAAAAGGTCGCAGTAAATCATATGAACCTGATGATTCCATCAGGACGTATTGTAGGTCTTTTGGGACCAAACGGAAGTGGGAAGACCACATTAATTAAGATGTTAAGCGGGCTGCTTGTACCGGATCAGGGAACGATCCGGATTAATGGCAATGCTCCGGGACCTGTTACCAAGGCAGAGGTTTCGTATCTGCCGGAGAGAACCTATTTCAGGGAAAGCATGAAGGTTTCACAGCTGATTGCATATTTTAAGGACTTTTATGCGGACTTCCGTCCGGAGAGGGCAATGCAGATGCTGAATAATCTGCAGATTGATCCGAATGCACCGTTAAAGACGCTTTCCAAGGGTACAAAGGAAAAGGTACAGCTCATTATGGTCATGAGCCGTGATGCCAGACTTTATCTGCTGGATGAACCGATTGCAGGTGTGGATCCGGCGGCTCGCGATTATATCTTAAGAACCGTCATCAGCAATTACAATGAACAGGCGTCTATTATTATTTCCACACATCTGATTACGGATGTAGAGAATGTACTGGATGATGTTGTTTTCATTCGTGACGGCAGGGTCCTTCTCACTGATACGGTAGAAAATATCCGTGAGGTCAAGGGAAAGTCCGTGGATCAGTATTTCAGGGAGGTGTTCGCATGTTAGGAAAATTAATGAAGCAGGAATGGCTGTCCACATGGAAAATTCCTACCGTTTTAATCGGTGTGGTATTTGCGGCAGCAACAATTTTCGGACTTTTCTGTGCATCCCCTGTCTGGGATCTGATGGACTGGTGGGGTGCAGATGTAATTTTTAGTGCAACAATTTTACTTTTTTACGGTGCATTGATGTGCTGCGGAGTTGGAACATCGATTTATCTGGCAGTACGATACTACCGGAGTATGTACAGCAATGAAGGCTATCTGACACATACACTGCCGGTAACCCCGAATCAGCTTTTACTTAGTAAAATGATCAATTTCAGTATCTGGGAATTGTTGTCAGTTATCTGTATTGTGTTTAACATCATGCTTTTTGCAGCATTTATTGTCTTGAGAGAGGTTGGTTACCGGAGTCTGTTTGAGAGCTTTCAGGAAGTGCTCATGGAGATGCAGGACATTTTAAATTCGGAATATGCAACCGGCTGGGAGCTTTTTATGGTACTTACGATTATCCTGATCCTGGTCGGTACAGTATCCAAGTCTCTTCTTTATATGGGATCGGTGAATATCGGACAGCTCTGGGCCCGCCACCGCGTTGCGGGAGCAATTCTGGTATATGTGGGAGTTACCGGTGCAGTGCAGATTGTAACACAGGCAGCCATGATTATCTTTATGACCAGTGCAGAGCGGATTGGATTGCTGCAAGACGATTATTTTTTCAGCTTCTTAAACCAGGTCATGGCAGTATCGCTTCTGATGCAGATTGTGATTGGAGTCGTGATGTATGTGGGCAGTCTGCTGATCCTTAAGAAAAAAGTGAATCTGGAGTAAAAGCCGGAATAAAAGTTCACGATAAAAAGCGGAGTAAAAGTTCACGATGAATTGAAAGAGACTACACTTTGTGTTATGATACGCATAGTGTGGTCTCTTTTTGAAGCCTTATAAGGCAATGGTCATGGGAATGAAAAGGGAATCTGATGCGGCCACGGGATAAAATGAGGTAAATGCTCAGCCCTGCAGAAATAAACGGGCAGGGCTAAGCTGTTACAAAAATGAGGAGTACAATGGAGACAATAATTGAAATTAAGAATGTGACGAAGACATTCTCCGGAAAGGATCAGAATGTCGAGGCATTGAAGGGAATCAATCTGGAAATTCATAAGGGAGAGATTTATGGAATTATCGGTATGAGTGGCGCCGGCAAATCCACACTGGTCCGCTGCCTGAATTTCCTTGAGCGGCCGACAACCGGTACGGTTGTTGTGGAGGGGAAGGATCTTGCAGCCCTGAAGGATAAGGAGCTGCGTCAGATGCGTACACAGATAGCCATGATCTTCCAGCATTTTAATCTTCTGATGCAGAGAACGGTCATTGATAATATCTGCTTCCCGCTTGAAATTGTCGGAGCAGACAAGAAAAAAGCGAAGGAGCGTGCCAGGGAGCTGCTGAAGATTGTTGATCTTTCCGAAAAGGAAAATGCTTATCCGGCACAGCTGTCCGGTGGACAGAAGCAGCGTGTGGCGATTGCAAGAGCACTGGCCACCAATCCGAAGATTCTTCTTTGCGATGAGGCAACAAGTGCACTGGATCCGACTACCACGAAGGCAATTCTTGCTTTGTTAAAGGAGATCAATCAGAAATATGGCATCACCATTGTAATTATTACGCATGAGATGGCAGTTGTGCAGGAGATCGGAACGCACGTAGCAATTATCGATCATGGTGAACTTGCAGAATCCGGTACTGTAGAAGAGGTCTTTACCCACCCGAAGAGCAAGGCAGCCAGAAAGCTGGTTCTGATGGATGACGATAACCATTATGATGAAATGAAGGGACAGCATTGCATCCGTATTGTATTTAAGAGTAATTCTTCCTTTGAACCGGTCATCGCCAATATGGTGCTGGCACACCGGATGCCGGTGAATATCCTGCTGGCGGACACCAAGGATATTAATGGCGTGGCGCATGGACAGATGATTCTGCAGCTTCCGGAGGACACAGCGGTTGCACAGAAGATGATCCAATATCTGAAGGATCGAAATTTAGAAGTAGAGGAGCTTGATCATTATGTTGGATAGTCAGACACTTGCCATGATGGCAGAAGGCACCGGGGCAACCCTGTATATGACATTGATGTCAACCTTGTTTGGATATATTTTAGGACTTCCTATGGGAATTATTTTAGTCGTAACGGCACCGAAGGGGCTTCGCCCGAATCAGGTGGTTTACCGGATACTGGACGTGATCGTTAATATCACTAGAAGTATTCCATTCCTGATTTTAATGATCCTGATTATGCCGTTTACCCGTATTCTGGTAGGCAAAACCTACGGAACCACAGCGACCATCGTACCGCTTGCCCTTGCAGCGGCACCGTTTATTGCGCGTATGGTGGAATCCTCCCTTTTGGAAGTGGATCACGGAGTAATTGAGGCGGCACAGAGTATGGGTGCAAGTCTTTGGACAATCATCTGGAAGGTATTGCTTGCAGAGGCAAGAACCTCCCTGATCGTCGGGGCAACGATTGCACTTGGAACGATCCTTGGATATTCTGCAATGGCAGGAACCATTGGCGGCGGTGGTCTTGGTGATATTGCGATGCGCTACGGATATTACCGTTATCAGGCAGATATTATGATTATTGCGGTAGTACTGCTTGTCTTGCTGGTACAGATTTTACAGGTGGTCGGAATGATTCTGTCTAAGAAGCTGGATCGCAGAAATACCAGATAGGTAACAGAGGAATTTTATGAATAAAACGAAGAACAGACAGCGTCCACAAGGAAATTGTGAGCAGTGTAACAATTATGTATACGACGAGGATTATGAATGCTATACCTGCGAAATGGATCTGGATGAAGATGAAATGGCAAGATTCTTAGCAGATGAGTACCGGGATTGTCCGTATTATGTCCCGGGAGACGAATATCTGGTAGTCAGAAAGCAGATGTAGGAGAATACGGTGGACACAGAAGTAATAATCGAAAGTAAATCCGGAGGGAACAGTGACCGCAGGATGACGCTTGAGGAAATCTCTGAAATCATCGGGATTTCCAGAACAACGATCTATAAGGTGATCCGGAATAAAGGAGTTGTCAGTGATAAAACAAGGGAAAAGGTAGAGCAGGCTCTTGAGAAGTATCACTATGTAGAGAATAAAAATGCCAGAAACCTTGCAATGAACCGGCAGTATACAATTGGTTATGTAGGCTTCCGTTCCAGGAGCTCGGCATATTTTTCACCGGAGGTGCGTAAAGGTCTTGACCGTGCAATCCGTGAATTCGGAGATGACGGCTTGAATATCCTGATTTCGGAATTTGATGTGCACAACCCGATGCAGCAGATGGCAGCGGTGGATCAGATGCTGAGAGAAGGCGTGAGAAGCTTTGTGCTTGCCTTTTCGGATACGAAAGTGATCCGGCAGATTTTGGAAAAGCTTAAGAAGCTGAAGTGTCTGGTTGTGCTTTTGAGCCGTGATCTACAGGAAAATACCGGGAATCATTATGTTGGTGTGGACTACTACCAGAGCGGTGTACTGGCAGCAGAGCTTCTTGGCAAAATGCTTCCACAGGGAGGCAGCATTTTTGTTCCGGTGACGGAGGAGTATCTGACGAACCGCGATATCCAGCACCGTCTGAACGCATTTCTTACGAAGATGCAGGAGTTTCCGTCCTGTGAGGTTCTTCCGGTGGTGCATGGACTTACCGAGGAGGAGGAGATCCGGCGGGAAGTGAAAGGCGCGATTGCAAAGAATAAGGATCTTGCCGGGATTTTCGACCTGACCTACCGCCTTGATGTGGTGGCAGACGTGCTTAGGGAAGAAGAAAGAGAAGATCTGCGGCTTACCGGATTTGACCTTTATCCGGAGATTATGGAGGATGTACAGGATTCGCTGATCGATGCCGTGGTCTATCAGGATCTGAACAAGCAGGCCTATGAAGGGATGAAGCTTTTATTTGAGGAAATGTGCTACGGGAAGCAGCTTTCCGAGAAGAAGCACTACTCCAAGCTGGAAGTGGTGATGAGCAGTAATCTGTCCTACTTCCGATAGAAATTTTCAGCAATTTGCATCAAAAGAATGCTGTATTTTTGGATGCATTTTTGAGTGGTATTTATTGACAGGGAAATAGGAAGATGATACGATTAAATCAGAATATTTAACACGTGTTTAACATGAACACAGGATTCGTAAAGAGTCTTAAAATGATAACGATTCAGAACAATAAGGAGGGTTATGATGTTATACATAGGGGTAGATTTAGGAACCAGTGCCGTGAAGCTGCTTCTGATGGATGGAGAAGGCAGGATTCACAAAATTGTATCCAAAGAATATCCGCTGTATTTTCCGCATCCGGGATGGTCAGAACAGAAGCCGGAGGACTGGTATGAGCAGACCATGGCAGGCATTAAGGAACTGATTGCAGAAGCAGATAAGAGTCAGATTGCCGGAATCAGCTTTGGCGGACAGATGCATGGACTTGTTATTTTGGATGATCAGGATCAGGTGATCCGTCCCGCAATTTTATGGAACGATGGAAGAACCTACGAAGAATGTGATTATCTGAACAATGTAATCGGAAAGGATAAGCTTTCCGAATATACTGCGAATATTTCCTTTACCGGCTTTACCGCACCGAAGATCCTGTGGGTAAAGAACAAGGAGCCTGAGAACTTTAAGAAGATTAAGAAGATCATGCTTCCGAAGGATTATATTGCATATAAGCTGACCGGAGTACACTGTACGGATGTATCCGATGCCTCAGGCATGCTTCTTCTGGATGTGAAGAACCGTAAGTGGTCTAAGGAAATGTGTGAAATCTGCGGTATTTCCGAAGAAATGCTTCCGAAGCTTTATGAAAGCTATGAATGTGTCGGATGTGTTACGGAAGAGGTTGCGAAGGAACTGGGTGTCTCTGCAACAGTTAAGGTGGCAGCAGGTGCCGGTGATAATGCGGCAGCAGCTGTCGGAACCGGAACTGTTGGAGACGGAATGTGTAACATTTCTCTCGGAACCAGTGGAACGATTTTTATTTCCTCTGACAAGTTCGGTGTGGATAAGAACAACGCCCTTCATGCCTTTGCACATGCAGACGGTCACTACCATCTGATGGGATGTATGCTGAGCGCTGCTTCCTGCAATAAGTGGTGGATGGAAGAAATTATCGGAACGAAGGAGTATGCGAAGGAGCAGGAGCCGATTACGGATGACAGGCTTGGTGAGAATCATGTCTATTTCCTGCCTTATCTGATGGGAGAGCGTTCTCCCCATAATAACCCGAATGCCAGAGGCACATTTATCGGACTTACCATGGACAGCACCCGTGCGGATATGACACAGGCTGTTCTGGAAGGCGTAGCCTTTGCACTCCGTGATTCCTTCGAGGTTGCAAAGTCACTCGGAATCAGGATTGAACGCACCAAGATCTGTGGTGGTGGAGCGAAGAGCCCTCTCTGGAAAAAGATGATTGCGAATATTCTGAACTTAAAGGTAGATGTGATCGAGAGTGAGGAAGGACCTGCCCTTGGCGGTGCAATGCTGGCAGCTGTTGCCTGCGGTGAATTCGAAAGCGTGGAAGCAGCAGCCGCAAAGATTGTGAAGATCATTGATACCGTAGAGCCGGATGAAAAGCTCGTAGCAAGATACGAAGAGCGTTATCAGCAGTTCAGGGAGATTTATCCTGCCTGCAAGCCCATTTTTGAAATTATTAAGTAAGAACAGAAGTGATCTTAATATAATAAGGTTTTGAGAATTTTATCAGGAGGAAAAGAAGATGCAGATTTATCAGGTTACCGATGAACGTTTTAAGAAATATGGCAAAGTGATTTCCAATGTGGATTTCACAGAGCTTGTGAAAGCATTGGAAGAGAAGACTCCGTTACCGGAGGGCGTGGAATATGTTCCGGGCTGTGAGACACTGGAAACGCTTCCCGTGATGCAGGAGTTGTCCACAAAGACCTATGGGGAAATGCCGATCCAGATCGGTTACTGCAATGGCCACAATCATATGCTGAATGCACTGGAATATCATCGTGATTCCGAGATCAATGTGGCAGCAACCGATGCAATTTTAATGCTTGGCCTGGAAGCAGATATTACATCCGACTTTACCTATGATACTTCCAGGGTAGAAGCATTTCTTGTACCGAAGGGAGTAGGTGTTGAGGTATTTGCAACCACACTGCATTATGCACCGTGTGGCGTGGATGGCAACGGCTTTAAGGTAGCGATTGTACTTCCGAAGGGCACCAATTATGATCTGAAGTCCAAACATGCCGATGGAGAAGACGGTCATTTAACTGCAGTAAATAAGTGGCTTCTCGGACATCCCGAAGGAGGACTTCCGGAAGGAAGCCCGATGGGACTTGTTGGAGAGAACTTATCTTTATAGGATTTTATTAAGTTATATTTAAGAAAATGGAGGAAAGAAACATGAACAATTTACCAGTAGTAAAGCTTGGTATCGTGGCAGTCAGCCGTGACTGTTTCCCGATCGAATTATCCCAGAAGAGACGTGCAGCAATCAAGGCAGCGTACAAGGGCGACTTATATGAGTGCCCGGTAACGGTTGAGAACGAATTGGATATGCTGAAGGCTGTTGAGGATGTCAAGAAGGCAGAGTGTAATGCACTTGTTGTATTCTTAGGAAACTTCGGACCGGAAACACCGGAAACCCTGATTGCAAAGAACTTTGACGGCCCCTGCATGTTCGTTGCAGCAGCAGAAGGCGACGGCGACATGATCAACGGAAGAGGTGATGCATACTGTGGTATGCTGAACTGCTCTTATAACCTTGGTATGCGTCATCTGAAGGGATATATTCCGGAATATCCGGTTGGAACGGCAGATGACATTGCAAAGATGATCGGTGATTTCGTACCGGTTGCACGTGCCATCATCGGTGTTAAGAACCTTAAGATTATTACCTTTGGTCCCCGTCCGCAGGACTTCTTCGCATGTAATGCGCCGATCAAGGGCTTATATGAGCTTGGTGTAGAGATCGAAGAGAACTCTGAGCTTGACCTTCTTGTTTCTTTCAAGGAGCATGGGAATGATCCCCGTATTCCGGAAGTATGTGCAGACATGGCTAAGGAAATGGGCGAAGGCTGCTACTATGAAGACCTTAATGCCAAGATGGCTCAGTTCGAGCTTACCTTACTTGACTGGGCAGAGAACCACAAGGGAGCAAGAAAGTATGTTGCATTTGCTGACAAGTGCTGGCCTGCGTTCCCTTCACAGTTTGGTTTTGAACCCTGCTATGTAAACAGCCGTTTAGCTTCCCGTGGTATTCCGGTATCCTGTGAAGTAGATATTTACGGAGCATTAAGCGAGTACATCGGACTTTGCGTATCCGAAGATGCAGTTACCCTGCTTGACATCAACAACTCCGTACCGAAGTACATTTATGATGAAGACATCGTTGGCAAATATAATTATGCATTAACCGATACCTTTATGGGATTCCATTGTGGAAATACACCGGAATGTAAGATGTGCTCCAGCAGAGCCGTAAAATACCAGCTCATCCAGCACAGACTTCTTGAGCCCGCCGGTTCTGAACCGGACTTCACAAGAGGTACTCTGGAGGGTGATATTGCAGCATCTGATATTACCTTCTATCGTCTGCAGTGCAATTCCGATGGAGAACTGGTTTCCTACATCGCAGAAGGTGAAATCCTGGATGTACCGACCAGATCCTTTGGTGGTATTGGTATCTTCGCTATTCCTGAAATGGGACGCTTCTACCGTCACGTACTTGTAGAAGGCAGATTCCCTCATCATGGAGCTGTAGCATTTGGTCACTACGGAAAGTTAATGTATGAAGTATTCAAGTTCTTAGGCGTTAAGAATATCGGATTCAACCAGCCGAAGGGAATGCTTTATAAGTCTGAGAATCCGTTTGCATAATGGCATCGAACGGTTATAATTGAATGCAAAGATTGTAGATTTGTACAGTTATCAGATGAAAATTTACTAGAAATCATACAAAGCGTAAGTATACTACAGGTATAGTATATTTGCGCTTTTGTACGTTCATTGCCCGGCATGAAACTGATACTGTTCACTCGTACTTCGTTCCGGTAACGATTCACAGCCCCGAAAACGTGCAGGCAGGAATTTACTTGCAAATATAAAGAAGCCGTAATAAAATAATCAAGCGCATAATTGGGATACAGATAATATTTTGGAGAATTAAGAGGAGTTAAATTATGGCAAAGAGTGCAACAAAGGATATGACCGTGGGATCTCCCATGAAGTTGATTTTAAGCTTTTCCATGCCGTTGCTGATCGGATTTATTTTTCAGCAGTTTTATAGTGTGGTAGATACCTTTATTGTGGGAAGAACGCTGGGAATGAATGCTCTTGCGGGTGTTGGCGCAACCGGAAGCATTAACTTCCTGATTGTCGGATTTGTAATGGGCGTGTGCGGCGGATGTGTCATTCCGATTGCACAGCGTTTTGGAGCAAAGGATTATTCGGACATGCGCAGGTATGTGGCGAACTGTGTGTGGCTCGGAATTGTCATGTCTGTGGTGATTACCGTAGTGGTATGTATTCTGTGTCGTGATATCTTAATGTGGATGAAGACGCCGGAGGACATTTTTGAGTATTCTTACCAGTATATTTTTATCGTATTTTTAGGAATTCCGGCAACCTACCTTTATAATATTTTGTCCGGTATCATGCGTTCCATGGGAAACAGCAAGATTCCGCTGGTATTCCTGATTATTTCCTCAGCAATTAATATTGCACTGGATCTGATCTGCATCATCAATCTGCATATGGGTGTTTCCGGAGCCGCGGTTGCCACCGTTGCCTCTCAGCTGATTTCGGGCATTCTCTGCCTGATTTATATGATGAAGAAATTCGAGATCCTTCATATTACAAAGGACGAATGGAAGCTTAGTATGCCTCATATCGGTATGCTGTGTGCCATGGGTGTGCCGATGGGATTACAGTATTCCATCACGGCAATCGGATCGGTTATTTTACAGTCCTCCGTGAATACCCTTGGAGCTACAGCCGTTGCCGCAGTTACTGCCGGCAGTAAGGTCAGTATGTTCTTCTGCTGTGCGTTTGATGCACTTGGAACAACAATGGCAACCTACGGTGGCCAGAATGTGGGAGCAAAGAAGCTGGACCGTCTTGGCAAGGGACTCTTTGCCTGCAGTATTTTCGGTATTGTTTATTCGATCGTGGCATTTATTATCATGTACTTTGCAGGTGGAACACTGTGCGGACTCTTTGTAACGGATGCGAGTAAGGAACTGCTTGACAGTTCAAGAGAGTTCCTGCTAATCAATGCAGCATTCTTTATTCCGCTTGTTTTCGTGAATGTCATCCGGTATATGATTCAGGGAATGGGATTCAGCACCTTTGCTATTCTGTCCGGAGTATTTGAGATGATAGCAAGAACTCTGATGGGTATTTTCATTGTTCCGGTATTTGGATTTACCGGCGCCTGCTTTGCAAGCCCGCTTGCCTGGATTATGGCAGATATCTTCCTTATTCCGGCATACTTTTATGTCAAAAGGAAGCTTGAGAGAACATTGAACGGAGAAAAAACAGCAGCTGCGTGATGCAGCTGCTGTTTTGAAAATCACATTCTGAAGATTACTATCTGAAGATAATTATTCTAAAGATAACTATTCAGAAGGCTGTGATTCTGAAGATTCCTCTTTTGAACGTGATTCTTTTAAAGTCTCCGGTAGTTGGAGCTTCACGACCTTCCGGTCGTAGGTGAGGATTCCATTGACCTCCTCCTCAATATCCGATACCTGAGTATAAACAGCACCGCTTAAGCCCTGTTCCCGCAGAGGGAGGAGGGCTTCTTTTATGAGAGTATCATAAGCCTTTGAAAATTCTTCCTTTGTCTCATAACGCTTGTAGCCGAAGATCCGTTCCACGCTGCTGTGTCCGTCAATGTGGCAGGCGAAGCCGCCATACTCGGACAGGAAGAAGGCCCGGCTTTTCTTATGCTTCTTCCATTCTCCGGCAGCAACCTTAAGACGCCGGAAGTAATTGTGTACGCTGATAAAGTCTCCGGCACCCTGATCGAACCAGCCGCTTGCCGCGTCAATGAGCCGTGTCGGATCCTGTGCGCGGATGGACTCTGCAATACGTACCGAATCAAACTGTCCCCAGCCCTCGTTAAAAGGACACCAGATGGCAATGGAGGGGAAGAATTTCAGGTAATCAATCATATCGGCCAGCTCTTCTTCCCATTCGTCACGGGCATCTTCATCCTCTCTTGCAAAAAGATGGTAAGCCTGATCCGAGATGTGGCGTGCCAGAGAAGGGCATACCGTGGGCAGATAGTTGATAAACGGCATCCGGTACTGACCGCCGCCGTTAATCATATCCTGGCAGACGATCATGCCAAGGCGGTCACAGTGGTAATACCACCTTGCAGATTCTACCTTCAAGTGCTTACGCATCATATTGAAGCCCAGTTTTTTCATGGTCGTGATATCATAAAGCAATGCTTCATCGGAGGGGGCCGTCATTAATCCATCCGACCAGTAGCCCTGATCCAGGACACCCATGAGGAAACAGGGCTTGTGATTGAGACAGAAGACCGGTTTATCCTCCGATAATTCAATGGTATAGGTGCGCAGGGCAAAGTAAGTTTTCACCTCATCCCTGCCTAAGGTTACCGTTACCGGGTAAAGCGCCGGAGCTTCCGGAGTCCATGGGAAAAACAGTTCATCCGGAATGGAAATCGTAAAATCATAGGACTGGGACTGCGCATGATGTCTGTGTACATCGGCAAGATTACTCTTCGGAGTCAGGGACTGCCGGAACAATACCTGTTTTGCATCCGGTGTCATGACACAGATGCGCAGCATCGGAAGTGCATCACACAGAGCCGTATCGACCTCGATAAATACCTCCTGCCGGTCAAAGTCCGGTTCTATGGTAATATGTTCAATATGGGTGGCAGGGATCCATTCCATCCAGACGGTCTGCCAGATGCCGCTCTGTGCCGTATAAAAGATGCCTCCACGCTTTAAAATCTGTTTGCCGCGGCTCTGGAAGCCTGCATCACTGGGGTCGCTGACACGTACCGTCAGCTCATTTTCTCCTTTTTCCAGAAAATCCGTGATGTCGCAGTCGATGGGAAGATATCCGCCGCGGTGGGACGTTACTTTGTTTCCGTTGAGAAAAATATCGGCTTCGTAGTCGATCGCACCGAAATGCAGGATCAGACGGCTGTCATTAAAGAGATCCATCTCGTCAACCGGGAGCAGACGGCGGTACCAGAGGTATTCCCCCGGCTGCAGCTGGCGTTCCACACCCGACAGGATCGCTTCCGGAGAAAAAGGGACGAGAATCTGCCCGTCGTAGCGGTCGGGGAAGCCCTTTTTCGGCTGGATAGCATAGTCCCATAAGCCGTTCAGGTTAATATAGGATGGGCGCTCAAACTGGGGGCGCGGGTATTCTGTAAGTACCTTATCCTTTGAAAGCGCCTCTCCAAAGGGAGTTGTAAGACGCTCTAGGGGGTCTTCGTTATGCGGCTTAATGATGCTTCGCAGCGCATCCTTGAAATCCATAGTATCCATCCTTTCCTTATTGCAAATGGTTAATTTGGTAATGATTCAGATTTGGCCTCATTTATGGTACAATGGGCTTTGGAGAAAGGAATATTACCTGTTTCTCCAATGGATATAGTATAGCACAGAATAAAGAAGAGCAACAAAAGAAAGAGGAAATTCATTGAAAAACGAAGAAGATCAGATATTGAGGAAGCATTTTACCGATCTGGCGCAGAAAGCGGACCAGAGTCATATAGCAACGTTCACCGGGTTCTTAAGTCTGCCGGAGCAGTCCGTTTTTTATTCCATGGACTTTTCGTATGTACCGCACTGCGTTTTCGGAGGTCAGGAAGGGTGTGAGAGGGCAGTGATCCGGTTCGGTGAGGAATGGGAGTTCCCGATCTGCTGTATCAAAATGGCACCGTTAATGAATAAGTTTGCAGATGCGCTGACGCACCGGGATTTTTTGGGGGCACTCATGAACCTTGGGATTGAACGGAGTACGCTGGGAGATATTTATATTGAGGACAAGACGGGGTATCTGTTCTGCCTGAAAAGCATGGCAGAATATATTACCGAAAATCTTACACGGATCCGGCATACAAGTGTGCAGTGTACGGTCTGCGAAGAGCCGCCGGTCTTTTTGCAGAAGGAACCGGAGGAAAAGCTCATCCAGATCAGCTCCGCACGGACCGATGCGCTGATTGCGGGGGTGTATCATCTTTCACGGACAGAAAGTAATGAGCTGTTCAGGGAGCAGAAGGTATTTATCAACGGAAGACTGTGTGAGAATAACAGCCGGGCGCTGAAGGAGGGGGATCAGATTACCGTCCGCGGCTATGGGAAGTTTGCCTATGAGGGTGAGAAAGGGATAAGCAGGAAAGGTAAAGTGAATGTGAGGGTTCTGGTATGGTGATGCTGCAACAGATGATCGTGATGTTTCTGATGATGGCGGTCGGATATTTATGTTATCGAAAGCAGATTCTCACGGAAGAGGTGAGCAGAAAGGTTTCGGCGATTGTAGTGAATGTGGCCAATCCCTGTATGATTTTAAGCAGTGCACTGACGGATCAGCAGATGCAGGGAAAGGAGCTGGTACAGACGCTTGCAATCGTGGTCATGATGTATGCCTTTTTGCTTGTTGTGGCACAGCTTCTTCCGAGAATCCTGTGCATACAGAAGGAGAGTCGTGGAGCTTATGCAGCGATGACGGTTTTTGCAAACATTGGCTTTATGGGATTCCCGGTACTGGCTGCGATGTACGGCAATGGAGCACTTTTGTATGGAGCGGTCTTTCAGATTCCATTTAATATTCTGATTTATACCTATGGAGTGGCGGTGCTGACAAGAAAGCCGGGTGCCTGTGCGAAGACAGAGCAGGATGTGAATGCAGAGGTGGATGTGAAGACAGAGCAGGATGTGAACGCAGGGCCGGATGTGAAAGCAGAGGTAGATGTGAAAGCAGAGCAGGATGTGAACGCAGAGGTGGATGTGAAGGCAGAGCCGGATGTGAACGCAGAGGTGGATGTGAAAGCAGAGCCGAATGGAAAGACAGGGGAACGGCAGGATGCGCAAGGCATAACAGCGGCTGTGAATGGGAAGTCTGAAAATATAGAAAATGGCAGTGAACAACAGGGAAAGCTGCAGGGAACAGTAGAAATCGTGAAGAAGATCTTCAATATCGGAGTGATTGCCTGTATCGCAGCAATGCTGCTTTACTTTCTGCAGACTCCTGTTCCTTCCTTTTTACAGGCATTCATTACGAATCTGGGGAATCTCACCGCTCCGTTAAGTATGATGATTATCGGAGCATCCCTTGCACAAATGCCGTTAAAGGAGCTGTTTCTGGATAAGAAGCTGTTACTGTTTTCGCTGGTGAAGCTGTTGCTTCTTCCGGCTGTCTGGATGATCATGGTGAATCGTGTGGCAGAGCAGGAAATTTTGCGGGGTGTGTGCCTTGTGATGATGGCGACTCCGGTAGGAAGCATGACTGCAATGCTTGCTCAGCAGTATGGTGGAGATTATGAAACTGCTTCCCGTGGTGTGGCGCTTACCACGGTGCTTTCCGTGATCACCATGCCGCTTCTGGCTGCGGTATTTCTGTGAATGGAATGAGATCGCAGATCGCTGTCATTGTAATATGATAAAGAAGCTGCCTGGAAAGCATGAGAGCCGGTACCCAAATTGTGGATCACAAACGTAACAGAAATAGTCCTTATCATACATTGATCTGGCATAAGGACAAGAGCTCCCGGCATATTTTGTATAAAAAATATACCGGGATTTCTTATGAGCAAATACATAGAAAAATGGAAACATACGGGAAAAAATCTGACGGATGGTCTGCATGTGCATTGGAAGGAAGAGTGGAAAAGACAAGATGGGGAGAAGCGTCCGGATTATCAGAAAAGAGTCTGCATGCTGCTTTTGCGGAATACGGCATTTCTGCTTGTCGCCGCCGCACTTCTGCGTGGAGCGGTGGTGTTCTGGGGAGACAGCGTGCATGCAAGCAACACGGTTGGAAACCGTGAGCTGCCGATTTACTGTGTAAAAACAGATGAAGCGGGTGGAAAGAAGATTGCACTCACCTTTGATGCAGCATGGGGAAACGAGGATACGAAGAAAATTCTCGAAATCCTCAAAAAGAATAATGTGAAAGTGACCTTTTTTATGACAGGCGGCTGGGTAGAGAGCTATCCGGAGGATGTCAGAGCCATCCTTGCGGATGGGCATGATCTGGGAAACCACAGCGAAAACCATAAGAATATGAGTCAGATTTCCGATGCGGAAAAGAAAGAAGAGCTGATGAAGGTTCATGAAAAGGTGCGGGAGCTGACCGGGTATGAAATGTTCCTGTTCCGCCCGCCGTATGGCGACTATGATAATGCGGTAATCAAGGTCGCAAGAGAGTGCGGATATTACCCGATTCAATGGGATGTGGATTCCCTGGACTGGAAGGATTACGGAGTGGATTCTATTATTAAAACGGTTACCGGACATAAGCATCTGGGAAGCGGATCAATTATTTTGTGCCATAATGGAGCGAAATTCACATCTGAGGCGCTGGATAAGCTGATTCAGAACCTGAAGGACCAGGGATATACCTTTGTGCCGCTGTCAGAACTGATTTACAGGGATCATTATCACCTGGATCATGAGGGAAGACAGATTAAGGATTAGGGAAGAGGATAAGAATAGAAATTTGAAATACATATGACGATGTAAAATAAATTTTTTTGCAAAATTGAAGATTGCAGGTTTAAAACTTCTATGCTAAAATTTCTGTAAAGCATAGAAGTTTTCTATTTACAGAATATGTATTGAAATTGATTCTGTAACTAAGAGGGTTTTGGCCCTTGTCTCTGGCATTCTCACAGATCAGAAAATCCATGCTTTGATTCCAACGAATTAAATTGAACAGGCAGAGGATTTTTATGCCCATAGAAGAATTCTCTGTGAAAAGGAGGTTGTTTATGGGAAAATTCGATTATTGTATGAAAGAATATCTGCAGAATAAGGAGTACTTTGCAGATCTGTTTAATGGATGCTGCTTTGATGGGCAGACTGTGATTCGAGCAGAGGATCTGACGGAAGCGTCGGAAACATATACAGTAGCACGGACAGAGGAAGAGGAAGACAATGCAGAGCATGTACAGCTCCAGATTTTGGATGGAGCGCAGGGAAAGACTATCGAGGTAGAGAGTGCGAGTCCTTTCCGGAGAGCAGGGAGAAATAAGAAGACACAGCTTCTGAGGGATGTGAAAATGAAACTAAGGACCGGTGCAACCTTGCAGGTATTAGCGGTAGAAAATCAGAGTTACATAGACTATAGCATGCCGGTTCGATGTATGGATTATGATGTGGCAGAGTATAATCGGCAGTTAAGGGAAAAGAAGCAGCAATTTCAAGCATTGCGGAAGCAAATGAAAGAGTCTGGTAAATATGCGATGACGATTATTACCTATGCAGAGAAGTTATCCGGGATTTTTAAGACGGATCGCTTGCAGCCGGTGTACACGATCTGCCTTTATACTGGAACAGAACCGTGGGATGGACCAAGACAATTATCGGATATGATGGAATTTGGTGAGAATGAGTTGCTTCAAAAATGTTTTGCAGATTATTCTCTGCGTCTGTTTTGTGTGAATGAGCAAAGTGACTTTGAAGAGTTTCATACAGAACTTAGAGAATTGTTTCGGGCAATGAGCTATAGAAAAGATAAAGAAAAGTTTCTGAGTTTAGCAAAAGATGAAAGATATGCCCATTTATCAGAAGAAACATGGGATGCAATAAGGATTATGACAGGACGGGAATATCTTAAGAACAGTCATAAAGCAACATATAAAATCATGAACGAAAGCGGAGAGGAGCGATATGATATGTGTCAGGCCTTACAGGAATTAAGAGAGGATTTTATTAATGAAGGAAAAAGAGAAGGAAGGCAGGAGGGGAGGAGAGCGCAGCAGTGTTATACAATCGAAATGATGTTGAATAAAAATTACGACCTGGCAGAAATCTGCTCCATAGCAGGCTGTGATCCGGCTCTTGTAGAGAAGGTCAGGGAGAAAAAGGTGGCAATTGAGGTATTGAGTTGGGGGAGGCTGAGTGAACAATTGAGAGCTGAGTGAAAAATTTCTGCAGGGGGTTAATCTTTTATAACCAAAAACCGATATAAACTACAAGAAACCGTTAAATATGAGATTGTGACCATGTCGAACAGACATCAGGGAAGCACAGGGAGGTGTACACAATGGCAATTGAACCACTAAGCAGTGCCATGACTTATCAGGCACAGAATACACAGCAGGCAAGACCTGTACATAAAACCGCAGAAAACACGGACGTTTCAACTACGGTAGAACAGACAGTTAATTTTGATCCGACGACAGCGAAGATCAAGGAAGTTGATGAGAAGAACGGACAGGGAACCGAGACCAATAATCAGGGTACTTCCGAACAGCAGACAGCAAGTAATGAACAGATCAGGAAGGCTGTCGAACAGCTCAATAAGAACATGTCCCATTCCGAAGCAGTATTCGGAATTCATGAGGCAACGAACCGTGTTACGATCAAGATTGTAGATAAGGATACCCATAAAGTAATTAAAGAGCTTCCGCCGGAGAAGACCCTTGACATGATTGCCAAGGTATGGGAACTGGCAGGAATCCTCGTAGACGAGAAGAGATAACAGGCAGGAGGAATCGAATATGGCAATGCGTATGACCGGAATGTATTCCGGAATGGATACCGAAAGTATCATCCAGGAGCTCGTTTCTGCCAAGAGAACGAAGGTCGATGATGTTAAAAAGAAGCAGACCAAGCTGGAGTGGAAGCAGGATGCCTGGAAGGATTTAAATACGAAGCTTAAGAACCTTCAGAGCAAGTACATCAGTAATATGCGCTTTGCTTCTTCTTATATGAAGAAGACAACCGCAGTGTCGAACAGCAGTGCTGTCAGCGTGATTACAGGTGAGAATGCGGTAAACGGTGTACAGTCCCTTGAGGTAAAGCAGCTTGCAAAGACCGGTTATTTAACCGGTGCACAGATAAAAGCATCCGGCAGCGGAAGCCTTACCGCACTGTCCAGGTTAAGTGATCTTGCCGGCAGTGATGGCATCGGGAATGGCGGACAGATCAGCATTAAGGCCGGAGATAAGGATCTCACCCTGGATGTGACGGCAGATACCACAATTTCAGATGTATTGACGAAGCTTAAGGAAGCAGGACTCAATGCAAACTTCGATGAGAAGCAGCAGCGGCTCTTTATCAGTGCCAAGACCTCCGGTGCGTCCAATGACTTCAGCATTACAGCAGCAGGAAGCAACGGACAGGCAGCGTTAAAGGCACTGGGGATTCAGCTTAATCCGGACGGAGATCCGACAGCAGAGGGGTATGCGAAGAAGATCGACGGACAGGATGCAAAGATCGAGTTAAACGGTGCGACATTTACCAACAATACCAATGTGTTTGAAATTAACGGACTGACCTTTACTGCACTCAGCGAGACCAAGGCAGGGGAAGCAGTTACCATTACCACACAGGATGATACCGATGGAATCTATGATATGATCAAGGGCTTCCTCAAGGAGTACAATTCCATCATGAATGAGATGGATAAGCTCTACAATGCGGCTTCTGCATCCAAGTATGAACCTCTTACCGATGATGAAAAGGATGCCATGTCTGATACAGAGGTAGAGAAGTATGAGAAGAAAATCAAAGATTCCCTGCTTCGCAGGGATTCTACACTTTCCACTATCCGCAGCAAGCTTACCTCTGTAATGAGCAGTGGAACAACGGTAGATGGCAAGCAGATGCACTTAAGTGATTTCGGAATTGATACACTGAGCTATTTTACGGCAGCAGAGAATGAGAAGAATGCTTATCACATCGATGGAGATCCGGATGATGAGAATACCTCCGGCAATGCCGATAAGCTGAAATCCATGATCGCTTCCGATCCGGATACCGTCGTATCCTTCTTCAGCAGCTTACATAAGGAACTGTATTCTGCGATGGATGGTCTTTCCAAGCCAGTAGAGGGCTACCGAAGCTATGGCAGCTTCTATGATGACAAGAAGATGAAGTCCGACTATTCAGACTACACCACGAAGATTGCCGAAATGGAAAAGAAGCTGAATGCTTACGAAGATAAGTGGTACAGCAAGTTTAGTAAGATGGAAACTGCTCTTGCAAAGATGCAGTCCAATGCAAGTGCGATCACAGGATTACTGGGAGGTTCATGATATGGCAATACCGGCAGCGTATGCACAGTATAATAACAGTAAGGTTCTGACGGCATCGCCGGCAGAGCTGACACTGATGCTCTATGAGGGCGCCATTAAGTTCTGTAACATTGCCATTATGGCAATTGAGAAGAAGGATATTGAGAAGAGCCATGTGAATATTGTGAAGGTAGAGAACATCATTAATTACCTGCAGAGTACACTGGATACGAAATATCCGGTTTCTGAGGATTATGACCGGATCTATACTTACCTGCAGCAGCGTCTGGCGCAGGCGAATATCCGGAAGGATCCGGAAATTCTCGAAGAGGTATGTGAACATCTTCGTTCCGTGAGGGACACCTGGAAGGAAGTAATGGCGAAGAATCAACATAAAGGAGCTGAATAATGGACAATTACTTATCCGTATTAGAAGACAGCCTGAAAAAGAAATTACAGATTCTGGACGAACTCACGGACTACACGATGCAGCAGCAGGAGCTGCTTAAGGTAGAAGAGCTGGATTATGAGGCTTTTGACCGTCTGGTAGATCAGAAGGATCCGCTCATTCAGAGGATTATGGAGTTGGATCAGGGATTTGAGACTGTCTATGACCGGATTAAGGAACAGCTTCTTGACAATAAGGAGCAGTATGCTGCACAGATCAGAACCCTGCAGACACTGATCGGAGAGCTCACGGATAAGAGTGTGAAGCTGCAGACCATGGAGCAGCGGAATAAGACTGCCATAGAGCAGCAGTTCCGTAAGTCCCGTGAGAAGATCCGTAAGGGACGCCAGAACAAACAGGCAGCACTGAATTATTACAAGAACATGAATAATGCCAATTATGTGCCACCGCAGTTTCTGGATGACAAGAAATAACTATTAACAGTTAATAAATATACGAAAAACAGTAAATAAAAATTTGCCCAAAAATTTTTCAAAACAGGGTTAAGTATTTCGGATACACTCCGATATATAATACAAATAAAACAAAACAAATTGCAAAGACAAACAGTTTTGTTTTAGAAAGCGCAGAGCATCTTTCGAAGGCGTACGATTTCAAAAGAAATCTGCACAATAAATAAAACAATCACTGCAGGGAAGCAGTGAACAATTTCAAGGAGGAATGAATTATGGTAGTACAACACAATCTTACAGCAATGAACTCTAACAGAATGTTAGGCATCAACACTAAGTCTCAGGCTAAGTCCACAGAGAAGTTATCTTCCGGTTACAAGATCAACCGTGCAGCAGATGATGCAGCAGGTCTTTCCATCAGTGAGAAGATGCGTAAGCAGATCAGAGGTTTAACACAGGCATCTGCGAATGCTCAGGATGGTATCTCTACAGTACAGACTGCTGAAGGTGCACTTGGTGAAGTTCAGGATATGCTTCAGAGAATGAATGAGTTAGCAGTTAAGGCAGCTAATGGAACTAATTCTGAGAATGATAGAAGTTACATCCAAAATGAAATTGATCAGTTAACCACAGAAATTGATCGTGTTTCTGAGACAACTAAGTTTAATGAAACATACTTACTTAAAGGTGATAAGAGCCTTGATAAGTTGTATAGTTTTAGCTATGCAAAATATGCAGATCAGGCACCAGATGCAACTTTTGCAACAGGTAAGGACGGGCTGAAGTTAGAATCTAAAACAAAACCTCAGGCTACTAGCAAAAAGATCCAAGATGCCCAGAATGAATTACTCAAATCATTAAGGGATCAAGGTGTCACATTAGATGCTAAGGTTAATGATAAGGGGGATGCAGTAAAGTATTCATTATCATTACATGGAGACGCTGCAGAGAAATTTAAAGTAACAGCAAATGGTGATGATTTTTCTATCTCAGATGCAGAAGGAAATGAACTTTTAGTTGTAACAGCTTCTGGTATAACAGCGGCAGCTGGCAATAAAGGAGAAAGCTTTACTTCAGGAATTATTGCTACTTCAATAACTGCATCACAGTCTGCAACTTCACAGGCTAATTATTATGATAAAGATGGAAATGTTATTTCTGAAAATGCATTAGATAAATATTTTACTACCAAGAAGGATGGAACAGTTGAAGTAAGAGCTGATGCACCGAAGGTTTATGATGCCGTAGGAAATGAAGTAACAACTCCGAATAAAGATTTTGTAAGTGCGTTACAGGATAAGACAGCGGCATTGAGTGTTACTTTACATGTAGGTGCTGATGCAACATCCAATAACCAAATCACCATGAATATTGATGCTATGAGTGCTAAGGGACTTGGTGTAAATGGACTTAAGGTTGATGGAATTGATGATGCCAATGCACTTTCGGCTATTGATACCATCAAGGAAGCCATTCAGAAGGTTTCCACCCAGCGTTCCGCACTTGGTGCTGTTCAGAACAGACTTGAGCATACCATCAACAACCTCGACAACGTAGTTGAGAATACCACAAGTGCTGAAAGCCAGATTCGTGATACTGATATGGCTACAGAGATGGTTAAGTACTCCAACAACAACATCCTGTCTCAGGCAGGTCAGGCAATGTTGGCTCAGGCTAACCAGTCCAATCAGGGCGTTCTGTCTCTGTTACAGTAAGCAGCATTAAGTCAGATTAGGTTCTGACATTGACAGAATGAAGAGCTTGTATACTACTAAAGAAAAGGGCGGTACAGTTTGTACCGCCCTTTTTCTGTATGTCAGTGAAATCTTGTCCTCAGACCTTAGTAAATTTTTTGTCTGGTGTTTTGGAATGGATTCCGCATCGAAACAGTTCAGGTATGACTAATCATTTTTGTATAGCTGAATTGTTATACAGAAACAAATTTTAAACAAATTTTCCATAAAAATGAATAAAAATCTATTGAAATTCACCAAAAGTTCTGCTATGCTAATTTTATTAATCAGATGAGCATAAGAAGAAATTGCGATCAATCATCTATATTTTCTAATTCAAATTAAGGCACCTATATCGTGCAGATATCACATTTGTAATTATTCAGAACTAATGTCACTTAGTTAAACTGCTGCTAACGCAACGTAGTTTACCTCATGTGGTTACTTCGTCATATAAATTATGCCAAATGTCCTTACGAATGCGAGCATTTGACGTCCATATTGTCATAATTTGCATGGATCTGAATAGTTACTCCATTTCTGTAATTTATGATGGATCGATATGCACATTTATCCAAAGAAACCTGGGAGGCAATAGCAACCATGACGGGGCGTAGCTTTTTTGAAGAAAACAGAGAAATATACAAAAGTCAGAACGGAGATCAGGAGGAGTACAATATGTGTCAGGCATTGCGGGAAATAAGAGAGGACTTTTTTAATGAGGGTAAAGCAGAAGGAAGAGCAGAGGGAAGAGCAGAAGGAAGAGCAGAGGGAAGAGCAGAAGGAATAAAAGAAGGAAGAGAAGAGGGACACGAAGCAGGAATCAGACGGTTAATTGAAGACAACCTTGAAGAAAAGAAAACCAAGGAGATCATTATTCAGAAATTGATCCGTTGGTTTTCTATGGATGAGCAGACAGCACAGCTGTATTTGGATAAGTATGCAGGTTCAGAGAACGAAAAGGAGGAGATTTATGGGAAAATATGATACTTGTATGCAGGAGTATCTGCAGAATAAGCAGTACTTTGCAGATTTATTTAATGGCTGCTTCTTTCATGGGAGACCGGTGATCTGTGCCAATGAACTGACAGAAGCCTCGGAAGGATATGTGGTAGATCAGGATAATACCGTTACATCAGAAAAGACCCTGGCCGCTGTGAAGGTGAAGAAGGGCGGGAATGAGGAACAGTTTCAGTGTTCCGTGGATAGGACTCTCGATCAGGCAACCGTTTCTGATGCTGCAGGAACAGAAATTCAGATTGAGAAGAGCAGACCTCGGCCGGGAAGAAGAAAAAACACGAAAACGAAGTTGATGAGAGATGTTAAGATGCAGTTACGTTCCGGAACCGTCTTGCAGGTGCTTGCTGTTGAAAACCAGAGTTATATTAATTATGGAATGCCGGTCCGGATCATGGGATATGATGCGGCAGAATATAATCGTCAGATGAAGGAGCACAGACAGCAGGTGAATGCGTTATGGAAGCAGGTGGAAAGCTCCGGACAGTATGATACGCTTGCTATTCCGGTTACTTATGCAGAGTATATGTCAGGAATTCTGAAAACAGACCGGCTGCATCCGGTGTATACGATCTGCCTCTATAGTGGGTCGAAAACCTGGGATGGTCCCAGAACGCTGTCGGATATGATGGAGTTTCGTGTAGAGAAGGATCCACTAAAGGAATATTTTGCAGATTACCCGACGAATTTATTCTGTGTGAATGAGCAGGAAGAATTTGAGTGCTTTCATACCGAATTGCGGGAACTGCTTCGGGCGATGAATTACCGGAAGGATAAGAGGAAATTTCTTAGTCTGGAGAAGGATGAACGATATGCACATTTATCCAAAGAAACCTGGGAGGCGATAGCAACCATGACGGGTCGTAGCTTTTTTGAAGAAAATATGGAAACATACAAAAGTCAGAATGAGAATCAACGGGAGGAATATGATATGTGTCAGGCATTGCGGGAAATAAGAGAGGACTTTTTTAATGAGGGAAAAGCAGAAGGAAGAGAAGAAGGAAAAGCAGAAGGAAGAGCAGAAGGAATAAAAGAAGGAAGAGCAGAAGGAAGAGAAGAAGGAAGAGCAGAAGGAAGAGAAGAAGGAAAAGCAGGAGGTAAAGCAGAAGGAAGAGCAGAAGGTAAAGCAGAAGGAAGAGCAGAAGGAATAAAAGAAGGAAGAGCAGAAGGAAGAGCAGAAGGAAGAGCAGAAGGAAAAGCAGAAGGAAGAGCAGAAGGAAAAGCAGAAGGTAGAGCAGAAGGAATAAGAGAAGGAAGAGCAGAGGGACACGAAGCAGGAATAAGGGAAGGGCGTGAAGAAGAGCGGGAAGCGGGAATCAGGCGGTTAATTGAAGATAACCTTGAAGAAAAGAAAACCAAAGAGATCATTATTCAGAAACTGATCCGCTGGTTTTCTATGGATGCGCAGACAGCACAGCTGTATTTGGATAAGTATGCAGGTTCAGCAGTTTAGACATTTCCATACTTTTGTGTATTTATGATAAAGAAATTCTTGAAAAGCTAGGATTAGATGGCTTATAAAGGAGCTTATAAAGAATGTAAAAAAATGGTTTACCCTGTCTCAATATAGGGTTATAATGAAATGACACAATGGATATACGACAGTCAAGGGGAAAGAGGAATTACAGGAATGACCATTTACATCTGTGATGATTCTAAAAGTGACCTGCTGCGGCTGAACCATCATCTGCAGGAGTATCTGTCACATCAGGATCAGAAGATTACGATAGAATCCTTTCAATCCGGAGAAGAGCTTCTTCGGCGATATGAGGAAACCATGGAGAAGCCATCACTTATCTTTCTGGATATCTATATGGATGATCCGGATGGTATGAGTGTGGCGCATACACTGCGTGAGGAGCATTATGAGGGCGGACTGATTTTTACGACAAGCTCGATGGAGCATGCCATGGACAGCTATAATGTAGATGCCCTGTATTATCTGCAAAAGCCCTATGACCATGAGGATTTCATGAATGCCATCCGCCGCTGCACATCCATCTTTGAAGGAACCTCGAAGCAGTACCGGATCAATGTGCAGGGGAAGGAGCTGCAGATTCCGCTGAGGGATATTCTGTATTTTGAAACAGGCCGCCATGTGACACTGATCCATACGCTTACCGATACCATTTCCATAACGAAAGTTCTGTCCGAGGTCTGCGAAGACTTTGAACAAAATCCGGAGTTCCTTAAGGTGGGACGCAGTTATCTCATTAACCGTCTGTATGTCCGGAATGTGGACCAGGCAGAGATTGAAATGATGAACTCAGCGGTGATTCCGATCCCGGTCCGGCTTCAAAGAGAGATCCGGCAGCAGCTTAAGGAAGACAGGTTCTCAAAGACGTAACGACATGCTCCCATAGATCCAGTGTATCCGGAAAGAGAGCCATCAGGGTGTCCTTCCGGTGAGCCCTGGATGCCATTTCCAGTTGATAAAATTTCTCTCCAAGCTCCATGTGCCCGATTCCACGGGACTCGCCCTTTAGCTGGTGAGCCAGATTGGTGAAGGCATCAAATTGGCTGCCTTCGGAGAGATTTTTCCTGCGTGTAAGCAATAAATCCCTTTTAACATCATATTCTTCTGTAAAGCACTTCAATACTTCCAGATAAAAGCTCCAGTCATTGCCGGCATAGGACAGTCCCTTTGCTACATCAATCCCCATGCGGGAAAGCTGCCCGGTAAGGATTGCGTCACCTGTTGCGGGAACATTTTCGGCAGCTGCTTTTGCTTTATAAGAAATCCCGGTTTCTTTCCGGATATTTTCAATATTTTCATCGGCGAACCGGATGAGATTTTTGGGAAGATATTGATAAATAATCGCTTCCAGCTGCCTTCCTTCAACCGGCTTTTCAAGGAAGTCATCAAATCCCTCCTTAAGATAAACGTCCCGCGCATCCGGATAGGCATTGGCGGTAACGGCAATGACCTTGCTGTCTGTACAGAGATGTCCGCTGCGCTTTTTCATAATATGAAGTGTTTCGATTCCATCAAGCTCCGGCATGAGATGATCCATAAAGATCAGGTCAAAATGACCGGCGGCAATGGCATTTAAGCATTCTTTTCCGCTTTCTGCAAGGGTGACCTGTACCTGCAGGTATTTTAAGAGCCCCTGGAAGACAAAGCGGTTCATCTGATTATCATCGACTACCAGAATCCTTGCCTCCGGCGCGGTAAAGCGGGGAGGCGCAGGAGAGAGCGTTTCCGGATCTTCCCCGTCTTCTTCCGAAAACCGGGAAAAGCCTCCAAGCTCTGCAGGATCTGCAATCTGTTGGAGCAGCTCAAAGGAAAAGATCGAACCCACACCGTATTCACTGTCAATCATTAATTGGCTTCCCATCTGCTGCAATAGCTGGCTGGCAATCGAAAGACCAAGCCCTGCACCTTCTATATTCCGATTGCGCTTCTCATCCACACGGCAAAAGGCATTGGTGAGGTGGGCAATATCCTCCTTACGGATTCCGATGCCGGAATCCTCGACCGATACGGTAATGGATACGGAATCTCCGAGACGCTCTTTCTGGGAAATACATAAACGGACATAGCCTTCATTGGTATATTTCACCGCATTCGTCAGCAGATTAAACAGAATCTGCTGGAATTTCAGATCGTCACCAATCAGTTTTACGGGAAGATGTTCATCAATAAAGATCTCCAGACGGAGATTTTTGTTGTTTGTCTGCAGCCGGATGACATCCAGCGTATTGCTTAACAGTTTACCTGTTTCATACGTAACAGGCTGCAGCTTCTGGTTTCCCTGTTCCATACGGGAATAATCAAGAATATTGTTCACAAGGGATAACAGGAGGTTGCCGGATTTCTTGATGTTTCCGGCATATACGCGGATCTGCGGTTCGCCGGATTCACGCATAATCATTTCGTTCATCCCTAATACAGCATGAATGGGGGTACGGATTTCATGGGAAATATTGGCGATAAAGGTGCTCTTGGCGAGATTTGCCTCTTCTGCCTTACGTGCCATTTCATTCAGCTCCTGAATATGGAGCTGCTGGTTGGTATCATCGGTTATTTCGATGAGGTAGCCTTGAATGTGGCTTTGTTTTCCCATGGTAAAATAACTGAGCCGGCATTTGAGAATGCGGTCATTTCTGGTATAATAACGGGTTTTACCGGTACTGGAACCAAAATGGGTTACCCAGTCACCGAATTCCTTATAAAGAAATTCCTCTTTTGGGGGAATCTTATGATCCATCAGGAGACGTTCAAGCTCCGGAAAATATTTTCTGGCGACGTCATTGCTTCCGATGTATTTTCCATGGCGGCTGAACGATACATAGCCATATTCGCGGCGTTCCTCACGGATGTGTTCGGCATTAATGGACAGATCATAGAGATTTGTTCTGCGGAACAGCACAAATAAAAGCACCATATTCAGCACATAGGCAAAGGGAAGAAGCTGGATTTCGCATGCGGTCAAGCTTTCGATGGCATAAACCGCCATACAGAACAGCTCCGTGGCTAGAAGGAAAAAGGTATTGACATAGGAAACCTTATTCCTGTTTCGGAATGCGTAGACCATAACACCAAGATCAATGAGGACATAAATAACAATCAGACAGGTATAAAGAATATGTGCCGGTCCGTCCTGTGTGATGAGGAAGGTGACACCATGACGCCGGACAATGGAGACATTGCTGTAATAAATGGTGCTGTAGCCGCCGGTATAGGCAAGCCCCAGAACTACAAATCCGGCAATGGACATGGCAGTAACCATAAAGGCCGGAACCTTGATCCGGCAGAACTGGGCAACCGCAAGGAACATAAATAAGGTAAGGAAGGTTCCGTCCAGATAGGCAATCCGGTTTGCTAAAAGAGCCTCCTCCAGATTGTGTGACATGGCAAGCTGCCAGTAACCAAAGTTGACAATTGCGGTAGTCATGGTAGAAAGTACATGATAATTTCCGCGATACTGGCTGGTTGCGGCGAGAGTCAGAATTAACAACAAAACAGAGAATGCAAAGGCTGCAAAATACAAAGCGACCATGAAAAAGTTTCCCTCCTCATTTTCCTGCGTATACTGGTATAATACAAAAAGGGAGTACAATTACTCCCTTTTTGAATATGTGGTTTACAGATAAGCTGTGAAATAATTCTGCATTACTGAATAATTACATATAATTATATGCTTATGTGCTTAATTACATTGCATCAACAACAGAGTCAAGAACCTCTAACAGAGCAAGAATGGAATCATTTAATACTTCAGCATCCTCTTCTGTGATGGTGTCCTGGGAGATTTCACCCATCTGGGTCATAATATCCTGAGTTTCGTTCAGAGCTGCTTCGATGTCGTCGTTCTGTTCTACTTCGTCAGACATATAAGCGTCTGATACAGCATCATAGGCTTCGGATAATGCAGCAAAGTTGTCCTGTAAGGTAGCGAAGGATTCATCGGAGCATCCCTCGGAAGCTGCGTCAGCAGAAGCGTCTGTTTCAGTCATACCATCAACGAGTAAGGATAAAGCATCTAAAATGTCAAGCATTGCGGAATTCAGAGTTTCAGCATCTTCTTCGGTAATGGTATCCTGGGAGATTTCACCCATCTCATTGATTACATCTGCAGCCTGGTTCATTACATCCTCGATGGAATCGTCAGCTTCAATCTCATCGCTTTCATACAGATCCTTAACAGCGTTGTAAGCTTCTACCATGCTTGCGTAATTGTCCTGTAAAGCGGAGAAGGTTTCATCGGAACACATTCCGTCTGCTGCGGAATCCTCTGCGGTATCCTCTTCCTCTACAACTTCCTCAGCTGCGGTGTCGGTGCTGGTCTCCTCAGAGCCGCCGCCACATGCGGTAAGCATGGACATTACCATAGCTCCTGTTAATAATACTGCTAATAACTTCTTCTTCATAATAAATTTCTCTCCTTTTCTTTTCGATTGCCGCCCCTAACGGCACTTTTTGTATTTTAACCGCATCATCAGGAAAAAGCAAGGGCATCTGCCAAATTGTAATCAAAAGTGCCAGATTGTGTAACAGTTCAGCCATGCAGTCATGATTGTATAAGATGACCGTGGGAGCTTGCTCACGAAGGACAGCTTATACAATCATTTCTATAGGGCAGACGCCCGGCATGAAATAAGCTGCCGGAAAGTAAGTATCTTTGTCAGCTAAACTATACAATCCGGCAGCTTATGAATGAGCATGGCTGAACGGTTACTGATTTGCAGTCATGATTGTATAAGATGACCGTGGGAGCTTGCTCACGAAGGACAGCTTATGCTTATGAATGAGCAGAGCTGAACGTTTACACAGCCTGTAAACCATAAACCCAGATAGATATCGACAATTTCCGGAGCGCTTTTTTATAGTTTCCCAACCACTGCTATGCTATAAACATCATAGAAGAGGAGAGAACTTTATGAAAAAAACATATGTAACAGACATGACAGTAGGAAAGCCTTTGGGATTACTGGTATCCTTTATGCTTCCTTTATTAATAGGAAATATCTTTCAGCAGCTGTATAATATGGTGGATTCTATCATTGTAGGACAATATGTCGGTGCGGATGCGCTTGCTGCCGTTGGTGCAACGGGATCCTTGAATTTCCTGATCTTCTCCCTGTGCGGAGGTATGGCGAACGGTACCGGTGTGGTTATTTCCCAGCATTTTGGCGCAGGAAAGAACGATCAGGTGAAAAACACCATCATCAACGCGGCTTATATCATGCTGTTCTGTGCGGTCCTGATGGGAGGCATTGGCGTCATTTTTGCAAGAAAGATTCTGATCTTTTTAAATACACCGGATAACATTCTGGACAGCTCGACCTTATATATGACGATCATCTGCTGTGGAATTCTGGGTGTGAGCCTTTACAATGCAGTATCTGCTATCCTGCGTGCGGTAGGAGATTCCAAGACACCGTTGTATTTTCTGATGGTATCGAGTGTGGTTAATATTGTACTGGACTTATTGTTTATCCGTGGCTTTTCCTGGGGGGTGGCAGGCGCTGCGTTCGCAACCATTATTGCGCAGCTGATCTCCGGTATCGGAAGCCTGATTTTCGCTCTGGTAAAGAATCCGTTCTTCAGGATTGAAAAGAAATACCGTTCCCTGAACCGTGGAATTATCTGGCAGTGTATCCGTATGGGTGTGCCGCTGGCCTTTCAGAGCTCACTGATTGCGATTTCCTGTGTGGCACTGCAGAGCGTTGTGAATACCTTTGGATCAGTCGTGGTTGCTGCCTTTACTGCTACAAGCAGGATTGAACAGCTGGTACAGCAGCCTTACAATTCCCTGGGTATGTCGGTTTCTACCTATACCGGACAGAACATCGGTGCCGGTCAGCTGGAGCGTGTGAAAAAGGGTTACCGGATAGCATTCCTTTTAATGGCTGTCTTTTCCTTTACCATGCTTCCGCTTGCACAGTTCTTTGGCAATCCGATCATGCGCCTGTTTGTCAGTGAGCCTGAGGTTATTGAAATGGGAGCGCATGCCTTAAAGCTTACGAGCTGGTTTTACCTGCCGCTTGGCATGATTTATATTACGAGAGGCCTGTTAAACGGAGCCGGAGATGCAACCTTTGCATTTATGAATGGAATCATCGAAATGATGGGAAGAATCTGCTTTGCAAAGCCGTTAACCCTGATCCCGCAGGTCGGAGTCTGGGGCGTATGGCTGGCAACTGCCTTTACCTGGCTGCTGACCGGAGTACTCACGTTTCTGCGGTATTTACAGGGTAAGTGGAAGAAGCATGTTACTCCAAAGGAGACCGGGCAGGAGGAGCTTGTTGAGGTCTGATCAGAGGATCCGGTTGAGTTCGCAATAATATGATGAGCATCAGGAGGGGGATCGCTTATGGCGGTCCTCCTGTTTTGATTCTATAAAGCAAAAGCTCCGCAGGGATGTGCAGCTCGCAGAGAAGAAATTCGCTGCTTTGCAACACTGTGTGCGCGAAGAGTTTGTAAGCGAATTCTTTAATAATCAGGAAAACAATTCTGTACATTCCTCTTACAAATCGTTATTATGTAACTATTCAGAGCCATGCAAATTATGACAAGATGACGTCGAATGCTCACATTCGTAAGGACATTTGGCATAATTTATATGGCGGAGTAACCACATTCGTAAACTACGTTGCGTTAGCAACGATTTTACGAATGTGGTTCTGAATAGTTACATTATTATTAAATAAGTAGAAGGGTCACTGTGAGAGTACGGGGCAGTTACGCAGAAGGCTACAAGGAGCAGAACATGAAAACAATCGTAATGGGAATTCTCGCCCATGTGGATGCAGGGAAAACAACACTGTCGGAAGCAATGCTGTATGAAAGTGGTGTCATCCGCAGCATAGGGCGTGTAGATAAAGGAAATACCTATCTGGAAAGGGATAATCAGGAGCGGGAGCGTGGAATCACGATTTTTTCCAAGCAGGCGGTGCTGCCTGTGCATGAGGACAAACTGATTCTGTTAGATACGCCGGGACATGTGGATTTTTCTGCAGAAGCGGAACGTACCCTGCAGGTATTGGATCTGGCAGTGCTGGTAGTAAGCGCAGCGGACGGGGTGCAGGGGCACACGATGACGTTGTGGAAGCTGCTTTCCCGGTATCATATCCCGGTCTTTCTGTTTGTGAATAAGCTCGATCAGCCGGGCACGGATGCGGATGCGGTATATAAGGAACTGCAGGAGCGCCTGTCCGGAGAATGCGTGGATTTCCGGCTGCCGCATGGGGATGCCTTTATGGAAAGTGTTGCCATGTGTGGTGAGGAAGCCATGGAGCAGTATCTGCAGACCGGTGAGGTTTCGAGGGAGAGCATTGCGCATCTGATCCGGGAGAGAAAGCTGTTTCCCTGTTTCTTTGGCGCTGCGTTGAAGATGGAAGGCGTGAAGGAGCTCCTTGAAGGGATTGACACCTATGGAGAGCCGGCTGCTTATCATACGGAATTCGGGGCAAGAGTCTATAAGATTACACGGGATCCGCAGGGAAACCGGCTGACCCATATGAAAATCACGGGCGGGCAGCTCCCTGTTAAGACAGTGATTACCGGAAAGAACCGGCAGCAGGAGGGATGGCAGGAAAAGGTGAACCAGATCCGCTGCTACAACGGAGAAAAGTTCGAGCTCGCAGACTGTGTGCAGGCAGGAACGATCTGTACGGTGACCGGACTTTCGCAGACTTATATCGGACAGGGACTTGGGGTGGAAACGGAGCAGACGCATCCTCTGCTCGAACCGGTAATGAGCTATCGTGTGTTGCCGGAACAGGAAAATCAGATGAACACCGTCATCGAGAAGCTGCATCTGTTAGAGGAAGAGGATCCTCTGTTACAGGTGAAATGGAATCCGCATACGAAGGAGCTGACGGCGCATGTGATGGGACCGGTACAGATTGAAATTCTTGAACGGATCATGAAGGAACGATATGACATCAACGTCACCTTTGGCAAGGGAAGAATTCTTTATAAAGAAACCATTGCACCGGAAGCACAGCCGGTAGAGGGAGTCGGACATTATGAGCCGCTGCGTCATTATGCAGAGGTACATCTTCTTTTGCAGCCGGGAGAGCCCGGAAGCGGATTTATCTGTGATACCGACTGCAGTGAGGATGAGCTGGACCGGAACTGGCAGAGGCTGGTGCTCACCCATCTCATGGAAAAGGAATACCGTGGCGTTCTGCTTGGAGCACCGGTTACGGATATCCATGTCACATTAAAGAGCGGCAGGGCACACCAGAAGCATACCGAGGGCGGTGATTTCCGGCAGGCAACCTACCGGGCTGTCCGTCAGGGACTGATGCAGGCAGACTGCCGGATTTTAGAGCCGTTTATGGAATTCCGGCTGGAGCTTCCGGAGGAGTATGTGGGACGTGCCATGACGGATCTGTCGAATGCCGGAGCAGTTTTTCGTAATGAAGTGGAGCACGCAGGCTACAGTGTGTTAAAGGGTCGGGCTCCGATGGAAACGATCGGGGACTATGGACAGATGGTGATTTCCTATACCAGAGGTCAGGGGATCTGGTCTATGACATTTGACGGGTATGGTCCCTGTCACAATCCGGAGGAGGTCATGGAAGAATGCGGTTATGATCCGGAGCGGGATGTGTATAATACGGCAGATTCCGTGTTCTGTGCACACGGAGCAGGCTTTGTCGTGCCATGGTATGAGGTGCCGGAATACATGCATCTTCCGGGGATTCTTTCACAGAGAAGAATGCAGGAAGATGCTTTGGCTAAAGAGATCGGACGCAGGAAGCAGACCACCATCACCACGACACTGGGAACGGAGGAGGTGGATGCCATCATCGACCGGGCTTCGGGGGCGAACCGCAGAAGGGATAAGCAGGAGGCTGGGAGCGTACAGAAGCCTGTTGCACGCACGGTGGAGGCAAAGCCCTATGAATACCGTCCGAAGGAGAGAAAGGCGGAATACCTTCTGGTGGATGGCTACAATGTCATCTTTGCATGGGAGGAATTGAAGGAGCTGGCAGAGGTAAATCTTGACAGCGCCAGAGGACAGCTCCTTGATCTTTTATGCAATTATCAGGCGATTGACGGCAGGGAGCTGATTGCTGTTTTTGATGCATACCGTCTGCAGGGACACCCGACGGAGTGCCTTGATTATCATAACATTCATGTCGTGTATACCAAAGAGGCAGAGACGGCGGATCATTACATTGAACGGTTTACCCATGAATATTCGAAGAAGTATCAGATCACCGTCGTGACCTCGGATGGTCTTGAGCAGGTGATTATTATCGGTCAGGGGTGCCTGTTGATTTCTTCGCGCGAGTTCCATGAGATTGTAAAAAAAGCCTCCAGGGAAACCATGGAGACCTTTGAACGGGATGAGAAAAGGGAGCGCAGGCTTACGGTACCGTTCCCGGAAATTCCGGTGCGTGATCAGTAATGCAGCTTATTTTATATCTTACGGAGCAGGTCAGCAGCCCTAGTAAACAGCCTCGACATCCGTGATTTCATCGTTTTCCACGCGGAAGCTCCAGATGGAGTGACCGGGGAGACGATGCTCGGTAAGATAGTAGCGGTCGTCAATCTGCGTAAGGCTGTACGGGGTGCCGCCTCCTAAAAAGCTTGCATAGACATCCTCGTAATTGCCCTTTTCAAGATCCTTCAGATGCTTCACACGGATCAGCGTGGCAAAATCCTGATTTCCGGTAATGTCGGTGGAAACCGTAATATAGTAATAATTCTGGATCTTTTCCAGCTGGATCATGCCGGCAATTGCGTCGGGAACCGGATAGCGGTTTAATACCTCGAAGGTGTAAAGGTCGGCCTCAATAATGTTGGAATTGCCGGAGACAAAGTAAATCCGGTCATCCAGAATCGTAAAGGAGCGCACATAAACACCGTCAAGCTCTGGGATACTTAAAATCTTCGTCAGATACATGCGCGTGGAATTGTCTGTGTGGCGGAAAAGGAACATTTCCCCGCTTTGGGAGCTCCATGCATAAAAGGTGTCGGTATAATCATCGTATATGATGTAATGAGGCCGGTTGCCGATTCCGGTGAATTCCTGTGTGGGTACATAAACGGTTTCACCGCTGCTGTTTTGCATCTTTTCCATAATCAGAACCCGGTTATTTTCAGTATCGTCAATCAGATAGACATTGCCGTCGCTGGCAATCGTATGTCCCATGGAAAGGTCATTGGTCATCACCTTCCAAAGGTACAGGGGATCTGTCAGATTGTCGTGGTAGATGACCTGATTGTGGTAGCAGTCCACGATGAAATACTGATCGTCCAGTTTAGTAATATAAGTAGGAACACTTAAAGAGCCGTTGGGATTTGTGGGAATCGTTTCATATTCCGCAAGGTCGTAGGAGAGCAGCTCCGACTCTCTTACATAATCCGTGCCATCGTAAGGCGTGGCAGGCTCCGGACGGGAAGAGGCGCAGCCATTTAAGCAAAGCGTGCTGAATAGGAACAGGAATAAGGTTAAAATCGTATATTTTCTCAGTTTCATTGACAACTCCAATACAAATCCATCATAATAAAATCAATTGTACGCTTACTATACACTTTTTTTGAGCGGCAGACAAGAGAAACAGTTGGGGAGGCAGCTTATGCGGGAAGAAAATAAACAAATGCGGATTCTGTCAGCAATCGGTATGATTCTGGTCGTAGCAGGACATCTTGGATATTCCTTGTTTGATGTGGGCGGGCTGTTTCCTTATTATTCGTTCCATGTGTTTATTTTCCTGTTTGTTTCCGGTTATTTTTATCGGGAGGAAGCGGAGCAGCAGCTGTTACGATATATTGGTAAAAAGTGCAAAGCGTTGCTGCTTCCTTATTTCATCTGGAATCTGGTCTATGGAATTCTGGCAGTGCTTCTGCACCGCACAGGCTTTTCCATTGGAGGAGAACTGACGCTGTGGAATCTCTTTATAGAGCCGTTCGTGAGCGGGCATCAGTTTCTGTATCAGTTCCCGGCATGGTTTGTCCCGGCACTGTTTTTGATTGAGGTTCTCAATGTACTGGGAAGAAGGGTGCTGTCTTTTCTTCATTTAAAGAAGGAATGGCTGATCTTCGCGGTATCTCTCCTGCTCGGAATTGCTACGGTTGCGCTTGCAAAGGGAGGACATGTCTGGGGATATTATAAATTTCCCGGAAGACTTCTTTTTATGATGCCGGGCTTCCAGCTGGGACGTATTTATAAGGAAAAATTAGAGAACAGGGTAAATAAAATCAGTGATGGACGGTACTTTTTTGTTGTAGTGGGAGTCCAGCTTCTGACTACAATATGCTGCCGGGGGCTTGCCTTCAGTGCAGTATGGGTAACCGGGTTTGCCAATGCCGCCTTTATTCCTTATCTTACTGTGGTGACCGGAATTGCATTCTGGCTGCGGATCTCGGATTGGATCAGCAGAATTCCGTCTGCTTGTTCATGGTTCATGGAAATCGGAAGACATACCTATGCCATTATGATGCATCATGTGTTCTGGTTCTTTGTGGTGAATTCGATCTGTTATCTGCTTTCCCGTACCACTGTGTGGTGTGCGGAATTTGACACCGCGCAGTTCTTTTCTGATATCAATTATGTTTATGCGATTGGCGGAAGTGATGTGGGAAAATGGTTTTATCTTGCATTGGGAACAGGAATGCCGTTGCTATTGGCAAATGGAACACAATATATTGTGGGCAAGAAAATTAGCCGGAAATAACGTTCAACGAAATTTCGGGCTAATCCTGAAAAATGAGTTGACGTCTGTTGAAAGCTATGGTATTCTACAAACACTTTCTTTGAAGGACAAGTAAATACGAATTTGAAATAAAGGGTATCTTTCTGTGATTTTCACAAAGGGTGCCTTTTTTGTACCAACCGGTTTTCAATGAGTACAGATTACAAATCAGACAAAGAAAGGAAAGTAACGTGAGAAAATTTGAATTAATTTTAAGAAGAACCAGAAATATCGGACAGAAAAAGAAACGAAGAGTTGTAAGCAGGAATAAAAAGGGAAGAATGGCAGCAGCCTTTTTCGGCATGCTGATGACGGGAACCTTATTGCTTTCAGGAATGGGAATGCAGGCTTCGGCACAGACCATAAGGCATGAACATTCCGGAGATGCACAGAATGGAGGTGAATGCTTTTCAAACCCTGTATATCATGCCCATGAAGGAAATGAAACAGAAGGTGGCAGCTGCTACAGCACTCCGGTTTATCATGTACATACCGGGGATGAGGTAAACGGAGGCGGCTGTTACGGAGAAGAAACGGTGCATACCCATGAGGGAAGCACGAGCCAGGGCGGAGCCTGCTATACGGCAGTTTACCATAGCCATAGTGATTCCTGCTATGCAGAAGGGAGCCACAATAGCTCCTGCTCTTCCCACATTGAATTTCATCCTTATGACTGCGGAAGTGTGCATGACTGGGATGGAGACGGACATGGCTGTGACGGCTTTACGGCATATGACTGTGGGGGACACCGTTATCTTGCCTGTGGAAGAGGGGGCAGCATTACCGGCTATCGCCTTTCCTGCAGCATAACGGAAGGACAAGTGACCGGATATGGGATGAACTGTGGGAAGACAGAAGAAACGATAGAATCCTATGAGCTCACCTGTACGAAAACACCGGCGGATATTGACTATTATGAGAAAACCTGTGGTAGGGAAGAAGGAGAGGAGATCTATATTCCTGATCCACCAAAGGAGAATACCGGTGACAATGGCAATTCCTCCGGGCAGGATGGGGGCGGAGATGGCAATGGCGGAAGTGATGGAAACGATGGAAATGGCGGAAATGAAGGTGGTGAGGAAGCCCCTGGCGAGCCGTTGCCGACACCGGTTCCTTCGGCAGAACCGGTTGTGAAGCCTTCTCCGTCTGCTGTGCCGGTTGTTGCAGAAGTAACCGAAGAAGCTCCGGTGAGAAAGAAGGAAAAGCCTGCCGTGCCAAAGCCCTCGCTGACACCGGAGCCTGTCCTTGTGCCGCCGTCACCATCTCCAACCCAGCAGGTGCTGCCAAAGATCGTAGAAGAAGAGAGCGTGGTACTTCCTACGGCAGCGGCACAGCCGGAGGATGCGGGAGGGGAACCGCTTGTGCTGAAGCGCAGATGGGCAGTCTTTACACCGGTCATTAAAATGCTGTCCATTACCTCGGGAACGGTTCTTTCTCTGGCAGCGCTTGTACTGTTGCTTCTTTATCTACGGAGAAGCGTGAGAGTCTATAATGATAATGGCAAAGGCAGAATGAAGTATCTGGGAAGAGCTGCCGTGACACTTTCCGAAGAAGGATATTACATCCGGATTACGGAGAAGCTTGAGGAACGTGCCGCAACGAACCGTTACAGCATCCGCCCGGATCTGTTCCTGATCGGAAAGAACAGCAGCTGGGAGATTTATGTGGTGAAGGACGGCAGGAAAAAGTCCGTGTATCTTGACAGGGAGATGACCTTTACCATTTAGGGTATGTATAACTATAACAAAAAGATGCATAAACTATTGACTTTCCGAATCTGCCGTGATAGATTTTAGTTGTTTTAGAAACTAGATTCGCGTTTAAAAACGCAGAAATGAGGAGAGTTATGAAAAAATTATTAGCCGTTTTATTAACAGCAGCAATGACAATGGCTATGCTGACCGCATGCGGAAGCAGCACAGAAGCCACAGACACCACAACAGAAACTACTGAAGCAGAAGCTGATACCACAACAGATGATGCAGCAGTAGAAGAAACTGCAGAAGCTGCAGATGCAGCAGATGCAGCAGAAGAAACCGCTGACACAGAAGCCGCTGTTTCCGAAGCACTTGCAGATGGTATGCTTACCGCAGGCACGAACGCAGAGTTCCCTCCATTTGAGTATGTTGGGGATGATGGAGAAGCAGATGGTTTCGATATCGCTTTAATCAAGGCAATCGGTGAGAAGCTTGGCGTAGACGTTCAGGTAGACAACATGGAGTTCGCATCCTTAGTATCCTCCATCGGTAACAAGATTGATGTTGCAATTGCAGGTATGACCATAACCGATGAAAGAAAAGAAGCAGTTGATTTCTCCGAGCCTTATTATGAAGCAGTTCAGTATGTTCTTCTTCCTGAGGGAAGCGAGATTGCAACCGCAGAGGATCTGAAGAACAAGACCATCGGTGTCCAGCTTGGAACAACAGGTGACTTCATTGCATCCGATATCGAAGGAACTACAGTGAATACCTATAACAAGGGTGTGGATGCAGTAAACGATCTGATCAACGGAAGAGTAGACTGTGTCATCATTGACAAGAATCCGGCACTCGTATTCGAAAGCAAGTTCCAGGATGACGGTTCCAAGATTACAGCAGTTGACGGTGCACAGTTTGAGTTCGAACCGGAATATTATGCAATTGCGGTTCCCAAGGGAGATACTGCTTTAGTAGATGCCATCAACAAGGCTATTGAAGAATTAAAGGCAGATGGAACTTTTGATGAACTGGTAAAGACATATATTGAAGAATAATCATTTTTGTGTTAATATTCAATATAGCGTATAGCATATCAAAGAGGATAGCATATTATGCTATCCTCTTTTCATTGCCATGCATATGAGAAAATGATCCAGTGGATCATTTTTGAGTGTAGAGCACATACATATACATAGTCAAACAGGAAGGGTTAAGCACAGATGTTGGAATGGTTGAACAAGGTAGAAGGAAGCTTTTATAAAGCATTCCTTGCAGAAGACCGGTGGAAATTATATTTTGCCGGACTGGGAGTGACACTGAAGGTTGCGTTTTTTGCCGCAATCCTCGGACTGGTAATTGGAACGGTGATTGCACTGATGAAGCTTTCCACCGGAAAGAAAGGAAAGGGAACCATCTGGTCCTTTATCGCGAACTGCTATATTGACGTGATCCGTGGAACACCGTCGGTGCTGCAGCTGTTAATTATGTGGTTCATCATTATGAAGAGCTGTAAGAACGGTGTACTTGTTGCAGTTCTTTCTTTTGGTATCAACAGCGGCGCTTATGTGGCAGAGATTGTCCGTGCCGGAATCCTTGCAGTAGACAAAGGACAGACGGAAGCCGGCAGATCACTTGGTTTATCCAAGGCACAGACCATGATCTATATAGTCATTCCACAGGCAATCAAGAATGTGCTGCCTCCGATCGGTAATGAATTTATCGTGCTGTTAAAGGAGACCGCGATTGTCGGCTACGTGAGCCTGACAGATCTTACCAGAGCCGCAAACCAGATTTCTTCGAGAACCTACGAAGCATTTATGCCATTGATTGGTGCAGCAGTGATTTACTTTGTGATTATCAAGATTTTAACCATTCTGCTGGGTGTATTGGAGAGGAGGCTGCGTAAGAGTGATAATCGTTAAGGATCTTCATAAAAAATTTGACAATAACCACGTACTTCGTGGCGTGAATTATCATGTACATCAGGGAGAAAAGATCGTTATTATCGGTCCCTCCGGCTCCGGTAAAAGTACGTTCCTTAGATGCCTCAATTTACTGGAAACACCGACAAGCGGTGAGATCTGGTTTGATGGACAGCTGATTACAAGTGATAAGGTAAACATCAATCACGTACGTCAGCATATGGGAATGGTATTCCAGAACTTTAATCTTTTTAATAACCTTTCCATTATGGATAATATTACCCTTGCACCTGTGAAGCTGAAGCTGCAGAGCAGGGAGGAAGCCAGTGAGAATGCTTTGAAGCTTTTAGAGCGTGTCGGCCTGAAAGAAAAGGCAGATTCCTTTCCGAGCCAGTTATCCGGTGGACAGAAGCAGCGTATTGCGATTGTCCGCTCCCTTGCCATGAATCCAAGGGTCATGTTGTTTGATGAGCCGACCTCCGCACTCGATCCGGAGATGGTGGGTGAGGTTCTTGCCGTTATGAAGGAGCTTGCAGATTCCGGTATGACGATGATGGTTGTTACCCATGAAATGGGATTTGCAAGAGAGGTCGGAACGAAGGTGCTGTTTATGGATGAAGGAATTATTATGGAAGAAAATACACCTTCCGAAATCTTTAACAATCCGCAGTGCCAGCGTCTGCAGGATTTCCTATCCAAGGTGCTGTAAGCGGAAGGGACTATTCCGGATAGTTACAGTTTAAGAAAGATAAAGCCGGTATGCAGTACATCGGAAATACAGACAGATGTACCTGTGTATCGGCTTCTTTGAAAAGAGGAAGCCATGATTCGGATCAGTTTATGTATGATTGTCAAAAATGAAGAGAAGGTATTAGACCGGTGTCTTGCTTCTATCTTCGATCTCATGGATGAGATTATTATCGTGGATACCGGATCGACAGACCGGACGAAGGAGATTGCAGGGAAGTATACCGGCCGGATTTATGATTTTGCCTGGTGCGATGATTTCTCAAAGGCAAGGAATTTTGCTTTTGAAAAAGCAGCCTGTGATTATATCTATTCAGCCGATGCCGATGAGGTGCTTGATGAAGAGAATCATGAGAAATTCCGGCTTTTAAAGGAAAATCTGATGCCGGAGGTGGAAATTGTGCAGATGTACTATGGAAACCAGCTTGCAAACGGCACAGTCTATAATTTTGACAGAGAGCTCCGTCCCAAGCTGTTTAAGCGGCTTCGGAACTTTGTGTGGACCGAGCCGGTTCATGAAACGGTACGTCTCCTTCCGTTGGTTTATGACAGCGAGATCGAGATTACCCATAAGCCGGAGCACAATCACGGAGACCGTGACATTGCAATTTTTGAACAGCTCCTTGCCCGCGGAGAGGCACTTTCAAAGAGATTGACTGATTTTTATGCAAGGGAGCTGTTCGTGGCCGGAACGAAAGAACAGTTAATCCATGCAAAGGATTATTTTATTTCGATTGTGAAAGACAGCGAAACAGATGCGGACCGGTTGAAGACGGCGCTTGCGGTCGTGGTGCGGAGCTGCTTTGAAGCAGGGGATGTACTTACGATGTACCAGTATGCAATGAAGGATGCCGCCAGTGAGGCCAGCAGTGAGGTCTGCTGTATTCTGGGAGAGTATTATCAGAATCGGCAGGATTACGAGGAAGCAATTTTGTGGTTTTATAATGCCGCCTATGAGCAGCAGAGTATTCTGAACATCCGTTATCAGAGGGAAATTCCCCTTGAAGGACTCATTGCGTGCTATCATGCATTATCCATGAGTGAGCAGGAGGCTTATTATCAGAAGGAATTATCTTGCATAGAGCCGGGATAGATGATACCATAAGTGCGTTACATGAGTAAAACTTAAGCTGTGTCAGCAGCGGTCTTACGAATGGTGTACGGAATAGTTACACTGCATAAATTAAAATAAGGATAACGATACAGTTACGAATGGGGAACAACATGAGCTGGGAAGAAAATGTACGAAAAGTAGTTCCGTATGTCGCAGGCGAGCAGCCAAAGGATACGGATGTGATTAAGTTAAACACCAATGAATGCCCGTATCCTCCGGCACCGGGAGTAGAGAAGAGGGCAAAGGAGCTGTGCGTGGACAGGCTGCGGTTATATCCGAATATGGATGCGGCAGAGCTCGTTGCGGCGATTGCCGATTATTATAACGTAAAAGAATCCGAGGTGTTTGTCGGAGTCGGTTCGGATGATGTGCTGGGAATGGCATTTATGACCTTCTTTAACAGTGATAAGCCGATTCTGTTCCCGGATATTACCTATTCCTTTTATGATGTCTGGGCAGAGCTTTTTAAGATTCCGTATGAAACCTGTGCATTGGATGAAGCTTTCCGGATCCGCAAGGAGGATTATTTCCGTCCGAATGGGGGAATCATTATTCCAAATCCCAATGCACCGACAGCAATCTTTGAGGACTGCAGTGTATTAGAGGAAATTGTGGCAGGAAATCCGGGTTCGGTAGTCATCATCGATGAAGCCTATGTGGATTTCGGGGCAGAGAGTATGCTTCCCCTCATTCATAAATACGATAATCTCATGGTAGTACAGACCTTTTCCAAGTCACGCGCCATGGCCGGTATGCGGATTGGTTTTGCGATCGCCAGTGAGAAGCTGATCGGGTATCTGAAGGACGTGAAGTTTTCCTATAATTCCTACACGATGAACCTGCCGGCAATTGAGCTTGGTGTGGAAGCAGTGAAGGACAGGGAATATTTTGAAAATACTGTCCGGAGGATCATTGAAACGAGAGAATGGACGAAGGTTCAGCTAAAGAATCTGGGATTCACGTTCACGGATTCGAAGAGTAATTTCCTGTTTGCAGCACATGAGAAGGTTCCGGCACAGCAGATTTTTGATGAACTGCGTAAGAGGAAGATTTATGTGCGCCACTGGAACAAGCCGCGTATCGAAAACTATTTACGAATTACGATCGGAACGCCGGAACAGATGGAGAAGCTGTGCGAAGCGTTAGAGGAGATTCTTGGTTAAAACAGGCTAATGGATGCTCCGGTATAGATGTTTCGGACAGGGATGGTTACTTGAGAGACACTTATAAAATATTGAAAATTTGTTTGAAGTTGTTAAGGAGAATGCTATGTTAAAGAAATATCTGATTGTTTTTTTGGTATCTATGGTTCCGTTAATTGAGCTTCGTGGTGCTATTCCGATTTCACAGGGAATGGGGCTGCCGATCTGGACCTCTTATGTGGTTTCCATTATCGGGAATATGGTGCCGGTTCCGTTTATTTATCTGTTTGCACGTAAGATCCTGGAGTGGGGAGCAGACAAGCCTGTGATTGGAAAATTCTTTACCTTCTGTCTGGAAAAGGGTAAGAAGGGCGGAGAAAAGCTGCAGGAGAAGGCAGGACGCGGACTCTTTGTGGCATTGATGCTTTTCGTAGGGATTCCGTTACCGGGAACCGGTGCATGGACCGGAACACTGGCAGCCAGCCTTCTGGATATGAAGTTTAAGGACAGTGTGATTGCCGTAATGCTTGGTGTGCTGCTTGCCGGTATAATTATGATGGCAGCCAGCATGGGCGTCTTTGGAGCAGCAGGGGCACTGCTTGGCTAAAGAGAAGGGAGTATTGTAATGGAAGCATATACGGATTTTGCGGAAGTTTATGATACCTTTATGGGAGATGTCCCGTATGAAGAATGGGCAGATTTTCTTGCTTCATTGATTGAAGCTTACGGTGTGAGCCGTCCGGTACGTGAACCGGGAGAAGTGCAGGAGCTTGAAGAAGCACCGGAATCCGGATATATACAGGGATTTGAAGAAGCACCGGAATCCGGAGAGGTACAGGAATTTGAAGAAGTGCAGGAAGAACCCGGAGTGACCGAAGAAGATGCCCTGATTTCGGAACGGAATCTGGTACTGGATCTGGGGTGCGGCACCGGAACGATCACGGAGCTTTTATATGAAAAGGGCTATGACATGATTGGGGTGGACAGCTCCGAAGAGATGCTGCAGATCGCCCTGGATAAGAAGTTTGAGACCGGGAGTGATATTCTGTATCTGTGTCAGGATATGCGGGAGCTGGATCTGTACAGTACGGTCGGAACCGTTGTCAGTGTCTGTGATTCCCTGAATTATCTGCTGATGGATGAGGATGTGCTTCAGACCTTCCATCTGGTGAACAATTACCTGTTCCCCGGTGGGATTTTTATCTTTGATTTTAATACGATTTATAAATATGAAGAGGTGATCGGTGATACCACGATTGCCGAAAACCGTGAGGATTGCAGCTTTATCTGGGAGAATTTCTATAGCTGTGAGGATCATATCAACGAATATGATGTAACGGTGTTTGAACGTCAGGAGGACGATCTGTACCGCAGGTTTACGGAGACCCATTATCAGAGAGGGTATACCCTGGAGGAAATGAAGACCTTCCTTGAAAAGGCAGGACTTATCTTCGTGACAGCCCTGGATGAGAAGACACATAAGGCTCCGACAGAAACCAGCGAGCGTATCTATGTGATTGCAAGGGAGCACGGAAAACAATGATGGTTCACACAGAGGTATCCGTGAACAGTAAAGAGAGGCAGAAGAATGGATTATATTGTAAGAGCCACGGCGGCAGATGCCCAGATCCGGGCTTTTGCTGCTACAACAAGGAATTTAACGGAACATACAAGACAGGTTCATAATACAAGCCCGGTGGTAACCGCAGCATTGGGACGCCTGATGACGGGAGCAGTGATGATGGGAAAGATGCTGAAGGGAGAGGATGATCTGCTGACCTTACAGATCAGCGGTGATGGTCCGTTAAAGGGAATGACTGTGACCGCAGATTCCAGAGGTCATGTAAAGGGCTATGCCATTGAACCGCAGATCATGCTGCCTCCGAGCCTTGCCGGGAAGCTTGATGTCGGAGGGGCGATCGGCAATGGGTTTTTACGCGTCATTAAGGATATGGGTTTAAAGGAGCCGTATGTCGGACAGACCGAGCTTCAATCCGGAGAGATTGCGGAAGACCTTACTTATTATTTTGCAACATCGGAGCAGGTGCCGTCCAGTGTCGGACTCGGTGTTCTGATGGAAAAGGACAATACCGTGAAGCAGGCGGGCGGATTTATCATCCAGCTGATGCCCTTTACCGAGGAAGCGGTGATTGGGCAGCTGGAAAAAAATCTGGCAGAGTTTTCCACAGTAACAAAGGTCCTCGATGAGGGAAAGACGCCGGAAGAAATGCTGCAGATGCTGCTTGCCGGGATGGATCCTGTGATCACGGAACAGAGTCCCTGTGAATTCCGCTGCGATTGCAGCAGGCACCGGGTAGAGAAGGCAATCATCAGTATCGGGAAGAAGGACATTCAGGATATGATTGATGACGGACAGGAAATTGAAGTTAACTGTCATTTCTGTAATACAGCCTATAAGTTTTCCGTAGAGGAGCTGAAGGGCTTATTAAGGAAAGCCAGATAGTACAGGGAATAGAAAAGACAACAGTAAGTGGCACTGTTGTCTTATGCTTTGTAGAGCACTTAGTGAAAGCAAGCCGGAGGCGCAGATTGAGCTTAGTGCACCCCGGTTTTTGCCTTGCCCAGCGAGGTCTTAATCGCATCCAGTAATACCAGCGAGGTATATTTATTGTCATCCGAATAGGCAATATCACTGACGGACTGGTTGCGCACGATCTGATTTGCCAGATCATCAAAGGCCGGTTCGAGCAGAGGAAACATGGTGGTCACGGCTTCATCCAGGTTTACCATCCGGATGTCATTGATATTATTCTCATCTACGGTTACAGCAATATCGACAGTGCGGTCATTGAGCATCAGAGAGGTTGTATAAATACCTGGTACATAAGTGGGTTCCTGTGTGGGAGAAGCAGCTTCTTCTCTCTTTTTCGGTGAAAAAACAACGATGAGGAGAATGATGAGCAGAAGGCCCAGCACAATAAAAATACCGGTATAAATTAATTCTTTCATACGAAGTACGATGATTTTGGTTTTGGCACTCATGGGAAATCCTTTAAGATATCTTTTTTACTATAGTATTTTTAAGAAGGGAGATTTATGCAATGAAATTCACAAAAATGCATGGCTGCGGCAATGATTATATCTATGTGGATGGCGCACGGGAGATCATCCCTGCAGAACGCAAAAGTGAGGTTGTAAAGTTTTTGAGTGACCGTCATTTTGGAATCGGCGGGGACGGTGTAATTTTCATTAATTCAAGTGATGTGGCAGACTTCGAGATGGAAATGTACAACATGGATGGAAGCCGTTCCGAGATGTGTGGAAATGGTATCCGCTGTGTCGGAAAGTATGTGTACGATCATGGCCTTACCCGGAAAACCTCCCTGGCGATTGTGAGCTGTGGGAAGATCAAATATCTGGAGCTGACTGTTGAAGACGGAAGGGTTACGAAGGTGCGTGTCAATATGGGTTCTCCGGTTCTTGAAGCCGCAGAAATCCCGGTTGTGGCCAGTCAGTCTCCTGTAGTTGACACACCGATCGCAGTCGATGGAAGGGAATACCGCATGACCTGCGTTTCCATGGGAAATCCGCATGCAATTGTCTATGTGGATGAGATGATTGATGATGAGACAATGGCGAAGATCGGACCGTTATTTGAACATCACGAGTGTTTCCCACGGAGAGTCAATACGGAATTTGTAAAGGTTCTTGACAGGGAGCGGGTACAGATGCGTGTGTGGGAGCGTGGAACCGGTGAAACGCTTGCCTGCGGGACCGGTGCCTGTGCCGTTACGGTTGCCAGTATCTTAAACGGACTGACGGAAGATGGCATTACGGTAGAGCTGTTGGGCGGTAACCTGGAAATCTTCTGGGACAGAAAAGAAAATGTTGTATATATGACCGGCCCTGCAACGACGGTATTTGAAGGTGAGATCGAGATCTGAATGGAAACGGACAGGAGAAGGGCAGATGAAACCAATCGCATATATTCATACGGATCTCCCGGAAAAATTCGGCATCCCAAGGCAGAGCGGTCTTGTGAAGGAGCTGAAGGGGAAAATTATTTTTGAATCGGAATATCGTTCCATGGATGCCGTTAAGGGGCTCGAAGGCTTCAATTACATTTGGCTTTTGTGGGAGTTTCAGGGAGTGGACCGGTCACATTTTAATGCAACCGTACGTCCGCCGAGGCTCGGTGGAAATACCAGAGTGGGAGTTTTTGCAACGAGATCACCCTTCCGGCCCAATCCCATAGGCTTATCCTCGGTACACCTGGACGCAGTTAAGGAAACAGAAAAAGGGCCGGTGCTTGAGGTTTCCGGTGTGGACCTGCGGGACCGGACGCCAATTTATGACATCAAACCGTATCTGCCCTATGCAGACTGTCATCCGGACGCGTGGGATGGCTTTGCCAAAGAAGCGATGGATTATCATGTGGAGGTTGTGATTCCGAAGGAATTTCTTGACCGGATTCCGGCGGACCGCCAGGAAGTACTGCAAAAGCTTCTTTCCCAGGATCCGCGTCCATCGTATCACAGGGATGAGAAAAGACAGTATGGACTGAGCTTTGCCGGACAGAATATTTCGTTTGTGGTAAACGAAGGAGTTCTTACGGTGACGGAGGTGTCATAGCGATTACGATGTGTCATAAATAGCACTTTTATGATAAAAGCACTTGCAACTTCATGGAGCATATGTTATGATTAATTGGTAACTGAATAGCGCATAAATGCAATGATAAGGAATAGTAGTAAGGATCTGGAAAGCAGAGAACTGCCGGGAGGTGCGAGGCAGTCAGAAGTGAATTAGGAACTCACCTTTGAGCAGCCGGCTGAAGGAAGCACGACCAGTTAATCGGGCAGAAGCTTCTGTGTAGGTTCGGACGGAGTCTCCGCCGTAGAAAGGAGCAGGCATGTTAGTGCTGACGAGTGCACGAGGAATCGTGAAGTAGAGTGGTACCGCGTAGATTGAATTTACGTCTCTATGAAATCTCTCTGAGGGGGAGATTTCATAGAGATTTTCTATTTTATAAGGTTTTTAAAGAAAAGGAGAACAAATCATGGATGCAGCAAAGAAATATGGAAAAACGTACTTTTTACCGCCAACCCCGACCTATGACTGGGTGAAGAAGGACACGATCGAAAAGGCGCCGATCTGGTGCAGCGTGGATCTGCGTGACGGGAATCAGGCATTGATTGAGCCGATGAGTCTTGATGAAAAGCTGGAATTTTTCACCATGCTGGTAAAGATCGGATTCAAGGAAATTGAAGTGGGCTTCCCTGCCGCTTCTGACACCGAGTACCAGTTCGTCCGTGCTTTAATTGAGAAGAATATGATTCCGGATGATGTTACCATTCAGGTATTGACACAGGCCAGAGAGCACATCATTAAGAAGACCTTTGAGGCAGTAAAGGGAGCTCCGCATGCGATTGTACATCTGTACAATTCCACATCCCTGGCACAGCGGGAGCAGGTGTTTAAGAAATCCAAAGAAGAAGTAAAGCAGATTGCCATAGATGGTGCGAAGCTGTTAAAGGATATTGCAGATCATACCGATGGAAGCTTCTCCTTTGAATACAGTCCTGAGAGCTTCCACGGAACGGAAATGGAATATGCCCTGGAGGTATGTAATGCCGTTCTGGATGTATGGCAGCCGGCTCCGGAACACAAGGTGATTGTAAATCTTCCGACAACGGTACAGAATGCGATGCCGCATGTGTTTGCAACACAGGTGGAATATATGCATAAGAACCTTAAATATCGTGATGGCGTGGTATTGAGCGTTCATCCTCACAATGACAGAGGCTGCGGCATCTCAGATGCTGAGTTTGGTGTTCTGGCAGGGGCAGACCGTGTGGAAGGAACTCTGTTTGGAAACGGTGAAAGAACCGGTAATGTGGATATCGTAACGGTTGCAATGAATATGACCATTCACGGTGTGGAATCCGGATTGGATTTTGGCGATATCATGAAGATCCGTAAAACCTATGAGCGTCTGACCGGTATGCATGTGCATGAACGTACTCCCTATGCCGGAGATCTGGTATTTACTGCCTTTTCCGGATCCCATCAGGATGCGATTTCCAAAGGAATGGCATGGTGGGAGGAAGGAAAGAGTGGAGACAAGTGGACCGTTCCGTATCTGCCGGTTGATCCGAAGGATCTCGGACGTGAATACGAATCCGATGTCATCCGTATCAACAGCCAGTCCGGTAAGGGTGGCGTTGCATTTATCTTAAAGCAGAACTTTGGTATTGCCCTGCCACAGGATATGAGAGAAGAGGTTGGTTATCTTATTAAGGGTATTTCCGATGAGAAGCACAGTGAGCTGACGCCGGCTGATATCTTCGGAATCTTTGAGTCCCATTATGTTACGGTACGTGACAGGTTCGATATCACGGAATGCCATTTCGTACAAAACCCGGGTGACATTGAAGCTGCGGTTACCATTAAAACTGCGGATGGAACAGAAACCGTCAAGGCCTCCGGTAATGGACGTCTGGATGCAGTCAGCAAAGCATTGAAGCAGAGGTTTGGTATTGCTTATGTGCTTTCCGTATACGAAGAGCATGCAATTTCCATGGGATCCTCATCCAAGGCAGCCGCTTTCGTAGGCATCCAGCATGCAGATAAGATGTACTGGGGCGTTGGTATCAAGGACGATATTATCCAGAGTTCTATAGATGCGCTGGTATCTGCAGTAAATAAAATCCTGTAAGGGAACCTTTTGGAATACTTTCAAAATACTTTTGAAATACCATGCAATACCGTCTTGAAAAAACCTCCGGTATCGTGTACACTATAAAAAGTAGTTTATAAGGAGGCTGACAGATGGAATTTTTATTATTAGGTGGCGGTTTATTAATCATTATTTTTGCAGTTGTCATTGCAGTGGTTTCTTCTGTAGTTTCCGCAGTGGCAGCTGAGCAGGATGATGAATCCGAAGACTGATGGCAGAATTCTGCCGCCTGCAGATGAGAATGATAAGAAGACGAATGACGTCCTGTTTCCGATGAGGAAACAGGACGTTTTTGGGTAGAGGGAGCGTTGTTTATAAAATTTTAAGAAACGTTTAGATGCAATTCATTGATTTTTAGTATAAAAATCTGTAACATGGGAGAAAGATTCAGTAAGGAATCCAGCTTAGGAGGCGAAGAATTATGAAATTCCGGGAACGGATTTACCGGTTTATGCAGGGAAGATACGGAGCGGGAGGCGCAGACGCCTTTACCAGATTTTTGTCGATTCTGACATTTGTTTTTATTCTATTATCCTTTTTCAGGGTGCCGTTTACCTATATCATTGCAATTGTACTGATTGTTTATATGTATTTCCGGCTTCTGTCCAGAAACTATTATAAGAGGCAGCAGGAGAATAATTTTTATTTAAAGCAGGAATATAAAGTAAAGAACTTTTTTGCAAGGACGAAGAATCATTTTAAGCAGTTGAAGACACATCATATATACAGGTGTCCGACCTGCAGACAGAAGATCCGGGTTCCAAGAGGCAAGGGCAGGATTGAAATCCGATGTCCCAAATGCGCAACGAAGTTTATCAAGAAGAGCTGATGTGCTGGATTTGACAGCAGATTGGAAAGAATGGACAGACAGGTGGTGAAGTCGTGTTTGGATATGTGATTATTAATAAGGGTGATATGAAATTTAAAGAGTTTGATATTTATCATTCCTATTATTGCGGTCTGTGCCAGATGCTTAAGAAGCAGTACGGATTTACAGGACAGCTGACATTGACTTACGATATGACCTTTGCTGTTATGCTGTTAAGCAGTCTTTACGAGCCGGAGGTTAGTGAGGATGTTGTGAACTGTGTGGCACACCCGTTTGAGAAGCATCAGACCCGGCAGACCATTTATACAGAGTATGGAGCAGATATGAATGTTCTGCTTTCTTATTATAAATGTATGGATGACTGGGCAGATGAAAAGAAATTAACCGGATTTACCTATGCAAAGCTGCTTAAAAAGGGATATCATAGGGCTTATAACAAATATCCGGAGAAGGCAAGGCGGATTGAGAATCTGCTGCGGGAGCTGTCGAGGGAAGAAAAAAAGCAGTCTGCTGATATTGACCGGATGGCGGGGATTTTTGGAAGAATTATGAGTGAAGTTCTTGCACCGAAGGCGGATGAATGGGAGGAATCCCTGAGAAACATGGGATTTTATCTTGGCAAGTTTATTTATCTTCTGGATGCATATGAAGATGTGTACGAAGACCGTGGGAAGGGAAGATACAATCCTTTTACGATAAAGTGTGACGATCCGGACTTTGAAGAGGAGGTACGGACGATTCTTACCATGATGATGGCGGAATGTTCGAGAGAATTTGAAAAGCTTCCGATCCTTGACAATGTGGAAATTTTGAGGAATATTATTTATTCAGGAGTCTGGTATCGTTACGAGGCAGTAAATCAGAAGCGCGCGAATCAATCAAAATGTAACAGCTCAGCCATGCAGAAATGATTGTGCAGGACGACTGTGGGAGCCTGCCTGCTAAGGGCAGCTTATGAATGTCATGGTGGAACTGTTATATCAAAACAGATAACTGTGAGGCAGCAGAACAGCTGCCGGAATAGTTACGGCTGATGAGCCGGCGCGGAGATGGAGGGAAGTATGCGTGATCCGTATACGGTTCTTGGCGTATCCAGGAACGCCACTGAAGAAGAAATTAAAAAAGCATATAAAACATTGAGCCGGAAGTATCATCCGGATGCAAATATCAATAATCCGAATAAGGATCAGGCAGAGGAAATGTTTAAGGAGATCCAGCAGGCGTACCAGCAGATTATGAAGGAACGTACCGGCGGAGGCAGCAGTTATGGCTATGGGGGATCACAGGGCAGTTATGGCTCCGGCTCCGGAAACTATGGCGGTGGACAGCAGGGCGGCTACGGAAACCGTGGTTATTATGGAGATTTTGAAGATTTCTTTGGCGGTTTCGGTGGATTCGGAGGATTCGGCGGCTTTGGACAGGGGGCCTATACCGGAAGCAATACCGGTTACGAAGAGGATAATTACCTGCGTGCGGCAGGAAACTATTTAAGAAGCGGCTATTACAGGGAAGCCCGGACAGTTCTGGATAATATGGAAGAGAACACACGGAATGCCCGCTGGTATTATTATAGTGCACTCGCACATGCGGGGCTCGGTAATCAGGTATCGGCATTAGAGCATGCTAAACGTGCATCGGCGCTGGAGCCGAATAACAGTGAATACCGGAATCTGGTGAACCGGTTTGAAAATGGAGGAAGCTGGTACCAGCAGCGGCAGTACACCTATGGCAGTCCGGTTGCTGGGAATGGAAATCTCTGTCTGAAGCTGTGCATTGCCAATCTGCTTTGCAATCTTTGCTGCGGTGGCGGTGGCCTGTGCTGCGGTGGAGGCCCCTATGTGCGATATTAGGGAATGGAGTTACTTCGCCATATAAATCATGTCAAATATCCTTACGAATGCAAGCATTCGCGGACATACTGCCATAATTTGCATGGCTCTGAATAGTTACAAAAAACTCTTGAAATCAATAACATAATGTGATAATCTTTTAACAGACGAAGGGGTCTACAGTTTGCAGCCCCCTTTTTCTTTGTTTACAGAAAATTCCGTCGGTATTTTCTGTAAAGCAAAAAGCTCCGCAGAGATATTCCCCAAAGGAAGGTAGCGGGCTTTGGGGTGAACATCAGCCAGGAGCCTCTGACACAGGAGATGATACAGAATGAAAAAGGTAATTGGTCTGATACCGTTATATGATGAAGAAAAGGAAAGCTACTGGATGCTTCCCGGATACATGAAGGTGATTGAACGCTGTGGCGCATTACCGGTCATGCTTCCCCTTACGGAAGATACAGAGGAACTGGAACAGTGCTTAGGCATGTGTGACGGTCTGCTTCTGACAGGTGGACATGACGTGGATCCTGCTGTGTACGGAGAAGAAGCTATTCCCGAATGCGGTCAGTGCTGTCATGCCCGTGATGTCATGGAAGCATATCTGTTGAAACGCGCAGTAGAGACGGATCTTCCGGTATTTGGCATCTGCCGCGGTATTCAGTTTATGAATGCGAGTCTTGGAGGAACCTTATATCAGGATCTCGATACCCAGCATCCGTCAGAGACAGAGCATCATATGACACCGCCTTACGAACGGGGAGTCCATAAGATAACCGTGAAGGAAGGAAGTCTTCTTGCCGGGATGATCGGAGCAGGAGAGCATAGTGTGAACAGTTATCACCATCAGGCAGTGAAGGAGCTGGCGCCCGGTGCGGAAGCAATGGCTTATTCCGAGGACGGCCTTATAGAAGCGATCTGTATCCCGGATAAGAAATTCATCGTAGGTGTACAGTGGCACCCGGAATTTGCGTTTGAAAAAGATCCGGAATGTTTAAAGCTGGTTCAGGCATTCGTAGACGCCTGCTGACAGGATCCTGTTACGGCATAACGCCGTTTGGGATAGATTTTGTGAAGACGCAAGCTTCACAATTCATAAAAAGGAGGACAATATTATGAAGAAAAAAACACTTGCACTTATTATGGCGGCAGCCATGGTAATGGGTCTTGCTGCATGTGGAAGCTCTAACAGCACCACAACAACAGAAGACACCACAACAGAAGCAGCTGATACAGCTGAAACAGAAACAGCAGACGCAGCAGAGACAGAAGACACTACTGCGGAAGCAACAGAAGAGACTGCAGATGCAGCAGCTTCTGACAAGGTATGGGTTGTAGCAACGGATACAGCTTTCAAGCCTTTTGAATACACAGATGACAACGGAGATTTCGTAGGTATTGACATGGATATTCTTGCTGCAGTCGCTAAGGATCAGGGATTCCAGTATGAAGTACGGTCTCTTGGATGGGATGCTTCCATCGCAGCATGTCAGGCAGGTCAGGCTGATGGTATGATCGCCGGAGCTTCCATTACTGATGAACGTAAAGAAACCGGATGGATCTTCTCCGATGGATATTATGATGCAAACCAGAGTATGGCTGTTGCAGCCGGATCTGACATTAAAGGCTTTGAAGATCTGAATGGTAAGTCTGTTGCAGTTAAGACAGCTTCCATGAGTGCTACCTATGCAGAAAGCCTTGCAGACCAGTATGGCTTCACAGTTACTTATTTTGAAGATTCACCGACAATGTATCAGGCAGTTGTAGGTGGCCAGGTTGCAGCATGCTTCGATGATACACCGATCATGGCAAGCAACATTAAGGATACCGGTATCGGAATGGAAATTATTGACGGTACAGGAAATGATCCTGCAGCATATGGTTTTGCAATCTTCAATGCAGACAATCAGGAATTAATTGATATGTTCAACAAGGGTCTTGCCAATATCAAGGCTAATGGCACTTATGACGAGATCATCGCTAAGTATTTAGGCGAATAATAAAAGGGTGAGGCAATATGGTTAAAATTATTACTGTCTACGGAAATATGCTTCTTACAGCAATGGGGCGTACCCTGCTGTTAGCATTCTTGGGTTTGGTTTTTGCATGTATACTGGGTATGATCTTTGGTCTGCTCAGCGTATTGAAAAATAAAGCGTGCAATATTATCTCGAATATCTTCGTATTTGTGATACGTGGTGTTCCGATGATTGTACTTGCGTTTTTCATATACTTCGGTATTCCTTATTTTGTTAATACGATTATTGGGATAGGTGGAGGATTTACCTTATCGGCTCTGCAGGCAGGAACCATTTGTCTCGCTTTAAACTGTGGTGCTTATATGGCTGAAATCATCCGTGCCGGTATCCAGTCTGTGGATATCGGCCAGATGGAAGCCGGCAGATCACTCGGACTTCCGTACTGGAAGACAATGAGAAAGATCATTCTTCCACAGGCAATCCGCACCATGATTCCAAGTATTATTAACCAATTCATCATCACGGTTAAGGATACTTCCATTTTGTCTGTTATCGGGTTCCCGGAACTCGTTCTGGCAGCCAAGCAGGTACAGGCAAATACATTCAGGGCGTTTGAAACATGGGCAATTGTCGGTATCATGTATCTGATCGTGATTACGATTCTTTCCTATTTGGCTAAGCTCGTAGAGAGGAGGATGAACCGTGGAATCAACAGATAAGAAAATCAAAATTAAAGTGGATAAGCTCCGGAAATGCTTCGGAGATCTTGAAGTGCTGAAGGATATCTCTACAGAAATTACAGAAGGAGAGGTAGTGGTTATTCTTGGACCCTCCGGTTCCGGTAAATCGACCTTTCTCCGCTGTCTGAACCGTCTTGAGGACGCAACGGCAGGAACGATTATTGTAGATGATATTGATATTACAGCAAAGAAAGTAAACATGAATAAGGTGCGTGAGAACATCGGAATGGTATTCCAGCACTTCAATCTGTTTAATAATATGAATGTTCTGGACAATCTGATGCTTGCTCCGTTGGAATTAAAGAAAGCGGATAAGAAGGAAGCAAGAGCCCGTGCAGAAGAAATGCTTAAGAGAGTCGATCTTCTGGAAAAGGCAGATTCCTATCCGTCCCAGCTTTCCGGTGGACAGAAGCAGCGTGTTGCCATCGCAAGAGCGCTCTGCATGAAGCCGGATATCATGCTTTTTGATGAACCGACCTCTGCGCTGGATCCGGAAATGGTTGGTGAGGTATTGGCTGTTATGAAGCAGCTTGCCGCAGATGGTATGACCATGGTGATTGTAACGCATGAGATTGGATTTGCAAGAGAGGTTGCTGACCGCGTCATCTTTATGGACGGCGGCTATATTGTAGAAGAAGGAACTCCACAGGAAGTGATTTTAAATCCGAAGGAGCCGAGAACCATCAGCTTCTTAAATAAGGTGCTTTAAGGGCAAAGCAGGAGGACAAAAATGGAAAAATATGCAATTACCATTTCCCGACAGTTTGCTTCTATGGGAAGATCAATTGCACAGGAACTGGCAGAACAGCTTCACATTGAATTCCTGGACAGAGATATTGTAGATGAAACGGCAAAGCGTATGAATGCTTCCATTCGTCAGATCAGTGATGAAGAGGAGGGTATCAGCTCCAGGTTTTCTTACCGGATGTACCCGTTAGGACTTGGTGTTCCGGCAGTGAAGGACGAGCTTTTTAAGGTGCAGCAGAGCATTATTCAGGATTTTGCCAAGAAGGAATCCTGCATTATCGTAGGCCGCTGTGGTGGTTACTGTCTCCGCAATGAGAAGAATCTTCTTAAGGTATATCTTTATGCTCCCTATGAGATACGTCTGAAGAACTGTGTGGAACGGCTTGGCATGACCGAGAAGGAAGCAGTTAAAACGATTTCTGCGGTAGACAAGGCAAGAGAGAGCTATCATAAGAGATATATTCCTGGTTACCAGAATGCAACCTTGGATAGTGATCTGTGTATTAATACCGGAAGCTATACCGTAGAGCAGGTGGCGGCCCTGATTCAGGATGCAGCAAAGAACAAATTTGGTTTCGATGTCATCCAGGGATAAATAAAGCTAAATAAATTTGAAAAATCTGGAAAATATTTTGGAAATGGTTGAAAAAAATAATTCATAAAAATATTTTGAAAATGTTTCGAAACACTTGACAAAATTTGCTTCATATAATAAAATATTTTTTGTTGTCGGATATGACAACGAAGAAATGTGCGCTTAGCTCAGCTGGATAGAGCGTTTGGCTACGGACCAAAAGGTCGGGGGTTCGAATCCTCTAGCGCACGCTGTAAAACAAAAAGGAGATGCAAAAAGCATCTCCTTTTTTGTTTTAGAAGCGGGCGCGGATGATACGAACCCGGGTTCGTATCTCCGCTCCGGTCGGCGCAAGACCAAGATCCCCTGGATCTTGTGCGGTCTTCGCTCCGCTCCGGTCGGCGCAGGACCAAGGTCCCCCGGACCTTGTGCGCCCTCTAGCGCACGTGATTGGTAAAGCCTAACGATTCGGATATCCTATATAAAAACTGATTCAAAACAGAATCCACATCATATCATCTGCAAAATGAGTGTTTTGAAGTTTAAATTGAATTTTAAACATCTTTCTTGTTTAAAGTTAGATTTATTGTTATAATAAGTGATAAAGGAGGGCATATACCATGAAACTTTTGCATGTAATTGCAAATAACTTTAAAAATTGTAATGACTCTTTCGAGATAGATTTTGTTTCGAAGTCCAAAAAGACTGCTGAAGATAAAGAATACGAGCTGCAAGAGATTGCGGATGACCTTCACGTTTATAATACAATGGCCTTTATCGGAAAAAATGCTTCCGGGAAAACCACCGCAGTTGAACTTCTTGATGCATGCTATTCTATTCTGGGTGATTTCCGCCTGGATGGGAAGCCATACAGCTATGAAAATGTTGAATTATGCATAGATTTTTATCACGATGGATTTATTTACCGCTATGAAACCATTTTAAAAAACGCAGACAGTATTGCTTCCAAGGCGATTTTTATGAAACAGCGACTTCGCAAAAAGAAATACTATAAGAGCAAAGTAAAGGCTCTCTATAATGACGAAGATTTTGTTGATGTAGAAATAACCGGTGAACTTCCCGAAGATACCTCCATTCTTTTCTTTGTTTTAAAAAAGAAAGAAACAAGGGCAGTTTATTTTGACAGTTTTGGAAATGGTGCCGACACCTATCGGCTCATCTTTGCAACCCTGAAAGATTACCATATTCGCCCGGCGCTTTTAGTAAAGGTTATCTCCATATTTGACGAAAACATCCACGATCTTCAAATGCTGGATGATCACAACTTTAAACTTTCTTTCTGCAACGAAACAAGAACTGTTTCTGACAAGGAACTGATTTATATGCTGTCAAGCGGCACTACCAAAGGGATGCTTCTATATATTTTGATGGCTGCATCTCTCCAGCAGGGATTCGATTTAATTATTGATGAGATCGAAAATCATTTTCACAAAACGCTGGTCGAGAACATGATCAGTCTCTATAAGGACAAAACCGTTAACAGAAATAATGCAACACTTATCTTCACGACACACTATTGCGAGCTTCTGGATCTTTTTAACCGGCAGGATAATATCTATATTGCCAAGTCCAACGATAAGGTTTATCTTACCAATATGTACGATGGATTCAATATCAGATCGGAATTGCTAAAAAGCAGGCAGTTTTATAATAACGTATTCCGAACCGCTGTCAATTACGATGAACTGATGCAGCTTAAAAAGGAGTTGAAAGTATGGAAAAACTCCTGATCATGTGCGAAGGTCCAAACGAGAAAGAAATCATAAAAATTCTTCTTGAAAATGATCTTCTAAAATTTACGGAAGATGATCTGCTCGGATTAACACCTTACCACGCAAGGCAAATAAAGAGCTCCGGACAGGTAAAAACGGAATTGAATATCTATCCAGGTCAGGTACGGATCCTCAGAATCGGCGATAAGCAAAGTGATAAGCTTGTCATTCCATCGGAGTATAAGGAAAAAATACTTTCCGTGGATAAATATTGTACAAAGCCAGAATTAGAAATGCTTTTTATTCTGGCCGAAAACCTTGAACAAGACTTCGAAAAATTAAAATCTTCGATGAAAGCAAAAACTTTTGCCAAAGAACATATATCCCTCGGAAAAAGAAACTATGATAACAGCACAGCCTTCTACACGGAATATTTCGGGGAAAATCCAAAACTTCTTGTAGACTGTATCAAAAAATACCACAAGCATAATGGTTCCCATAATAAAGACGAACATTATCTGGACGAACTTCTTAAATAATTAAATATGAACATCTACTGAAAGGAAGAGAAGATTCTCTAAAGAAACTGCTCTTCCTTTTGACGCTTTACACCTGCTTAATTACCACAAGATCATTTATCCATTTGTACACCGATTGAACCGACTGATAGAGCGAAGAGAAAATGGCATGATAAGGAGTGTTACCAGCATTCTCTGCATCCTCTAACGCACGGATTTAGTTTCTTTCTGCTTTTTTAATAATCTCATAATAAGTCCGCAAATACGGGGAAACAATATTGTGAGAAAAGAAAATTAGGAGGAAAAACAATGGATAATAAGATGTTTTGCTATCAGTGTGAGCAGACGGCCGGATGCGGCGGCTGTACGGGAGCAGCAGGTGTATGTGGAAAAACTGCGGATGTGGCGAAGCTTCAGGATGAACTGACTGGCGCACTGGTGGCTTTGGCGCGTGGAATCCATGAGGCACCGGAGGTAGGTACGGATACATGGCGGATGATGATTGAAGGGCTGTTTGCGACAGTTACCAATGTGGATTTCAATGAAAAGACTCTGCGCAAACGGATTGCTCAGGTGCATAAGGAGACGGAAAGGCTTTGCGGACAGGGTGATGATTACTCTATGGAGAATGTCTGGAATGCACAGGAGGATATCCGAAGCCTCAAATCCCTCATTCTTTTCGGTGTGCGCGGCATGGCTGCTTATACGCATCATTCACTGGTACTGGGCTATACGGACGAAGAAGTGAACCGGTTCTTTGCAAGAGCCCTCTATGTAGTAGGAGAGGACTGGGGGATGGATCAGCTTTTACCTGTTGTCATGGAGGTAGGAGAGAAAAATTTGAAATGCATGGCACTTCTGGATAAGGCGAACACCGAAAGCTATGGGACACCCGTACCGGTCACGGTTCCGTTGACCGTGGAAAAGGGACCGTTTATCGTTATTTCCGGTCATGATTTGCACGATCTGAAGCTCCTTTTAGAGCAGACCGAGGGCAAGGGGATCAATATCTATACTCACGGTGAAATGCTTCCTGCACATGGCTATCCGGAGCTGAAAAAATACTCCCATCTGAAGGGAAACTTTGGTACGGCATGGCAGAACCAGCAGAAGGAATTTTTGGATATTCCCGCTCCGGTGCTGTTTACAACCAACTGTCTTATGCCGCCGAAGAAAAACTATGCGGACCGTGTATTCACAACAGCGGTGGTATCTTATCCAGAGATGATCCATATTGGGGAGGATAAGGATTTTACCCCGGTCATTGAAAAAGCGTTGGAGCTTGGTGGATATCCGGAGGACAAGGCATTTACCGGTATCAACGGTGGCAGCACAGTCACGACCGGATTTGCACATGGAACCGTGCTTGGCGTGGCTGATCAGGTTATTGAGGCGGTAAAGAACGGCAAGATCCGGCATTTCTTTCTGGTTGGCGGCTGTGATGGAGCACGTCCCGGTCGTAACTACTATACGGAGTTTGTAAAGCTGACGCCTCCGGACACCGTGGTGCTGACCCTTGCCTGTGGCAAATATCGTTTCAATGACCTGGATCTTGGAACAATTGAAGGGCTGCCTAGGCTAATGGATATCGGACAATGCAATGATGCGTATAGTGCCATCCAGATTGCTCTTGCGCTTGCCGATGCATTTGGCTGTAGTGTGAATGAGCTGCCGTTGTCCATGGTGCTTTCCTGGTACGAGCAGAAAGCAGTGTGTATTCTGTTGACGCTGCTGTATCTGGGGATCAAAAACATCCGTCTCGGTCCTACCCTGCCGGCATTTATCTCAACTAATGTACTCAACTACCTTGTAGAAAATTATGGAATTGCGCCGATCACCACGCCGGAGGAAGACTTGAAGCAGATTCTCGGGAAATTATAGCAACGAACAAGAGGGGAAATGAACAAGAAAGGTAACAGAAGCTATTATATAGGAGAAATTACGAAATTACGAAGTGTGAGAAAGGCTTTTCATTTAATTGAATATTGTAATATAATAAAGAGCGTAGTGTCATGTAAAAATGCAAATAAAAGAGATGAATGAAAAAGAAAAAGACATGAATAAAAAGATGAATTCAGAAGCACAGCTTACGACATTTGAAGCAATCAGCATGATCGTGGGAAACAGTATCGGGACAGGGATTATTGCAGTTCCCTATCTGGCTGTCCGGAACAGCATGTGGGATGTTGTGTGGATGGTTGCTTTTGCTTATATTGTGAATGTGATTCTGCATCTGATTATTGCAGAGCTTTCCTATAATAATGGTGGTGTCCAGCTTGTAAAAAGCTTCGAGGGAGAGCTGTTCCACGGAAAGATGAAGAAGATTTTCAGCTGGATCATGTTCATAGTCTATGGGCTCGCCATTATGGTGGGCGTCAGTGGAAATATCAACGGTGGAGCACAGATTTTCGTGAACTGGTTCGGACTTCCGCTGTGGGCGGCACAGCTTTTTTATTATCTCATAGCCGGCAGTGTTGTGTTTATGGGAATGAAAGCGGTGGGAATTGCACAGAAATATTCGGTGGCTCTTTTACTGATCATCGTGGCAGTGATGAGTGCAGGAACATTCCTGCATCCGCTGAACACCCTGTATACGGCCCCTTTTCATATCAATAACCTGCTGGCTCTTTACAGTATGGTTGTATTTGCAACTTCTGCAAATCAGGCGGTAATTCAGGTGGTAAAAGGCTTAAACGGTGATTCGAAGAGGATCCGGAAGACGATCTTCACAGGCTTTGGTCTGTCTTCTCTTTTTGTCCTCGTTGTAACGCTGACCGTCCTGCTTGGGACGAAGGGAGCCGTGGATAAAGAGCTTGCTTATATGCAGCTTGGGGAAAGCATCGGAGGATGGGCACTCATCCTTGCCGGAATCTTTTCCCTCTTTGCCCTGCTTACAACATTCTGGTCAAACACACTGGCACTCCGGGATGTGGTGCATGAGCAGGTCGGAACCGGTAACCGGGTAAGCTGGCTGATTGCAACCGTTCCCTGTATTCTGTTTGCCATTTTCGGGGTGAGCAGCTTTATTGTACTGACGAGAATTATGAGCGGAGTTGTGGTATTGGTAAGTATTATGCTGGTTCTCACTTACGGAAAGTCGAGGAAAAAGGTGGGAAGCAGCCCGATCTGCGGTATTTTCGGAACAGTTCCGTTTCAGGTGCTGATGATGGTTTCTACGATCGTCTCTGCGGTTGGCGCAATGCTGCCGTTGAAATGAACGCTTAGAAACTGCTGCTAACGCAGCTCAAGTTTTACTCATTGAGGTTACTTCGCCATATAAAATTGCTATTCTGTATGAATGCGGGCATTCACAGAAAGCAATTTTGCATGGCTCTGAATAGTTACAAAATATAAAAAGTAAAATTACTAATAAGATAAAAAGGACAAATTTCGATCATGTATATAGCAGATAATTTCAAAAAAGCAGACGACGAAACCTTTATATTAAAAATATCACCGGACCGGGATTTTAAGATTCTCCAGCTTACGGATCTGCATCTTGGCTTCGGGTTGTTTTCCAAGAAACGGGATCAGCTTGCACTGAAAGCGGTAAGTACCATTGTGAAGAAAACAAAGCCGGATCTGATTGTTATTACCGGAGATTCAGTATTTCCCTTTTTTCCAAAAGCCGGAACGTTCAACAACAAACGGCAGGCGCAGATTTTTATCCGGTTTATGGATCAATTCCGGATTCCCTATGCGCTGGTTTTCGGAAATCACGACTGCGAGATGTTTTCCAGATATAACAAAGAGCAGATGGCAGAGCTGTTTGCCTCCGGTAAATACAGTATTTTTACGAAGGGAAGACCGGAGATTTACGGAGTTGGCAACTACTTCTTAAATCTGACCGATGAACAGGGAAGGGTATTGCTCCCTTTGGTGTTTCTGGATTCGAATATGTATGGAGAGAACGGTTGGTTTTACAGTGGATTTGACTGCATTCATGAGGATCAGGCAGACTGGTGCATGAAAAGGCTTCTTTCATTAAAGCAGAAAGACCCGGACGTGAAGGCAATGGCATTTTTCCATATACCTGTAGCAGAATTTAAAGAAGCTTATGAAAAGATGCGTCTGGGGGATAAAAGTGTAACGTATATGCATGGAAATGTCGGCGAGGTGAACGATCACTTTGGTATTCCAAGATATGAAGGAACCTTTTTTCGGAAAGCAGTGGAAAACGGCGTGATCAGATGGATGTTTTGTGGACATGATCATCTGAATACACTTTCCGTTGTGTATAAAGGAATCCGTATGACCTATGGCATGTCAATTGATTATCTGGGCTACAATGGGATTCTGAAGCGTCACACCCAGAGGGGCGGAACGCTGATTACACGGCATGCGGACTGAAGCGTGGAGATCCGGATGGTTCCTCTTAATGAGGGCTGAAAATCGTTTCATTGTCTTTTATAAGCGGATATGTTACACTGGAACTGCTTATGATTTTAATTGGGATGGAGAAAACATATGAAAAATAAAAATAATAAGAGAAGTTCCTTTTCGGGGAAGATCGGTTTTGTGCTGTCAGCGGCGGGAGCGTCCGTGGGCTTGGGGAATATCTGGAGATTTCCTTATCTGGCTGCGAAGTATGGAGGCGGTATCTTTCTGGTAATCTATATTATTCTGGCATTGACGTTCGGTTATGCAATGATTGTGGCAGAGACATCGGTTGGACGTATGACCGGAAAAAGCCCGGTAGGAGCCTATCAGTCCTTTGGCAAATCCGGATGGCTGGCTTTCGGGGGCTGGATCAATGCGATTATACCGATTCTGATTGTGCCATATTATTCAGTAATCGGCGGCTGGGTCATTAAATATCTTCTGGAATATGCACTTGGAAATGGTGCAAGGCTTGCAGAGGATGGTTACTTTTCAGAATTTATCTCGAACGGTGCCTCCACGGAAATCTGCTTTATTGTCTTTGCGTTATTTACTCTTGGAATTATTTATGCCGGTGTGCGTAACGGGATTGAACGTGTTTCCAAATTTATGATGCCGGTGCTTGTTGTGTTGTCCCTCATTATTACGGTTTATTCCGTGACAAGACCGGGAGCAATTGCCGGTGTGAAATATTTCCTTGTTCCGAACCTTGAAAATTTCTCCTGGATGACCGTGGTTTCCGCAATGGGACAGATGTTTTATTCTCTGTCGATCGCCATGGGAATTCTGATTACCTTTGGTTCCTATATGAAAAAGGAAATTTCCATTGAGGATTCTACGAGAAATGTAGAGATATTTGATACGCTGATTGCAATTATGGCAGGACTGATGATTATTCCGGCGGTGTTTGCCTTTTCCGGTGGAGATCCGGATACGCTGCAGGCTGGTCCTGCATTGATGTTTATCACCATTCCGAAGGTATTTGCCAGCATGGGATTCGGAACAGCCATCGGAATTGTCTTTTTCGTTCTGGTATTGTTTGCGGCGATCACAAGCTCGATCGCACTGACAGAAAGTGCTGTATCAACCTTCGAGGACGAGCTTGGCTGGGGGAGAAGAAAGTCAACGGTGTTAATCGGTGTGATCATGCTGCTGCTTGGAACGCTTTCTTCCTTAGGATATGGCCCGCTGGGCGGTGTGAAGATCATCAACATGCAGTTCCTGGACTTCTTTGATTTCCTGACAAATTCCGTTATGATGCCGATTGCAGCGATTGCGACCTGTCTGCTGGTATCGAAGGTGATCGGTGTGAAGCGTGTGGAAGAGGAGGTGCTGCATGGAGAAAGCAGATTCCGTAGAAAAAAGGTGTTCTACTTTATGATCCAGTATCTCTGTCCGGTATTTGCGGCAATTATCCTGATCAGCTCTGTAGCGAATGCATTTGGATGGATTTCGATGTAGGTGTGGCATGATTTTTTTAGAGTCACGTAACAGTTCAGCCATGCCCATTCATAAGCTGCCGGATTGTACAAATTGGCTGACAAATATAAATGTTTTCCGGCAACTTATTTCATGTCGGACGTCTGCCCTATAGAAATGCTTGTATAAGCTGCCCTTAGTGAGCAAGCTCCCTTGGTCATCTTGCATAATCATTTCTGCATGGCTGAACTGTTACAGAATTGCATATAATAAATGGTAGATACTTGACGTACAGGATCATGTACGTTATACTAAAAGCACAGAAAACTGTACGTTACGAGAGAGGTGATTGTGATGCTGGCCGTGAATTATACGAATCTACGTGATAATATGAAAGCTTATATGGATAAGGTTACGGATGATTATGAGACAATGATTGTGACCCGGAAGGATAACAAGAATGTCGTTATGCTGTCGGAAGAGGCATACAATAATCTGATGGAAAATGTGCACGTTATGGGGAATAAGGCGAACTATGACTGGTTGATGGAATCCAAGGAGCAGTTGGAGAAAGGACAGATTTCGAAGCATTCTCTTACTGAGGTATTGGCGGATGAATAAAGTCTTTACGAAAAATGGCTGGGCAGACTATGTTTACTGGCAGACCGAAGACCGGAAAACAATAAAGAAAATCAATCAGCTTATTGAAGATATAGCAAGAAACGGCAACGAAGGAATAGGAAAGCCGGAGCCGTTAACCGGAAATCTGACAGGATTTTGGAGCCGGCGTATCAATGACAAAGATCGGTTGATTTACAGGATAGATGAAAATAATGTGTATATCCTTGCCTGTCGGTATCATTATTCAGACACCTAAAATGATAAGCGCCCTGCGGATAAACTGATATGCCCCCTGTCAAATAGACGGGGCATATCAGTTTGTCCGCAGGGCGTCTGTAATTTCTTCACAGTTTTGTCTGATTCATTTCTGATTTAGAATATTTAGAACACTCCGGTGATAAAGATTTCAAGTCCGATGGCGATGAGGATGACACCGCCGAGGATAGAGGCCTTATTGGAGAACTTCGTTCCGAATTTCTTACCGATTACCAGTCCGGTAATGCAGATAAAGAAGGTGATCGCTGCAATGATGAGGGATGCGGTCAGTGCCATGGCGAAACCATATTCTGCAATGGTAAATCCAACCGATAAGGCATCGATGGAAGTGGCAATTCCCTGTACCATCAGTGTTCCGAAGCCGAGCTTTGTTTTCTCCACATCTTCTCCCCTGCTGCGGATTCCCTCAACCACCATCTTTCCACCGATAAAGGCAAGAAGTATCAGGGCAATCCACGGGATAAACGTTTCGAATGCATGGAAATACTCCACGATCGTGTGAACGCAGATCCATCCGGTCATAGGCATCAACGCCTGAAAGAAAGCGAAGACACCGGCAATCCCACAGGATTTGCTTTTCCCCATGTGAGGCTCATTCAGGCCGTTCGCAAGCGATACCGAAAAGGCATCCATGGCAAGTCCCACCCCAAGCAGGGCGCTGTTCAAGAAAAATAATACATTCCACTCCATTGTTTGTTCCTCCGATTGGTATACTCTTAATAAAAAGACCCGGATATAGCAGTAACTATATCCGGGTTCCAATCAAATCGATATATGGACTGCATGTATAGTTACTTCCTATACATGAGTCTCGCAATTTAAAACAAGCCAGACCGGACGGTCAGTATGTTGACTTGCTACGATGTACGCTTGCTACTCCCTCATGGGTCACGATAATAGTAATTTATCACTATTTGCGAGAAGTGTCAATTATTTATAACAGTTCGCCCAACCTGTAAGCAACAGTTCAGCCATGCAGAAATGATTGTGCAAGATGACCATGGGAGCTTGCTCACTAAGGTCAGCTTATACAATCATTTCTATAGGGCTTACGCCCGACATGAAATAAGTTGCCGGAAAGCGCGTATATTTGTTAGCTAATCTGTACAATCCGGCAGCTTATGAATGTCCATGGCTGAACTGTTACGCCTGTAATTCAGGGGCTGCATGGATTCTAAGGGCTGCCGGACGGCGCTGCGGCGGAACTCCCGGGGCGTCATATGTATAAACCGCTGGAAGGTCCGGTTGAAGTAACTGATATTATTAAAGCCGGTCTGTAATGCAATCTGGCTGATCTCACGGTCTGTTTCCAAAAGCAGCTCCGTGCTTTTGCTGATGCGGAAATAATTCAGGTATTCAAAGGGGGTCATGTGCGTTACCGATTTAAAGGAACGGCACAGATACCCTTTGCTGATGTTAAAATTCTTTTCCAGCTTTTCCAAGGTGACGCTATCGTCATAATTTTCCTGAAGGTATTTCATAATGGATTTAATGAGCCCGGTGCGATAATCGGAATCCACATAAGTCTCTTCCTGATTTACGATCGCATGTGAAATCATCAGATGGCAGGATTTAAGGAGAGCTGCCTTGATGAGCAGTTCATAGCCGTAGGGTTTTGTGAGAAAGGCTTCATGAATCTCGTCCAGTACCTCACGCAGTGTGAATTCCCAGGCAAATGCCGGATTGATGACACGTGAGGTCTCGTAAAGCGTGGAAAACTGTACACCCTGATGAAAAAGCGGATCTAAAAACTTCTGCTGGACGATGTCATTTCCGAGACTGTAGAGCAGATCCGGATGGAAAACAATCGCGTAGAAGTCCAGTGCTTCTCCGATTTCACAGGTGACGAGGTGAAGGGCATTGGCTGGGATCAGACAGATGCTTCCGGTTTTCAGGGAAAAGGAATCTGCCCCTAAATACAGACGGCCGTTTCCACGTTCGATGACCAGAATTTCCACTTCTTCATGCCAGTGACAGTTGATCCGTTCGAAAAAGGTAGCATCCGATTGGACGTCATAGAGCATAAAGGGAAACAGGGAATTGCCGTGAATCCGTGTCTCGCGTAATTGCGGGGTGTTATTGCTCGTAATGTTTTTCACAGGGATATTTTTCACAGGGATATTTTTCACAGGGATATTTTTCGCAGGGATATTTTTCGCGGGGATATTTTCTGCAGGGATATTTTTCGCGGGGATATTTTTCGCAGGGATATTTTTCGCGGGGATATTTTCTGCAGGGATATTTTCTGCAAGACTATTTTTCATGCTGGAATTCTTCGTGCTGGTGTTTTTCATGGGGCTCCTTATGATCGTGTATAGGTAATTGTCTGACCGCATTCGTTTATAGGCTGCTGAATAGTACAGACAAATTTAAAAAATATATATGCATCTGGTTATTAGCGGTTACATATTTGCTGGACAGATGTGTGTTCATCTCTTTTCAACGGACATATCATTATTTGCTGGATACTTTTGGAAGGCAATGTTTGGCGAGTATCTGACTAAGTAGTAAATAAATATCAATATTGTACCAATATCATGCAATAAAATTCAAGTAATAGAGCAGAAGTATCATTATACTGTTATTATAAAGATCAAAAACACAACGCGCAATCCCTGACAGGTGATTTGTTTATAATATTTTATAATGTGTTGGAAGGGACAATGCAGGAAGATAGTCTTTTATACTATAAATGTTCTGCTTATGACTGTGTTGCATACGGCTGTCCTGTTTATGGCTGTGCTGCATATGGCTGTGCTGCTTACAGAAGTTCTGCTTACAGAAGTTCTGCTTACGGATGTTTTTCTTAATATAATTGCACAGATCTATTAAGATTGGACATAATCATGAGAAAATAGCAGGAAATATCCAAAATGAAGAGCAGAGCAGGTGAAAAAATAATTTAGCAAGATGGAAATTGGACATAATCATGAGAAAACAGCAGGGAATATCCAAAATGAAGAGCAGAGCAGGTGAAAAAATAATTTAGCAAGA